>Ga0308161_1000166_pt1 | contig 163784 bp, 127 predicted proteins | sample PhyFR2_FD_201034 | JGI IMG/M metagenome (GOLD analysis project Ga0308161, IMG submission 201034) | Phyllosphere microbial communities from UC Gill Tract Community Farm, Albany, California, United States - DLSLF.R2 | ecosystem: Host-associated > Plants > Phyllosphere > Unclassified | place...
AAGCGCATGCCACGTTCGTGAAGAAACTTGGCAGTCGGTGCGATCTTGCCGCGGGCGATGCCGGTCAGGTCGCTGACCACGCATTCGACTTCGGTAATCTTGTGATCTTTCAGCCAGGTGAACAGCTGATCGAAAGGGGCGTTCATAAAGACCTCGTTATTGGTTTTGTAGACGCCGGGGAGGGCGGGTTTCATCTTCCGCCCCTTCCCCTGTGGCGCGTTGGCGACTATCTTGGGCGCGGCTTGCGATTCCATCTATCCACTTTCAGCAGCACCAAAGCGCACCAAAAGAGTGCGCAAGGTCACCCCATGACAACGTGCAATCCGCTCCAGGTACAAGCGTTCAACACCGCCGACGTGGCCGAGCAAATCCGCGCGACACCGGGCTGGGTCCAGCATTACCAGCAGATGTCGCCGGGACATTTCGCCGGGCAGATTCGCTATCTCGATCTGCAGGGCGTCGAGGTTTACGAAGAACAGATGAACACCCGGGTCGAGCAGAACTTCAGTGCGCCATCCGGTGCCCTGGCGTTCTGTTTCGATCGCAGCGACAACGCGCTGTACCTGCTCAATGAAGAGAGCCGCAACATCTGGATCACCCCGGAGAACTACCGGGAAATCGCCGTGGTATTTGGTCCGGACTTCGTCCGCGAGCACGGTTTGCAAGTGGCGAAACTCGAAGGGTTGTTCATGGCGCCGCTGAACTGCGGACAGAACGCTTTGTTCAGCGGCTGGTTAAGCTCGATTCTCACGAAGTTGTCGCAAGCTGCTGATCCACTTGATAAAGATCGCCTGACTCAACAGTTGCTTGAGGACTGCCTGTTCATCCTCGATAACGCTCACACCAGCCTTGATCGCAGCGGATTGCAGCGACGCAATAACGAACGCCAGATCATTAAAAGAGTGGGGGAGTGGGCGGCTGATTCGCCCGAAGACACGGTTAATCTGGTCGAACTTTCTCACGTCGCCGGCGTGCCGCTGCGCCAGTTGCAACAGGCTTTCAAGGCCTACACCGGGATGACCCCGAGCCACTGGTTACGGCTGAGGCGGCTGAACAGTGCGCACCGTGAATTGCTCAAGCGCAGGCCCACGGAAACCACCGTTGCCGAAGTGGCGATGCGTTGGTCGTTCTGGCATCTGGGGCGGTTTTCCAGCAGTTACCGCGCGCTGTTCAAGGAGCTGCCGAGCGAAACGCTCAAGCGCTGAGCAGAAAAAGGCTTTGTGTCCTTCGAGAAGTTAAATAGAATCAGTCTCATTTGAATCTACCTTCGCGCAGGGTCTCTTGAGATGATTGAAGCTACGTCACCGTCGGAGCAGAGCCTGCAGCAGTTGTATCGCGAGCACCGCGGCTGGCTGGAAACCTGGCTGCGCCGGCGCATGGGCAATGCGTGGGATGCGGCGGACCTCAGTCAGGACACCTTTCTGCGCGTCCTGTGCAACGCGCCGCCACTGGCCGAGTTGCGCGAGCCGCGCGCGTATTTGCTCACCGTCGGCAAACGCCTGCTGAGCAATTTCTACACGCGGCGCCATCTGGAAAAAGCCTACCTCGACGCCTTGGCGCAATTGCCGGAAGCGTGCGCACCGTCGCCGGAACAGCGCTGGTTGCTGCTGGAAACCTTGCAGGCGCTGGATGAATTGCTAGATGGCTTGCCGCGTGCGGTGCGTCGGGCATTTCTTTGGAGTCAACTCGAGGGCCTCGGCTACCGCGAGATCGCCGAGCGCTTGCAGGTTTCCGAGCGCACGGTAAAACGCTACATGGCCCAGGCGTACGAGCATTGCTTGCTGGTGGAGCTGTGATGCGCGTTGCCCCCAGCGATGAAACGCGGGAAGTGGCGAGGGCGGCGGCGCAATGGCTGGCCTTGCTCGAATCCGGCGGCGCCAGTGATGAAGATCACGCCCGATTGCAGCATTGGCGCGCCAGTGACAGTCGCCACGAGAACGCTTGGCAGAAAATCCAGCAGCTTCGCCAGCGTTTCGCAGGTTTGCCGCCGACACTGGCCATGGCCACCCTGGATCGGCCGGATCCGGCGCGGCGCGCGGTACTCAAGCGTGCCTTGGGCGTGGCGGCGCTGGTGCCGGCGGCGTGGTTGATCAGTCGGGAGCTGCCGCTGGAGGCCTGGCGCGCCGATTTGCACACCAGCACTGGCGAGCGGCGCAAAGTGCAGTTGGCCCAGGATTCTTCATTGCAACTCAACACCGACAGCGCGGTGAATGTCGATCTGCCTGCACGTCAGCTGACACTGATTCGTGGCGAGATGGCGCTCAACGTGGCGGGCGATTCAGCCTTTATCGTCAACGCGCCTCATGGGCGGATGATCGTCAATCACAGCGACATCTCGGTGCGCCTCAATGCGCGCGATTGCCAGGTCTGCGTGCTGCGCGGTTCGGTGCAATTGCAGCCGCTGCACGGCCCGGCGCTGGTATTGCAGCAGGGCCAGCAAGTCAGCCTGCAAGCTTCGGGCGCGGGGGCGGTGACGGCATTCGATGCGTTGATGCCCGGTTGGCGCGACGGTGTGCTGATGGCGCAAAACCAGCCGCTGGGTGATTTCCTTCGCGAGCTGAGTCGCTACCGCTCGGGCGTGCTGCGCTGGGATCCGGCGCTGGAATCGCTGCGCATCACCGGCAGTTTCCGCCTCGACGATACCGATCAAGTGCTGGCACTGCTGGCAGCCAGTTTGCCCGTCGACGTGCACACGCGAACGCGATTTTGGGTGTCGCTGGTACCGCGCGCAGAAAAAACCGGTTGAAGCCTGTCCCTTTTTTTCGCCTCGCTGGTCATTCCAGGCAAGTGAACAAAATCGAGAGCTTCTTCCAATGCCCGCAGTATTCCCAGGTCGTTTGCGTCCGTTGTTGCAGTTGAGCCTTTTGCTGAGCCTGAGCGCCAGCCCCTTGTTGATTCAATCGAGCTGGGCCGACGACGGCAGTCGCCGCAGTTATCAGGTGCCGGCCGGTAGCCTGAGTGCCGCGCTGACGCGGTTCGCCGGTCTCGCTGGGGTCAATCTTTCGGTGGATCCGGCGCTGGTCAGCGGCCGCAACAGCAATGGATTGTCCGGCGAGTTCGGTGTGGAGGAGGGGTTCAGCCGGCTGTTGCTGGGCTCCGGTTTGCAGCTGCAACCGGTCGGTGATCAGGCTTATACGCTGGTGCCCGCAGCGCAAGGCAGCACCTTGCAACTTGCGCCGACATCCATTCTCGGCGCGAGCGGTTCAGCGGATGCCGATGTATTCGCCGGCGGTCAGGTCGCCCGTCGTGGTTCGCAAGGGCTGTTGGGCTCCAGGGATTTCATGGAAACCCCGTTCAGCATGACCACCTACACCAGCGAAACAGTGAAAAACCAACAGGCGCGCACCCTCGGCGACTTGATCGGCAGCGACCCTTCGGTACGCGCAACCAACCCGGCCGGTGGACGCTACGAGCAATTCACCATCCGTGGTTTCAGCCTGTTCAACAGTGATGTTGCCTACAACGGCCTCTACGGTGTGTTGCCGACTTACACCATCGACATGGAAATGGCCGATCGCGTCGACATCCTCAAAGGCCCGAGCCAATTGATCAACGGGATTTCGCCACGGGGCAGTGTAGGAGGGGGGATCAACGTCGTGCCGAAGCGCGCGACCGACAAGCCGATCACCTCGCTGACAGCCAATTACGCATCGAACAACCAAGTCGGCGGCGCGGTGGATGTCGGACGGCGTTTTGGTGACGAAAACCAATTCGGTCTGCGCTTCAACGGGGTCAAACAGTCCGGTGATACCGAATGGGATCATCAGAGCGTCGATCGCGACATGGCGGTCCTTGGTCTGGATTTCCGTGGTGAACGCTTGCGACTTTCCACCGATATCGGCCACACCGAACGCGACACCGACGCGCCGCAGGAACGCGTACAAGTCGCCGCCAATGCCAAGGTGCCGAACGCAAATGATGTGCGCGATAACTATGCGCAACCCTGGAGCCGGGCGCGCACCAAAGACACTTTCGGCACGGTCAACGGCGAGTTCGATGTCAGCGATTCGGTCATGCTGTATGGCGGCGTCGGCGCACGCAAAAGCAATCACGACTTCTTGCGCCATGCCGTTTCGGTGAGCAACGACGCCGGTGATTTCAGCGTTCAGCCGCGCGACTTCACTCGCGACGAGAACGTCCGCACGGCTACCGCTGGCGTTCGTAACTGGTTCCAGACCGGGCCGGTCAGCCATGAAGTGAACCTGGCGGCCAACTACTTTTATATGGACTTCGAAAACGGCGGCGCCCGTTACGCGGCCGGGCGCAGTAATCTCTACGACCCGGTGGAGATCGCCAGACCCGGCACGCCGACCCGCAATGACGCCAAGGTCTACACAGAGAACCGCTTCAGCGGCGTGGCGCTGTCCGACACGCTCGGCTTCTTCGACGATCGTCTGTTGCTGACTTTGGGGGCGCGCTGGCAGCGAGTCAAAGTCGATGACTGGAGCGACGGAATCAAGGGCGACACGGCTTACGATGAGGAAAAAGTCTCGCCATCGGGCGGGATTCTGTTCAAGGCGACGGACAAACTTTCGCTGTACGCCAACTACATGGAAGGTCTGAGCCAAGGCAAGATCGCGCCATCGACGTCTATCAACGAAGACGAAATCTTCCCGCCATTCATCAGCCGCCAAGTCGAAGTCGGCGCCAAATACGACGCGGGCTCATACGCGCTGACGGCAGCGATGTTCCGCATCAAACAGCCTGCGTACGAAACCAATGCGACCACACGAGTCTTCGGCCCGAACGGCAAGCGTGAGAACAACGGCGTAGAACTGAGCATGTTTGGCGAACCGCTCAAGGGGTTCCGATTGCTCGGCGGTGTGATGTACATCGACAGCGAACTGACCCACACCACCAACGGCACATTCGACGGCAACCGCGCACCGGCGACACCGAAATACAACGTCAACCTCGGCGCGGAGTGGGACGTGCCGACTGTGCAGGGTTTGACACTGACCAGCCGTGGAATCTATTCGAGTTCGCAGTATCTGGATCAGGCGAACGACAAGGAAATCGACTCCTGGGAGCGGCTCGATGTAGGCACACGCTATGCTTTCAAGCTGGACGAGAAGACGATCACCTTGCGCGCCAATGTCGAAAACGTGCTGGATAAACGCTATTGGAGCTCGGCGGGTGCTTCGGATGATAGTGAGCCGGGATTGACGCTTTCGACGCCGCGAACGTATCTGCTGTCGGCGACGGTAGACTTCTAATGGAGTAGGGTAAATGCGTCGATTATCTTCGAAAATACGCTAACTACACTAAATGACCGTTTAGTTGAGCTAACGAAAAAATCATTACCGATAACGGAGAAGACCATGATTCAGCGCAAGCCGAACGCAACTGATGTAATTGCTGCGCTGAATCTACAGCCTCATGTCGAGGGCGGTTATTACCGCAGAACCTATCAAGCCGATCACCTTACTGAGCAATCGCCAGTGGGCCAGTTTCATTTCAACCAGTCCGACATCCTGCATTATTTCCAGTTGGGCGACGCCATCGTATACAACCTGATCCACGCCGACGGCTCATTGCGAACGCTGGTAATGGGCAGCGATGTTTTGGCTGGTCAGCAACTGCAGTTGCACGTACCGGGTGGAATTTGGAAAGCCTCTCGATTACTGGAAGGCTCAAATGGCTTTGGCTTGATCAGCGAAGCGGTTTCGCCTGGGTTTGATTTCGCAGACATGGAAATCGGTAATCGCGCAAAACTCACGGCACAGTTTCCGCAGCATGGTGCGCTGATTGAAAAGCTGACGCATGATGATGGATGAGGGCTGTAGATTGGGAAGAATGCAGTTTGTAGTTAAAGCTGGTCTTGAAGCGGCCACCGCAGATTCAAATCTCTTGGGCGACCACGCTAATGTTGTAATACTTTGTTGCGTGTAATGTATATTATGTTAAATGATGGATGCGAATGGCCTCAGGCTTTAGATATCAGATCCACCACTCCCAACCTCTCAGTCTAAGCAACGCCATTCGTTTGCAGCTTCAACAACCAATGTCTCTCGGTAGTCCATCCGATAAAAACCTGAGCACCTTCGCTTGCTTGGCGAGCCTCGGTCAACGGTGCGCCAGAAGCCGCTACTCGCAACCCTCTAATCGCCGGCAGGAACCTTTCAAGAAATCCACCAGGCTGAATCGCGAAATGCGCTTCGATACGTTCAATCGCGTATCGCCTTTCTGTCTCATCGAGCATCGCTAGATAAAACACCATCTGCCGCCACGCGTACGCCGTATTTTTGATCATCACCAAGCTGGAGTGATAAAACCGCAACTTCATCTGCTGGCGTATGCATATCCATCTGAAGCATTCCTCGGCCATCGAAGCCAAGCGATCCTTCAACAGCGTTTTCAACCCAAGCTCACCAAATAAGAGCGCAAGGTTTTGCGTCGTCAGGATCTGTTGTTGCTCGATGATTTTCCCGTTAATCGCCGGCCGCCATGTACCCAAGCGCTCATCAGCCCTCTGAGCGCACAATCTGGCCAATGCGTCCCTGGAACTAGCGTCAGGTCTGGAGAACCTTTTCCGCCTGGATTTCGGTTGATCAGGAAGCATCGCCAATTGGCTTGCATCAATGTCGTAGTAATTGGCGTATAGCGTGCCACCTGTCAAAGATGCCGCCTGCCTGGCAGATCTTATGTACTTGTTCGAGAAAGTGCCCATGAAAATGTCCGAGGCGACCTCTTCCACAAAAGGCAGATCCAGCTTGGCCATCGCACCAAGCGCAGCAAATTCCTGAATGAGTTTGTTGGGCAGGATCGCTTGAGGAAAAGCGCAAAGAGTCATTGCTGCGGATTCGATCAGGAACTGTTTCGCTGCTTCAGCGACCACCGCGTCCGTTTCTCGCTGGTCTTCAACAGCCGCCACCCACGGCAATTCATTCATCCTGACCTGACTTTGCAGATCCAACAGCAACAATGATCGGCGTTGTCGAAAGGCGCGATAGGTTGCGACAGAGAGCATCCGCAGCGACGTATCGCGAAATCCTGCGCTGCAGATCTCATCCGTAATCGCTGGCAGCAGCCGCGCCACAGTATCCCCGGATGTAATCAATTCCTTATCGATCAACTCGGCAATTGTGCCCTTTCGACACCGCTCGACGCGTCGACAAATATCAGGAGGAATGCCGCTACCTGTTAATAGCGAATATGTGCTCGCTTCTTCGCAGGTAACGGGTTGCAGCAGAGATGAAAAGTCGGAAACTCCGTCCGAACCGGGATACCTGCTCAGACGTGCGGCAACCGCTTTAGCAAGTAGATGGTGACCGGGTGCGGACACGTGACTGCGTTGAGAGTCTCTGTGCTTCTGATGAGATTCGGATTCGGGATGACCATGCTTGCGTACGAAATCGTCGACGATCCTGCGAATTCGTCCGACTTGCCGTCCCGTAAGCGACGCCGCATCGCTAGCGCAATTCCCCAGCAGTGCAAACAACTCCCCTGCCCGATCCCTTGAGCTTTCAGCTTCACCTGAAGCGCTGGGGCAAGAAGCATCGAACTGCTGCTTCAGGGTATTCGCCTGCTCAAACCAGCCCTCGGGATACCGGCGACAAGGCCAATCATCCTGATACGTTAAAAGGAAAAGCGACACCGCCGAATCGTAAAGCGGTAACCGAGTTTCAACGACATGCTTCTGCACTGCCACGCGCGCCTGTGCCGGGCGATTTGAAAGCACGGCTCTGACATCCCCGACAGTAAAAACCTGCACTTGAGCTGTTGAAAGCGGCAAACCGTCAGAAGCCATCGGAAAGAATCGCAGCTGTTGAAAGAAAGGCGCTATTGCTTCAACCAGATCCCATGCGTTCTCTGTACGTTGCTGCCCCAGCAACCAGGCCACGGTCAGCAGTGCAGCTTCTTCGGGCACCTCGATTCGATAATCCCCGCTCGCCAGCTTCGCTTGCAGTACCTCGATCCCCTCCTCCGTAAGGTGCCAAGTATTGAGATCGAGTCGCTCGAAGCCAGGACGGATACCTGGAATCGAAGCAGCCAGCTGTCGCTCGTACTCGGTCAGTGCACCGCCGGCCATGAACTGCCCAGTGGCGAAACCTCCCGTGACGACTTCCAGCGTGATCCACTCAGGCACATCCGCGAATGGAGTTCGTGAGCCATACGACGCGGATCCCTGCAATATGTGCTCGATTACATTGCGCCAGCGCTCGATGCGCTTGCTCGTCTGTCCGTTATTGTCGAGGCCCGGTGCAGCGAGTGCTCGAGACAGTTGAAAGGCTGCATAGCCGGCACCTATGCCGGCGTTCGCATTCGATTCCCTATCGTCCCTGAGCATGAGTCCTTCCGCGCCTGCGATGTTGTGGGTCCGGGGGCTGGATTCGAACCAGCGCCCACCCGGTTAAGAGCCGAGTGTTCTACCGCTGAACTACCCCGGAACAGAGCGCGGATTGTCCACGAGTGCTGAACCATTGTGAAGATCGAAAACATTGCCGCTTGTGAACCTGAACGTAATCCCTGGAACTCGTGTGCTCAGTCGTCAAATGCCGCGATGTTTGCTCAAGTCCTCGCCGCTCAGCGTGATGGACCGATGCTGTGACCACGCAGGCGGTTCACCACCCGATTAATCTCCCCTACCACCCGCCCCGTCGCCTCCTCGATCGTTCCCTCATTCCGACACAAAAACCAGCCCTGAGCGGCAGCGGCCACCTCAAATGCCTCAGTACAAGCGACATGCTCCTCCAGACCGCGAAGCACCGTACTGCTCAAGCCACGCCGGCGTGCCCCCGCCCTCTCCCACGAAATCTCCGCCGCTGTAACCACCCCGACGTGCAGGTCTGGCACCTGTACGTTGCGGTCAATGTTCAATTGCAGGATTTCAGCAAACGGGACTATCCGGCGAAACGCGGCATCGGACGGGTACCAGCGATCGATGAGGATGATGCTGTCGGCGGGTTGTTTGGTCAGCACGTGCTGGGAGATCCAGCGGCGGCTATCAGCCAGGCGTTGGCAAACTTCCAGTTCCAGATCCCGGTCAGGATGGCGGACGAGCCGGTTCACCAGATGCATTGTCTCGCCCCTGAACGGGTCGCTTTTTTTCTCGCACAGTCGGATGACTTTCTGGTTGTCTGCCCTCAGGACTTCAGTGATGGCCTCCAACAGGGAGGTTTTGCCGACGCCTTTGGGGCCATCCAGAGCGACAAACAGCGGACGAGTCATTTTTCTCACAGGCTTTAACGGGGAGTAGCGCGCACTCTAACGGATTTTCAGGTTGAACCTCTGTTGCTCAGCAGGACTCCCAAACTCAAATCCAGGAGAAACCTATGACCCAGACAGCTCTAGTCGTGGGCGCCAGCGGCATTGTCGGCAGCGCCATCACCCAGTTACTCATCGACAACCAGTGGCAAGTCGCCGCGCTGTCGAGGCATCCATCACCAGCGCAAGGCGTGATCCCTGTCGCGGCAGATCTTCAGGATTCTGCTTCTCTGGAACAGGCGCTGAGGGATGTGAAACCCACTCATGTGTTCATTACCACATGGTCGCGGCAAGCCACGGAGGCCGAGAACATTCGCGTCAATGCGGCCATGGTACGCAACGTCCTCGCCGCCATTCGCCCAGCGAAAAGCGTCAAACACGTAGCACTGGTTACCGGCCTGAAACACTACCTCGGCCCGTTCGAAGCCTATGGTAAAGGCAGCCTGCCGCAGACACCGTTTCGCGAAGAACAGGGTCGTCTGGATGTCGAGAATTTCTATTACGCTCAGGAAGACGAACTCTTCGCCGCAGCTGAAAAGGACGGTTTCACCTGGAGCGTGCATCGCCCGCATACCGTCACGGGGGTGGCCGTGGGCAATGCGATGAACATGGCGACCACCCTCGCCGTCTATGCCTCGATTTGCAAACACACCAATCGCCCTTTCGTATTTCCAGGATCAAAAGTGCAGTGGGACAGCCTCACCGACATGACCGATGCGCGGCAGTTGGCGAAACAGCAACTGTGGGCGGCCACCACGCCGGCTGCGGCAAATCAGGCATTCAATATCACCAATGGCGATGTATTCCGCTGGAAATGGATGTGGAGCCGAATTGCCGAATACTTCGACCTGCCTGCTGCTGATTATCCTGCGTCACCTTCGCCTCTAGAGAAGCAGATGGCGGACGATCAAGCCGTTTGGGCGCAAATAGTCGCCGAGCACGGTTTGAAAGAGTCCGACATTGGACGTCTGATTTCCCCATGGCATACCGATGCCGACCTTGGCCGCCCAATCGAAGTGGTCACGGACATGTCGAAAAGCCGCCTGATGGGCTTCACTGCCTACCAAGCGAGCGATCAGGCATTTTTTGACGTGTTCGACAGGCTGCGGGAGATGCGTTTGATACCTTAGGCGGTTCCAGACAGATAAGGTGGGCACCTGGCGTGCCCACCTCATTCAACGGTACTTTCCACGCCCTCGCCCCTCCCCTCATCTGCGACGTTCATTCGCCCTGCGAAATCCTCCCGCCAGTCACCGGCAGAACGCAGCCGATCGTATATCCCAACTCCAAAATAGCGCCTTCCACAGGTATCGCTCTGTATCCAAGTGTGTACGGACGCAAACACGTTACACAACATTGATCTTCCCGCCCCCTCAGACACAAGCGAGATACACCAGCACGATGAACTGCGCCCACGGCCAGCGCAGTTGCTCCTGTGCCTGAAACCTCTCATCAGGAGCACCTGAACGGCTTCCACTTTCTTGACGACAAGTCGGAGGATTAAACCAATGCATACAAACGCGTCATCGGTCTTGAATCGGCTGCAACTTAATCTCGATCGCGCTGGGGACTGGATCGCCCCTTTAAGCCTGCGCGTTTTTCTGGCCTGGGAGTTTTTTGAAGCGGGATGGGAAAAGTGGAACGGTGAGAACTGGTTCCCGAGCATTCAAGGGGCCTTTCCTTTTCCCTTCAATCAACTGCCGGCTACGTTCAATTGGCAATTATCCATGTGGGCAGAACTGCTCTGTTCCATCGCTTTGCTTGTAGGTCTGGGAACACGTCTTTCGGCACTGATCCTCATAGTGGTCACCGTCGTGGCAACTGCCGCAGTTCACTGGCCAGCAGAGTGGTCGACGTTGAGTGAACTGGCTATGGGGTACTCCATCAGCAACAAAGGCTACGGCAATTTCAAGCTGCCGTTGATCTATCTCGTCGCACTTCTGCCACTGGTATTCACAGGCGCCGGCAAGCTGAGCCTGGATGCATGCATCGGTCGGTATCTCAAGCGTTTGAATGCACGCTGAGTGTTATCGCTTCACCAAGGTTATCGCTCTCACCCCACTAGTAATCAGGAGTTTCATCATGACCCATATTGATAAAGTGCTGTACACCGGCAAAGTCCATACCTCCTCGGGTGGTCGCAATGGCACCGCCCTCAGTGACGACGGCCGACTGGATATAAAACTGTCATCGCCTGGCACTTCTGGCGCCGGTACCAACCCAGAGCAGTTGTTCGCCGCTGGTTGGTCGGCCTGTTTTATCGGCGCGATGGGGCTTGCGGCGAGCAAGCTGAAAGTCACCCTCCCGGTTGACCTTGCCGTTGACGCCGAAGTGGATCTAGGCACAACCGATGGTGCGTATTTCCTCCAGGCTCGCCTCAACGTCTCCCTTCCCGGGCTGGATCGCAACGTCGCTCAAGACCTGATCGACACCGCACACCAGACATGCCCGTACTCCAAAGCGACGCGGAACAACATCAACGTGGTGATCAACCTCGTTTGAGCAGAACCGTGGCGGGTTTCAATCACCCGATTCACACCCCCGGCTGCCTGCGGTAACCGTGGAGGTGCTATGGATCGGGGGTTCCAGACGTCGAATCGGAGTATTGAGCTCATGCAAACGAACACTTCATCACCAACGCATTTAGTTCCACAGCTCCCCCTTGAGGCGACCGTCGGGCTGGGATTGCGCCGTGCGCTGCTCAACACGCTTCGCGACGCTCCAGTCGGGGATTTCGATTTTCTAGAGGTTGCTCCAGAGAACTGGATCGGCATCGGTGGCGCTCATGGTGAGGCCTTGCAGTTACTGGCTGAACGCTACCCGCTGTCATGCCATGGCCTGTCACTGTCGCTGGGTGGCAGTGCACCGCTGGACGAACCTTTTCTTGAGCAAGTCCGCGGGTTTCTTGATCGCTTTAACGTGCCGTTCTATAGCGAACACCTGAGTTATTGCAGTGACGATGGCCATCTATATGACCTGCTGCCATTGCCATTCACTGAGGAGGCCGTTCATCACGTTGCTGCACGCATCCGTCGTGCACAGGACATTCTCGGTCGTCGTCTTGCTGTAGAAAACGTCTCCTACTACGCCGCTGCTCATCAGGACATGGACGAACTCACTTTTACCAATGCAGTGCTCCGCGAGGCCGATTGCGACCTGTTGCTCGACGTTAACAATGTGTACGTCAACTCAGTGAACCACCGCTTCGATCCAGCGGTTTTCCTCGCCGGCCTGGAACCAGAACGCGTAGTCGCCATGCATGTGGCTGGCCATTACGACGAAGCTGATGACCTGATCATCGACACCCATGGCGCCTCGGTCAAACCAGTAGTCTGGTCATTGCTGGGACAGGCTTATGACCTTTTCGGCGTGAAGCCAACCCTGCTGGAGCGCGATTTCAACTTTCCGTCCTACGACGAACTGGTGGCAGAGCTGAACACCATCAGGCGCTTGCAACACGACGCCAATGCTTTGGTGCGGGTGACCGTCGATGGCTGACTCCCCTTCAAGTTTGCACAGTCAGCAGCTCGCGCTGACCCGGTACCTGCGTGACCCGGACAGTTATGCGCCGCCTGCGCAGATGAGTCCCAAGAGAGCACAGGTCTATCTCAACCTGGTGTTGAACAATCTGTTGGGGTTGCTGGGTGGGACGTTTCCGGTGCTGGTTGCCGTGCTGGGTGATGCCGGTTGGCGTGCGCTGGTACGACGTTTTTTGCGTGATTACCGCGCGCAAACACCACGCTTCGGAGAAATTGCTCGTGAGTTTGTAGACTTCGTAGCGAGCCTGGAAGACTCGCCCGGCTTTGAGCACCCCTGGTACCCGTTCTTGCCTGAATTGGCTCATTACGAGTGGGTGGAGATGGCGCTGCAACAGTTGGACGCTGCGCCGTTAAAAGTCAGTGATGCAGAACAGCTACTCGATCGTCCCCTCAGGCTTTCCCCACTCGTCTGGCCGCTGGCTTACACCTGGGCCGTACATCGTCTCGGGCCAGGTCATCTGCCTTCTGAACCGCCAGAACAACCGACGTTGCTGCTGATCAGCCGTGTGCCGAGTGGCCAAGTGCAATTCTCCCAGGTCAGCCCTCTCGCGTTCCGTTTGTTGCAGCGGATCGAGCAGTTCCCTGACATGGATGGTCGAGCGCAGTTGCACGCTTTGGCTGCGGAGGCTGGTGCTTCAGACGTGACCGGCTTCGTCGCTGACGCACTGGTGCTGCTGCGCCAGTTGCATGCGCAAGCTGCCGTCGGCGTAGCCGCGACACCCGTTTTAAAGCTGTTGTCCTGAGTGACGCGCAAAGGCTGAGGTCGGTTTTTGTATCTCTATGTACCCAAACGCTAAGTCTTGGGATTGGCTTACAAATGCTCCGCTCGCCGATACATCGCCGATACATGACTCCCGCTAAATAGGCCTACCCGAACAAGGACGCTGTATCGAAGTGGAAGACGCTTGCGCCTTTCGCCTCGAACTTCCTTGAGGGTCTATCCGCCCTGTGGCATGAACCGCGGCCTCGCCGCGCAAAGCATCTGGAGAAGCACTATGTACCGTAAACCAATGTCGAACAAAACCAGTCTTGGCCTGGCCGCAATTGCTTTAGCCGGTGGCATGAGCCTGGCATCGTCTGCGGCTTTTGCTGTTGAGCCTTTGTCCCAAGGCTACCAACTGGCATCGGCCGATAAAACCGGCGAAGGCAAGTGTGGAGAAGGCAAATGCGGGGCCAGCGAAACCAGCGACAAGTCCGCTACTGCCGAGGGCAAGTGCGGTGAAGGCAAGTGTGGGGACGACTCTTTCGCTCGCACAGACACCGACCACGATGGCCTTGTTTCTCAAAAAGAACTGCTGACCGTGGCACCTCAGGGCGGTGAAGAATTCAAAGCGATGGACACCAACCACGATGGTTTTCTTTCGGAAGGTGAGGTCTACAAGTTCAGAACCAACCAGTACATTTCCAACGGCAAGAAAGTACCCACCGAGCTATTTACCCGCATGAGCAAAGCGCAGAACTGATTCCTCCCGCCGTAGCACTCGCCCTCCCCGCGCCTGCAGCCAGGGAGGGCGATTTACCTTCTGCAAAGCCCTCAGTTGTATTGATTACATCGCGTTATAAGTGATGTTCTCCGCCCCTGATTTATCCCCTGAACGCAACACTCTAAAGTCCATCCCACTGCTCCCCTCATCATGTCGATGGGGCGCCTACTGGAGACTTATCCCATGCCTTTCATCAGCGTTCGTATCACTCGCGACGGCGTTACCAAAGAACAGAAATCCCAAGTCATCGCCGAGATCACCAAAACCATGCAAACAGTCCTCAACAAGGACCCGCACCTCACCCATATCGTTATTGAAGAGGTCGACACCGACAACTGGGGCTATGCCGGAATTACCACCACCGAGTACCGCCAACAACTGACGGAGTCGAAGAAATGACCTTCCCCGTCAGTATCGACTTTGTGTCGGATGTGGTGTGCCCCTGGTGCGCACTCGGCGCCACGGCGCTGGAACAAGCCATCGCGAACGTTGCCGGCGAGGTTGCCGTGGAGCTGACCTTCAAGCCCTTCGAACTGAACCCGGACATGCCGGCCGAGGGCGAGCACGCCATCAAGCACATGATGCGCAAATACGGGCGCAGCGCCGAAGAAGTCGCCTCGCGCAATGAAATGATCGTCGCGCGCGGCAAAGCCATCGGTTTTCAGTTCGACCTGGAAAAGCGCAGCCATTTCTACAACACCTTCGACGCCCATCGCCTTCTGCTCTGGGCCGTGCAGGAAGGCCGTCAGGTCGCGCTGAAGAAAATCCTGATCGAGGCCTATTTCACCAATGGCGAGAACCCCAGCGACCACGAAACACTGGTGCGCCTGGCCGGTGAAGCGGGACTTTCAACCACCCGCGCCCGAGAGATTTTGACTAGCGAGGCGTTCGCTCTCGAGGTCCGTGAACTTGAGAGTTTTTACCTTGAGCGCGGGATCAACTCGGTCCCGGCCATGGTGCTGAATGGTCGTCAATTGGTGTCCGGATCGCTATCCGTCAAGGAATACGAGCAAATCCTCAGGCAAGTGGCACGAGAGTCCGCCCCGGCCTGACAAAGCGACTTAACTGCAATACCAGTGATTAACCATTTGGCCGGGGCCTTGGTGAAGTGACCACCCCACTTCCTTTCATCAACGTCAAGTGAACCGTCATGCCTCACGACTTGAATCAACTGGAAACTGCGCTGGCTGCTTACCCCCGAGTGGCGCTGCTGGAAGGCCCGACACCGATTCAGAAGCTGTCCCGCCTGAGCCGGGCCGCCGAACTGCATGGCTGCAATCTGTACGTCAAACGCGATGACCTGATGGGCCTCGGCGGCGGTGGTAACAAACTGCGCAAACTTGAATTCCTGCTTGGCGAAGCGTTGGCCGAAGGCGCGGACACACTGGTTACCTGGGGCGGTTTTCAATCCAATCACGCCCGGTTGACCGCCGCCGTCGCGGCCCGCCACGGCTTGGCCTGCGAGCTAATCCTGACCCCGTCTGCGGTGCGCAGCGATGATGATTTTTGTCATAACGGCAACGTATTGCTCGATGGCCTGTTTGGCGCAAAGGTTCATCGACTGCCGCGGGGTCTGACGCCGGACAGCTACGCCGGCGAATTGCTCAGCGCGCTCCAAAGCCAAGGCAAAAAACCCTTCCTCATACCATTGGGCGGCTCCAGCCCCAGAGGCAGTCTGGGCTACGCCGCTTGTGCAGGAGAGATCCTCCGCCAGGCAGACGCGCTCGGTGTGCAATTCGAGCGGATCATCATCCCCAATGGCAGCGCCGGAACCCATTCAGGACTGCAAGCAGGTCTGGCACTCGCTCGATCATCAACCGAAGTTATCGGCTATTCGGTATTGGCAACTGAGGAGCAGGCCACGGCGGCGACCCTGAGCAAAACTCGGGAAACCTTGCAGCTCTTGGATCCGTCCGCATCCCTTGTGGAAAGCGCAATCACTGTGGATGGCAGTCAACGTGGCGACGCCTATGGCGCCCCCACCGAATCGATGCTCGGAGCGGTTCGGCTGCTGGCCTCCGTTGAGGGCTTGCTGACGGATCCGGTCTACGGTGGCAAGGCCTTCGCCGGGTTGCTCGCTGCCGTGCGCCGGGGCGACTACCCGCCAGGAAGCAATCTGCTGTTTGTGATGACCGGCGGCTTGCCCGGCCTTTTTGCCTACCGCAGCGCCTTCAATTGATTTGAGCTTTTTCGTCGTCATAAAACTGATGCCCCGGGCGAGCCCACGGCATCGGTCACTCAACTTGCGTGGAGTACATCGTCATGTCGAACACCGCTTATCCGCTGAACCGCACCGCTTATCTGCTGGTCGATCCGTACAACGATTTTCTCTCGGAAAACGGCAAGGTCTTCCCCTTGATCAAGCCGATTGCCGAACAGGTCGGGCTGCTCGACAACCTGCGAGCCCTCGATCGCGCCGTACGAGCGCAGAACATTCCAGTGGTCATCGTGCCGCACCACCGCTGGGAACATGGCGACTACGAAGACTGGGACCATCCAACACCGACCCAATGCAAAATCATGCACATGCACCACTTCGCACGCGGTGAATGGGGCGGCGAATGGCATCCCGATTTCGCACCGAAGGACGGCGACATCGTAGTGCAGGAACATTGGGGCTCCAGCGGCTTTGCCAATACCGACCTTGACTTTCGTTTGAAGCAGAAAGGCATCACCCACGTCATCATCGTCGGCCTGCTCGCCAACACCTGCATCGAAGCGACCGCCCGCTACGCCTCGGAATTGGGCTACCACGTCACGCTGGTGCGCGATGCGACCGCCGCATTCCGTGCGGAAATGATGCACGCCGCCCACGAGTTGAACGGGCCGACTTTCGCTCACTCAATCGTCACCACCCAGGAATTGATTGAGGCGCTGGCAGCGCAGGAGTAGCGGCGATGAACACCGATTTCGCCAGTTTGCCGAGGTGGTGCGTCAAGGCCGTTTTCTGCAATTGGCGATCGGCCCCCGTCAAAAATGCACCTTGAGCAAGAGACTCAACGCGTTCTGGTCGGTAGGGAATCCGCTCGTGTCTTCAATCCCGTATTTATTCGACCAGTAATCCCACTCAAGTCCCGCATAAAAACGTTTTTGCTGTTGCCCCATCGCCTTGCCCACGTCGTATTTGACTTGTGGGTTGAAGTGAAAGCTCCGGGCCACATAGTTGGAGGTGCCTTTGTTCCCGACGTCGTTGACGTACCACTCCAGATAGCCGTCGAAAAGAATGTCGGAGCGACCCACCGGGAGGGTCATGGACCAGGTCGGGTTGATCTGCCATTGACCTGAGGCCTTACCGGTGATGCCGTCGGGTTTGCGGTAGTAGGTATTCAGGGAAAAGCGATCGAAACCTGGAAGCACGAGGTCGACAGCGGGACCCAGCAGGTATTTGCGATTGCGGTTTTCACCGCGCTCGTAGGTGGCGGCGATGAGGACGTCCTTGACGATGCCATAGCTCAGGGAGCGGTCACTGATTTTGCCCAGCGACAGCCGTGGGGAGAATTCACCGTAGTAGGAATGGCCGTCGGCACCCGAGAGTCCGCTGGACCATTTGTTGTCGACGAACATGAAGATATCGCCCCACGTCCAGCCGCTGGCGTGTTCGAAGCTCAGCGTGTGCTGAGTATCGTCGCCAGTGCCGTCGACTTTGAAATGCTGGCCGTAGAGGTAGCTCAAGCTGTTGTCGTTCCACAACAGAGGGCCAGCTTCGGCGCCGGCGCTGGCCAGAGCTAACAGCGGCGCCAGGCTGCGACGCAGCTGTGAAGGTGCAAGTAATGGAATACGCGATGCTTTCATGGGCTGCCCTTGTCAGGTGATTAGCGGATATCACCGGCAAGGCACGCCCGAGCTGCGGATCAAGCAGCTGCTCTGGCCCTCAAATTAACGAGGGGCGACCCTTGCCGGGTGCGCGGCGTAATGCCGCCAGAGCAATGCCCTGCACCTCGGGTTCTGTTGAGAGCCCTCTGTGCTGACCGCTTCTACTCGATTCCGGACTAAGCAGGGGTTGTGCCAACTGAGCGAATACAATCTTCAACCCTCATTCAGCACAATCGATGCGTAAAACTGAATACTTTGCAGCCATCGGTTGCGCACCAGATTGAGGCGCGCTCACTTGGATTCGCACCGTTGCGATTCGCCTGCCCACCTCCTGCTGATTGCCTCGCCCGCCGGATCCCGTGAGGGCGGGCCTGCGACGGCTTGGCACACTTTTGGCTATGACTGCTTTCGAGTAGAAGCGGTCAGTGCCAGCAATGGCACCGGGCATTGCTCTTGCGCCCCTCCCTGTGGGCGTACGTCCGATTGGATGCTTGAACGCGGCGCCAGCGCCCCGGGCAAGAGAGACGTGTCAGCCGTGTAACTACGCATATACGCCCTCTCTCCTCCCCTTGTTCTCTCCAATCGGTCCCTCGCTGGCGTGCCGATTGGCGCGCGGCGGTTTTCGAATCGCTGTGGAGAACACATCATGAAAATTCGCTTTGCCTTGGGTCAACCGCTTCGCTCGCTACTGGCCATGGCGCTTGTGCCCGCCGCCCTGATCGCGTCTCCACTGGCTTTGGCCAATGACAAGGTGGTGCTGCTTACTTCCTGGTATGCCCAAGCCGAACAGGGCGGCTTCTACCAGGCCTTGGCGGATGGGCTGTATGAAAAAGAAGGCCTGGACGTGACCATCCGCATGGGTGGGCCGCAGGTCAATGGCATGCAGCTGCTGCTCAACAAGCAGGCCGATTTCATCGTCAACTACGACTTGCAGATTCTCAAAAGTGTGGAACAAGGCCTGCCGGTGGTGGCCGTGGCCGCGCCCTTTCAAGGTGATCCTCAGGGGCTGCTGACCCATGCCGATGTGAGCGGCCTGGATGCGTTGCAGAACAAACAGGTGCTGGTGTCCACCTCCGGCCAGCAAACGTGGTGGCCTTGGCTCAAGGAAAAATATCAGCTCAAGGACAGCCAGGCCCGCCCCTACACCTTCAACCTGCAACCCTTCCTCGCGAACGCCAACACCACGCAGCAGGCCTATGCCAGCTCCGAGTTGTTCCAGGCGTTGAAGGCCGGGGAGAAAGCCAACTTCTTCCTGTTTGCCGACGCCGGCTACCCGCCCTACGGCTCGACCCTGGCCACTCGCCAGGACGTGATCGATCAGCATCCTGAGCGAGTCCAGCGCTTTGTTCGCGCCTCGATGGAGGGCTGGAAGCGCTACCTCGACAACCCGAGCGCCAACCACCTGATCAAGGCTGATAACCCGAACATGAGCGATGAATTGCTCGCCTGGGGCTTGTCGACGCTCAAGCAATATCGCCTGGTCACCGGCGGTGATGCCGCCACCCAAGGCATCGGCGTGATGAGCGATGCGCGCTGGCAGGCCACGCGCAATTTCATGGTCGAAGCCGGCCTGCTCGGCGCCGATGCGCCTTGGCAGAAGGCCTACACCACGCGCTTCGTGCAGGACTTGAAGGTACTGCCTGGCGCCGAACAGTCCGCCAGCCGCTGAGCCTGATTGCAAGACTGCTGAACCCAGAGCCCGAGCCCAAGAGCCGGCTGAACGATTACCGTGAGGACACTTTTTATGTTGGTCACCAAACAACCTGTATTGCGCCGTTTCTGGTATGCCCTGCTGCCCATGACCTCGCTGGATGCCGGCCCGCAGGCCTTCACTTTACTCGGTGAGGCGCTGGTGTTGTGGAAGCGCCCCGACGGCACCCCGGTGGCCATGCGCGACCGTTGCTGCCACCGCACCGCCAAGCTCTCGAAAGGTTTTGTCAGCGAGGACGGCAACATCGCCTGCGGCTATCACGGCTGGGAATACGACTGCACCGGCACCTGCGTGAAGATCCCGCAAAACCCCGCTGGCATGATTCCGCCGGGCGCCTCGGTCCAGGCCTTTCACTGCCAGGAAAAATACGGCTACGCCTGGGTCGCCCTCGACGATCCTCTGCAACCAATCCCTGAGTTTCCCGAGGATGGCGCCCCGGGCTACCGGCGCATCTTCCAGTTTTATGAAGAGTGGAAAACCAGCCCGCTGCGGGTCATGGAAAACTCCTTTGACAACTCGCATTTTTCCTTCGTCCACAAAGCCAATTTCGGCCTTTTCGACCAGCCCGCGCCGGCCGGCTACGAGTTTCGTGAAACCGACTACGGCTTCGAGGCGGAGACTCGGGTGCCGATCCGCAATCCTGAGGAAAGCTATCGCATCACCGGCACCCGCGAGCCGATCACCCAGCGCCACCTGATCAACCGCTATTACCTGCCGTTCTCCCGGCGCTTTGGCTGCATGTACCCGGACAGCGGCATCCACCACATCATCTACAACTGCGCGACGCCCATGGAAGACGGGCGCCTGATGCTGGTGCAGTGGTTGTATCGCAATGACAGCGAAGAGCAATGCTCGACCCAGGAACTGATCGACTGGGACGCAGCGATCACCGCCGAAGACCGCGACATCCTCGAAGCCACCGATTACGACGCCTGTGTCGATACTCGCCGGCGAGTGGAACTGCACATGCCGTCGGACAAGCCTGGCCTGGTGATTCGCCGGCAACTGCTGGGCCTGCTCGAAGCCCACGGTGAAAGTGAAGTGTTCCTCAGCCATTGAAGTCAGCGCCCCGGTGTGCCGGGGCTTTACCGGACGCTCATGACCCAAGGGGAGAGCGCTATGTTGATGCAAACCATAACTGGGGCCAACGCCCTGCCACAGGCGTTGCCACGGGGCGACAGCGTCGGCGTGCAAACACCGCTGTTCGCCAATCAGGTGGAAAAAACCTACAGCAACGGCACCCAGGCCTTGAGCCGGGTGAAGCTGGCCATTCAGCGCGGCGAGTTCGTTTCATTGCTCGGCCCTTCGGGCTGCGGCAAGAGCACCCTGCTGAAAATGTTCGCCGGCCTCGAAAAGCCCTCCGCCGGCCACGTGCGCTGGTGGGGCAAGGACAGCCCGGCCAGCCCGACCCAAGGGCAAAGCCTGGCGATGGTGTTCCAGGAGGCGACCCTGATGCCTTGGGCGAAGGTCAGCGACAACGTGCGCCTGCCGCTGGACCTGGCCAATGTGCCCAAAGCCCAGAGCCAGCCAAAGGTCGACGCCGCCCTTGCCCTTGTAGGCTTGGACCGTTTCAGCCAGGTGTACCCGCGGGAACTGTCCGGCGGCATGCAAATGCGCGCGTCCATCGCCCGGGCCTTGGCCACCGAGCCCAATCTGCTGCTGATGGACGAGCCCTTCGGCGCCCTGGATGAGTTCACCCGCAACAAGCTCGACAGCGACCTGCGTCAGCTGTGGGCTAGCCGCGACCTGACCGTGGTGTTCGTCACCCACAGCATTTTCGAGGCCGTCTACCTGTCATCGCGGGTGGTGGTGATGGGTGCGCGCCCGGGCCGAGTAATCGCCGACATCGAAATCGACGGCCCCTTGGAACGAGACGAGGCCTACCGCACCTCCCCGGCCTTTATCGCGCAGTGCGCACGCCTGTCCCGGCTGCTGGCCGAGGCCAATGGCGATTCTTGCTGACTTTATTGAGAGCCCGCTCATGAACCCGTCCTTTACTCCCTGGTTACGTCATCCCACGGTGTTGCGCATCGTCTCGCCGCTGCTGCTCGGCACGGTATTGCTGGGTCTGTGGCAACTGGCATGTGTGGCCTGGAAGGTGCCGGTGTATCTGGTGCCCTCCCCGGTCGATATCGGCCGTACGCTGATCAGCGATGGCCCGATGCTGTTCGGTGCATTGTGGATGACCTTGAAGATCACTTTTTTCTCGTTTGCCCTGGCGGTGCTTATCGGCACCCTGGCGGCGTTTGTGTTTGTGCAGAGCCGCGTGCTGGAAGCCAGCCTGTTTCCCTACGCCATCCTGTTGCAGGTGACGCCGGTGGTGGCCGTGGCACCGCTGATCATCATCTGGTGCAGCAACACCACGCTGGCGTTGATTATTTGCGCGACCCTGGTGGCGATTTTCCCGATCATCGCCAACACCGTACTCGGCTTGCGCAGCGTCAACCCCGGCCTGCTCAATCTGTTCCGCCTGAACCGCGCCAGCCGCTGGCAGGTGCTGTTGCGCCTGCGCATTCCCAGCGCCCTGCCGTGTTTTTTTGCCGGGCTGCGCATTGCCAGCGGGCTGGCGTTGATCGGCGCGGTGGTGGCGGAGTTCGTTGCCGGCACCGGGGGCACCGGTGCAGGGCTGGCGTATCAGATCCTCCAGGCCGGCTTTCAACTGAATATTCCAAGGCTGTTCGCTGCTCTGCTGCTGATCGCCTTGACCGGTGTCGCGTTATTCAGCCTGATGGCCGTGCTGGCCCGGTTGAGCCTGCGCAACTGGCACGAAAGCGAACTCGGCTGACCCTTTGAATCCGCCGCAGGCGCGGCGTATGGAGCCTCACATGAAGATTCAAAATAGCTGGCTGGTACGTAACGCCAGCGCCATCCTCACCGGCTTGTCCGGTGCGGCGGCTCGCCACGTCGGGCCTGATATCCGTATCGTCGACGGCCGCATCAGCGCCATCGGCGCCCTGCAACCCCAGCCCGGCGAGCGAGTGCTGGATGCCACCGATTGCGTGGTCTACCCGGCGTGGGTCAATACCCACCATCACCTGTTTCAGTCGCTGCTCAAAGGCATTCCCGCAGGTATCGACCAGAGCCTGGGAGCCTGGCTGGGTGCCGTGCCCTATCGCTATCGCGGCGCGTTTGACGAGCAAAGCTTTCGCCTCGCCGCGCGCATTGGCCTGGTCGAATTGGCACGATCCGGCTGCGCCACCGTCGCAGACCACCATTACCTGTACTTGCCGGGCATGGACTTTGACAGTGCCGAAGTGCTGTTCGAGGAAGCCGAACGGCTGGGGCTACGGTTTGTCCTCTGCCGTGGCGGCGCCACGCAAGCACGGCAAGCCGAAGGCAAGTCAGTGGCTGGGCCAGAGACCCTTGAGCAATACCTGGACGACGTCGAGCGTCTGGTGCGGCGCTACCACGACCCGGCCGCCGATGCCTGGCGGCGGGTGGTGATGGCGCCCACCAGCCCGCCCTACTCCATGCCTGCCGAACACCTGCGCGAAACCGCCCGGGTCGCACGGCGACTGGGCATTCGCCTGCACAGCCATCTGAGCGAAACCGTCGAATATCAAAATGAGGTGCAGCAACGCCACGGCATGTCTCCAGTGGCGTTCTGTGCCGAGCACGAGTGGCTCGGCCCGGACGTGTGGTTCGCGCATTTGGTGAAACTCGACGCCGAGGAAATCCGCATGCTCGGGGCCAGCGGTACGGGCATTGCCCATTGCCCGCAAAGCAATGGCCGCCTGGGCAGTGGCATTGCCGATGTGGTGGGCATGGAGGCTGCGGGAATGCCGGTGTCGATTGGCGTGGATGGCGCCGCCTCCAACGAGGCCTGCGACATGATCAGCGAAACCCACGCCGCCTGGCTGATGCAACGGGCCAGACTTGGCGAACGGGCCCGCCCGCGTTATGCCGGCGGTGACGAGGAAGGCGGTGCCAGCGCGGCCACGGTGGAAGACGTGGTGCGCTGGGGTACGTCTGGCGGGGCTCGGGTGCTGGGGCTGGACGCCGTGGGCAGCGTGCAAGTGGGCATGGCGGCCGACCTGGCGATCTATCGCCTGGACCAGCCGCGATACTTCGGCCTGCATGACCCGGCGATCGGGCCGGTGGTGGGCGGAGGACGCCCGACGTTGCGCGCCTTGCTGGTCGGTGGCCGGTTGACCGTACACGACGACCAGTTGCCTGACTTCGACCTGGCCGAACTCGGCGCCCAGGCCCGGGACGCGGTGCGGCGGTTGCAGCAGGCCGCAGGCGTACGCTCATGAGCTGATCTCCCCGGCACGGGCTGCCGTGCCAATACTCGGCCGCATCAAATGTCTGGTAGATGGAAAAATACGCCAGTAATCGACTTGGGACTGTCATCAGACAGTTTCAGGGTCCCGGAGAAGAAAGCAGCGGACGGCGTATCACAAGGCGCTGCTACAACAATTGCTCGCGTAGAAAATCGATGAACGCCATTGTCCGCGCTGAACGTCGTCGCTCGCGGCTGAGTACGGCGCTGACAGGCAGCGCGCTGGTCTGATAGTTGTCGAGTACGGTACTCACCCTGCCCTGCTCGACGTCAGCTGTGAACAGCCATTGCGGTGAGAGGGAAATACCCAGGCCGGAGAGCACCATTTCGCGGATGGCCTCGCTGCTGTTGCTGGTGACATTGCCCTGGATACCTACATCGAACGCCTGGCCGAGGTGCGTAAAGTGCCAACGGTCGTAATGCTCCAGCAACGTGAAGCCGATGCAGTTGTGTCCTGACAGTTCGCTGGGCTCACGTGGCACGCCGTGTAGATCCAGATAACCGGGCGCCGCATAGACACGCCGTGGGCTATTGCCCAGTGGTAGTGCCACCAATCCCTCGCTCTTCACTACGCCAATGCGGATCGCCAGATCGATGTTTTCCTTGAGCAGGTCTTCATTGTGGTCACTCAGCCGCAGGTCAATCCGCACATCAGGATGGCGTTGCAGGAAAGTCCCTATGAGCGGCGCAATGCATAACCTTCCATAACTGACCGGCGCGGCGACTCGTAAAGGGCCGGCAATCTGCTCCTGGCCACTGGTAAAGCTCCGTGTAGCAGTTTCGACGTGGCCGAGAATTTCCTGGCAGTGGTCGTAGAAGCGTTGACCTTGGTCGGTCAGGGCCAGGTGCCGAGTGCTGCGTGCGAACAGTGGCCCACCCAGATACTGCTCCAGCGCGCGCACTTGCTTGCTCACTGCTGGCTGCCCCATGTTCAGTTCACGGGCGACCGCCGAGAAAGACCCGCGCTCCACGACGCGAACAAAGACATGCATGCTGTCGAACAGATCCATCGACGATTGGTTCTCTTTGGGGAATAAGTCATATGCAAATTGGGTTTCTTATCGGAATGATTAAAGCGCGGCAATCTGTAAGCGTCCATCCCAACGCAGGTTCCCGTCATGAAACATTCCATGCTTGCCGCCATCGCCGAGTCCGCTCAATCCCCGCTGGCCATCCGTCACATCGATCGCCCTGTTCCCGGTAAGGGGCAAGTCCTGGTCAGGGTTCACGCCGCTGGAGTCAATCCGCTCGATACCAAAATTGCCGCCGGCGCAGGGGCTCACGCCCGTCAAACGCTGCCGGCCGTGCTCGGCCTTGATCTCGCCGGTACGGTCGTTGAAGTGGGCGAAGCGGTCGACGGGTTCACCCCGGGTCAGGAAGTCTTCGGCATGCCCGGCGGGATCGGCGGTGCCCAAGGCACCATGGCCGAGTACATTGCCGTGGATGCCCGCTTGATCGCAGTCAAGCCACACACCCTCAGCATGCGTGAGGCGGCTGCATTGCCTTTGGTATTCATCACCGCGTGGGAAGGTCTGGTCGATCGCGCCAATGTCCGCTCCGGCCAGCGAGTACTGATTCATGGCGGCGCGGGTGGGGTCGGCCAAGTGGCTGTGCAACTGGCCAAGGCTCGTGGTGCCGATGTCTACGCCACCGGTTCGGCGGGCAGTCTCGACTTCATACGCTCGCTGGGGGCTACAGCGATCGACTATCAGGCACAGAGCGTTGAGGATTATGTCGAGCACTACACCGCCGGCGAAGGGTTCGACATTGTCTACGACACCGTCGGCGGCAGCACGCTGGATGCATCATTCAAAGCCGTGAAAGCCTATACCGGGCACGTGCTGAGCTGCCTGGGCTGGGGCCAGCACAGCCTGGCACCGTTATCGTTCAAAAGTGCCACCTACTCGGGGGTTTTCACTCTGGCTCCGCTGCTCACCGGCAAAGGACGCGACCATCACGGCGCTATCCTGCGCGAGGCCGCTGCGCTGGCCAATGCGGGTCAACTGACAATCCGCGTGGATCAACAGCACTTTGCGCCGCACGACGTCAACGAGGCATTTCGCCAAGTCGCCGAAGGCCGCGGCAGGGGCAAGACGGTGATCGAGTTTGTGGCTGCATAGTTCCTTGTAATCTCTTTAGAGCGCACTCGGCCAAAAGCGTGCGCAATGGTCCGCAACGTCCTCGCCGCCATTCTCCCAGCCAAAAGCGTCAAACACGTAGCACCCCACGAGTTGAACGGGCCGACCTTCGCTCATTCAATCGTGACCACCCAAGAATTGATTGACGCGCTGGCAGTGCAGGAGTAATGGCCGATGACCCTCATAGGATAGCTGATCGATCACCGGCCCATTTCTACACGGCCCAACAGGAGCAGCCCAAGGCACCAAAAAAACTTCGGGGGTCCGATACTGGAGCATTGGATCCCCATGCACCGGCATGATCGTGACCGTGCAGGCCGCAAAAGCTTGCGCAGCCGCACGAGGCCGCGACTTGGGCGCGCAGCGGAGCCAGCGAGTTTCTGCCTGCTCCGTCTGGGTCTCCCCAGGCGCCATAACCTTTAAAGGTACGCGTCGGCGACCAGTCAGGCATGGCGGGCGGTAGCGGGTTGTCGTCAAACCTGGCGAATTGGCCGGCCCCGTAAACCACGCGCCCGCCAACCACGGTCATATCGGCGGTAAGAAATGAAATCTCCTCTTCAGGCACAGAGAAGTAGTCCTTACTTGGAACAATCAGGTCCGCAAAGTGACCGGTCTGGATGCGACCACGTTTGCCCTCTTCGTTAGAAAACCAGGCGACATTCTCTGTCCACATCCGCAACGCCGCTTCGCGATCAAGCAGGTTTCGTTGAGGGTACAGATTCAGACCGCCCACCGTTTTACCGGTTACCATCCAGGATAGCGAAACCCAGGGGTTGTAGGAGGCAACCCGGGTGGCATCGGTGCCTGCAGACACTTTCACCCCTTTTTCCAGTATGCGCGCTACGGGCGGGGTCGCTTGCGCCGCACGGGCGCCGTAGCGCTCGACGAAGTACTCCCCCTGATAAGCCATACGATGTTGTACAGCGATGCCACCGCCGAGCGCGGCGATACGGTCGATTGATTTGTCCGAGATGGTTTCGGCATGATCAAAGAACCAATTGATGCCAGCGAGGGGGATGTCCTCGTTGACCTTCTCAAATACATCCAGCGCTCGGGTAATGGTTTCGTCGTAGGTGGCATGCAACCGCCACGGCCATCGGTTCTCTGCGAGGATGCGCACAACTTCCTCCAGTTCTCCCTCCATCTCGGGCTGCAGGTCCGGTCGCGGCTGGCGAAAATCTTCGAAGTCGGCAGCGGAAAACACCAACATTTCGCCCGCGCCGTTGTGACGGAAGTAGTCGTTTCCTTGCTTGTACTTAACGCTGGAGGTCCACTTGAGGAAATCCTCCTTCTCTTCCTTGGGTTTCTGAGTGAACAGGTTGTAAGCCAACCTGACCGTCATTTGCCCATCGTTGTCCAACTTCTGGATCACTGCGTAATCGTCGGGATAGTTTTGGAAACCGCCGCCCGCATCAATAACCCCTGTCACACCCAAGCGATTGAGCTCGCGCATGAAATGGCGAGTGGAGTTGACCTGATAGTCGAAGGGCAACTTCGGTCCCTTGGCCAACGTGGCGTAAAGGATCGTCGCGTTGGGCGTGGCCAACAGCAGGCCCGTAGGCGCACCATTGGCATCGCGGTAAATTTTCCCGCCTGGTGGCTCGGGGGTATCTCGGGTGTAGCCGACCGCGCGCAAGGCCGCGCCATTGAGCAAGGCCCGGTCATAGAGATGCAGAAGAAATACAGGTGTATCGGGCGCGATCGCATTGATCTCGGCTATGGTTGGCAAACGCTTTTCAGCGAACTGGTGTTCAGTGAAGCCACCTACCACGCGAACCCACTGCGGTGCTGGTGTGTTAGCCACTTGGCGCTTGAGCATGTCCATGGCGTCAGCCAGTGAACGCACACCGTCCCAGCGCAATTCCAGATTGTAGTTAAGGCCGCCGCGGACCATGTGGGTATGGTTATCGACTAAGCCAGGGAGCACACAACGGCGCTTGAGGTCGACAACTTTTGTGGCTGAGCCAGCCAGCGCCATGACTTCCTGGTCTGACCCTACAGCCAGAAACTTGCCGTCTTTGATTGCAACGGCGTGGGCGACTGGGTTGGCGCGATCCAGTGTAGTGATCTCGCCATTGTGGAAAATGATGTCCGGAATTGAATCGGTCATATTGGGCCCTTCCCTACTTAGCGTTTCGGAAAAAGCGCTGCGTCCAAAGACACCCCCTAACGCTAAGGTGGAGGCGGCCTGGAGAAGTTTTCGGCGCGATGTCATAGGTAGAGGCCTCACAGATATAAAGCCCGTTTCCAGGGCCTTCAGGGAATAGCGAACCTTGCAAACCGGTTACTCACGTCTGACTGGACTTTTAAACTGCATACATCCTCATGCTCCACCTCGTGTTTTGGACAATAACGCCGATGGGTGGAGCTATCGCGTCAGCCCTGCGCGACAGCTCTTGCATAACGGATTTATTTAGCAGGGTTTGGACCGATGTGCTCGCCATGTTGCACCCGCTCAGGCGCCTTATGCACCATGGTGTAGGCATAATCCACACCCATCCCGTAGGCGCCGGAATGTTCCTGCACGATCCCCATCACGGCTTCATAGGTCTCCTTGCGCGCCCAATCCCGCTGCCATTCGAGCAGCACCTGTTGCCAGGTAACCGGTACGATACCGGCCTGAATCATGCGGTCCATGGCGTAGTTGTGCGCGTCGACCGAGGTGCCTCCCGAGGCGTCGGCAACCATATAGATTTCATAGTCTGTATCGCGCAGGCAGGACAGTGCGAAGGTCGTGTTGCAGACCTCGGTCCACAGGCCGGATACGACGATCTTCTTACGGCCGGCAATGGCGGACTCTGCCAAGGCATCACGAACGTTTTGGTCATCCCAGGAGTTCATTGAAGTACGTTCGAGGATTTTGTTCTGCGGATATACCGCTAGCAACTCAGGGTATGTATTGCCAGAGAAACCCTCGGTTTCCACAGTCGTGATGGTGGTAGGTATGCCGAACGCTTTGGCAGCCTTGGCCAACCCCACGACATTATTTTTCAGCACCTGCCGATCTATCGACTGCACACCAAAGGCCATTTGGGGCTGGTGGTCGATGAAAATCACTTGGCTGTTTTGCGGGGTCAGTATTTCTAAGTACTTGTTGGACATGGCGGATTTCCTTTGGTAAGTAGAGCAATACGAAAGCGGCGTTATGCGTGGCTGCGCAAGCAGAACGCTACCCGTCCTGGTAGTGCTAAAAGCCACTTTCCGGACGAGTTCAGGGGTGCCGAAAAGCCCCTTGAATTTACGAATGCAGCATTGTTCAGCCGCGTTCGCGGGGTTCAGTTAAATGCCCGAAAAACGCTTGCCAAGCTGCTTTTGCAAGTGCACATCATCTGCGGCTAATTCGCTCCCACCTTGAAGGGAAGTGCATCTTTGGATGTCTTCACGGTCCATGAACCGGACTGCCGGAACGAACTGGCAGACGCGTAGGTATCTTCCATGAACTGGAAATAGGTCATCTTTCCATCCTGAACTTTCGCATGGATGGAAAACGGTGATGTGAACAGATGTCCGACCGCCACGGAGCGGTAGGTGAACTTACCGAAAATCGCGACATCTTCGCCGGAAGCGATTTTGGTAGTAATCGTAAAGTCTTCGATTTTCCAGTAGTTTGAGACCTGCAAAAACAAAGAGCTAAAGGCTTTGGGACCTTTGTTTGTGCCGGTCCACGGCATGATTTTTCTGAGTTCTGGATTGTCAAAGTTTAGAGAAACATAGGTGGCGTCTGGAGCTGCCAACCTCATTGCCGCGGCTTCGACTTTATCGGGTGCGGTATTGGCCAGGAATTCCACGACAACCGCTAGTGAAGCAGCAGATTGCGCTTCAGTAGCTGACTGCGCCGACGCTGGAGTGATTGTTACTAACCATGAGGCGAGCGCCATTGCTGCAGTGATCAATTTGATGCTTCGAGTATTCATGAACTCTCCATTTATGAGTACGATTTTGCGATTCGCGGTCATCCAACCCATGTTGCAAATTGCTACGCGTCGAAAAGCGACAATTGGTACTGGAGCAAGGGCTATGCCAATTTTATAAAACTTATATAAATCGATATTTATCAATGACATATAACTTAATGTGATGTCGCGAGTATCGGGCTCGGAGTTTATCGAAGGGCTTGTTTGATCATTTGATGAAGTCTCGGCGAGGTTTTGTTGATTTGATCAATCCAGCTCAAGCGTGGTCCACGGTGAACCGCCAGGCGGCCACGCAAAGTCACTCAAGACTCTCGTCATGCAACAAGCCGCTTTTCTTCAGGCGATAGGCCAGTGCCGGCCGGGTCAAGCCGAGCATGCGAGCGGCTTGCGAGACGTTTTGGTGTGAAAGCTCCATGGCGCGGCGCATCAGCCGTTCTTCCACAGCATCCAGGCTGATGTTTTTATCAAAGATCTGCGTAACCCAATCGGGACAAGGTTCTTCACCGCCAGCCTGAACTAACGCGCCATCAGAGTTGAGACGATCACCGTGCGAATCGTCTGTTTTTGGGAAGACTGCAAAGAGTGCATCCTGGCCTATGGTCTCGTTGCTGTCGGTCAGGATGACGCCACGCTCAATCGTATTTTCCAATTCGCGAATATTCCCCGGCCAGGCGTAGCGGCGACACAATTCAAGAGCTTTGTCTGATAAACCCAGCGTTCGCTTGTGATATTGCAAGTGAAATTTGCTTATAAAGTGCTCGGCCAGCAGTGGCAGATCTTCAAGTCGCTCGCGCAGTGGGGGAATCTGCACCGGAAACACATTCAAGCGGTAATAAAGATCGGCGCGAAACCGGCCCGCTTCGACGGCGTCGGCGAGGCTTTCATTGGTAGCAGCGATGACTCGCACATTGATCTTGCGGGTTCGGGAATCGCCTACCCGTTCCAGTTCACCCTCTTGCAGTACCCGAAGTAATGTCGCCTGCGCTCTGGGCGTCAGCTCCACCACCTCGTCTAGAAAAATCGTCCCTCCGTTGGCCCGTTCAAAGCGTCCTGGGCGGGTTTGATTGGCGCCGGTAAAAGCGCCTTTCTCAACACCAAACAATTCGGCTTCAATCAGGTCCTGAGGAATGGCAGCGCAGTTCACTGCGACAAACGCTTGCTCGGCGCGATCACTGCGCAGATGCACGCTCCGTGCGATGACCTCCTTGCCGACGCCAGTTTCTCCGAGCAGCAGGACGGAAATTTTTCCTTTGGCAGCCTTGTCGATCATCTTGCATACCTTCAAATAGGCAGGCGAGCGCCCTACTCCATAGAATTGAGCTTCCTGCTTCTCCAGGCTTCTACGCAGAGAGCTGATCTGTGATTGCAGTTCATACAGCTCCTCGATGATTGGGTCGGCTTGAAAGTACTGTCTGAATTCTGCGGCGTTCTCCCATTCCTCGGCAGGTTTACCAATAATGATGCAGCGCTCATCCCCGCATCCGCGACAGGTCGTTTCTTGGATGATGATTTCGCGTTTCATGAATGAAGAACTGTACGCACAGGCGTAGCCCAACAAAGACCAACAGACTGGTTCCTCCATCAGGCCGACTTCAGTCAGGCAAGTCTCGACCTCAAAGGAGTCAATCCATTCGAGCTCGCAATAAAAATGGCCGCTCTCCTGATCCAGCTCTAACTGAATGGGTTTCGCATTGACCATACCTTTGAGGGAATGCAGTTGCGGGCCGACCAGAAACATCTGCAACTGCGGACTGTCTGGTCTGAGCTTGCGGGCCATTTCCGCATCCTTGAGTCCAGACTGGTAGCCAAGGCGCAAGAAGAACCCCTTGGCGCGGTCGACGCCGAGGCTATTGATGAGTTCACGGCGAAAATTAGCCATCGCCGATACCTGCATCAACAACATGCGCTGCTCGCCAAACCAGATCTTGCCTTCCGTGCTTTGAAAACGAACCTGGTCGCTCAGGTCGTGAAAGCCGGAATAGTGGAGCTCAGGGTTGTAACTGACAGCCATTGAGAGAGACCTCGATTATTGTTTTGAGCGGTCTTGATCAAGCTGTGGCGCCGAGTGAAAGCACCGAAACAATCGATCGCGATATGAAGGGATTTTAGTGCATTGCTACGCAGAGCCAGCGGGCCTCCCGATGCAAAGACATGACGGTGCACGGGCTTCGCGGGCAGATGAAGGCAGTTACCAAGCGCCAAAGTCACAGCCAGGCTCAATGTTGGTGATCTGGCCCGAGCCGGCCATGTGCTGTGTTGGACTAGGCATTGGTCATTCGCAATATCTCAGCAGATTGCGAATGCACGCCTTCAGTATCGGCCGTCGATGAACGCGGGAATGGGGCGCCTCCCCGGCAAAGCGGTACTTCACTGGCCCCTCACTCCCGTGCTGATCAACCTTCAGCGGGTACCGGCGTGTCGAGCAATTGCTGCTCCCACAGATAAGCAATGCCGCTACCTGCAGCATGCTGGAGAAGCACATCGGTTACAGCGCCTGCCGTATCGAGGCGTGCCCAATCGCGTTGCCATTCAGCCATGACTGCCAACCAGGTCATGACATTTGCCCCGGCGCCGACCATGCGTTGGATGGCGACTTGATGGGCTTCGACCGAAACGCCACCGCACGCGTCGGTGACCACGGTAACGTCCCAGCCCTCGCCTAGTGCTTGAATCGCTGGCATGGCGACGCAGACCTCAGTCCACAGGCCAGCCAGGACCAATTGCTTGCGGCCTGTTGCCTTGACCGCGTCCACTACTTTCTTGTCTTCCCAAGTATTGATGAGCGTTCGGTCAATCACCTCCTGACCGGGGAAAACGTCGGTGATTTGCGGAAAGATCCAACCGCCACGCTCGGCAATCACACTGGTCAGAATGGTCGGGACGTTAAACGCCTTCGCAGCCTTCGCCAATGCTGTCGCACAGTTGACCGCTGCGTGCGGATCGTGGCTATTGAGATTGGTGAGTTGAAAAGGCTGGTGGTCGATCAACACAAGTACGGAGTCTTCTGGACGAAGAAGCGAAGCAAGACCGTTACGAAAAGCCATTAATCCATCCTCTTGTTGCCGTGGGTTGGCACGTTTATTTGCGGGATCAGTTTCCGTGCAGCGCGCCTTATGAGCGGCGATGCCTCATGCACTGTGCAGCGCCCTCAAACCTTCGGGTAGTAGCAGCGAATGACTAACTGTGTCGCGGAATGAGGAACGCCACGGTTTTTGCTGCCATTGTCTGGCGATGGCTTCACGGCTTCATGACGACGCGCCCCAGCGGTTTGCTTCGCTCCGCGAAGTCATGCGCAGCAGCCTGCGATAGGGTAAAGGCCCGTTCAATGACAACCCGTATACGCCCCCGCAATACATCCTGTAGCAGCTTGTCGACACTCGCACGCACTGCCGGCCGCTCGAAAAGTGGCCCCATGTACGCACAGATCAGGACGTCCCCGGGAACCGCTATTGGCGCCAAGGCGCGAACTCCGTAATGTGCAGTTCAGATGTACGTTCTGGTAGTCGCATTCCGTGCGTAGCTGCGTGGCAAAAAAAGGAACGTGGAAATGGATATAGAAGAGCTTGAAACCTTTGTAGAAGTGGCCGATGCCGGCGGCATTTCCCGTGCGGCAACGCGCCTGGGCACGTCGAAATCTATCGTCAGTCGCCGGCTTGCCCGCCTGGAAGCAGAGCTGGGCGTGCAACTGATGGCGCGTACCACCCGCGGTGCGGCCCTTACCGAAGCTGGGGCGACCTTCCGCGACTACGCCGCCAGAATATGCGCTGAGGCCGAGTCGGCACGCGATGCGATCTTGCCTTCCGGCGAGCTTTGTGGCCGCCTGCGGATCGCCGCGCCCCTGACTTTGGGGCCAATACATTTCGCGCCGATCCTCGCGGAAATGGCCAGGCGTCACCCACAGCTTCATGTGCAAACGAACTACACCGATCGTTTCGTTGACCTCATCGCCGAGGGGTATGACTGCGCGATACGGGTGGGCTACCTGCCCGATTCCAACATGATCGCCCGGTGTATCGGACCGATCTTTGGCCAATTGGTGGCAAGCCCCGTCTATATCAAGGCGCATGGAGCGCCCGAAACACCCGACGAAGTCGTCAGCCACCAAGCACTGATGCAAGGCAATGAATCGTGGTCATTCATGGATGGTGACACGATGGTTACGGTGCGCCCGCAGGGAACGTTCAAAGCCGACAATGGCACCGCATTGCTGGCCGCAGCTTTGGCCGGCATCGGCATTGCCTGGTTACCTGACTGGGTCACGCATGAGCATTTGGCGAGCGGCGCACTTGTAGCGATCATGACGGATTATCCGCCGCCTCCAGCAGGCGCTTATGTAGTTCGACCGCCAGGCCAGCACCCTGCGCGAAAGATAAGGGTGCTCACCGAATTGCTGCTTGAATACTGCGACCAGGCGGCACATATTCCTGAGTCGCCACAGAGCTGAAAGACCCGATTGCAAGCTCCCTTAGAGTGAGTCCTGAAAGCAAAGTATGGATACCAGGCTTACTTATTGATCCATCAGAGCTATCGCGGCTAATACGTCCAGTCCTGATCAGCGCACCCGAATATTTCTCCAAAGTTTCATTCCTCACTCGCGAATAACGCCAACACCCGGTTGGATGTTCCGATTTGCGCGACACAGTAATACAACCCACGAGACTACAAACCAAGGAACTGGATCCCTAATATCCGCCCCCGTATCGGCACGCTTGCACCATCCCTGGTGAATGCGCGCGGCCAAATAACTGCATGCCAGACAGGTGAGTAATGATCGATTTGGAAGGAAAACGTGCGTTGGTGACGGGAGGAGCTCGCGGGATCGGCGCCGCTATCGCAGTGGCACTGGCAGAGAATGGCGCCGATGTTGCGTTCACCTACCAGCAGTCGACGGAAAAAGCTGAGGCAGTGGCCAAATTCATCGCTGATAAAGGGCGTCGTGCTATCGCGATTCAAGCCGACAGTGCCAACCCGCAAGCCATTGAATGCGCAGTCGCGCAGGCCATCTCGACGCTGGGCGGCCTCGATATTCTCGTCAATAGCGCGGCTATCGGCTTGAACGGAATGATCGCCGACATTGATGTAGACGACTATCAAGCACTGATGGATATCAACGTGCGAGGCCCCGTCCTGTTCGCAAAGGCGGTCATCCCGCATCTGCCCGCTGGCGGAAGAATCATCACAATTGGCTCGGGACTGGCAGAGCGGGTGCCCTTTGCGGGTGTAACAGCCTATGCAATGTCCAAGTCGGCGTTGCTCGCATTCACCCGGGGTTTGTCACGTGAACTCGGCCCCACCGGCATAACCGTTAATCTTGTTCAGCCGGGATCGGTCGACACCGACGCAAATCCAGCCTTCGGCCCCGCCGGCGACTTTCAGCGGAGCCTGTCGTCCTTGGGACGTTTTGGCGAGCCTCGCGAGGTTGCGAGTGCGGTGGTCTATCTGGCCAGTCCTGCCGCGAGCCTGATCACTGGCGCCATCCTGACCGTGGACGGCGGTGCGATCGCTTGACTAACGCTCAGGCAGCTGTCCGCAGTGGACGGCAGCCATGGACTGTTGGTCAGGGGTTGAAACGCACTAATGGCCATTTGCAGAGGCAGGAAGCATTGGATATTGATGATCTTCGAACCTTCGTCGAGGTAGCCGACGCGGGCGGTGTTTCGTCGGCGGCCCGGCGACTGGGTGTTGCGAAATCGATAATAAGCCGCAGGCTTCTGAAGCTGGAAACCCAACTGGGTGTGCAGCTATTGGCCAGGACAACCCGTGGTGCTGCTGTCACCGAAGCGGGAGCCGCCTTGCGAGAGTATGCGGCGCGGATCGTCGCTGAGTTTGACGCGGCCAGGGACGCCATTGTTCCAGATGGAGACCTTCGAGGTCGCTTCCGGATCGCAGCACCGATCTCGTACGGCCCGACACATATTGCCCCCGTGCTTGCTGAAATGGGGCGACGCCACCCTCTCCTGCACATTCATGCAAGTTACAGCGATCGTATCGTCGATCTGATTGGCGAGGGCTTCGATTGTGCTATTCGGGTCGGCCATTTACAGAGCTCCAATTTCATCGCAAAGCGTGTGGGCAGCATTCACGGCAAACTCGTGGCAAGCCCAGGCTATGTGAGTACACATGGAGCGCCAGAGGCTCCCCACGAGATTCTTGCGCATGAATCTCTTATGCAAGGTGCGGAAACCTGGCGGTTTATGGATGGCCAAAAGTCCATCATGGTTAATCCCCAAGGGCGCTTCAAGGCTGACAATCCTGTCGCGCTCGCCGCGGCAGCCGTTGCAGGTCTGGGTCTAGGGTACCTTTCTGACAGCGTCATCGACGAGCACATCAAATCTGGCGCATTGGTGTCCGTCATGCACAGATATCCCCCTGTTCCGGCGGGTATTTACATTGTTCGCCCCCAAAGCCAGCACCCTGCGCGAAAGATACGGGTGCTGACGGACATGCTGGTCGATTGGTTCGCAGATGTGAGCCCGGGCAACGTCCTCTCCCTTTAGAAGGCAAGCCACTCGGGTAGAAGGCAAGCCACTCGGGACGGCGAGCGTTCAATCTATCCAATTGCCGGACGCATCTTCCACTCGTAGTTCCTGCACAACCATGCCATTCGCCTGCATGCAGGCGCTGAGCTGCGCATGTTTGCCTAAGATCAATCGCCTGAGTAGAATGCGATTCATTATCAATCATGTATGTCCCGGGATGCCGATGCGTAGCGACGAAACACTAGGTACTGCAGATCCAGGGCTGCTCTATCGCACCCACTTCTCGTGGTTACAGGGCTGGCTGATTCGGCGCATCGGCTGTCGCGACAACGCCGCAGATCTGGCGCAGGACACCTTTGTGCGAGTGCTCAAGCACCGCCATCAGTCCGGCGCCCTGCGCGAGCCACGCGCCTATTTGAGCAGCATTGCCCGCGGGTTGATGATTGATCAGTATCGTCGTCGCGAACTCGAACGTGCCTACCTGGAAAGCATCACCTTGCTGCCGCAACACGAGGTTCCCTCGGAAGAAAGCCGGTTGATGATTCTTGATGCCCTCGAGCGCATAGACCGTCTGCTCGACTCGCTTAAACCAAGAGTTCGCCAGGCGTTTTTATTTGCCCGACTCGACGGTCTGACCTGCGCACAAATCGCCGAAAAGCTCGGTGTTTCCCGCGCGACGGTGGAGCGCGACCTGGCCACGGCCCTGCAACACTGCTATCGCTTGCGTTATGTCGAGGCCTGAGCCCGAGGCGCTGGATCCGGCCATTGTCGAGCAGGCAATCCAATGGCTGGTGCGCCTTCGCTTCAATCAAGCCGATGAACAGACACAGCGCACGTTCGAGCACTGGCTGCAGCAGCGCCCGGAGCATGGATTGGCGTGGCAGCGTGTGGAAACGCTTGGCGATGAATTCGAAGGCGTGCCAGCTCAGCTGGCTCGACAAACCCTTAAGGGCGCCCAGCAGGGAATGCGCCGGCGGGAAAGCCTGAAGCTACTGGGCGTATTGGCGACCGTCGGCACGGCAGCCTGGCTCGGCCGCGACTACACCCCCCTGCCCTCCATGCTTGCACAGCAGCGCAGCAGCACCGGCGAGCAACGACGTTTCCAACTCGATGATGGCAGCCTTATCCAGCTCAATAGCGATAGCGCCGTCGACAGCGATTTCGACGCCCAGCGGCGCCTGATCATCCTGCGCCGTGGTGAAATCATCGTGAATGTCGGTGCGGATCAACACTCGCCGCAAGCGCGACCGTTGTGGGTGCAATCACGCGACGGGATCATGCGAGCCCACAGCTCGCGCTTTCTGGTCCGCGAGCGTGACGACGGCACTCTGGTCGCCGCTCAGGAAGGATCAGTCACGGTTTTCCCCGGTTCCGGTCAAGCGTCTGCGAGCCGCAACGTCCTGGCAGGAAACCAACTGCTGTTCACCTCAAGTGACGCCCGAAGGTTCAGGGACAACGGCCTTGATCTATGGGGTTGGGGTGACGGAGTGATCAGTGCGAACCATATGCGCCTTGGTGACTTCATCGCAGAGTTGTCGCGTTATCGCCCAGGAGTCCTGCGCTGCGCGGAAGAGGTCGCTGATCGTCGCGTTTCCGGCACCTTCCAGCTCGCCGACAACGATCGGGTCCTGGCATTGATCGCGCAGTCACTGCGCCTGCACATTGATTACCGAACCCGTTACTGGGTCACCGTAACCGCTGCCACCTGACTCCACCCGAATATTTTTTCGCTATCTGAAAAATAATGAGGTGGTTTCTCATTCTCGTTCGACCTGTAAGGAAGGCCGGAATACAGGCCAGTCTGCCGATGTCCTTTCTTGGAGCGAGAAAATGAGTTCGTCCCCGGTTTCACAGCGCCATCCATTAAGTCGTGCCATGCACGGTGCGATCCTGGGTTTGATCGTGAGCAGCTACGCATTGCCATCGCTGGCGCAAACCTCGGGCGCTGATCACAGCAATCAAGTCAAACAGTGGGATATCGCCCCCGGCCCACTGGCGCCGGCGCTTGACCGCTTTGCGCGCGAGGCTGGCATCAGCCTTTCCTTCGACGCCTCGAGTGTGGCGAACCGCACCACGGCTGGGGTGAATGGCTCGCTCGATACATCGGCAGCGCTGTCATCCCTGCTCCAGGGCAGCGAATTGCAGATCGAACAGCAAGGCCCAAATGCTTACCTGCTGACCCCTCAAGCAAAAACCGCCGGCCCGCTGGAGCTCGACGCAACGGCTGTTGAGGACTACCGCCTCGCCCCGCTCATCATCAATGCCAAGGTCCGGGTCAGTGCCGACGACGACGCCAACTCGGTGGTTGCCAAGGAGCTCTGGGTGGGCGGCAAGGTCGCCACCAGCATTCTCAATACACCGGCATCGGTGTCGGTGGTGACCAACAAGGAAATGCAGCAACGCAGCGTCAGCACCACGGAAGAAGCGCTGCAATACACGCCGGGCGTGGTCAGCGACTTTTATGGTACGGATGATCGCAACGACTATTTCCAGATCCGCGGCTTCCAGGCCACCACCTACCGTGACGGCTTGACCCTCAGCTCGATGCGCGGGGTACGCGAAGATCCGTTCGCCTATGAGCGCATCGAGATTCTGCGTGGCGCCAACTCCACCCTGTTTGGCCCTGCGGACCCGGGCGGTTCGGTAAATTTCGTGACCAAACAGCCGCGCTTCGAGAAGTTTGGCCAAGGCTATGTGACCTACGGTTCGTTTGACCATGTCGAGACCGGCATCGATGTCGGCGATGCGCTGAACGACGAGAAAACCCTGGCCGGCCGTTTTACTGCCAAAGGCCAGAACAGCGATCGCGAGTACGATCATTCGCAGGACGACAACCAGTTGTTCATGGGTGGCCTGACTTGGGCACCGACGGATTACACATCGGCCACGATGATTCTGGATTACCTGAAAACCGAAAGTTCGCCCAACAGCGGCGGCTATCCGCTGGATCGGGAATACGACCGCAGCAAGTTTTATGGCGAGCCCAGCTACAACTTCCACGATGTCGAGCGCACCAGCCTCAGCGGTAACGTCACCCATGATTTCGACAACGGTTTCGTGCTGCGCAGCAATCTGCGTTACAGCAAGTTGACCGATGATTTCGGCTACGTGTACCTCAGCGACAGCGCCGCGCGTGTCGGTACCACCGTTGATCGATACCTGTTTGGCACCGACACCGAAGCTGACCAGTTCAACGGCAATCTGATGCTGCAATACGATGCCCGCTTCGAGAACATCGACAGCAGCAGCCTGGTGGGCGTGGAGTATCTCGATTCGACCACCAAGGAAAGCTCGGTCTACGCCCTGACAACCCCGATCGATATTGCCAACCCTGTGTTTACTGGCGTTCCACGCTCAATCGCGCCGTATGCCGTCAACAAGCGAGACGCGACCACCAAGGCCGTCTTCCTTCAGCAGAACCTGTCGTTCTACGAGCGTTTCATCGTCACCGGAGGCGTGCGCAACGACTCGATGGACCTGACCAGCAAAGGCTTGCAATCCACTGAGAAAGACAACTTCTCCGAAACCTCCTACCGAGGTGCGTTGACCTATATCGTCAACGATGAGGTGTCCACCTACGTGAGCATGGTCGAATCCGTCTCGCCGCCGCAGGTTGGCGTGACACCGCAGACAGGCAGGCAGTACGAAGTGGGCGTGAAGTATGCGCCGATGGGAATGGATGCACTGTTCTCCGCCGCCGTGTATGACCTGACCCAGGAAAACGTCACCATCGCCGTGGTGCTGCCGAGCGGCATCATCGAGCAGCAGACAGTGGGCGAATCGCGGGCGCGTGGCCTCGACCTGGAGGCCAAGGCGCAGGTGACGCAAAACCTGAGCCTGATCGGTGGTTATTCCTACATGGAGTCCGAGGTACTGCGCGGTTCGTTGTACGACGGCAGCTCGCTGAAGGGTAACGAATTCGCCACGGCACCCAAGCATTCAGCTTCGCTGTGGAGTTACTACGACGTACCCGCCACTGATGTCAGCGTGGGCCTGGGTGCCCGCTACGTCGGCGCTTATTACTTCGATGCAGCCAACTCCGGCAAAAGCGATGGCACTACCCTGTTCGACGCCGCCTTCAACTACAAGATCGCCAAGGGCACCGACCTGGCGGTGAACGTCAGCAACCTGCTGGACGAGCAGCACGTGGTCGGCTCCGGCACCGCGAACTTCTACAACCCGGGCCGCGAGATCACCGCCAAGCTGAGTTACAACTGGTAAGCAGACGGGTAAGCATTTTTCCCCATAAAGAAAACGGTGCCCGCGTTACCGCGAGCACCGTTAACTACGGGCAATACCCAGCTTGATCTACGCTTGAATGAAATCACGCGGAGAAACCGATCATGTCCCTCGCTCCCGGAAGTCTATTGGCCCTGGTTTTGGGTGTCTTCGTTTGCACATCCGTGCTCGGACAAGGGGCAGCAGACAGCGATTCTCCACCGGCGATACTGCCCTTGGCATCCGAGAGTGCGCCGAGACTCATTGCTTACCCGCCGCTTGCCGAGCCGCTCGCCCGTGGAGTGGTCATCATCCAGTTTCGAACAGAGCACGCCAGGATCATGCCGGTATTTGGCAAAGTGGCTGCTGAGGTATCGCCACGCTTAGGTCACCTACACGTGACCGTCGATGACTGGAAAGGTACGTGGGCGCACACCAGTGGAGACCCGATTATCCTGGTCGGGCTAACGCCCGGTCCTCACAAGGTTCTCATGGAAGTGGCCGACCCGACGCACCAGATCATCACCAGTGCGACAGTGAGTTTTACAGTACCGGAGAAGAAACCGATGGACGCTCCCCGTACTGACGATCATCACGCGGTAAAACCATGACCGCCGTGCTATCACCGTAACAGGCAATGATCGGCGTCTCTGCCAACGACTGCCTGGCTCAATATCTCCAGAAGACCGGGGTCACGAGCACCAACACCGTCAGGATTTCCAACCTGCCTAGCAGCATGCCAACGGTGAGCAGCCATTTGGCTGCATCCGGCAGTGACGAGAAATTACCTGCCGGCCCGATGATTGTGCCCAGGCCGGGGCCGACGTTACACACCGCCGTCGCGGCACCGCTCAGGGCGGTAATCCAATCAAGCCCGATCAGCGCCAGGCCCAATGCGATGGCGGCAATCGTGATGGTGAAAAAAAACGAGAAGGTCAGCAGCGAGCGGACGATTTCCTCATCGATGGGATGACCATTGTATTTTTTCTGAATCACGGCCCGAGGATGGATCAACTGCTTCAAGCTGCTGACCAGAAGTGCGGCAGCTACCTGAAAACGGAAGATTTTCAGCCCGCCTGCCGTTGAGCCGGAACAGCCACCGACGAATGTCAGATAGAAAAACAGCAACACAGCGAAGCTGCCCCACAAGGTGTAGTCGCCAACTGCAATTCCGGTGGTCGTGACCACCGAGGTCACATTGACCGCAACGATACGAAACGCATCCCACCATCCGTAGTCGCTGTGAAAATACAGCCAGGTACCTACAGCCAGTGACGTGACGAGCAAGAATCCAATAAACCCGCGTACCTGGTGGTCCTTGATCAGCGCACGCCGATTGCCCCGGCAGGTTGCGACGTACAAGGTGAATGGCAGGCTGCCCAGGATCATGATGACTACCGCCACCCAGTGAATTGCTGGCTGCTCCCAGTGCCCGAGGGAGGAGTCCGACGTCGAGAACCCGCCGGTGGAGATCAACGACATTGCGTGGTTGATCGCTTCGAATGGGGTCATTCCTGCGAGCCAGAGCGCCAAAGTGCCGATACCCGTCAGGCCCAGATAGAGCAAAAGAATGTACTTGGCTGCGACATGAGAACGTGGTGTCACTTTCTCCGACCAGTCCGAGGACTCTGTCTGGAAAAGACGCATGCCGCCGACTCGCAAGAGCGGAAGAATCGCGACAGCCATGCCGATAAAACCGATGCCGCCTAGCCAGTGCAGCATGGAACGCCAGATCAACAAGCCGGGAGAGGCGCTATCCAGACCGGTGAGTACCGTCGAGCCAGTGGTTGTGATGCCCGACATCGTTTCAAAGAACGCATCGGTGTAGCTGATATCGCTGATGAAAACCATGGGTAACGCTGCGAAGGCGCACACAACAACCCAGCTAGCGGTAGTCAGCAGGTACATGTCCCTGGGCCGAAGATTGCCAGTCTCCGGACGCCCTCGCACGATCAACAGCAGACCACAGATGAAGGTAATCAGACTCGACCAGAGAAAGGCCGACAGTTCGTCGCTATGCTCATAGATCACCAGCGTCATCATGGGTATAGCCATGCTTACCGCCAGGGTGATCAAAAAAATACCCAAAATGAAGCCGATAAGCCGAATTGCTGCGAGGGACATCACGATACCGTTCCAAATTAGCGCCGCGCAGTATCGGATGCCCTCAATAAAGACTGCGTAAATTCTCCGTAAAATTTTGACCTGCAATCAGTCAGGCTGCGGGAGTCAAAGCGTGGCTATGAGTCAATTACAGGCCTTCGCAACAGGCCAGAATCGGCAGAAGCCGCCAGTGCCAGCCCTCTTCGCATCAAACGAGTCCCGGCCTGACGCTGCATGCTGCGCGTAAAATCTGGCTGCAGCTTGCAGTGCCGTGCAAACGGGAGTTGATCTGCGCTGATCGCTCATCAGGAGGAAACAAGTCTCTCGTAATCAGAGAAGGGCTTGAGCGCGCAGTACTGCACGTGTAGCAGATTCCCTTTGACGTAAGGCAGCGCCTCGATGTAATCACGCGCCTCTTCGAAAGTGGCGGATTCCAGTTCAAACGCGGCACCGGGACCAGCGGCCAGCCCATGAACTGCGCGCACGATACCAGCGAAGCCTTGCCAAACGTGCGCTACCTCCGGTTTCGCCAGCCGCTTGAAGTCTTCTGCCGCTCCATCAGCACGGCGAGTCAGAATCACGAAGGTTTTCATGACACCTCCTCCGTTTTCAGCTGCTTGCGCTGGGTTGTTTCACCATACGCGACGTGCGCCATTATGCCGCTCTGGCCCACGGCCACATGCGGTTTAAGCTCATTGCGGGGAGTGTAGTCCCCACCGTTTTGGGGCCGGAAGGGTATTGGCGCATCTGTGAACAAATCCTCGAGTCGGGTGCGCCAAGCCTCTTTAGCTGCGACGGCATCTGCGGCGGTCAAGTTGCCAGTGCCGTATATGGCGAACGTCGGCAGCACATCGAACCCAGGAAAGTAGAGCGAGCCGTGCGTGATCGGAAACAGCAATTGCTCGAGTGGTCCGTTGATGCCGCGCGGCGAGTAGTCTTCTGCGGGGCCGCCGACAGCGACTGACAACATGGCCCGCTTGCCTTTGAAAGCGCCGTCACCATAGCGGTAGGCGTTGCCAGCGTCCTTGTAGCCGTGGGCGAGTCCGGCTGCCCAGACGCGATCTATCCATCCCTTCATGATGGCAGGCATGCCGTACCACCAGAGCGGAAACTGGAAGATGACTACGTCTGCCGCTAGAACCTTGTCTTGCTCCGCCGCCACGTCAGGGCTTTGGCTGCGATGACGATAGGCGTGGGCGGACTCTGCTCCGAACGAGAGCCGCTGAGGGTTGGCCCGCTGAGGAAAGTCGTGCTCGTCGAATATCGCTTTCCAGCCCATGGCGTATAGATCGGATTGCAGGACCTCGTGTCCTTGCGCAGTCAAGCATTCAACAGACACATCCACCAGTTGCCGCGTTAGCGACGAAGGCTCGGGATGGGCATAGATGATCAGTACTCTTTTCGACATGAAGGACGGCTCCGCTGTGATTTCGAAGGAGTGTCGCGGGGCTCGGGCCATCTGTGAAATCGCAAAATTTTGCTGCTAACATAAGATCGATGGATACCAGACGCCTTGATCTAAATCTGCTTGTGACGTTGGAGGCCCTTCTCATTGAGCAGAACGTGACCCGGGCTGCCGCTCGTCTGCATTTGAGCCAGCCAGCAGTCAGCGCTCAGTTGAGCCGTCTGCGCGACGTCTTCAACGACCCTCTTCTGATCCCCGCGCAGCGTGGAATGACGCCCACCGTCAAAGCCTTGGAGCTGCTCGTGCCGCTTCGCCAGGCACTTGACCAGGTAAGGGCGACCGTCACTACTCATCTGAATTTCGAGCCCGCGACGGCGAGCCTGACGGTATCAATCGCCTGCACGGATTACGTGCAGGCGGTTTTGATCAAACATCTCGTTGTCGCCATGCGACGCGAAGCGCCGGGTGTCCGCATCGCACTGCGCGTCCTGGACGTACCACAGCTGGAGCTGCAGATGACCCGCGGCGAGGTGGATCTGGCCGTGATAAACATGAACGGGGTTCCGCCCGCACTGCACTCGCAACACCTCTATGATGAGAGTTACGTGCTGATCGGGCGTCGTGGGCATCCAAGCCTGCGCGCGGGCCTGACCGTGGATGAGTTCGCGCAGCTGGAACATGTCGTGGTGTCACTGCGCGGCGGAGGCTTCTCTACCTCGGTGGATCACGCCTTGGTAGCGCACGGGCTGCGGCGTAACGTCGTTCATTCAGCGTCGTCATTTCTTCCAGTACCGGAGTTGGTCGCGCAGTCGGATTGTGTGGCCCTGGTTCCAAGTCGTCTTGTAGACGGTCGCAGCGAGCAACTGCTGTGCGTAGCCCCTCCCTTGCCGGTGGAAGGTTTTGCGATTGGCTTGTTCTGGCATGAGCGGTCGGATGGGCACGCCGGCTTCAAATGGGTACGTGAGTTCATCACTCGCGTGGCCGATTCTCGTGCATCCGATTATGGCAACCCAAGATCTCTGACGACCTTAAAACCCGTCCAGACAAGCTAGCGTGTCGAGTACTCGATAGGTCAAAGGCTCGCTGGTTGGCTCGCTCTTGCAAGCTCGTTGAGGCAATAAATCTCCATCCATCTCCTTATGGCCGATTATGGTTTTATCGGCATACCTGAATGACTGCTTTTGGCCGTCAGCGTTCATTCGCTACCGGCAGCTATCAGCCGAGATGCCCGTACATCGGCCCCAAGCAAGCCACTCACCAAACTTGGCCCCAGTTTTTTCCTGCCTGAACTCCCAAACCCGCACAAAAAAACCACCGATGCGTTGTCAGTTGATCCTTTTCAGCCTATCTTCAATAAAACCTATACAGCCAACCTGTATGCGTACAACCTTTTCACCCGACTGTGTCCCTAACCCGCACCGCCACGAGTAACCCGAATGAGCCCACTACTAGCCAGCCATTACCGTGAAATCCTCGTTGGCGTCGGTGAAAACCCGGAACGCGAGGGTTTGCTGGACACGCCCCAGCGCGCCGCCAAGGCGATGCAATACCTGTGCAACGGATATGCGATGAGCCTGGAAGACGTCACCAACGGTGCGCTGTTCGAGTCGCAGAGCGATGAGATGGTGATCGTCAGCGACATCGAGCTCTATTCGCTGTGTGAGCACCATATGCTGCCGTTTATCGGCAAGGCGCATGTGGCGTACATCCCCACTGGCCGGGTTCTGGGGCTGTCCAAGGTGGCACGGGTGGTCGACATGTTCGCGCGGCGTCTGCAGATCCAGGAAAACCTCACTCGGCAGATTGCTCAGGCGATCCAGCAGATCACTGACGCTGCCGGTGTCGCGGTGGTTATTGAAGCCAGGCACATGTGCATGATGATGCGCGGCGTCGAGAAGCAGAATTCGATCATGACCTCCTCGGTCATGCTCGGTGCCTTTCGCGACAGCTCGACGACGCGGCAGGAATTTCTCCAACTGATCGGCCGGCGCTAGGCCTATACACAGTCTGTTAACTGTACAAGCTCAAGGAGTAGGAAGATGACCCGATTTCTGCTGCTGTTAGGACTGGCGCTCAGCATCGCAAGCTGCGGCAGTGTCGATGTTGCTCGTTATGCGGATCAGCAACCGGCTTTGAATCTGGAGCAGTTTTTCAGTCAGCCCGTCAAAGCCTGGGGGATGTTTCAGAAGCGCAACGGCGAAGTGGTCAAGCGTTTCGAGGTCGATATCGCCAGCCGTCGTGAAGGTGAAAACCTGATCCTCGACGAGCGCTTCCGTTACAGCGACGGCACCCGTGAACGCCGAGTCTGGACCCTCACTCCTGGCGGCAATGGTCAGTGGAGCGGTCGCGCGCATGATGTGGTCGGTGTCGCGCAGGGCCAGATCGCAGGCAACACCTTCCACTGGCGTTATCGCCTGAACCTGCCAGTTGATGATTCGACCTACGAGATGAGCATGGACGACTGGATGTACCTGGTCGACGAAGACACGTTGATCAACCGCACCCGTATGTCCAAGTGGGGTTTCGAAGTCGGTCAGGTGACGGTGTTCTTCCGTCGTCAGAGCGCTGGAGCGAACCCATGAGCAGTGGGTTGACCCTGGCCTCGTTCAGCGACGGTTATCGCGCCTTGGTGATCGGCGCCAATGGCGCCCTCGGCACGGCGTTTTGCCAACATTTGAACCAGGATCCACGCTGCGCCAGCGTCCGTGCGCTGGGACGCAAAACTGTGCCGAAGCTCGACCTCGAGCAGCCCGAAACGATCGCCAGCGCCGCCGCCGAACTGGCAGGCGAAGCGCCCTATCACCTGATCATTCACGCGGCCGGCCTGCTCCATCGTGACCGGATCAAGCCGGAAAAAAGCTACAGCGCGATCGACGCCGAGTCGCTGCAGGCCGTGTTTCAAGTCAACACGCTGGGGCCTGCATTGCTGCTGCGCGACTTTCTGCCATTGCTTGCGCCTCAAGGCGCGATGGCGATGCTGTCGGCGAAAGTCGGCAGCATCGGCGACAACCGTTTGGGCGGCTGGTACGCCTATCGCGCCTCCAAGGCTGCGCTGAACATGTTGATCAAGACCGCCGCTATCGAACTCTCGCGCACGCGCCCACAGAGTCGCTTGCTCAGCCTGCACCCGGGCACGGTGGTCTCGCCGTTGTCGCAACCTTTTCGCGGAGCCTCGAGCGCCCGCCCGGCAGACATTGCCGCTGCGCAATTACTGAGTCTGATTGACACGCTGACGCCGGCCGATAGCGGCCATTTCTTCGCCTACGATGGAGAACGCCTGCCCTGGTAGGCAAGGAGTGAAGCATGAATCTGCAAACCCTCACCGAACGTGCGGCCAACAGTGAAGTTCGCGAACTGGAGCTGCTGTCACTCGAAGGTGGTTTTTATCTGGCGAGAATTCGCGTAGATCAGGGCCAATTCACCTTGCTCGATGACGCGGCCAAGCCAATGCACCTGCGTTCGATCACCCACCTGCGCGACTTGCTGCAGACCGTGCCGGCGTTTCCCTGCGTACTGGTGCAACAATGCGTGCACGACGAAATGTGCGGCCGGGATTCAGGGCCGGTCGAAGAGCTGCGCATTCCATTTTCGCTGACCACGCCGTTATGACGCCGAAGCGAGGCGAGCGCTGAATGGCAGGCTGATAAAGCGCGCGTCGCCCACCGGCGACGCATTTATCGAACCCCTGCCCCGTCCACGGGTCTGCTTCACATCGATTCCCTGGAAGTAAATCCCATGTCCACTCAACACACACTTGTCCTGCTTGCCCGAGGCGGATACGCCGCGCGCGGCGTTCTGTATCTGATCATCGGCATCTTCGCGCTGCTGGCGGCGCACGACTCCACCAAACCGAAAGACAGTCACAAAAGCCTCGAAGCATTGCTCAGTCAGCCCTTCGGCTACGTGCTGATCGGTGTTGTGGTCGCCGGCCTGCTGGCCTTCGCCGCGTGGCGTGCGCTGCAAGCGATGCGCGATGTCGACCATCACGGCAGCGAGTTCAAAGGTCTGGTCATTCGCGCAGGTTTGCTCGCCGGCGGCTTGGTCAACGCGGCGCTGGCCTTCTTTGCCTTGGGCCTGTTGGTGAGTGGCCTCAGGAGCTCGGGCGGTTCCGGTGATGGCAAGACCAAGGATCTGCTCGCGCAGCTGCTGTCGTTCGAGCATTCGAACCTGTTGATCTACCTGATTGCGCTGATCCCGCTGGGCGTCGGTATCGCCCACATCATCAAAGGCTGGAAGGCCACGTTCGAGAAATACTTCGAGGCAGATGACGAAGTGATGCGCTACGTGCGGCCGGTGTCGCGCTTTGGCCTGATCGCCCGTGGCGTGGTGTTTATCGAGATTGCAGTGCTGATGGCGGTCAGCGGCTCGGTTTATCAGGCGACCAATCCACCCGGCATGAAGGAAGCACTGGATGCTTTGCAGAATCTGCCGGCAGGCGGCGTGCTGTTGATGCTGATGGCGTTGGGGCTGATCGCGTTTTCGGTGTACAGCTTTTCCGAAGCGGCCTGGCGCCGGATCGAAATGGATGTGCCGTTGTAAGCGGCGATTCGAGGGGGCGTTTGCCCCCTCGACTGCTTCCCGTCAAGTAAACAGATCAACGCCCAACTGGAACGCTACCCATAGCGCCAGACCTGTAGCAAACATCAGCGCGATGTTTTCAAACAGGTTGTTGCGGTACTGCTTGTCCAGCAGCGATTTCTGGTTGGACATGATCAGCAAGCCCAGAGAAATCACCGGCAAACCAATGATGTTCAATGCGCTGACACCAATGGTCAGGGTGACGAAATCCGGCATGCCCGGCATCGACCAGATTAGCGGCGTGACGAGGATGAACAGCATGAACCACTTGTGCATCGGGTCGTGATGGAACTCTTTACCGTACTTCTCGCGGCGCTCAGGACGAACATGCTGGAAGGCATCGGTGATCAGCATCGGAAACGCCGTGGTCTTGCCTGAAATACTGGCAAACAAGGTCGCGAACACGCCGATGAAGAACACATACCAGCCGATCGGGCCGAAGAAGATTTCCAGTGCCTTGCCCAGATCGCCCAGGGTTTTCACCTCGATGCCGTTGGGCCGCAGGATTTCCGCGCCGACGATCCAGATCGCCAGGTTGATGATGATCCCGACGAACACCGCAAACAGCAGATCGTTACGTTGAATGCGCTTGTGCTGCGGCCCGGTCCAGCCTTTCTGGCGCATGACATACGGGTGCACGAAGTTGGCGATCGAGCCGGCAACCGCGCCGATTACCGAGACCGCCACCAGCAAGGCGCCATGCACGCCTTCGTCCGGCGGAATGCTGAAGCCGATGGTGCCTTTGATGATGCCGCTGACATCCGGACCGGACATCACCGCCAAGGCGATGAACGCCAGGGTCATGATCGCCAGCAGCAGCTTCATCACGCCTTCGATCATCGTGTAGATGTTGCGCCCGACCAGCATCCACACCGCCAGCACCACCGCCACCGAGCACAGCAATGGCTGATCGATCTTGAACAGCATCGCCAGCGACTCCCCTGCCCCCTTGATCATGTAGGCGTTCATCAAGTGCCCCATCAACAGGGCATAAACCAGCATGAACCAGGCAAACACCGGGTTGAGCTGGGCGTAGCCCTGCAGAATGGTCATGCCCTGGTTATTGCACAGCTGGAACCGGGCAATGATGTTGACGATCAGGTACCTGAGCAACAGCGAGACCGCCAGCACCCACATCATCGCGTAGCCGTAGTTCGCACCGGCCACTGAAGACGTGATGAGATCGCCCGCACCGAGCCACGACAGCACGGCGATAATGCCGGGGCCGAGCAGTTTCAGCGTACGCAGGAACAGGTTTTGCGGTTTTGCAGCGGCCTGATGATCGAGTGGAGCCATGCTCGTCATAGGGGTATCTCCGTTATTGTTTTTGTGAGAGTTGTTGCACTGCGCACATTAGGTAGGATGTCGTACAACAACGCTAACGGGAGAGTATGTAGAAATGTGTCAAACCTCAATGACGACGACTCTCTCCGATCATTTCTGCTGATCAAAATCAACTGGAACAAGCATGTGAAATAAACGTAGCGACGTTACAGGCCTACGAAATAGCCATTGATGGCCCAGCCAATCACTCATAGGATGACTGATCACAACAACAATAAGGCTGGAAATGATGAAAGGAACCCTCTTGATCGCTGCACTCGCCTCCACGTTGAGCGTGACGGCTAACGCCGCTACCTACGCTTACATCTCAAGCCCCGGCGACGGTCTGATCTCGCAATATCGCCTTGATCAGAGCAACGGCGCACTCACCCTTATCGAACAGGTTCAGGCCGGTGATCAGGTCAATCCCATGGCGCTCACCCCGGACGGCAAAGTGCTGTTTGCAGCGTTGCGGGTCAAGCCTTTCCAGGTTCTGGGCTATCGGATCGACTCCAAAAGCGGGCACCTGACAAAGTTTACCCACGCGCCCCTGGCAGAGAGCATGGCTTACCTGTCGACCGATCGAAAAGGTCGCTACCTGCTCGCGGCGTCCTACGGCGCCGATGCGCTCAGCGTTCAAAAGATCGGCGAGGATCATCAGCCTTCCGCCAACATCCTGCGTTATCCGACCGGCCTGCATGCGCATTCGATTCGCACCGAGCCGAGCAATCGCTTTGCCTACGCTGGCAACCTGGGCACCGACAAGGTGCTGCAATATCGCCTGGACGCCAAGACTGGTGAACTCAGCCCGATCGGTAACGGCTCGGTCAGCGTCCCGGAGAAAACCGGCCCCCGGCATCTGGCGTTCTCGCCGAACGGCAAATTCCTTTACGTGGTCGGCGAAATGAGCGGCACCGTGACGGCGTTTTCAATCGACGAGGCCAGCGGCGCGTTGACCCGAATCGCTGAAGCCAATGGCATTCCCGAACGTTTGCAACTGGCTCACGGCGAAGTTCGGGATGCGCGCAACAACGACCTGAAAGACGACCCGACCCCGCGCGTCTGGGCCGCTGACCTGCGCATGTCGCCGGATGGAAAACTGCTGCTGATGAGTGAGCGCACCAGCAGCAGCGTTTCGGCATTTACCGTGGATCCGGCAACCGGAGGACTGAAGTTCCTCGATAACTACCCGGTGCAAGAACAGCAACCGCGCAATATCGCCTTCTCCCCCGATGGCCACTGGCTGCTGGTGACGGGCGAGAAAAGCGCCAAGGTCGGCACGTACGCGGTGAGCAAGGATGGCGCGCTGAAGCGTGTCGGTGAAGCGGCCTCCGGCAAAGGCGCATTATGGATAGAAATACTGCAAACGCCTGACGCTTGAATATCTGCGGAGCAGCAACTGCTCCGCCGTTCTGCAACTAATCCCCCGCCGCTTCGGTCATTAGGTTTGCCGAGGTTGATACATTTTCGCAGACCTCACTTTCAAGAGACTGCCCCCCGTGATCAGCCATCTCGATCGCCGCAACAACCGCTCGCTGGACAGTCTGAATTTCTTTCTCGCCGATGTCCGCGACGGCCTCGGGCCGTACCTCGCCATCTACTTGCTCGCCGTGCACCACTGGGACCCGGCGAGCATCGGCGTGGTCATGACCCTCGCCGGCATTGCCGCGCTGGTCACGCAGACGCCCGCTGGTGCGCTGGTTGACAGCAGCCGGGCGAAACGGGCGCTGGTCATCATCGCCGCGCTGTTGGTCACGGTGAGTTGTCTGCTCCTGCCGTTCATTTCGTCATTCAGTCTGGTGGCATTGACTCAAGCCTTGAGCGCGGCGGCAGCGTCAATTTTCGCCCCGGCGATTTCCGCGATCACCCTGGGCATCACCGGCCCGCGAGCATTCACCCGGCGTACCGGTCGCAACGAGACGTTCAACCACGCCGGCAACGCGTGCGCAGCGTTGTTGGCCGGTTTGTTTGCGTATCTGTTCGGTCCGGTGGCGGTGTTTTATCTGATGGCGGTCATGGCGCTGGCCAGTGTGATTGCCGTGCTGTTCGTTTCGGCCGAAGCGATAGATCACGACGTCGCGCGCGGTTTGCAGCCTGGCGATCAAAGCCATCAGCCGTCCGGATTCAAGGTACTGCTGAGCAATCGCCCGTTACTGATGTTTGCCCTGTGCTGCGCGCTGTTTCACTTGGCCAACGCGGCGATGCTGCCGCTGGTGAGCCAGAAACTCGCCCAAGCCAACTTGCACATGGCCACACCGCTGACGTCGGCGTGCATCGTCGCCGCGCAATTGGTGATGGTGCCGATGGCGCTGCTGGCCGGCGCAAAAGCGGATGTCTGGGGGCGCAAACCGTTATTGCTGGCGGGTTTTCTGATCCTGCCGCTGCGTGGCTTGCTCTACACCTTCTCGGATGATCCGTACTGGCTGGTCGCCGTGCAGTTGCTCGACGGCGTCGGCGCTGGGCTGTTCGGCGCGCTGTTCCCGGTGATGGTCAAGGATCTGACCCTCGGCTCCGGGCATTTCAATGTCAGCCTCGGCGCGCTGACCACAGCGTTTGGTCTGGGCGCGGCGCTGAGCAATGGGCTGGCCGGTTTTGTCGTCGAGGCCGCCGGTTACAGCGCGGCATTCCTGACCCTTGCCGGGGTTGCAGCGGCTGCATTCCTGCTGCTGTTGATCGCTGTTCCGGAAACGCTGCAGCGGACTGAAAAGTTCGAGTCCGCTGCACTGCTCAGCCAAAACTGAGCGGTTTGTATCAGCATGTAGCTTTTGCCGACACAGATACACACACATGCGAAGTTCGGCCGTGCGCACACACAACTGACACATTTAGCGCGCCAAATACCACTGTCGCTTCCATTCCTACCTTAATCAATCGACAGGACATCACCATGAACAAAGTCTTCGCTACCCTCGCCCTTACCGCCGCCATGTTTGGTGCCACCGCCGCCTTCGGCGCGCCGGTCAAACCTACCGTGGTGCTAGTACACGGCGCATTCGCCGATTCGAGCAGCTGGAACGGCGTGGTCAAGATTCTCGAGAAGGATGGCTACCCGGTGATCGCCGCCGCCAACCCGCTGCGCTCGGTCAAGGGTGATGCGCAATCGGTGGCGGATGTGCTGGCCAGCGTGAAAACTCCGGTGGTGTTGGTCGGCCACTCTTACGGTGGCCCGGTGATCAGCGAAGCCGCTTACGGCAATGCCAATGTCAAAGCGCTGGTGTACGTCGCCGCGTTCGCCCCGGAAAAGGGTGAAACCGCAGCCGAATTGTCCGGGCGTTTCCCCGGCAGCACCCTTGGCCCGACCCTGTCGGCCCCGGTTGAGCTGGCCGATGGTGGCAAGGATTTGTACATCCAGCAGGACAAATTCCATGAGCAGTTCGCTGCCGATGTTTCCCCGGCAGATGCGAAGTTGATGGCCGCGACCCAGCGCCCGGTGACCGTCGCCGCGCTCAACGAAGCCGCCACCGAGCCTGCATGGAAAACCGTGCCGTCGTACTTCGTCTACGGTGACCAGGACAAGAACATCCCGGCGCAAGCCCTGGCGTTCATGGCCGAGCGCGCGCACTCCAAGCAGACCGTCGTGGTCAAAGGCGCCTCGCACGTGGTGATGGTGTCCAACCCGAAAGCCGTTGCCAGCCTGATCGAAACCGCTGCGGCCGCAAAGTGATCCAGCGCTGAATTGAAACTTGAAGCCTTAGCTGTGAACCCTGTTCACGGCTTTCAGCGCTGGATGATGTTGTAGACGTTCGCTGAGGAAATCGACAAACGTGCGCACCTTCGCCGGTACGCGCGGATGTTTCAGATAGACCAGTTGCACCGGTAACGCCGGCGGCTCAAAGGCCTGCAACACCAATTCCAGTTCACCGGCCGCAACCTGGCTGGCGACTTGATAAGACAGCACCCGGGTAATGCCCCAACCGGAACTGGCGATGTTGATCGCCGCCTGATTCGCGGTGACCACCAGACGCGGTTCGAAGCGAAAACTCAACGGGCCATCCGCATGGGCGAATTGCCAATCGCTGAGCAAATGACTGGCGGACGACATGACGATATTGGCGCGGCTCAGCTCGTTCGGATGTTGCGGTCGGCCATAGCGGGCGAAGTAATCGGGGGTGCCGCAGATCACCTGACGGACCTCGCCGACCTTGATTGCATGCTGATTGTTCTCGTGCAGATGGCCGATGCGCACGGCGACATCGATACCCTCTTCCGCCATGTTCACCACGCGATCGACCAGCAAGGCCTTCAGATGCACCGAAGGAAACGCGTCGACGTATTGCGCCAGCAACGGCGCGATGAACAACTCGCCAAACAACACCGACGCGGTCACGCTCAAGTGCCCGCACGGCACCCGATAACTGCCGGCGGCCGCCTCTTCGGCTTCGTCGACGTCGCACAGAATTCTTCGGCAATCGTCCAGATAACGATGCCCGGCTTCGGTCAGGTGCAGGCTCCGCGTGGTGCGCGACAACAGGCGTGTGCCGATGCGTTGCTCCAGCGCGGCAATGGCGCGGGTGACGCTGGGTGGCGAGGTGTTCAAGCGCCGGGCCGCCGCCGCAAAGCCACCCTCCTCGGCCACGGCCAGGAACATGCGCATTTCCTGAAAACGATCCATAGACGGGAACCTGTAAAAAACTTCGAAAACACAGTGAAATCATGTGGGAGCGAGCCTGCTCGCGAAGGCATTCTGTCAGTCAACATCACCGTTGAATGACACACCGCTTTCGCGAGCAGGCTCGCTCCCACAGGGGATGTGCATCGTTGTGAGTCAAGCTGTTTGCAGGCCCACCGCTGTACGCTGCATGCCGACGAATTTCGGCAGCGCCTCGACCCGCGCCAGCCACGCCCGCACATTCGGGTAATCCTCCAGCGAGACATTGCCTTCCGGTGCGTGGGCGACGTAAGTGTAGGCGGCCACATCGGCAACCGTTGGCTTGTCGCCGGCAAGGAATGCGCTGTTGGCCAACTCGTCTTCCATCACTTGCAATAAAGCGTGGGAACGCTTGATCGCATCAGCCGCGTCGTAACCGGCGCCGAACACCGTGATCAAGCGCGCTGTGGCCGGGCCGGAGCTGATCTGCCCGGCGGCCACCGATAACCAGCGCTGCACCTTGGCTTGCTCGACCGGATCACTCGGCAGCCACTGACCATTACCGTATTTGCCGGCCAGATACACCAGAATGCCGTTGGAATCAGCGAGCACCGTACCGTTGTCATCAATCACCGGCACCTGGCCGAAACGGTTGAGGGCGAGGAATTCAGGGGTTTTGTGCGCGCCCTTCATCAGGTCGACGAACACCAGTTCGGTCGGCACATCCAGCAGGGACAACATCAACTCGACGCGATGCGAGTGGCCGGACAACGGATGGCGGTACAGTTTGACGGCTGACTGGGACATGACGTGCTCCTGAATTATTTGAGGTCGACCCGCTGATCGTGTCGATGGGTCTCATCCTGCTCCCCTGCCGCAAATCGCGGAATCCTCAGCAAATACAATCGAGCATTTCAGCCAGTGAAATAATCACCCGCCTCCTTAGGCGCGCGCAGGGATCATTTCACCGAGTGAAACAGTGGATTGCAGTTTCTGGCCATTCCCTCGCAACCAGCCGGGGGCGAACATGAGCCCAACTTGAGCTTCAGCCCCTGGCGGCTCACCGGCCCGTTTGCACCCGAGGAGAATCGAAATGGACACAGCGTCGAAACCGCAGCCCTCGCCCTGGCATGAAGGTGAGCTGACCCTGCAACGTGCCGTCGGCGCGGTGGAGATGATGGTCGGTGTCGGTCAGCGGCAACTGGCCCGCGACTGGATGCCGGACCAGCACCGCGAGTTCTATGCGCAACTGCCCTTCGTCGTACTCGGCGCTGTCGATGGCCAGGGCGACCCGTGGGCAACGCTGCGCACCGGTCAACCGGGGTTCATGGATTCGCCGTCGCCGCAGGTGCTGAAGATCAAACTCGACGCCCAGCCCAATGACCCGGCCAATCAAGGCCTGCAGCCCGGCGACGCGATCGGCATGCTCGGCATCGAGCTGCACACCCGTCGGCGCAATCGCATGAACGGCAATATCAGCCGCCGCGATGACAACATTCTAGAGATCGGCGTGACCCAGGCTTACGGCAACTGCCCGCGCTATATCAACCTGCGTCATTACGCCTTCGTCGATGAGACCACCGACAACGCGCTCGACTTGCCGGTCAGCGAACCCTTGGTGCGCGACATGATCACCGCCGCCGACTCGTTCTACGTAGCCACTTACGTGGTGCGCGACGGCGAGCGCCAAGTCGATGTGTCCCATCGCGGCGGCAAATCCGGTTTCGTGCATATGGACGAAGACGGCACCCTGACCATCCCGGATTTCTCCGGCAATCTGTTCTTCAACACCTTGGGCAACATCCTGCTCAACCCGCGCGCCGGGCTGACCTTTATCGATTTCGAAAGCGGCGATCTGTTGCAGATGACCGGCAGCGCAGAAGTGCTGCTCGATGATCCGCAAATCGCCGCGTTTCAAGGCGCCGAGCGCCTGTGGCGCTTCAAGCCGCAGCGCATCGTTTACCGTCAGGCCGCGCTGCCGCTGCGCTGGGCCGAGCAGCCGGAAGGCGATTCGCCCAATTCGCAAATGACCGGCAGCTGGGAACAGACCCGCGAACGTCTGCAGGCCGAGGCGCTGCGCAACCAATGGCGTGCGCTGCACGTAACGCGTGTAGTCGATGAGAGTCCGCAGATCCGCTCCTTTTACCTGCAAGCCAACGACGGCTTCGGCCTGCCGCGCTTCGAACCGGGCCAGCACTTGCCGATCAAGGTCTTGCTCGACGGTCAGGATGCCGCGTCGATCCGCACCTACAGCGTGTCCAGCGCGCCGTCGGACGAGTTCCTGCGCATCAGCGTCAAACGCGATGGCTCGGTATCCTCGCATCTGCATGATCGGGTCCAGGCACTGGACTTGATCGAAGCCCGCGCCCCGCAAGGTGACTTCACCGTCGACGCTACCGAACGCCGGCCACTGGTGCTGTTGGCCGCAGGGGTTGGGGTGACGCCGTTGCTGTCGATGCTGCGCGAGGTGGTCTATCAGGGCAAACGCATCAGCCGCATGCGCCCGACCTGGGTGGTGCAAAGCAGTCGCACCGTCGAGGATCTGGCCTTTCGCGAAGAAATCGACGCCTTGGCTGCGCGCGCGGGCGACAAGGTCAAGGTGCTGCGCGTGGTCAGCCAGCCGCCGTTGGAAGCAACAGCGCAGGGTTACGATCACGCCGGGCGCATCGACATCGCCTTGCTGAAAAGCCTGCTGCCGCTGGATGACTACGATTTCTACCTGTGCGGCCCGGGCAGTTTTACCCAGGCGCTGTACGACGGCTTGCGCAAAATGCGCATTCCCGACGATCGCATCCACGCCGAAACCTTCGGCCCGTCGACGCTGATCCGCGATGTCGAAATCAGCACCCCGGCGCCGCCACAAGTGCCGGTCGCGGAAGAGCCGGTCAAGGTGCTGTTTGCCACGTCCGGCAAGGAAGCACGCTGGGAACCGGGCAGCGGCACCTTGCTGGAACTGGCCGAGGCGCGTGGCTTGAATCCGGAGTTCAGCTGTCGCGGCGGCTCGTGCGGCACCTGCAAAACCCGCCTGAGCAGCGGCCGGGTGCATTACCTCACCCCGCCGGCCATGCGCCTGGCGGACGACGAAGTGCTGATCTGCTGCGCCGCCCCGGCGCAGGGCAGCGAAACCCTGGTGCTGGACGTTTGAATCATGAGGAGGTGCGCCATGAAGCCGTATGCAGAAACCAACGTGGTTTGGCCGCAAGAGAACACCGGACTGTCCGCCAGTGAATGCGAACGCAGCTTTTTGCTGCCGCAACTGATGGGCTCGCTCGCCGGTGAAAGCTGCGCGTTGACGGGCTCGTTCAATCAACGTGAGCATCTGCCTTCGAGCCCGAACGGCTGGTTTTCCCGTGGGCTCAAGGCGTTGTTTGCTTAGGCTTTGCTCACCGCAACCACTCTGCCCGTCGGCCGGTGCTGGCGGCTGGTGACCAGGCCAATCAACGAGATCAGCAGCGCCAGGCCAATGGTCGAAGTCACTTCCAGGCGATGTTCAGGGGTGATCATCATCACTGCCAGAGCGGCGCAGATGAAGGCGATGACCAGCCAGGTGAGCCAGGGAAACAGCCACATGCGCAAGGTCATTTCGACCTTTTCCCGTTCCAGCCGGCGGCGCATGCGCAACTGCGAAATGGCGATCACCAGATACACCAGCAAGGCAATTGCGCCGGAGCTGGCGAGCAGGAACTGGAACAGCCCGGCCGGCATGAAATAGCTGAGTAACGTCACGCCTGCGCCGATCACCGTGCTGGCAATGACCGCAGCGCGTGGCACGCCGGCGGTCGAAGTCACCTTCAATGCCGGCGGCGCATCACCGCGTCGGCCCAGCGAATAGAGCATGCGCGAGGAAATGTAGATCGACGAGTTCATGCAACTGGCCACCGCGATCAATACGACCACGTCGACGAGGAATTTGGCGTTGGGGATGTTCATCAGTTCCAGTGCGCGCTGGTATGAACCGACCGAGGCAAGTTGCGGGTCGTTCCAAGGCACCACGGAAATCACCACGAAGATCGACAGCAGATAGAAAATGCCGATGCGCCAGATCACCGAGCGCGTGGCCTTGGCGATGTTCTGCGCCGGATTGTTCGATTCCGCAGCGGCGATGGTCACCGCTTCGGTGCCGATAAAACTGAACATGATGGTGATGAAAGCGCCGACCACCGCCGACATGCCGTTGGGCGCAAAGCCGCCGTGCTCGGCCATCAGCGTGCTCAAGCCACTGGCTTCGCGCTCGGGAATCCAGCCCATCAGCACCGCAAAACCCAGGCCGATGAAACCGATGATCGCGATGACCTTGGCCATGGCGAACCAGAATTCGAACTCGCCGTATTTCGACACGCTGAACAGGTTGGTGATGACCAGCAGCACGATCGACAGCAAGGCGAATAACCATGCATCGACCTGGGGAAACCACTGATTGAGCACGTGCCCGGCGGCCAGTGCTTCGATGGGAATTACCAGCACCCAGAACCACCAGTAGAGCCAGCCGATGGTGAACCCGGCCCAGCGGCCAATGGCTTGATCGGCGTAGGTGGAAAACGAGCCGGTGTCGGGGTGCGCCACGGCCATTTCACCGAGCATGCGCATCACCAGCACGACCAGCAGACCGGAGAACAGATAAGCGAGCAGCACCGCAGGTCCTGCGGCGGCGATGGCGTGGCCTGAGCCAACGAAAAGTCCTGCGCCGATGATGCCGGCAATGGAAAGCATGGTGACGTGACGCGGTTTGAAACCTTGCGCCAACTGACCGTTGGAGTCCTTGGGGTTCAGGCTAGTCATGGGTTCTTATTGTTCTCATGATCGACGTTTGGGCCACTGACTGAGCGTCAGGCGATCATCATTTCCGGTGTCGACATCAGGCGAAAGCTTCGACGCAGACGCTTTGCCGACGAAATGATGCTTCACCTTACGTGGCCCGACCGCCGCGCAACTAGCCTGAGTGCGGCATGCCGATGTCTGATTTCGACATGCCACTCTCAGGCCAGCATGGGTCGGCGGCAACCGCTGCGGCGATTTACAGCGTGTAGGAAATCCCCACCTGCACGGTTCGCGGCGCACCCGGGTAGGCGTAAACGTTGCCGAAGGCGCCTTCTTCGTAGTCGCGATCAAAGATGTTTTTCACATCGAGATTGAGGCGCACTTTGTCGTTGATCTTGTAGAAGCTCAGCAGGTCGACCACGGTGTAACTGCCCATGGAAAACGCGGTGTTGGACGTCTGCCCGGCGCGCTCGTCGACGTATTTCAGGCCAGTGCCAAGGCCAAGGCCTTTGAGCGTGCCGTCCTGGAATTCGTACATATTGAGCAGGCTGAAGCTGTTCTTCGGGATGTTCAGCAGGCGCGTGCCGGAGCGCAGCGTGTTGTCCTTGGTCACCTCGGCGTCGACGTAAGCGTAACCGCCGACCACTCGCCACTCCGGGGTGAGGTTGCCGGTGACGTTGACGTCGAAACCACGGCTGCGCACTTCACCGGCAGCGACGCTGAAAGTCGAATCCACAGGATCGGTGGTCAGCACGTTGCGTTTTTCGATCTGGTAGATCGCCGCGTCGACGCTCAACTGCTGATCCAGCGCTTCCCACTTCACGCCCATCTCGTAGGACTTGCCTTTCTCTGGAGCGAAGCCGCCGCCTTCGCGACTGGCGCCGGTGTTGGGCTTGAACGAGCGCGCGGTGTTGGCGTAGACCGCCAGGGTATCGGTCAAATCGTAGGTGACGCCGATACGCGGGGTGACGGCGTTGTCGCTGGCCTGCCAGCTCTTGCCGCCGGGCACGTAGGTTTCGTAATCGTGCTCGAAGCGCTCGAAACGTGCGCCGGCCAGCACTTTCAGTTTGTCGGTCAGGGCGACCTGATCCTGCACGAATGCCGCGTAGGTCTTGAGGTTCTCTTTATCGTGGGTCGGTGTGCGGGTCAGCGCCGGGCGTGGCTGGCCGTAGACCGGGTTGAAGATGTCGATCGGGTAGGCACTGACCGCGCCGCTGGAGCGCTGGATGATCGACTTGTAGTCGTAATCTTCATACTCGATGCCGGTGAGCAAGGTGTGCTGCAGACCGCCAGTGTCGAAATGCCCGGTGAGGTTGAGCTGGGTGTCCTTGTCGGTCCATTCCAGCTTGCGGTAGTTGAAGTTGCGTCCCAGCGTGCGGCCGTCAGCGGCAATGCCGTTGGCCTCGATCGCATTGCCCTTGAGCGAGCCGTCGAGCCACTGGAAACCGCCGCCCAGGGTCCAGTCGTCGTTGAGCATGTGCTCGAAACGCAGTTGCGCCATGTTGTTGTCGTTGTGCAGCTTGCCGATGTCCTTCTCGCCAAAGAAGGTATCGCGCGAGGCAGTGCCGCTCTGCGCCGGGTAGCGCGTCACGCCGCGATCGAGCGGCGCGTTGTTGCGCATGAAATCGCCTTCGAAAATCAGCTTGGTCGCGTCGGTGGCCTGCCAGGTCAGCACCGGCGTAATGCCGTAGCGCTCGGTCTCGACATTATCGCGGAAGGTGTCGCCGCCCTCGCCCACCACATTCAAGCGATAGGCCAGACGCCCTTCTTCATCCAGCGGCCCGGAAGCGTCGAGGGTGCCGCGCTTCATGCCTTGGTCGTTCAATTGGCTGCCTAACGTAACGGTGCGCTCGGGCAACGGCTGTTTCGACACCACGTTGAAGGTACCGCCGGGATCGCCACGGCCATAGAGCATGGTCGCCGGACCGCGCAGCACTTCCAGACGCTCGATGGTATTCGCGTCGGGCATATTCGGGTAGCCACGGTTGATCGGGAAACCGTTGCGGTAGAACTCACCGGTGGTGAAGCCGCGCACGGTGAAGGTGGTCAGGCCCTGCCCGCCGAAATTGTTCGCCCGACCCACGCCGCCGGCGTAATCCAGCGCATCCTGCAAACGCGTCGCGCCGAGGTCTTCGACGGCATCCTTGGTCACCACGCTGATTGACTGCGGGGTTTCATGAATCGAAGTGTCGGTGCGCGTGGCGCTGGCCGAACGCGTCGCGCGATAGCCTTGCACCGGGCCGTCTGCCCTTTCGTAATCCGCTGTGCCGACCACGTCGGTGGCTTCCAGCTCAAGCGTTGAAGAAGTCGGTTCGGCTGACTCAGCCCACGAGGAAGAAGACAACGCCTGCAGCACACAAATGGAAAGCAGAGTTCGACGCATGAGGTGAAAACCTTTACGAATAGGCCAGAACGAAGGGCAAAACCGCCAATGAAAACGCGGCGCATGGTATACGGTCGCATTAGTAATTGAAACGTATTCTTATTTGTCATGGTGATCAGGATTGGTGAGCGGTATTCATCACTCCATCCTGAAACCGCGCATTATCAGCAGCGCGTCGATGGCCTAGGCTCGTAGGGATCCGACGTCAATCGATGGCTGCGCCGCGCTACGTGGGCGCCGCCAGCCTGTCTGAAAGGAGTTCGCAGATGAAATTCGACACCCCGGCCGGCGCCAATCCGATCGACCAGCTGAACGTCATCGGCCAACCTGCCGACCGCATCGACGGCAAGCTGAAAACCACCGGCACCGCCACCTACGCCTACGAGCAAAACGCAGCGGTGCCGGACGCCGCCTATGGCTATATCGTCGGCGCCGGGATCGGCAAGGGGCGCATTGCCTCGATCGATTCGACGCAAGCCCGGGAGGCGTCCGGGGTAATCGCCATCGTCACTTACGAAAACGCCGGGGCATTGGCCAGAGGCGAGTTTTACGTAGCCAGGGCCTTGGCCGGGCCGCAGGTCGATCACTATCACCAGGCCGTGGCAATTGTCGTCGCGGACACCTTTGAACAGGCCCGCGCGGCCGCCGGCTTGCTCGACATCCGCTACGTGGCCGAACCAGGTTCCTTCGATCTGGCGGCTGCGAAAGACTCCGCAAACCCACCGCCACCGGCCGGTTTCGGCCCGCCGCCGCAGACCAGCGTCGGTGACTTCGAAGGCGCCTTCAACGCTGCGCCCGTGCAAATCGATCAGCACTACAGCACGCCTGACCAGGCCCACGCGATGATGGAACCGCACGCAACCATTGCCCGCTGGAGTGGCACGCAGTTGACCTTGTGGACATCGATCCAACAGATCAACTGGGGCGTGCGCGATCTGGCGAAAACCCTCGGCATCGCCAAGGAAGATGTGCGCCTGATCTCGCCGTATATCGGCGGTGGCTTCGGCGGTAAGGGCACGATTCTTTGCGACGCAGTGTTGGCATCCCTGGCCGCTCGACATGCCGGGCGACCGGTGAAAGTCGCGCTGCCGCGGCCGCTGATGTTCAACAACCTGACCCATCGTCCGGCGACGCTTCAGCGCCTGCGCATCGGTGCCAACCGTGACGGCTTGATCACGGCGATCGGCCACGAGAGCTGGTCGGGCAATCTGCGCGGCGGACGCGCCGAAGCGGCTACCGCGTCAACCCGCTTGCTTTACGCCGGGGCCAATCGCATGACCCGTTTGAATCTCGCCGTGCTCGATCTCGCCGAGGGTTCGGCGATGCGCGCGCCGGGCGAGGCACCGGGGATGATGGCGCTGGAAATCGCCATGGATGAACTGGCGGAAAAGCTGCAGATGGATCCGCTGCAGTTGCGCATCCTCAACGATTCGCAGGTCGATCCGGAGCAACCGTCGCGGCCGTTCTCCAAACGGCAGTTGGTGGAATGCCTGAACACTGGGGCTGAACGCTTTGGCTGGCGTCAGCGCAACCCTCAACCCGGTCAGCGCCGTGAGGGCGGTTGGCTGATCGGCATCGGGCTGGCCTCGGCGATTCGCGGCGCACCGACGACCGCTTCGGCGGCGCGGGTGCGTCTCGATCGTCAAGGCGTCATCACCGTGGAAACCGACATGACCGACATCGGCACCGGCAGTTACACCATCATCGCCCAGACCGCTGCCGAAATGATGGGCGTGCCGCTGGACCGTGTCGTGGTGCACTTGGGCGATTCGCGGTTTCCGGAATCGTCGGGCTCCGGCGGCCAGTGGGGCGCCGCCTCCTCCACTGCCGGCGTATATGCCGCGTGCGTGAAACTGCGTGAAGCCGCCGCTCACGCCGTCGGGTTTGACCCGCAGCAAGCGGAGTTTGTCGACGGGCAAATTCGCGCAGGCTCGCAGCAGGTTGCCTTGGCTCAGGCCGCAGCCAATGGCGAGCTGACGGGCGAGGACCGCATGGAATACGGTGACCTTGCCCAGCGCTTCGCCCAGCAGACCTTCGGCGCGCATTTCGCCGAGGTCGCGGTCAATGCGGCGACCGGCGAAATTCGCCTGCGCCGGCAACTGGCCGTGTGCGCCGCCGGGCGCATCCTCAACCCGAAAACCGCACGCAGCCAGATCATCGGCGGCATGACCATGGGCGCCGGCGCGGCATTGATGGAAGAGCTGGCGGTGGATCATCGAATCGGCTTTTTCGTCAATCACGATCTGGCCGGATACGAGGTGCCGGTGCACGCCGACATTCCCCATCAGGAAGTGATCTTTCTCGATGAAGTCGACCCGTACGCCACCCCGCTGAAGGCCAAAGGCGTCGGTGAGCTGGGTATCAGCGGCGCGGCGGCGGCCATCGCCAACGCGATCTATAACGCCTGTGGCGTACGGGTGCGCGATTATCCGATTACGCTGGATAAACTCATCGGCGAGTTGTCCTACCCGGTCTGAGACTCGATCGCGCAGGATATCGCCCATGTACCCCACCACCCCCGATGGCCGCTATTTTGTGGTCAAGCAACAGCTGTGGCGTTGCAGCAATCCATCACTGCCAGCCGCCGAGCGTGAGGCATTTGTAGCCGAACTCATGTCAGCGCGGCGTGCGGTCAAAGAGGCAAAGCGTGCGGAGGATGCACAGGCGTTGAAGTCAGCGAGAGCTCGCGTCAACGAGGCCAAAGTCGCGCTGGGTGAACGCGGGCCGGTGTGGTGGGATGACGGCAGCCCGGATTACGACCGATTCAAAGTGAGCAATACACCGTATGCGCAGTGGTTTGCCCAACTGCCGGACAAGAACGGCGGACCTGCCTGAGTACTGATGGCCTGCAGAACCCCAATCAAACAAGCAACGCAGGTCCCCTGTGGGAGCGAGCTTGCTCGCGAATGCGTTGGGTCAGGCGATGAAGATGTTGAATGTGCCGCCCTCTTCGCGAGCAAGCTCGCTCCCACACTGGATTTTGCATGTCGCCGGGATTTGGCACACGCCGCGAAAACCTGTGGGAGCGAGCCTGCTCGCGAATGCATTGGGTCAGTTAAAGAAGATGTTGGATGTGCCGCCGTCTTCGCGAGCAGGCTCACTCCTACAGGAACCAGCGGCGAGGCTCACACTTGCAACAACTGCCGGGTCATCGCCATTGAGGTCTCCAGCGACTGTCCGGTGCGCTGCAATTTGTTCAGCAGGCTGGCGCCGAGCCAGAGCTGATACAGCGTCTCCGCCAACTTGCGCGCATCGCCCTCGGGCAGGCTTTTGTCGGTCTGGCCTTGTTCGATGCATTCGGTGATGCGCGCGACGATGCGTTCGGCACCGTCGCGCAGGGTCAGGCGCATTGATTCGGAGAGATCGGCGACTTCGGCGCTGAGTTTCACGACCAGGCATTCATCGCCGTGGCCTTCGAGGGTGCAGCGGTTCTGCCAGCCCTGCCAGTAATCCATCAAACGCTCGAAGGCAGTCAGCCCAGGCAATGTCAGGCGGCGCTCCATGTCGGCGAGGTAGTCGACGAAGTAATCCTCGAGTAGCGCCTGGCCGTACAACTCCTTGGATTTGAAGTAGTGATAGAACGAGCCCTTGGGCACGCCGGCGGTCTGCAGGATCTCGTTGAGGCCGACGCTGGTGAAGCCCTTCTCGGCCATCATCCGGTGGCCGGTGTCGAGCAAGTGTTGGCGAGTGTCGTCAAAGGTCGGCTTCATGGTGCGCAAAATTCCAGACAATAGACCAGTCGTATAGTTTTCAGGACCGGGAGTTTGCCATAACCGACGGGCAAAAACATTTTCTGAAAAAATTACTAGACGACTGGTCTAATTGGAAACTATGCTGCGCCCCGACACACAAATTCATGCGGCACCGACAACAAGCGAATCCCTCGCCTTCTGCCGATGCCAGACCAACCCAAGGGTGCTCTATGAAAATCTTGATGGTTCTGACTTCCCACGATCAACTCGGCAACACCGGCAAGAAAACCGGTTTCTGGCTGGAAGAGTTCGCCGCGCCCTACTTTGCCTTCAAGGACGCCGGCGCCGACGTCACCCTGGTATCGCCCGCCGGCGGCCAGCCTCCGCTCGATCCGAAAAGCGATGAGCCAAGCGCGCAGACTGCCGAGACCGATCGCTTCCGCGCCGATCCGGCCGCACAACAGGCACTCGCCACCACTGGCCGTCTGGCTGATGTGAAGGCCGAAGATTTCGACGCAGTGTTCTACCCTGGCGGCCACGGTCCGTTGTGGGATCTGGCCGAAGACAAAGCCTCTATTGCACTGATCGAAGCCTTCGACCGCGCCAACAAACCTCACGGTTTTGTCTGCCACGCACCGGGTGTGTTGCGTCATGTGGTCCGCGCTGACGGCCAGCCGATCGTCAAGGGCCGTGATGTCACCGGTTTCACCAATGCCGAAGAGGCTGCAGTCGGCCTGACTGACGTGGTGCCGTTCCTCATCGAAGACGAGTTCCAGCGTCTTGGCGGGCGCTATTCGAAAGTTGCCGATTGGCAGGTGCACGTGGTGGCTGACGGTCAACTGGTCACCGGTCAGAACCCGGCCAGCTCCGCCGCCGTTGCCGAAAAGCTGTTGAAGATGCTCGGCTGAATCCCTCGCTCTACCCCGATCAACGCCGCGTGCGTACCGCCCGGCGTTGTTTTTTTGCCCAGTCACTAGTCGACTGGTCTAATCAGATTCAAGGCTTACTCCATGAATAACGCTTTCTTCACGCCTGCCAAATTGGGCGCACACACCCTGAAAAACCGCATCGTCCTGCCGCCTCTCACCCGCCAGCGCAGCACGCAGCCGGGCAATGTCGCCAACGAGTTGATGGCCGAGTATTACCAGCAGCGCGCCGGTGCCGGTTTGCTGGTCACCGAAGGCACGCAGATTGAACCGCGCGGTCAGGGTTACGCGTGGACGCCGGGCATTCACACGCCGGAGCAGATCGCCGGTTGGCGCAAAGTCACCGAGGCGGTGCACGCCGTGGATGGCGTGATCTTCGCCCAGCTCTGGCATGTCGGTCGGGTCTCGCACACGGCGTTGCAGCCTAATGGTGATGCGCCGGTGTCGGCCTCTGCGGTGGCGACGGACCGCGTCAGCGTGTTCATCGAAACCGCGCCCGGTGTCGGTGAACTGGTGCCCCCGTCCGCTCCGCGCGCGCTGAGCACCGATGAAGTGCAGGAACTGATTCAGCTGTACATCCAAGCCGCGGGCAACGCGATGGATGCGGGTTTCGATGGCATCGAACTGCACTGCGCCAACGGTTATCTGGTCAACCAGTTCATCTCCGCCCACAGCAACCTGCGCACCGACCAGTACGGCGGCTCACTGGACAATCGCTTGCGCTTCTTGCGCGAAGTGGTGGCCGGCGTCGCCGAATGCATCGGCAAGGACAAGGTCGGTGTGCGGTTTGCGCCGCTGTTCACTACCACCGATGAAGCGCGGACGTACCTGGGCCTGGTCGAGGAAGATCCGCACACAACTTACATTGCGGCGATCAAGATTCTTGAGGACGTGGGCATCGCCTACCTGTCGATCGCCGAAGCCGACTGGGACAACGCGCCAGCGATGCCGCAGACCTTTCGCCAGGCCGTACGCGACACCTTCAGCGGCGCGATCATTTATGCCGGTCGCTACACCGCCAAAACCGGCGCGCAATTGCTTGAGTCGGGGCTGGCGGATCTGGTCGCGTTTGGCCGACCGTTCATGGCCAACCCGGACCTGCCGGCGCGGATTGCCAATGACTGGCCGTTGAATCAGTTGAATCCGGCGACGGTGTATGGCGGCGGTGCCGAGGGTTATATCGACTATCCGACCTACCCCGCTTAAGAACCCCACCCAAATCCCTGTGGGAGCGAGCCTGCTCGCGAAGGCGGTGTGTCAGTCAGCATTTGTATTTGCTGACAGGACGCTTTCGCGAGCAGGCTCGCTCCCACAATAGGATGTCAGTTGCTGCCAAAACCTATACATCACAAACAATCTGTATAACTATTGGAGTTCGAATCGCTGACCGGATTTCGCTCCATGCCCCCTGCCCACCGCTTGCTCCTGATCCTCGGCGACCAGCTGTCCTTCGACCTGGCCTCCCTGCAGCCACTCGACCCCCAGCACGACCTGCTGCTGATGGTCGAGGTCATGGAGGAAGCGACCCACGTCGCCCATCATCCGCAAAAAATCGCCCTGATCTTCAGCGCCATGCGCCACTTTGCCGAGGCGTTGCGCGATAAAGGCTTCCGCGTCCAGTACGTCACCCTCGATGACCCGGACAACAGCGGCTCAATTCCCGGCGAACTACAGCGCTGGCAAACCCTCACCGGCGCCGAAGAGATTCATATCACCGAATGCGGCGACTGGCGTCTTGAGCAGTCAATCAAAGATTCGGGCTTGCCCGTGCATTGGCACTCAGACCGCCGTTTCCTCTGCTCCCGCGAAGAGTTCTCCAATTGGGCCAGCGGCAAGAAGCAGCTGCGCATGGAGTTTTTCTACCGCGAGATGCGGCGCAAGAGTCGGCTGCTGCTCAATGGCGACGGCACGCCGGTCGGCGGTGCGTGGAATTTCGATGCGGAGAATCGCAAGGCCCTGCCCAAACACGCCAAACCGCCCTACCCGGCACGTTTCGCCAATGATGCAATCACCCAAGAGGTGCTGGCGTTGGTCGGCGAGCGCTTCGCCAGCCATTACGGCACGCTGGACGACTTCAATTACCCGGTGACCCACGCCGACGCCCAAGCCTTGTGGCAATACTTTCTCGACTATGCGCTGGCCGGCTTCGGTGACTACCAGGACGCCATGGCCAGCGACGAGCCGTTCCTGTTTCACGCGCGGATCAGTGCCGCGCTGAACATCGGCCTGCTCGATTTGCGCCAGCTGTGCAGCGATGTCGAGGCCGCGTACTGGTCGGGGAGCATCGGCCTCAACGCGGCCGAAGGCTTCATTCGGCAGTTGATCGGCTGGCGCGAATACGTGCGCGGTGTGTACTGGCTGAAGATGCCGGATTACGCCGAGGGCAACGTGTTTGGCAACTCGCGCTCGCTGCCGGAGTTCTACTGGACCGGGCAGACACAGATGAACTGCATGCGCCAGGCCATCGGCCAAAGCCTGCAACATGCCTATGCGCACCACATCCAGCGGCTGATGGTCACCGGCAACTTTGCCTTGCTCGCCGGGATTGCGCCGAAGGAAATCTGTGAGTGGTATCTGGCGATCTACATGGACGCCTTCGACTGGGTCGAACTACCCAACACCCTTGGCATGGTCATGCATGCCGACGGCGGTTATCTCGGCTCCAAGCCTTACTGCGCCAGCGGCCAGTACATCAATCGAATGTCGGATTACTGCGGCGACTGCGCCTACAAGGTCAAGGAAAGCAGCGCGGACGATGCCTGCCCGTTCAATGCGCTGTACTGGCATTTCCTCATGCGCCACGGCGATATCCTGCGCGGCAATCAGCGCATGGGCATGATGTACAAGAACCTCGACCGCATGCCGCTGGCCAAGCAGGATGCACTGTGGCAACGCGGACAAATGCTGTTGGCGAAACTGGATAGCGGCGAAGCTTTCTAGTGCGCCTCAGGCCTGCCCGGCCATCCCGTTGCGCCCCGCCGCTTTCGCCCGGTACAGCGCCTGATCGGCGGTCTGGATCAACGCCGGCAGCGAATCCAACTGCGCGCCCGTCCCCACCGCCATGCCGATACTCACCGTAATCCGAGCAAACGGACTGCCCGGGTGGGCGATGTTCGCCTGCTGCAAACGCTCGAGCATCAGTTGCGCCACCACGGTCGCACCGGCGCTGTCGGTGGCCGGCATGATCACCGCCATTTCCTCGCCACCGTAGCGCGCGACCAGATCCGAGGGGCGTCGCACGCAGCCTTCAAGAATCTTGCTGACCGCTTGCAGGCAGGCATCGCCGGCGACGTGGCCCAAGGCATCGTTGAACAATTTGAAGTGGTCGATATCGATCATCAGCAAGGCCAGCGAAGTCCCGTCACGCTGCGCGCGCCGCGCTTCCACCGTCAGCGTTTCATCGAAACAGCGGCGGTTGGCCAGGCCGGTCAGCGCGTCCTTCAGCGCCAGCAATTCCAGCTGCCGATTGGACGCAAGCAGCTGCTGCTGGGCATCGCGCAAGGCTTCTTCGGCCTCGGTGCGGCGGCGGATATCGAGAATCAGGAACCAGCCGATCAATCCGGTCAGCCCCAGCAGCCCGATCACTACCACCGCCGACAATGCCGCTTCGATGCGCCACGCCGCCAGCGCTTCGTCCTTGCCCAGGGCCACGGTGGTGATCAGCGGCAGCGTTTCGCTTTTGCGGAACGCGTACAACCGCTCGACGCCGTCGAGGCTGGAGGTGTAGGAGGCAGTGCCGACCGAACGGTCGACGAGGTATTTGGCGTAGATCGGCGAACTGGAGAAGTTGCGCCCCATGTCCTGCTCGCGGAACGGGTAGCGCACCAGCAGCGTGCCATCGGTGTAAGACAGACCGATCGCGCCGTCCTGGCCAACGTCGAGTTTGCCGAACACCCGCAAAAAGTTTTCCACCCCCAGCGTCACCGCTACCACGCCAGCGAACTGCCCGCCGTCGTCGTTGAAGCGCCGACTGATAGTCACCACCCATTCGTGATTGGCACGGCTCTGGATCGGCGGGCCAATGAAGGGCTCGCGGCTCGGGCTGTCACGGTGGTGAATGAAATAGGCGCGGTCGCTGCTGTTGGCGCCCTCCGGAATCGGCCGGTTGGAGGACATCAGCCAATGCCCGTTCCGGTCATAGATGATGATGCCGCTGAGCTGGGGCATCAACGCCTGCTGGCGGTCGATCAGGCTCTGGATGCGCTGAATCTGCGCCGGGCCGTTGCCCTCGGTTTCCAGACGTTCGACCAGCCCGAGCAAGAGCAGCGAGCTTTGCCGGACGATGCCTTCGGTGTAGGTGTTGAGCGCCTGGGTCAGGTTCAGGCCATGCACGTCGACTTCCGCCAGCGCACGCTCGCGCGAAGACCAGACTTTCCAGATCGTCAGCGAAGTCAGGGAACAACCGATCACCAGCAGCAGGAGCATTACAAGGCGAGTATCACGCTTCACGTCAGTACCTTAAGGAAGTCCGGTATCCATTCCAGCCATCATTCGAACGTCGGCACTCACGGCGGCCACGTGTTCCGGGGCGCAAGCATACAAGCAGTGTGCAGCGGCTGCAGCAACAGAGTGTGCAGTGCTAAGCAGCGGGTGCGGCGGGTTTGAGGATTTCCACGAGAAAATCGATGAACACGTTGATCCGGCTCGATCCACGGTGGTTGGGCAGGTACAGCGCGTTGATGCAACTGCTGGCGCTGCCGGGATTGACCTCGTAGTGCTCAAGCAAGCGCGTCAGGCGCCCGGCGGCGACGTCATCGCGCACCAGCCAGTCGGCGAGCAGCGCCACACCGCCACCGCCAATCGCCGCTTCGCGCAGGATGTCGGCATTGTTGCTTTGCAGGCGACCCTGGACGTTGAGCTGAATCGGCTCTTCGTCGCCCTGAAAGGTCCAGTGGTGATGGCTGCCGCCGTAGTCGAAGCGCAGGCATTGGTGCTCGAGCAGATCCCGCGGATGCTCCAGCACGCCGCTGCGCGCCAGATAATCCGGGCTGGCGACAATCCAACGCTGAAAGTGGCCGACGCGTTTGCTGACGATGTCCTCACTGACGACCGTCGAGCCGAGCCGCACTGAAACGTCGATCTGCTCGCTGAGCAAATCGCTGACCTGATCGCTCAGCGACAGACTGATCTCCAGCCCGGGATGGCGTTCAAGCAAGCGGCTCAGGTGCGGCGCAATCAGTCGCCGGCCAAACTCCACCGGCACGCTGATGCGCAAGCGGCCCTGGGCATCACTGCCACGATCGGCGACCACCGCATCGGCTTCGTCGATGGCATCGAGAATCGCCACGGCCTTCTCGAAATAGGTCTGGCCGGCGACGGTCACGCTGGTATTGCGCGTGGTGCGATTGAGCAGGCTCGCGCCCAACTCGTTTTCCAGCCCCGCCACTTGCCGTGTCACCGAAGACGTCGAAATCCCAAGCTTGCGCGCCGCCGAGGAATAGCCCCCGCAGCGCACGGTTTCAACAAACATCTTCAAGGCCAGCAACTTGTCCATAAGCGGGATCCGGTGGTGAGGGAACGCCGCTGATTGTGCATCAGTGCCCGCCACACGTCTTGTATCGTCGTGCTTGCCGGGCCTCATCGCGACCTCAGACATCAGCCTTGCGACTCAGGAACAACGCCAGCGCCAGCGCCGGCAACACCGCTACGGCGACGGCAGAGAGGTTCCAGCCGAAGTGTTCGTACAGCGGGCTGGCGACCAGTGAGCCGAGGGCGCCGCCAACGAAAATGCTGGTCATGTACACCGCATTCAGGCGGGCGCGGCTGTGCGGGTCGAGGGCGTAGACCTCACGCTGGCCGAGGACCATATTCAATTGCACGGCAAAGTCCAGCAGCACCGCACAGACCACCAGCCACACGTAACCACTGCCCGGCAACGCGGCGATCAACAGCGACAGCGGCGCCAGCAGTAACGCCACCAAGGTACCGCGACGACCGTGCCCGGCATCGGCCAGGCGCCCGGCAATCGGCGCGGCAATTGCACCCACCGCACCGACCAGCGCGAAGATCGCCACTTGCGCCTGGCTGAAGCCGTGATGACGCATCAGCTCAATCGGCGCGAGGGTCCAGAACAGGCTGAAACTGGCGAACAGCAAACCCTGATACAGCGAACGCTGGCGCAACACAGGAAAGCGTCGGGCCAGGGCAAACACCGAACCGATCAGCGCGACATAAGTGGCCTTGTGCGTCGGCACCCGGCGCGGCAGTGCCACAGCGGTGATCAACGCGATCACCGCCATCAGTGCCGCCGCGCTGTAAAACACCCCGCGCCAGCCGAACACTTCAACCAACAGACTCGACAGCGGCCGCGACAGCAGAATCCCCAGGAGCAGGCCGCTCATGATATTGCCGACCACGCGCCCCCGGCTGGCTTCCGGCGCCAAATGCGCGGCCAGCGGCACGAGGATCTGCACCGCTACCGAGGTCAGGCCGATCAGCAAAGAGAGCAGCAGGAACAGCGACGGCGAATGAGTCAGGCCAGCACACAGCAGCGTGACACTGGCAGCGAGGGTGAAGCCGACCACCAGACGGCGGTTTTCCATCAGGTCGGCCAGCGGCACCAGCAGCAACAAGCCCAGCGCGTAACCGAACTGCGTCAGCGACACGATCAGGCTGGCATTGGCGCTGGACAGGCCGATCTGCGGCGCGATCAGTTCGACGATGGGCTGCGCGTAATACAGGTTGGCGACGACCGCGCCGCAGCAAAATGCCAGAAACGCGACCATCAGGCCGGAGAGTGAAGCAGGCTGTTCGGCCGGGGCCGCAACGGCAGGGTTGCCCGTAAGCATGGTGACACCTCGTTGAGTTCGGGAAAGTTGTGCCAAGGCTACGGTCAGCCAGCGGGGGCGAGAATCCGTGCCACTGACAACGCACTGATGCGCGGCGCGCAACGTTGCTTGTGGCGCAACGCGCTGTTGCGCGGGCCGGTGATTCTCCGCTGCAAGGGTCTTCTCTACGCTTTGGCCCTGGCGCTGACGTCCGCATCGGCGCCCTTCCCCGGCTGCTACAAGGAGCGTTTCCATGACCCGCACTGCACTCGTCCTGCCACTGTCCGCCGCGTTTTTCTGCCGACCATGAACAGCCATTTGCTCAAATCCAGAATCCTGTGGATCAGCGTCGGCGTGCTCGCGGTGCTCGGTCTGATCGTCGCCGTCGCGCTGATGTGGCGCCCGGCGATCGCGCCAATCAAACGGCCGACGTCATTCGATACTGCGCAGTTGCAACGCGGCGCACGGGTGGTCGAGGCCGGCGACTGCGCGGTGTGCCATACCCGCCCCGGCGGCGAATACCTGGCTGGCGGGCTGCCGCTGGTGACGCCGTTCGGCACGCTGTACAGCACCAACATCACCCCGGATGCGCAGACCGGCATCGGCGAATGGTCACTGCCGGCCTTCGAGCGGGCGATGCGTGAAGGCATTGCCCGCGACGGCCACTTTCTCTACCCGGCGTTTCCTTACGTGCACTACCGGCGCATGAGCTCCGAAGACATCGCCGACGCCTATGCCTACTTGATGAGCGGCCCCGCCGTACACGCCCCGGCGCGGCAGAACAAGATGAACTTCCCGATGAACATCCGCCCGCTGGTGTCGTTCTGGAATCTGCTGTTTCTGCATGGCGAGCCGCTCACGCCGCTGGCCGAACACAGCGCGGCATGGAATCGCGGACGCTATCTGGTCGACGGCCCGGGCCACTGCGCCGGCTGCCATTCGCCGCTGAACCTGATCGGCGCGGAGAAATCCTCGCAATATCTGCAGGGCGGCAGCGTTGATGGCTGGGAAGCGCCGGCCCTGGTCGGCCTCGGGCAGCGCGCCAATCCGTGGAGTCGCGAGCAATTGGTCGGCTACCTGCGCGCCGACGTGGTCAATGGCCACGGCACGCCCGCCGGCCCGATGCGCCCGGTCAGCCTGAGTCTGGCGCGCTTGCCGGCCAGCGAAGCCGAGGCGATTGCCGACTACCTGCTGAGCCTGCAAAACCCGCACGCGGTGAGCGAAACCACCGCGAAAAAGCAGCCGAGCAGTCCAGCGGATCACAGCACCGGCGCCCTGCTCTTCAGCAGCGCCTGCGCCGGATGTCACGCACCCGCCGCGCCGATGCGCGAAATCGACGGCCGCCCAGGCCTGCAAAGCACTTCGGCGCTGCAAGCGGCCAGCCCGCGCAACTTTCTCAAGACCGTGCTCGAAGGCGTGCCCGCCATTCCCGGCGCCCCCGGCCCGGTGATGCCGCCGTTCGCCGCCAGCCTCGACAACGCCCAACTCGGCGCACTCGCCGCGTATCTGCGCGAGCAAGCCAAACCCGAGCAGCCATGGACCGACCTTTCTTCCACTATTGAAGCGTTACGTCAGGAGACGAAATGAGCCAGATCACTCTCACCGTCAATGGAGCCGCCCAAGCGCTGGAGCTGGAAGCGGACATGCCGCTGCTGTATGCGCTGCGCAACCACTTGAACCTCAACGGCGCCAAGTACGGCTGCGGCCTGGGCCAGTGCGGCGCGTGCACGGTGATCGTCGACGACCAACCGGTGTTCGCCTGCCTCACGCCGTGCGCAGGCCTTGAAGGGAAAAAAATCCGCACCGTGGAAAGCCTCGGCAGCGCAGACAAACCCGGCCCGTTGCAAGCGGCATTCATCGACAAGCAGGCCGCGCAATGCGGTTACTGCATCGCCGGCATGCTGATGCGCGCGCAGGCGTTGCTCGAAAGCGATCCGCACCCGGACGAACAAACCATCCGCGAACACATGGCCGGCAATCTGTGCCGTTGCGGCACCCATTTGCGCATCATCGAGGCGATCAAACAGGTGGCCGGGCATAACGGGAGCCTGACATGAGCGCAGCAAACGGCTTGAACCCCAGCCGCCGGGCCTTCCTGCGCGGCGGCGCACTGCTGATGGCCTTCACCCTGATGCCGGTAGCGCGGCGTGTTTTGGCCGACACCGAAGTCGACACCCTTGGCACTGTGGTGCTGGCCCCCGATCTGCCCGGCAGCCTGCGCACCAACCCATACCTCGACGCGTGGATTCGCATCGGCGCCGACGGCATCACCGTGTACACCGGCAAGGTCGAACTGGGCACCGGGGTGAAAACCGCGTTGCTGCAAATTGCCGCCGAGCGTTTGCAGGTGCCGGCCAGCGCGATCAACTTGCTCACCGCCGACACCGCGCTGACGCCCAACGAAGGCTACACCGCCGGCAGCCACAGTATTTTCGACAGCGGCACCGCGCTGTACAACGCGGCCGCGCAGGTGCGGGAAATGCTCGTCGACGCCGCCGCGCGCCATTGGCAAGTCGATGCTGCGCACCTGAGCACTCGCGACGGCATCATCGAAGGGCCGAATGGTCAGCGCATGGCATATGCCGACGCGGTCAAGCATGTCGATGTGCACCAGTACGCCAAGGCGCAATCACCGGCGATGGCGGCGGCCGATTTCAAACTGATCGGCCACAACCTGCCGCGCCTGGACATCCCGGCCAAGGTCAGCGGTGGCGCGGCATTTGTGCAGGACATGCGCTTGCCGGGCATGCTGCATGCGCGGGTGATTCGCCCGCCGCGTCCCGGCTGCACGCTTCAGGCGTTCGATGCCGCGTCCGTCGAGGCGTTGAGCGGCGTGGTCAAAGTGATTCGCGACGGCAACTATCTGGCCGTGGTCGCCCGTGATGAGTGGCAAGCGATCAAGGCCATGCGCAGCGGCATTGAAAGTGCCAAGTGGAGTGGTGGCGAGGCGATTCCCGAAGCCGCCGGGATTCACGATTTGCTCAAGCAATTGCCCTCCAAGCGCTATCCGATCAGCAACAACGGCAATGCCGGCGGCGCGACCGAAACGCGCTTCAAGGCGCGGGTGACTAAGCAGTACTTGATGCACGGTTCGATCGGCCCGTCCTGTGCGGTGGCCTGGTTCAACGACGGCGTGCTCACGGTGTGGACCCACACCCAGGGCGTCTATCCGCTGCGCGCAGGTATCGCCGAAATGCTGCGTCTGCCGCCGGAACGCGTGCGCTGCATTCATACCGAAGGCTCGGGTTGCTACGGCCACAACGGCGCCGATGATGCCGCCGCCGATGCCGCGCTGATCGCCATGCGCCTGCCGGGCACGCCGGTCAAGGTGCAATGGATGCGCGAGCAGGAAAATCTCTGGGAGCCGTACAGTTCGGCGATGGTCACCGAAGTCGATACCGGCCTCAGTCAGGGCCGTTTGCAGGACTGGAACTACGAGCTGTGGACCACGCCGCACAACGAACGCATCGTCAATGCCGGGCGCCTGCTGCCGGCACGCCTGTTGGCGAAACCCTTCACCTCCGCGCCCTCGGTGCCGATCGCCCAGCCCGAAGGTGATGGCGATCGCAACGCGGTGCCGCTGTACGAGCTGGGAGCGACGCGGATTAACATGAACTTCGTCACCACTATGCCGTTCCGCACTTCGGCCATGCGCTCGCTGGGTGCGCACATCAACATCTTCGCCATCGAGGCGAGTATCGATGAGTTGGCGATCAAGGCCGGGCTCGATCCGCTGGCGTTGCGCCTGGCGCATCTGAGCGACCCACGTGCCCGGGCTGTGATCGAGCGCGTGCGTGACGAAATCGGCTGGCCCCACAAGAGCAGCGAACCCGGCGCGGGGATCGGTTTTGCCTTCGCCCGCTACAAAAACATCATGGGTTACTGCGCCCTTGCGGTGAAACTGCGGGTGCATCCGCAGACCGGCGAGATCCGTGTCGATCATGTGGTGACGGCGGTCGATGTTGGCCAGATCGTCAGCCCCGATGGCCTGCGCAATCAGGTCGAGGGCGGCATCGTCCAGTCGGCCAGCTGGACGCTCTACGAAAAAGTCGCCTACGACGCCGGCGGCATTCGCAGCTATGACTGGAGCGGTTATCCGATTCTGCGTTTCACGCAATTGCCGAAAAAAGTCGACGTGCACCTGCTCGATCAACCGGGCGAACCCTTCCTCGGTGCTGCCGAAATCGTCCAAGGGCCAATGGCTGCTGCGCTCGGCAACGCGGTCAGCAATGCCACCGGCCGGCGCTGGCTGCACCTGCCGCTGACCCGTTCCAGCCAACCCGCCTGAACCACGCCCGCGCTCATCAGCGATGAGCGCGGGTGCCGTTGCGCGCAAAACTGCGTAGCGCCGGCCACGGATTATCAGCCCCGCCACCCCCGGTTAAGTTACCTGCACAGCGCGCGGCACCTGGCTGCCGCACTTGAACCCTACTCATCAAAATCCGGAGCTACCCATGACCCGCCGCCTGTTTCAACCCATTGCCCTTGGCCCTTATACCCTTGCCCACCGCGTGGCGATGGCGCCCCTGACCCGCTCGCGCGCTGGCCAGCCAGGCGATGTGCCGACTGCAACGAACGCCGAGTACTATCGCCAACGCGCCAGTGCTGCGCTGATCATCACCGAGGCCACGCAGATTTCTCAGCAGGGCCAAGGCTATGCGTGGACGCCGGGGATCTACAGCGATGCGCAAGTGCAGGCCTGGCGCGAAGTCAGCACGGCGGTGCACGAGGCCGACGGTCTGATCTTCATGCAGCTGTGGCACGTCGGCCGGGTCTCGCATCCCAGCTTCCAGCCGGACGCCGGTTTGCCGGTGGCGCCGAGCGCCCTGCCTGTGCCGGGCAAGACTTTTATCGTCGATGAACAAGGCAACGGCGTGTGGGGTGATGTGCCGGTGCCGCGCGCCCTCGAAACAGCGGAAATCGCCGACATCGTCGAAGACTACCGCCGCGCTGCGCGCAACGCGCTGAACGCAGGCATGGACGGCGTGGAGATCCATGCTGGCAACGGCTATCTGCTCGATCAGTTCCTCAACAGCAACAGCAACCAGCGTGATGACGCCTATGGCGGCAACGTGGAAAACCGTGCGCGGTTTCTGCTCGAAGTGGTCGCCGCCGTCGCTGATGAAGTCGGCGCCGAGCGCGTCGGCGTGCGTCTGACGCCAATGGGCCGCTTCATGGGCATGGGCGATGACACGCCTGAAGCGACCTTCGGTTATCTGGTCGAGGCGCTCAACCAGTGGAATCTGGCCTACCTGCATCTGGTCGAGCCGGCCATGGTCGGCACGGTCAAGGACGAAAACTTCGACCCGCGCTGGGACGCGATCATCGCCCAGTTGCGCCAGACCTGGAACGGCGTGCTGATCCTCGCTGGCGGTTACGACGCCGAGTCCGCTGAACAGGCGCTGAACGCCGATCGCGCCGACATCATTGCCTTTGGCCGGCCATTTTTGGCCAACCCGGATCTACCGCGTCGGCTGCACGACGGGCTTGAGTTGAACACGCCGGATCCGAGCAGCTTCTTCGGCGGCGATCAGCGTGGTTACGTCGATTATCCGTTTCACGCCTGAGGCTTGAGCTTCATAACTTTTAAGGTTTGTTTAAGGACTTTAAATAAAGCCTGCGGCCAGACTTTGCCCATCGATCAGGAGAGCCGCCATGAACCCGCAATCGGTGAAGTCAGACCCTTCCTGCCACCTGGCGCGCCCACTGGGCGCACTGTCCGGCTGGCAGGAACGCCGCGCCAAGGCCTACATGCTGCACGATCTGAGCCGCAGCCTGCGCGTCAGCGAGATTGCCGAACATTGCAATCTGTCACGCAGCCACTTTTCCCGGGCGTTCAAGATCGTCACCGGCTGCTCGCCCCAGGAATGGATGCTGAAGATGAAGATCGACAAGGCCAAAGGGCTGTTGCTGACCTCGATGGCGATTACCGAGATTGTTTATGAATGCGGATTTTCCGATCACTCGCACTTCACGCGCACGTTCGGGCGCATGGTGGGAATGCCGCCGAAGGTCTGGCGCCAACTGATGTGCGGAGCGCGGGTGGCGCTGGTGGATGCGGATGTGTGGCGGCTCAGCGATGGGTTGCTGAATTCGACGATGGGTCAGCGCTTGACGGAACTGCGGCCCTGAGTCGGATTTCAAAGGGTTTTGTTCACTCCTCCCTTTTGGCCGCGATTTTTCGCGGCTTTTTTTTTAAAGGCGCACCGCCGTTCGGCATTGGAGTGGCGGTGAATTCCCCCTCATCGGAACGCCGACCGCCCAGCCCTCTCCCTAGGGAGAGGGAGCCGATTTGTGGGCTTTCCAAAACCGGAGTTCGGCTAGATATCCCAGGTCGGCATAGCTCGACCAAACACCTCGGTCAGTCCCCTCTCCCTCCGGGAGAGGGTTAGGGTGAAGGGCTTTTGATCCTGGCGTCCGGCGCAAGCGGCAGTCTGAAGCAGATCCGCGCGCCCTCTTCGCTGTCTTCCACGCGCAACGTCCCGCCATGGGCGCCAATCACCGTTCGGCAAATCGCCAGGCCCATGCCCATGCCGCTGCCCTTGGTGGTGAAGAACGCATCGAAAATTTCTTCACGCTGATGCTCGGCGATCCCCGGCCCGTTGTCTTGAAAAGCCACGCAGACCTGCCCATCGGACAGCGTCGACTCAATCACCAGGCGCCCGTCAGTCACGCCCTGCCCAGCCATCGCTTCCAGCGCGTTGACGATCAGGTTGTAGACCACCTGCTGGATCTGCACCCGATCCCCCAGCACCGGGTCAGCAGCGTTGAGTTGCGTGTGCAAGCTCACCCCGCGATTGTGCACATCGCTGGCCGTCAGTTGCACGACCTCACCGATCAACGCGTCAATCGACACCGGCAATCGTTGCAACGGCGCCTGCCTGGCCAATGCGCGCAAGGCCTGGACGATCTCGGTGGCACGGGCGCTGTCGGAGCGGATGTCTTCGAGTCCCTGAATAGCCTCGTCGAGATCAGGCGTGTCGCGCTTGAGCCAGCGCAGACTGGCCGAGGCGTTCGATGAAATGCCCAGCAGCGGCTGGCTGATTTCGTGGGCGATCGAGGCCGACAGTTCGCCCATCATTTTCAGGTGCGAGTTGCGCGCCAGTTCCGCCCGCGAGCTGCGCAAATCGGCTTCCATCTGCGCGCGCAAGCGGTTGTCCTCGACCAGTTGCGCGTAGAGCCGCGCGGTCTGCAGCGACACCGCTGCCTGCGAGGCGAGGATTTCCAGCATGGTCAGGCGTTCGGCGCTGAACAGCTTCGGTACCAGGCTGTTTTCCAGATACACCAGACCGATCAGCGCGCCCTGCTTGAGCAACGGCAGGCACATCAGCGAGCGCGTCTGCCGTTGCTGCAGATCAGCGCTGTAGGCTTGCGGGCAGTCGGCGCGGGCATCGTCAAGCACCAGCGGCGTGCGCGTGCGCATGGTCGAATTGAGTACTGAAACCGGCGCAATCTGCTCCAGCGAGCGATCGTCGTCCTGACTGACCCGCACGTTGCCCGCCTCGACATGCGCGGCAGCGGCCAATTGCAACTCACCCTCGGCGACCAACAGCAGCGCGCCGCGATCGGCACCGGCCTGAATCATCAAGTGATTCATCAAGGTCTCCACCAGCCGATCAAGCAACACCTCTTGCGAGACCGCGCGTGCCGCTTCAATGCCGACTTCCAGGTCAAGGCGCACCCGCGTCACCGGCGTTCCCGCTTCCAGGGAATGCTCGTGGGCGAGAAACGGATACTGCGCTTTGAGCTGGCGCGCCTTGGCTTCAGCGCCCCACAGCACATAGCAGTCGCGCGCAACACGCAGGTGATGATGCGTGCCGGAGACCAGGCCGTTGGCCAGGCAGACCTCGGCCAGTTGTTCATGTGCCAGTGCTTGCTCATGGATAAACCCGGCAGCGGCCGCCGCGATTTGCGCTTGGTCGAAGCAGCGAATGGCGGCCAGCCCTTCCCCGCGCACAAGGGCCATCGCGCCTTCGATCAGCAGCAGTTTGTTGCTGAAGGTCGAAGGATTGAGCTCGACCCATGGCAGAAAACGCTGCCGTTGCTGCTCCAGTTTCTGCAGTTTTTCGGCAACAGAGCCCGGCGCCTCGGGACTGGCCAGTGCCAGGCTGTAGAACAGGTAGTAATGCGCCAGATCAATGTGCGCCGGCAGCGACCAGGTCAACGCCTCGGCGTCTTCGAAACGGCGCAACGCGTAACGCACTTCACCGAAATACAACGCCGACATGCCCGAATACAACCACATCCACAACAGCGTCGGCTGTGAAACGCGGTCGCGATGCAGCGGGCCGAAGCGGTCATGTTCCAAAGCATCCAGCATTGCGATCGAACGAGGCTCAGGCCCATTGCGCAAATCGCTGGCAAACGCCTGTTGCGCCAGCAGAATGCGCTCGATGTCGATGTAGTGAAACTGCCGCACCCAACTCAGGCCGACGTCCAGCTCGTTCAACACGTTTGGCAGCGGCTCGCCCATGAACAGCAGATCGGAGCCGATGTGGTTGCAGGCGTAACACGACATGCCCAGATCGCCGCCGGCCTGACCGCACTCAAACGCGGCGAAAGCCTTCTGCCGCGCGTAAGCCATCGGCCGGGTCCACGCGCTGACCTGATCCAGCGCCACCAGCGTGCCGGTGCGCCCCGCCTCATAGCCGTGCAGATCAGTCAGATCGAGCGCCAGTTCGGCGAAAGCAACACCGTCCAGATATTCGCCATAACGGTCGGCGATCATCACGCCGTACCAGGCAAAACCGTAGCCGCTGCTCGGCGTGGTGCCATGGAGCAAAGTCAGTTCGACCATCTTCGCCAAGTGCAGAAAAGCAATGTCGTCCTGTACGAAGAACGAGGCGATCAGCGTGCTCAGCAATTCCATGGCCACTTCGATTCGCGGCTCGTTGGCTTTGGGCAACGCCGTCAACTCAGCGATCCGTCGCGCACCGACCAATTGCCGAACCCGTTCGAACGCTTCGCCCAGTTGCGCCTTCGATGGGTGTCGCTGCAGGTCGATGTCGAGCAACGCAAGACCGGCCAGCGCTTCGCCGATCGCGCCGTGGTAATCGGAATGCAAGGTGCGCAGGCTGGCGCGCAGGCGGTAGGTTTTCGCACGGTCCAGCACGGTGGCAGCGTGTTCCAGGCAATCGTCGAGACGCTGTTGCGCGCCGGGCAGATCCGCCAGCAACATCGCGCAGTCGGCTGCCAGCCAGCGCGCCGCGAAGGCTTGCGGGTAGAGCTGCGTCCAGCCGTTGTCGCCGAGTAATACCTCGGCGCTGCGCAGATAATCCACGGCCTGCTCGACAGCGGCGCTATCGCGGGCGCGCTCGGCAGCTTCGAGCAATAACTGGATGAATTCAGCGCGTCGAGGCGCTTGCAGCGCATTGCCGGCGCTGCGCTGAATCTGACTGGCGATGTCGAAGACCCGCGCCTGCCGCTGCTCGCCGCATTGATCGAGCATGGCGGCAGCGATGCGCGCATGCTCAGCCGAACGCCCGGCCGGTGCGGTCAGCGCAGCGGCGGCTTCCAACACCCGATCGTGGGGAAACACCAGTTGGCCCGGCTCGCGCAGAAGAAATCCGGCGCTGACCAGATAATCCACGTCACGCAGCAATTGCGCCGGATCGTCCCCCAGCAAATCGCCCAACAGCGTTTCGTCACAGCGGCCACCAACGTAACCCGCGGTGCGCAACACTTCACAGGCACTGACCGGCAGACGCTGCAAGCGTTGCACCATCAATTCGGCCACGTTGTCGGCGTAGCGATAGCCGTTCACTTCGGCCTGATTCCACACCCAGCGCCGCGTCGTCGCGTCGAAACGCAGCAGACGCTCGTCCACCAGCGCGCGCGCGACCTGGCTGACGAACAACGGATTGCCGGCGGTTTTGAAGTGCACGACGCGGGCCAGCGCCTCGAGGTTGTCGACGTCAGCATCGAGTTCGACCGCCATCAGTTGCGCAACGGCCTGCACCGACAGCGGCCCTAGTCGAAGGTCACTGACTGGCAGCGCGGGTGCTCTGCGCATCTCATCGAGCCAGCCGCCCGGATGCTCCATCAACTCGCCCTCGCGATACGCCAGAACCAGCAGCAGATGCCGCGTCGGTCGGGCGATAAAGGCTTTGAGAAACGCCTGCGTCGAGTCGTCAGCCCACTGCAAATCGTCGATAAACAGCAGCAGCGGATGCCCCGGTTGCGCAAAGACTTCGAGCACATCGAGCAGCGCCCGATTGACCCGGTCGAGGGCGTGGCGCGCCGGCATGTTCGGTAGTTCAGCGGTGGTGCCGATCAGCAGTTCGGCCTCCGGCACCAGGTCTACCAGCAAGCGGCCGCGGCCCTTGAGGGTTTCGCGTAATTGCTCGGTCATGGCCTGCAAGGCCAGTGCGGGCCTGGCCAATACCTGGCTGATCAGTGACTGGAAAATCTGTGCCAGTGGCGCGAAAGGCCGTTCATTGTTCAGCAGTTCGATCTTGCCGCTGGCCCAATAACCGGGTGCCTGGCTACGCAGGAGTTGCTGGATCAGCGTCGACTTTCCCGCTCCCGGTGCGCCGGCAACCAGCAGCACGCGAGCGATGCCGTCGCTGCGCACGCGCTGGATCTGTTCAAGCAGTAGCTGACGTTCGTCATCACGACCAAACAGCACATCGCCGCGCGTGGCCGTTGCGCGAGCATCGAAGGCACCGAGGCGGAACGCTTCGATCTGGCCTTTTTTCTGCCATTGGCGCAGGCACCAGATTAGATCGGCGGCCAGCGATTCGATGCTTTGATAGCGCGCGTCCGGCTCCTTGGCCAGGCCCTTGAGCAGCACATGGCAAATGCCTTGCGGCAGGTCGGGTTGATATTGCGCTGGCGACAATGGCTGGACGGCGGCGTGCACATGCAACCATTGCGAGGCATCGCGAGCGATCAGCGGCGGGCGCCCGGTCAGCGCCTCGTAGAGGATTGCCGACAGCGCATAGACGTCGCTGCGCTCATCGCAATCGACGTTGTCGCGCTGCAGCTGTTCCGGCGCCAGATAAGGCCAGTGTTCCAGGCTCGGCAGTTCAGTCGCCGGCGTTTCCTGCGCGTGGGTGTGAAAGCCCATCAGCCTGACGCTGTCGTCAGCATCGACCAGCAGATGCCAAGGCAATAAAGAACACTGTGGGAGCGAGCCTGCTCGCGAAAGCGGTGGGTCAGTCAAGGGTGATGTCGGCTGGAATGACGCTTTCGCGAGCAGGTTCGCTCCCACAGGGTTTTGCGGTGTTTCCGGATGGCGAGAGTGGACCAGCGCATTGGCAGCGGCGACGGCGATATTCAGCACCCGTCCGAGTGGTAAGCCGGCGGCGTCGATCAGTCCAGTCAGCGGCGCGCCCCATTGCGGGTAGACCAACACCGGCCCGTCCGCCGAGCGAATCAGCGCGAGCGGGTTGAGCGCCCACTGCGAAGGCAACTGCAAATGGAAATCGCGCTCCAGCCGCTGGCACAGCGCCGGACGCTGGATCGGCGCACGCACAGCGAACCAGCTCTGGCCCGAGTGGCTGTCTTCGAGGCTGAACCAGGTCAGTTCATGGTCACGGCGCAGAAGACTGAACCGACAGTTCTCCAGCCATGCTTCATCGAGCATCGGCGCATCGGCCGCGCGGGAAATTGCAGATGAAGATGGCTGGCCGGGCATACGCATTCACCGCTGGAAATGGGATTCAGGCTGGTGGCGAAGTATACCCAGCGTTTTTTTGCCAGAGGGCCAGCCGCTGCGCTGATGTCCGTCCGCAGCCTCAAGATGGCCGTCCAGAGCCTTGCGCGGCTGTTTCTTGCGCTATACAAGCGCACGTCTTATCCCTCGGGATAATTGCTTTATGCCAGGCCGTCCCCTAGCGTACGAACCTGATAACCCGGCGCCCGCGCCCTGTCCTTCTCACCGCAACGCAGAGGCCCGCATGATCCGACTCGGCCAAGCCACGATTTCTTTGGAACGGCGCGAAGCCTTTCTCGATGGCCGGCCCTTGCGCATGGGCGGGCGGGCGTTCGAAATACTTTCGGTACTGATGCAGGCCGATGGGCGCATCGTCAGCAAGGACGAGCTGATCAATCAGGTGTGGCCGGACATCGTCGTCGAAGAGAACAATCTGCAAGTGCAGATTTCCTCGCTGCGCAAACTGCTCGGGGAAAAAGAAATCATCCAGACGGTTGCCCGTCGAGGTTACCGATTATTGAAAGACCGCGAACCCAAACTGCCCGTGTTCAACGCCCTGGCCTCGGCGCCGATGGTGGCGCAGCCGCCGTTGGTCGATACGCAATCGGTGCCGGTGTTCATCGTTGACGATGAGGCCTGCGTGCGCAGCGCATTGAGCCGCTTGTTGCGCGCCGAAGACATCGAACACCGGATTTTCCAGTCCGCCGAAGAACTGCTCGAGGCCGACATCGCCAGTGGCCCGGCGTGCCTGCTGCTCGACGTCAGCCTGCCCGAAACCACAGGCCTGCAATTGCAGGCAGCGCTGAACGAGCGCGGCTTGCCGTGGCCGGTGATCTTCATGACCGGCCACGGCACGATTCCGATGTCGGTGCAGGCGATGAAGGCCGGCGCGGTGGAGTTCCTGACCAAACCATTCGATGACGATGAACTGCTCGGCATTCTGCGCAGCACCCGTCAACACGCCGCGACGGCGTTCAATCAATGGCAACGGGTTCAGCACGTGCGGCAATTGGCGGCGCAGCTGACACCGCGTGAGCGCGAGGTGCTGCCGCTGATTGTCGGTGGCCTGTCGAACAAACAGATCGCCAACCAGTTGGGCACCAGCGAAGTGACCGCCAAGGTTCATCGCAAACACATCATGGCGAAGATGCAGACCCGCTCGCTGGTCAACCTCGTCGAACTCTACGGACTGATCAGCGCTGCGCCTTCGCCTGGCCCATCGAGCCTGTCGTGAGCGACCCGGCGGGTCGCCCGACGGCGATCGAAAACACCCCACCGACGATTGTCTGCATCGTCGATGACGATGCGTCGGTGCGCAAAAGCCTGTCGAATCTGCTGCGTTCGGTCGGTTATCGCGCGCAGGTTTATGCCAGTGGCGAAGCGTTTCTCGCCGAAGCCGACTTTGCCGAGATCGCCTGCCTGCTGCTGGATCTGCGCATGCCCGGCCTGTCCGGCATAGACGTGATGCGCCAGCTGTCGCGACAGTTTCCGGTGATCTGCATGTCCGCCCATTGGGACGAGGCGGCGCTGGCTGAGTCCGGGCATTACCAGGCGTTTGAATGCCTGTGCAAACCCTTCGAAGAAGAGGTTTTGCTCGCGGCACTCGACAAGGCCCTGCACCGCCAACACTGATCACTTCAGCTGTCCTGCGTGGCTTCTTCCGCAGTTTCGATCGCGGGCAGCGACTCAGTCATCGAAGCGTGACACACCGCCAGAATCTCATCGGCCAGCGCCGAGTCATCCGGGCAGGCGCGCGACAGCATGATCGCCCCGACGGCGCGGGCCAGCAGGTCGATCATCCGGGTTCGGCCCTCACCTTGCGGTGCATCCGCTGCCGTCGGGTATTTCTCGCCGAGCGTCTGCAACGTGCGCTCGATACCTTCAGCGAACGCCGCTTTGACATCCCCCGATTGCCGCGCCGCATCGCCGCACAGCGCTGCCATGGTGCAACCGGTGGAGCGGCCGTCGCGATGGTCGCGCGACACGTACACATTGATGAAATCCTGCACGCTCATGCTTTCGGCGGCGGCCGTGGACTGCGCCAGGCTGTTGGCCGAGGCTTCGGCCATCAGGTCGGCCTTGGAGCCGAAGTGCTTGTAGAAACCGCCGTGAGTAAAACCGGCGGCCGCCATCAGGTCAGCCACGCCGACCCCGTCATAACCGCGTTCGCGGAACATCACTGATGCCGTTTCGACAATGTGCTCGCGATTGGCCTGAGCCTGAGCCTTGGATACGCGCATGTTGAATACCTCCAGCGCTGAAAATTCATCGGCCGATGATACATAGATGTTGGCCATAATCAAAACCGTTGACAGGTTAGATTTCGATCATCATCCTAAAGGCCCGCAATCAGTCTTCAACTGACAAAGAGCCCACACCATGACAACTCGCCCTACTGTTCTGATCACTGGCGCCTCCACCGGCATCGGCGCGGTCTACGCCGCACGTTTCGCCCAACGCGGGCACGATCTGGTGCTGGTCGCCCGTGACCAGTCGCGCCTGGACACCCTTGCTGCCGGTTTGCGCGCTGAACACAACGTCAATGTCGAAGTGCTGCAAGCCGATCTGACCCGACTCAGCGACCTGCAAACCGTCGAGGCGCGTCTGCGTGACGACGCGCGCATCGGTATCCTCGTCAACAATGCCGGCGCCGCGCAGTCCGGTACCTTCATCGAGCAGAGCACCGACAGCGTGGCGCAACTGGTCGCGCTCAACACCACGGCGCTGGTGCGTTTGGCCAGTGCCATCGCCCCGCGCCTGGCCAAGGCCGGCGACGGCGCGATCATCAACATCGGCTCGGTGGTGGGCCTGGCGCCGGAGTTCGGCATGTCGGTGTATGGCGCGACCAAGGCGTTCGTGCTGTTTCTCTCCCAGGGCCTGAGCCTGGAACTGTCGCCACAAGGCGTGTACGTGCAAGCCGTATTGCCTGCGGCCACCCGCACGGAAATCTGGGACCGCGCCGGTATCGACATCAACACCCTGACCGACATCATGGAAGTCGGCGACATGGTCGACGCCGCGCTGGTCGGCTTCGACCGTCGCGAAGTCGTGACCATCCCGCCGCTGCACGAAGGCGAGCGCTGGGATGCCTTGCAAGCGGCGCGGCAAGGCCTGTTGGCGCAGATTCGCCAGTCGGCGGTGGCGCAGCGTTATCTGACTCAGGCCTGACCTCATCCAGACCCGCCGCTATTCCGGCGGGTTTCTACCGACAAGAGCATCCGCAATGAAGGCATTTTTCATCGAGCGCTACGGCAAGCAGAACGGCCTGATTGGCGACCTACCCGAACCGCTGGTTGGCGCTCACGACGTGCTGATCGAAGTGCGCGCCAGCAGCGTCAATCCGCTGGACCTGAAGATTCGCAGCGGCGAATTCAAGATGATCCTGCCCTATCAAATGCCTTTGATATTGGGCAACGATGTCGCCGGCGTGGTGCTCAGCACCGGTGCGGCGGTCAAGCGTTTCAAGCCGGGCGATGAGGTTTATGCGCGTGCGCCTGAAAACAGGATTGGCACGTTTGCCGAACGCATCGCTGTCGACGAACAAGCGGTAGCGTTGAAACCCGCCAATCTCGCCATGACCGAGGCGGCTTGCATGCCGCTGGTGGCGTTGACGGCGTGGCAGGCACTGGTCGACGTCGCCAACGTGCAAAAAGGCCAGAAAGTGCTGATTCACGCCGGCTCCGGTGGCGTTGGCACGGTCGCCATTCAACTGGCCAAACACCTCGGTGCTTTTGTTGCGACCACTACCAGCACGGCGAATGTCGATTGGGTCAAGGCGCTGGGCGCTGATGTGGTGATCGATTACAAGCAGCAGGATTTCGCCATTGAGCTGCGCGACTACGACGTGGTGCTCAACAGCCTCGGCGGCGATGTGCTGGAGAAATCGTTGAAGGTGTTGAAACCGGGCGGGCAACTGATTTCCCTGTCAGGGCCGCCGACTGCGCAGTTCGCTCAGGAGCAGGGTTTGTCCTGGCTGCTGGGGCTGGTCATGCGTCTGCTCAGCAGTGGCATTCGGCGCAAGGCGCGCAAGCGTGGGGTGGGTTATTCGTTTCTGTTCATGCGTGCCGATGGCGTTCAGTTGCACAAAATCACTGCGTTGATTGAGGCAGGAGTGATCAAACCGGTGGTTGATCGTACTTTTCCGTTCGATCAGATAGCTGACGCCTTGGACTACGTTGAACAAGGTCGGGCAAAGGGCAAGGTTGCCATCGTGATCGATCCTGAAACGCCCTCACCCTAACCCTCTCCCAGAGGGAGAAGGAACTGACCGAGCTGAATGCGCGAGTAACGCCGACCTGAGATACCGAGTCGAACACATATCCCAAAAAGCCCACAAATCAGCTCCCTCTCCTCGGGGAGAGGGCTGGGCGGGCGGCGTTCCGATGAGGGGTGAATTCAACGCGGTGTTTGTATATGTGCATTGCAACTGCAAGCCCGACTCGCCATCCCCGCTGAAACGTCGAGAAACCCCTCTCAACTTGCATTTTGCCCATCCTGCACCACGCTGTGATTCACAGAAGTGCACGTTTTCCTGGCAAAACTGCGGTTAACTGAATGGTTAGTTACCGTTATAATCCCGCGCTTCATTCAAACGGGACTTTCAATGTGAACCACAGTCAACGCGTCTCAGGCGTTTCAACGTTCATTCTGGTCGGCCTTGGCGTGATCATCGCCCTGCTCGGTCTGGCGCTCGCGGTCGGCGGTGTGAAGCTGGTCAGCCTGGGCGGTTCCTGGTACTTCCTGGTCGGCGGTCTGGCGATGACCGTTTCCGGTGTGCTGATCGCACTGAAGAAAACTGCAGGCGCTTGGCTGTTCGCCGCATTTCTCGTGGCCACCGCGATCTGGGCCGTGGCTGACGCCGGGCTGGTGTTCTGGCCGGTGTTCTCGCGGCTGTTCATGTTCAGCGCTATCGGTATGGTCGTCGCTCTGGTCTACCCGCTGCTGGCGCGCGCCAATGGCCGCGTGGCCGGTCGTGGCGCGTATGCCGTGGCCGCTGTGCTTGCGGTCGGTGTCGCGGTTGCGGCGGGCAACATGTTCGTCGCCCACCCAACCGTTGCCGCCACTGGCACTGGCCCGGGCCTGACTCCGGTCGAGCCGGCCAAGGCGCAGAAAGACTGGGCGCACTACGGCAACACCGAAGGTGGCAGCCGCTTCGCCGCGCTCGATCAGATCAACCGCAACAACGTCGACAAATTGAAAGTCGCGTGGACCTACCACACCGGTGACGTCGCCGAGAGCGATGGCAACGGCGCCGAAGACCAGCTCACCCCGCTGCAGGTCGGCAACAAAGTCTTCATCTGCACCCCGCACAACAACCTGATCGCGCTGGACGCCGACACCGGCAAGGAAATCTGGAAAAACCAGATCAACGCCCAGTCGAAAGTCTGGCAGCGCTGCCGTGGCATGGCCTATTTCGATGCCACCGTCACCATCGCTCAGCCGAGCAACTCTTCGATCATCGAAGCCAAACCGGCGCCGGCTGCCAACTGCCAGCGTCGTCTGCTGACCAACACCATCGATGCCCGCCTGATCGCGGTCGATGCTGACACTGGCGAGTTCTGCCAGGGTTTCGGCAACAACGGTCAGGTCGATCTGAAGGCCGGTCTGGGTGATGTTCCGGACAGCTACTATCAGTTGTCGTCCGCGCCGTTGATGGCCGGCACCACCGTGGTGGTTGGCGGTCGTGTTGCCGACAACGTGCAAAGCGACATGCCGGGCGGTGTGATCCGTGGTTTTGACGTGATCACCGGCACCATGCGCTGGGCGTTCGACCCGGGCAACCCGCAGGATCGCAACGCGCCGGCCGACGGCAAAACCTACGTGCGCAGCACGCCGAACAGCTGGGCGCCGATGTCCTACGACGCGGCGACCAACACCGTATTCCTGCCGATGGGCAGCTCGTCCACCGACATCTATGGTGTCGAGCGCAGCGAACTGGACCACAAGTACGGCGCTTCGATCCTCGCGCTGGACGCCAGCACCGGTGAAGAACGCTGGGTGTTCCAGACCGTGCACAACGATCTGTGGGACTTCGACCTGCCGATGCAGCCGAGCCTGATCGACTTCGACAAGGACGGGCAAAGCGTTCCGGCGCTGGTCATCGGTACCAAGGCCGGGCAGATCTATGTGCTCGACCGCGCCACCGGCAAGCCGCTGACCGAGGTCAAGGAAGTACCGGTGAAAGCCGCGAACATCCCTAACGAGCCGTACTCGCCGACTCAGCCGAAATCCGTAGGCATGCCGCAGATCGGCGCGCAGCACCTGACCGAATCGGACATGTGGGGCGCCACGCCGTACGACCAGTTGCTCTGCCGCATCGACTTCAAGAGCATGCGCTACGACGGTCTGTACACCGCACCGGGTACCGACAAATCGCTGAGTTTCCCGGGTTCGCTGGGCGGCATGAACTGGGGCAGCATCTCCACTGACCCGGTGCACGGTTTCATCTTCGTCAACGACATGCGCCTGGGTCTGTGGATCCAGATGATCCCGTCGCAGAACAAAGGCCAGGCCGCTGGCGGTGGCGAAGCGCTGAACACCGGCATGGGTGCTGTGCCGCTCAAAGGCACGCCGTACGCGGTGAACAAGAACCGCTTCCTGTCGGTGGCCGGCATTCCGTGCCAGGCGCCGCCGTTCGGCACTTTGACCGCGATCGACATGAAGACCCAGAAAGTCGCATGGCAGGTTCCGGTCGGCACCGTTGAAGACACCGGTCCCCTGGGCATCCGCATGCACTTGCCGATCAAGATCGGTCTGCCAACCCTCGGCGGCACCCTGTCGACCCAGGGCGGCCTGATCTTCATTGCCGGAACCCAGGACTTCTACCTGCGCGCCTTCAACAGCGGCAACGGTGAAGAAGTCTGGAAAGCCCGTCTGCCGGTCGGCAGCCAGGGCGGCCCGATGACGTACGTTTCGCCGAAGACCGGCAAGCAGTACATCGTCGTCACCGCTGGCGGCGCACGCCAGTCGACTGATCGTGGCGATTACGTGATGGCTTACGCCTTGCCGTAACTCGCTGCCGCACCACCAACCTCCTCCAAGCGCGCGGTGCCCCAAAGCACCGCGTCGCCGTTTTATTGCGTTAAAGATTTCAGCAGGAAGGATTCACATGTCATCGGCTGTTCGCTTTTCTCGTACCAAACTTTCCACTGGCCTGTTGCTGGGCCTGAGCTGCACCACTGCCCTCCCCGCGCTGGCCGCCAGCGATTCCGATCTGCTGACCCGCAGCACCCTCACCGGTGACTGGGGCGGCTTGCGTCATCAACTCGATGCAGACGGCGTCAAGTTCACTGGCGATTACAGCGGCGAAACCGCTTACAACGCCGACGGCGGCCTGCACCGTTCGGCGCGCTACTCGCAGAACATCAAACTCGGCGTGCAGTTTGATCTGAGCAAACTCTACGGCGTCGACAACGCCGGTAAAGTGCAACTGACCATCAACGACCGTCGCGGTAACAGCGCTTCGGAAGATCTGGTCGGCAACCGCCTGCCGATTCAGGAAAACTACGGCGGCCTGTACACGCGCCTGACTGAACTGAGTTACGAGCGCAGCCTGTTCACCCCGGCGCTGAACGTGAAGCTCGGCTACATGGCCATGGGCAACGACCTCGGCGGTCTCGACAGCGGCATTCTGTGCAACTTCATGAACGCCGGTTTTTGCGGCCATCCGCTGAACATGTCCGGCGGCAGCGGCTGGACCAACTACCCCAACGCTCGTCTGGGCGTGCGGGTCAAATACGACCTGTCGCCGTCCTGGCAGCTGCGTGTGGCGGCGTTCAACGTCGATCCAGAAAGTAACGGCAATTCCAGCCGCGCCTGGCATCTTGGGCCGAAGCACACCACCGGCACCGTCGTGCCGATCGAGCTGGTGTACAAGCACGCCGGCGAGCTGCCGGGTGAGTACAAGCTCGGCTATTACTACGACAGCTCCGACGTCAAACGCATTGGCAGCGACGACGAGGTGTCCGGGCGTGGCGGGCATTATTTGCTGATCGATCAGGCCGTATGGCGTTCGCCGACCTCCGAGGGCCGCAGCCTGCATGCATTCGGTCAGTATTCGGCGGCCAGCGAAGCCGCCTCGCCGTTCAGCAAGTGGTACGGCACCGGTGTGGTTTTGTACAAACCGTTCGAAGGTCGTCCGCGTGACACCGTCGCCCTGGGTTATGGCCGCGCCGTGCCAAACCCGCGCAGCCGTGATGTGCAACAGGATGCCGCGCTGGCCAATGGTGCTGCGTTCCCTAACCTCGATAGCGCCGAGCAGTTGATCGAGTTGGGTTACGGCTACCAGGCCACCCCTTGGCTGACCCTGCGCCCGAACCTGCAATACATCATCGAACCGGGGGCGTTTTCCGGGCAGGACATCGATAATGCGCTGGTGGTGGGTTTGCAGGTGAAGGCTGCGCTTTAAGCCTTTGGTGAAAGGCTGCCGTCATCGCGAGCAGGCTCACTCCTGCAGGATTGGCGGCGTGCGCAAAATCCCTGAAAAACACAAAACCACTGTGGGAGCGAGCCTGCTCGCGAAAGCGTCGGGTCAGGCGACTGCGATATTGAATGTAGCGCCGCCTTCGCGAGCAGGCTCGCTCCCACACGGGATTTGTGTTGGATCAGGGAATTGTGATTCGCCGCGCAAAATTGTAGGAGTGAGCCTGCTCGCGATGGCATGGGCTCAGGTAACAACTGTCTTGAATGTTCCAACCAAGCTCTTCAGCGCACCGACCACCCGCCCCACCTGTCGAAATTAATTCCAGCCCATCGGTGAATTATTTCGTGTCCGCATGTATCTGAGCCAGAAGAGCCGGCGCCATCATGGAGATGGCATCGCAGCGGTAATCTGGATCAGCGAGCGGGAACAGCGCAATGAAATCACGCAAGAACACCGTCAAACCGATCGGTTTGAAAGACATCACCATTGTCGACGACGCCAAGATGCGCAAGGCGATCACCGCCGCCGCACTGGGCAACGCCATGGAATGGTTCGACTTTGGCGTCTACGGCTTTGTCGCCTATGTGCTCGGCAAGGTCTTCTTTCCCGGCGCCGATCCCGGCGTGCAAATGATCGCCGCGCTGGCGACCTTCTCCGTGCCCTTCCTCATCCGTCCGCTTGGCGGTTTGTTCTTCGGTGCGCTCGGCGACAAATACGGACGGCAGAAAGTCCTCGCCGCGACCATCGTCATCATGTCCCTGAGCACCTTCGCCATCGGCCTGATTCCGTCCTATGCCTCGATCGGCATCTGGGCGCCGATCCTGCTGTTGCTGGCGAAAATGGCTCAGGGTTTCTCGGTCGGTGGCGAGTACACCGGTGCCTCGATCTTCGTCGCTGAATATGCCCCGGACCGCAAACGCGGCTTCCTCGGCAGTTGGCTGGATTTCGGCTCGATCGCCGGGTTTGTCTTCGGCGCCGGCGTGGTGGTGCTGATCTCGACGATTCTTGGCGAACAGCGCTTCGAAGAATGGGGCTGGCGGATTCCGTTCTTCCTCGCCCTGCCGCTGGGCATGATCGGCCTGTATCTGCGCCACGCCCTCGAAGAAACCCCGGCGTTCCAGCAGCACGTGGAAAAACTCGAACAAGGCGACCGCGAAGGCCTCGCCGGTGGCCCGAAGGTGTCGTTCAAGGAAGTCGCAACCAAACACTGGCGCAGCCTGATGACCTGCATCGGCGTAGTGGCGGCGACCAACGTCACCTATTACATGCTGCTCACCTACATGCCGAGTTACCTGACGCACAACCTGCACTACAGCGAAAACCACGGTGTGCTGATCATCATCGCGATCATGGTCGGCATGCTCTTCGTGCAGCCGCTGATCGGTTTCATCAGCGACAAGATCGGCCGCAAGCCCTTCATCGTCGTCGGCAGCATTGGCCTGTTCATCTTCGCCATTCCGGCATTCATGCTGATCAACAGCGGCAGCATCGGCCTGATCTTCTCCGGCCTGCTGATCCTCGCGGTGCTGCTCAACTTCTTCATCGGCGTGATGGCCTCGACCCTGCCGGCGATGTTCCCCACGCACATCCGCTACAGCGCGCTGGCCAGTGCCTTCAACGTCTCGGTGCTGATCGCCGGTCTGACCCCGACTGCCGTGGCCTGGCTGGTGGAAAGCACCAACGATCTGTACATGCCTGCGTATTACCTGATGGTCATCGCCGTGGTCGGTCTGGTCACTGGCGTGACCATGAAGGAAACCGCCAACAAGCCCCTGCGCGGCGCGGCCCCGGCGGCTTCCGACCTCGAAGAGGCCAAGGAGCTGTTGCAGGAACACCACGACAACATCGAGCAGAAAATCGAAGACATCGATGCCGAAATCGCCGCGCTGGAAGCCAAGCGCAAGGAACTGGCGCTCCAGCATCCGCGCATCGATTGATCAGTGCGGCGCCGGCAATCGGTCCGACGCCGCGCCGAGCTTGAGCTAGCCTTGAAACCGGATCGCATGCCATTCAAGGAGTTCACATGTTCAAGCTGATCAAAAGTTCGGTCGCTGGCGGATTGCTCTTCGCCAGCCTCCAGGCCGAAGCCGGCGGCATCATGATTTACGAGGCCGGCCACGAAGGCACCGGGCTGGCCAACGCCGGCTCTGCGGTCATGGCCAGCGACCCGAGCATTCTGATGACCAACCCGGCGGGCATCAGCCAACTGGCGGGCACTCAGATCAACTTCAACGCGCAGTTGATCCTCGGCGACGTCAGCTTCTCCCGCGACAACGCCAATACCTTCGGCGGCAACGAAGGTGGCAACGCCTTGAAGTACCTGCCCGGCTCCAGCTTCTTCATCAGCCATCAACTCGATGAGCGCTCCTCGATCGGCTTCGGCATGTACGGCAATTTCGGTCTGGCGCTGGACTACGACGATGACTGGGCCGGGCGCTATTTCGCTCAGGAGTCGGCCATTATCGGTGTGTCGTTCCAGCCCACCTATGCCTACAAGATCACCGACGACCTGTCCGTCGGCCTCGGCCCGCGCTTCATGCTTGGCTACTTCCGCACCGAAGTGGCGGTCAACAATAACGTGCTCGGTCTGGGCAACGCCGAGGATGGTCAGTTGCGTTACAAGGACACCGACTGGGGCACGGGCGCCAACGTCGGCGTGCTCTACAACCTCAACGAGCGGACCAGACTCGGGCTGGCCTGGACCAGCAAGATCAAGCTCAAATTCGAAGACAAACCCGAGCTGAAGAAAATCACCAATCCGCTGCTGCGTCTGGCGCTCAACCGTCTCGACGCCGATCAGCTGAACGTCGACATGAACGTGCCGCAGACCGTCACCACCAGCGTGTCCTACCAGCTCGATCCGCAGTGGACGTTGCTCGGCAGCCTCGGCTGGCAGGACTGGAGCGATTTCGGCAAGGTCGGCGTGGAAGTCGATACCGACCTGGGCTCGACTGCCAGAACGGCGCAGCGGCAATACAAGGACACCTGGCATGCCTCGATCGGCGCGCAGCACCAGATCAACCCGAAACTGCGCTGGAACGTCGGCCTCGGTTACGACTCCTCGGCAGTGGACGACAAGGATCGCACCGTCGACAACCCGATGAACGAAGCGTGGCGCCTGGCGACCGGGGTCAGCTATGCATTGCAGGACGATGTCGACGTGCACATGAGCTACACGCTGATCTACCTCGGCGACATGGACGTGCAACAGACCAAAGCGCGCTCCGGCGGCTCGGTCTCCGGCGAATACAAAAACGCCGCCCTGCATGTGCTGGGCGGCGGCGTGGTCTGGCGTTTCTAGGGATCACTCATCCTTCGGTGCCTGCGCCGGTGCGGTGAACCACTGCTCCGGCGGCACGCGTTTTTCCTGCTGCGGATCGCCCAGGTAATGCGGCGACATGATCTGCACGCCGTATTCATTGAACACGTCCTGAATATTGGCGTGGAGCATGCTCAGCAACACCGCACGCGGGCGCGGCTGGCTGGGGATGGCCTGGGCCACTAGGCGATACTCGGGATAGAAGTCCGACAGCGCGGTCTGGAACACCTGCGCCGGCGGGTCTTCGAGCACGCCCGGCGTGCGTTTGGCCGCCTCCAGCAGCATCGCTTCGACCTGGCGCCATGGCGTGTCGTAGCCGATGGTCACCACCGTGTCGACCACGTAGCCCGGACCTTGCACGGTGCGCGAGTAGTTCTTGGTCACGGTGCCGGTGATCATCGAGTTGGGCAGCGTCAGCACTTCTCCGAGGCCAGTGCGAATCCGCGTGGTGAACATGCCCAATTCGGTGACGGTGCCTTCGTACTCGCCGATCCTGACAAACTCGCCGGGGCGCAAAGTCCGCGTGTAGGTCAGGATCAACCCGGCCGCCGCTTGCCCGACGACACTGGTGGCGCCGAGGGAAATCATCAGGCCGATCAGCACCGACAAGCCTTTGAACGCATCGGTCCCGGCGCCTGGCAGATAGGGATAAGCCATCGCCAGCGCAAACAGCCAGACTGCCAGTGCGGTCAGGCGCTGTGTCGGTTGCAGGGTTTCATGGTTGAGCCAGCTGAACGTCCCCGGCGCGGCCATCCGGCGCAGGATGCGTCGGGTAAATGCGGTCACGCCCCGGGCGATAAAGAAAATCGCCAGCGCCACGCCCAGCCCCGGTATCGCATCGACGATGCCCTGCAACAGATAACCGGCCAGTTCCACCAGATAGTTGTTGAGGCTTTCGCCCCACGGCCGCGTATACGGGAAGCGTGACAGGACAAAACCCAGCCATTCGTAGGACAGCAGCAGGATCAGCAACCAGCGCAGGAACAACAGACAGCGGCTGACCAACGGGTAGAGAAAATTCGAATCGATCAGTTGCACCCGCCCGACCTTCAGCGCCTTGGTGTGGCGATCCATCAGCGCCGGCAGTTTCGCCAACAGCTTGTGGCGCAGCCATGACAGGCACCACAGCAGCGCCAGATAGATCAGCGTGGCCACCGCGGCCAGCGCCAGCGAACGCACAATCATCTGCACGTTGCGCGCCTCACGGGTCTCGTTGACCACTTGGCGCAGTTTTTCCGCTGCGCCCTCGGCGGCTTCCTGCACCGAGGAATAGGCCAGGCTGTCGACGTCTTTCGGTGCAACGATGAACGCACGGGTATTGCCGATCAGCACCATGTAACTGTTCTGGATCGAATCAGTGCTGATTTTCAGCTCAGGGTCTTCCTCCAGCGCTTCACTGATCACCCGCTTCGCCCGCTTGACCCGTGAGGCCGGCGCCTCGCCAAGAATGGTCGCGCGAAAAAGCAAGATGCTGCGGTTGGCCACCTTCAGTTCTACCGCTTCGTCCGTTGCTGTCGTGGTGTCTTCCAGTGCCTGGCCGAGCCCGGACCACAGTGTTGCAGCCAGCAGCATCGCCAGCACCATCAGCCTGTTACGCATGCGCCGATCCTTATGGCTGATTGTCGTGAGAGGTTTCGTCCAGTACTTCGCTGACGTCTGCCGGTTGATAGACCCAGCCGATGAACAATTCATAACCGACCGCCAGGATCACCGGCCCGGTGAACAGGCCGATGATGCCGCTGGTGACCATGCCGCCCAGCGCGCCGATCAGCACCACCGGCATCGGCACGGCCACGCCACGCCCGAGCAACATCGGCTTGAGCACGTTGTCGGAAAGCCCGGCGATCACCATCCACACGGCGAATATGATCGTGCCGGGACCGACGCCATCATGGGCGAAGACAAACACCACCACCGGCACGGTAACCAGCAGCACCGGCAGTTGCATGATGCCCAGCAGCAACACCATCAACGCCAGCACGCCGGCAGCGGGCACGCCCATGATCACCAGTGCCACACCGATCAGAATCATCTGGATAAAAGCGATACCGACCACGCCCTGCGCCACCGCGCGAATGGTCGAGGTGCACAGTTGCGCGATCTGCGGGCCACGCACCGGGCCGGAAATCCGCGTGGTGATCGCCACCGCTGTGCGATGGCCGCGTTCGCCGTGGGTCATGATCAGTCCGGCGACGATCAGCGCGACGACAAACACCACAATGCCTGCGCCGACGCCGGCGGCCTGATGCAACAGCACCCGGCCCCAACTGGTCAGGTGCGGCGCCAGTTCCTTGAACACCCAGCTCAGGTCCTGCGAAGCGTGCATCCAGATGCCATACAACGGCGCGCCGATCAGCGGCCAGTCGGCGACATTGGCGGGCGGCGGCGGAATCTCGAACTGCCCCGCTTCCACGGTTTGCATGCCCACCTTCACCGAATCGGCCACGGATGCGCCGAGCAGACTCAGCGGCACCATCAGGATCACCAGCCCCAGCAATACCAGCACAATCGCCGCCCAACCGTAGCGGTTGCCGAGTTTTGCGCCGAGTTTCTGGTTCAGCGGATACAGCGTGACCGCGAGGATCAGCGCCCACAGCATCACATTGAGAAACGGATGGAAAATGTCGTAGCAGAACAGCACCAGGGTCGCGATCAACCCGGCGCGGATCAGTACGTCTAGCAAGGCTTTGGAACTGTTGAAGGCAATCAGCGGCTTATCTTCCATGGCAACATTCCTGAGCGGTGCAGCATTCGGGATGCGCTGAGCCTAGAACATGTTGGGCTGGTCTTCCTGTGGGGCGCGGGATTATCGGTTTACGCAACACATTGTGGGAGCAAGCCTGCTGGCGAAAGCAGTATTTCAGGGCCAAGACCCTTTTGAATCTGCCGGCGCCTTCGCGAGCAGGCTCGCTCCCACCAGGCTTTGCGTTAATCCTCAATCTCAACCCGCCCACAAATCCAGTGTGGGAGCGAGCCTGCTCGCGAAAGCGCAAGGTCAGGCAGCACGGATGCTCAGGCCATCTACCAACAAAACCATCACCCCACCGATTACTCCGCCCGCCGCATGGTGTTAAATAGGCGCCAGTCCCGACCTTGTCGCTTCAAGCCGTGCCACGAGAACCGCTATGAAAACCCCTGCCCAGAACATCCTCGCTCAACAGGTGACCCCATGATCGAAGTCACCGAAGTCTCCATCGCCCAACTGCGCGCCGCCCTCGAATCCGGCCAGACCACTGCCGTGGAACTGGTGCAGGCCTATCTGGCACGGATCGATGCCTACGACGGCGCCGACACCCCGACGGCACTCAACGCCGTCGTCGTGCGCAACCCCGAAGCACTGAACGAAGCCCGCGCCTCCGATGCCCGCCGCGCCAACGGTGAAACCCTCGGCCCGCTCGATGGCATTGCCTACACCGCCAAGGACAGCTATCTGGTCAAGGGCCTGACCGCCGCTTCCGGCAGTCCGGCGTTTGCCGATCTGGTCGCCCATCGCGACGCCTTCACCATCGAGCGCCTGCGCGCTGCCGGGGCGATCTGCCTGGGCAAGACCAACATGCCGCCGATGGCCAATGGCGGCATGCAACGCGGCGTCTATGGCCGCGCTGAAAGCCCGTACAACGCCGCTTACCTCACCGCCCCGTTCGCCTCCGGCTCGTCCAACGGCGCCGGCACCGCGACCGCTGCGAGTTTCGCTGCGTTCGGTCTGGCGGAGGAAACCTGGTCGAGCGGTCGCGGCCCTGCGTCGAACAACGGCCTGTGCGCCTACACCCCGTCGCGCGGCGTAATTTCGGTGCGCGGCAACTGGCCGTTGACCCCGACCATGGACGTCGTCGTGCCGTTCGCGCGGACCATGGCCGACCTGCTCGAAGTGCTCGACGTGGTCGTCGCCGAAGACTCCGATACCCGTGGCGACCTGTGGCGCCTGCAACCTTGGGTGCCGATCCCGCGTGTCAGCGAAGTACGCCCGGCTGCGTACAGCGAACTGGCCGCAGACGCCAAAGCCCTGGCCGGCAAACGCTTCGCCATCCCGCGCATGTACATCAATGCCGACCCGGACGCCGGCACCAGCGAAGCCCCCGGCATTGGCGGCCCGACCGGCCAGCGCATCAACACCCGCGCGTCCGTGATCGATTTGTGGAAGCAGGCGCGTCAGGCCCTGGAAGCCGCTGGCGCTGAAGTCGTCGAAACCGACTTTCCGCTAGTCTCCAACTGCGAAGGCGACCGCCCTGGCGCGCCAACCGTGTTCACCCGTGGGCTGGTGTCGAAAGAATTCCTCCACCATGAACTGTGGGATCTGACTGCGTGGGCATTCGACGACTTCCTGCAAGCCAACGGTGACCCGAAGCTTAATCGTCTGGTTGACGTCGACGGGCCGAAGATCTTCCCGCACGACCCGGGCACCCTGCCCAACCGCGAAGGCGATCTGGCCGCCGGCATGGACGAATACGTGCGCATGGCCGAGCGCGGCATCACGCCGTGGAATGAAATCCCAACCGTGCCTGATGGTTTGCGCGGTCTGGAGCAGACCCGACGCATCGATCTCGAAGACTGGATGGACAGCCTCGGCCTCGACGCCGTGCTGTTCCCTACCGTCGCTGACGTCGGCCCGGCGGATGCGGATGTGAACCCGGCCTCGGCGGATATCGCCTGGAGCAACGGCGTCTGGGTGGCCAACGGCAACCTCGCGATCCGCCACCTCGGCGTCCCGACCGTCACCGTGCCCATGGGTGTGATGGCTGACATCGGCATGCCCGTCGGCCTGACCTTCGCCGGCCGCGCCTACGACGACTCGAACCTGCTGCGCTTCGCCGCCGCTTTCGAATCCACCGGCAGCAAACGCCAGATCCCACCGCGTACACCGCCGCTGGCTTAATGCACTGTGTCAGCTCCCACAAACCCTGTGGGAGCTGACTTGCCAGCGATGGCGGCCTGACAGCCGCCACATTTCCACCTGACTATCCCACAGGGTTTGGTGTGAGGGCTGCCAACTCAGCACACCGGCCCAATCCTTACCAGGCCAATCCACCGATCATCAGCGCCATCCTGATTACCACCGGCCCTGACCATGATCAACCGCGCCCCCTCCCGCCTCACCCTGCTCGCCATGCTCTGCGGTCTGACCGGCACCGCCCACGCCAGCGGCTTTTTCGACGACGCCAAAAGCGATGTCCTGCTGCGCAACTTCTACCTCAGCAACGACTACCGCTCGCCCACGCCCTCCGGGAAAAACTACAAACAGGAATGGGCACAGGGCTTTATCGGCAACTTCTCATCCGGTTTCACCGAGGGCACAGTCGGTTTCGGCATCGACGCCCACGCTTTCGCCGGCCTGAAACTCGACGGCGGCAAGGGCCATTCCGGCACCGGTCTGTTACCCGTCGACAGCGACGGCCGCAGCGAAAACAACTATTCCAGCGCCGGCGGTGCGTTCAAGCTGAAGGTCTCGCGCACCACTCTGGCCTTCGGTGAAATGACCGTAGAAACGCCGGTTTTCGACACCTCCGACAAACGCCTGCAACCGGAATACGCCACAGGCTTTTTGCTCAACAGCGCCGAACTCGACAACGTCAATCTGCTCGCCGGGCATTTCACTGCATTCAAGAACCAGGACAGCTCCTCCGGCCAAGGCGATTTCTACGGCTACGGCGCCAACACCGAAGCGGGCGGCATCAGCTTCGTCGGTGCCGACCTGTTCAGCTCAAGCCCGATCGGCGGCGCGTTGTATGCCTCGGAACTGAGCGACACCTGGCACCAGTACTACGGCAACCTGCACTTCAAACAGTCCGGCGTGCTGCTCGACGCCAACCTCTACCACACCCGCGACACCGGCCGCGCCCTGGCCGGCGAGATCGACAACAGCGCCTTCAGCCTCTCCGGCAAATACAGCTTCGGCGCGCACGCGGTGATGCTCGGCTGGCAACGGATCAATGGCGACACGCCGTTCGATTTTGTCGGCGGCGACTCGATCTACCTCGCCAACTCGATCAAATACGCCGACTTCAACGGCGCCAACGAGCGCTCCTGGCAAGCCCGCTACGACCTCGACCTCGGCGCCTTCGGCATCCCCGGCCTGAACTTCATGACCCGCTACGTCAGCGGCAGCCACATCGACGGCACGCACGCGCCGAAGGGCGGCGCCTACAACCCGTTCGACGCCGACAGCGGCGACTACCAACCGCAACAAGGCAGCGGCGGCAAACACTGGGAACGCGATATCGACCTGAAATATGTCGTGCAATCCGGCGCCGCGAGGGATCTGTCGGTGCAGCTGTCGCACGTCACCCACCGCGCCAACGAAGCGCAGGCCGGGGATGATATTAACCGGATTTACGTGGTCATCCAGTACCCGCTGGGTTTCTGAACCACCCACTCAGCTCTTGCTGAAAACAGGATTCCGACTGTGGGAGCGAGCCTGCTCGCGAAGAGGCCATCAGGTTCGGCGCAACTCTTCGATTTAAACGACGATGTTTAAAATACACCTGCTGACACGGTCTCAAGGCTACAAATCCTTGCGCCATTGCCTACAGCCAAGCCAGAATCCGCCGGCTTGTGCGCCTTGGGGGCGGGTTCTATTGTGGTGCGGTCGCTGAATGTTCAGTGACCGGGTTTAGCAGCCCGGCAAATTTTCAAGGCACGTTGGCTCCGCCTCTTTTTATGGCGGCTTGCGTGGGGCACTTCGGTGCGCCGGGATCCTTGAGCCTGGTCTGCTAACCCGCGTAAAGCCGCCACCCTCTTCGTTTAGCAGCGAAGGCTGACGGCTCCATTTCTCAAGGAGCTTTACCATGATCAAACCCACACCCAACCCACCCGAATCCGACCCGACCTCCCCCTACGAATCCCTCGACTCAAAAAAACTCCACCAAGCCGCCGACCGCGCCCTCGACCACTACCTTTGCCCGCCCGGCTCTACTCCACCGCCGTTCAGCCCCCGCGCCATGTACGCCGTCACCGCCGACACCAAAAATGAAGACCTGCTGGCCAACGCCTGCGAAACCCTCGCCTCGGCAAAAACCATCGCCCAGGAATTCGCCGGGCTGGTCAAGCCATCCCAGCGCCGGACGCTGATGGGCATTGCGCAACTGATAATGCTCGGGGAACTGGCGGTGAACCGGGTGCTGGATAATCTGGAGTTGCCGGGGTAATGCGGGCCGGCTGAGTTATGCGATGCCCGTGCCGGCCTCTTCGCGAGCAGGCTCGCTCCCACATTGATCCTGGTCGGACGCAAACTTTGCGACCACTGAAGGAACCTGTGGTAGCGAGCGTGCTCGCGATCACAAAGGGGACGGGTTTATTTAACCCGATGGATGTACTCGGGCAGCAGATTCGGTTGCGGGTCTGAAAATGCAGCCTGCGGCAGTTCGAGTGATATACGCATGAGCTGCCGAAGGCTGTGATTCGTTCTTGTAACGGCTAGGCTCGTACTCGTTAGCGCACCATTAGTATGATAATTTGCGCAAAGTTCCCCACTCAAAAAAGGCCCGACCATGGCTACCGTACGAAAAACCATAACCGTGACTGACCAGCAAGACCATTGGATCAAAGCTCAAATAGAAGCGGGACATTACACCAACGACAGCGAATATATCCGCGATTTGATCCGTCGAGAGCAAGAGCGAAACGCTGAACTGGAAACCGTCCGCGCAGCCCTTCGAGAAGGAGAATCCAGTGGTGCCCCCCGGCCATTCGATGCTGATGCTTTCAAAAAGAGAATGTTGAGGGCGCATGGCTGAATACCGACTTACCCCCGCCGCCGAAGCGGATCTTGAGGCTATCTGGACCTATACAGCTCAACAATGGGGCGTGGATCAGGCCGCTCGCTACATCGACATCATTACTGCGTCTTTCGAGCAGTTAGCTGATCGTCCAAAAACAGCACCCGCCTGCGACGCGATCCGCCCCGGTTACCGACGTTGCAGCGTGGAGAGTCACATGATTTATTTTCGAATCACCGCCTATGGGATCGCGATCATCAGAGTCTTGCATGACCGGATGGAAGCGCAGCGTAATCTCTGACGTTCTCGTATCACCAAAAAGCAAAACGATCGCAGCCTTCGGCAGCCCCTACAAATCGATATAAGAGCTGCCGAAGGCTGCGATCTTTTGCTTTTGGGAGAATGGCGGAAGACAGCCGGAGTCGAACCTGCCCGGGAACGGATGCCGTCCCCAACCGGGTTTGAAGCCCGGCCGCGCCACCGGGCGCGATTGTCTTCCTGAACTCAGGGTGCGCAGGCGTTGGCCAGCGCGTTGTCGGGGCGGATCTGGCGGGATTCGCCGAGGCGGCGGGTCAGGCCGAGTCGGTCGAAATATTCCAGATACTGAATACAGCGTTTGCGTCCCAAGCCTAGCGCATCACGGAAAGTTGTCACCTCAATCGCTGGATTTTCTTCGGCGAGTTTCAGCAGCAGCGCCGCCATTTGTCGCAGGACGATGTCGCTGATGAACAGGTCGCGCACCACCTGGTGCATAAGACCCAGCCGTGCCAATTTGCGCATTAACAGGCGAACGCTGGCGTCGTCTTCGCCGAGCATTTTCGCCGCATCGCGCACCCACGGCGGGTCGAAACCGGCCTGTTCGAATAACGGCTGTAATTGCTGCCAGAGGATTTCGTCGTCGGCATTCAGGCGCACCTGATGGTCGGGCAGGTGCAGCCAGGGGCCGCTGGCGAGGATCGAGCCGGCACTGAGCAGTTCGTCGAGCAGGCTGATAAAGGTCGAGCGTTCCAGCGCCAGCGCGCTGAAGCGGCGCAGACGATCGCGGTCCGGGCCCATCTGGTCGGGTTCTTGTTCGTGAAATCGCGCCAGTTGTTCGAGCAAGGTGAATTTCAACTGGCCCCAGCGCTGCACGTTGAACAGCAGCGGGCCTTGGCGGGTGTCGATCAGGCGGATGTTCTCCACCAGCGTCCACTGCGCGCGCGGGCGGTTGAACTGGCGTTCCAGGCGTTGCGGGTCGAGGCCGCCGGGGCTGTGGTTGAGCAGAGCCGGCAAGGCTTGTTCGAGGCTGACGCTGAGAGCGAGGGTTTGCAGTTGCGCAAGGCGTTCCGAACTGCGGCGTTGGCGGGCCGGGGCGAACGGGTCGAGGACCACGCCGCCGCCAAGGGTGCGCTGGGCACTTGAGTCGCGCAGGATCAGCCGATCACCCTTCAACGCTTGCACCGGCGCGTTGATCAGCAGTTGCGCGAACATGCGCTCGCCGGGGCTCAGGCGTGGGCCTTGCAGCAAGGCGACGCGGGCGATGACATCGTGGGTGCCGAGGTGCAGATGCACCGGGTGAAAGTGTTCAAAGGTGCGCTCGCCGGGCAACAGTTGAAAGTCGATGTCGATGCGCTGGGTCGGGGCGTGCAGCCAGTCCGCCAGCAGCCATTGGCCACGGTGGAGCTGCGCTAGTTCCAGACGATCGCCGCTGAGGTTCAATGCCACGCGTTGGCCAGCGAACGCCTGTTCAGCGGCCTGGTTTTGCGCGTGCAGCCCACGGATGCGCACCGATTTGCCCGCGGGCCCCAAGACAAGTTTGTCGCCCACCGCAACCGTGCCCGACAACGCCGTGCCCGTGACCACAATCCCCGCACCCGCGACGCTGAACGCCCGATCAATCGCCAAGCGAAAGCCGCCCTCGCAACCGCGCGCCTGCACCTCGGTCTGCGCCTGCAATAACGCCGAACGCAACTCATCGACGCCCTGCCCGGTCACGCTCGACACGGTAAAAATCGGCGCATCAGCGAATGGCCCGGGCGCCAGCAGGTCGAGCACCTGACGCTGCACCTCTTCCACCCTGCCCGTTCCGGCCCGGTCGCATTTTGTGATCGCCACCAGCGCGCGGGGAATGCCGAGCAGTTCGACGATTGCCAGATGCTCGCGGGTCTGCGGCATCACGCCGTCATCCGCCGCGACCACCAGCAACACCAGATCGATGCCCTGCGCACCAGCGAGCATGTTGTGGGTGAATTTTTCGTGGCCGGGCACGTCGATGAATCCGGTCAGCCCGGCGCCCGCTGCGAGTTCGGCGTAGAGATAACCGAGGTCGATGGTCATGCCGCGTTCGCGCTCCTGCGGGCGGCGGTCGCCGGTTTGCCCCGTCAGCGCCTGCAACAGCGAAGTCTTGCCGTGGTCGATGTGCCCCGCCGTGCCGACGATCACCGGTCGACCTGCAATTGCGCCAACTGCGCCAACTGCGCCAGCCACGCTGGCTCATCGTCGAGCTGACGCAGATCGAGCCACAGCGCATCGTCGCCGATCCGACCGAGCACAGGGATCGGCAAACCGCGCAACGCTGCTTCGAGATTCAATAAATAGCGCCCGCGCCAACGCTTGGACACTCGCGGGCGACAACACAGCGCCGCACTCGGCAGACGCGCCACCGGTTGGCTGCCGCTGCCGATCATGCCCAACGCCTCGACTGCACTGACCTGCCAGACCTCGCCCAACGCATCGGCGAGCAACGGTTGCAAGCGCACAGCCTGCGCATGAATGTCGGCTTGCGGCCGGGTCAGCAGACGCAGACTCGGCAGTCGTTCGGCGATGCGATCAGGGTCGCGGTACAAACCGAGCACCGCCTCCAGCGCGGCCAGGGTCAACTTGTCGACCCGCAGCGCACGTTTCAATGGGTTTTTCTTGATCTTCGCGATCAGTTCTTTGCGCCCGACAATCAATCCGGCCTGCGGCCCGCCGAGCAATTTGTCGCCGCTGAATGTGACGATGTCGGCGCCATCGAGCAAGGCCTGACGCACCGTCGGTTCCGCCGGCAGCCCCCAGCGCGTCAGGTCGAGCAGACTGCCGCTGCCCAGATCTTCCAACAACGGCAAGCCATGAGCGTGCGCCAACTCGGCCAGTTCCGCAGTCGGCACCCGCGCGGTGAAGCCTTCGATGCTGTAGTTGCTGGCATGCACGCGCATGATCAACCCGCTGCGCGGACTGATCGCCGCTTGGTAATCCCGGGCATGGGTGCGGTTGGTGGTGCCGACTTCATGCAGGCGTACGCCGGCGCGGGCCATGATGTCGGGGATGCGGAAGGCGCCGCCGATTTCGATCAGCTCACCACGCGAGATGATGCCTTCCTTGCGCGCGCCGAGGCTGTTGAGGGTCAGCAGCACGGCAGCGGCATTGTTGTTGACCACGGTCACCGCTTCAGCGCCGGTCAGTTCGCGGATCAGGCCTTCGATCAGGTCGTCACGATCACCGCGCTTTCCGCTGCCCAGATCGAATTCGAGATTGAGCGGATAGCGTGCGGCCATTTGCACCGCTTCGATGGCTTCCTCGGGCAGCAAGGCGCGGCCGAGATTGGTGTGCAGCACCGTACCGGTGAGGTTGAATACCCGGCGAACCTGGCTGCGCTGCTGTTGCGCCAGGCGTTCGCCGACGCGGCCGGCGAGCACTTCGGGGCCAATTTCCACTGCCGCCAATTGCCCGCTCAACACGCCGGGCCTTAGCTCATCGAGCAACTGACGCAGACCCGTCAGCAACGAATCTCGGCCGTAACGCTCGGCCAACGGCGCGCACGCCGGATGACGCAACAAGCCATCAATAGACGGCAACCGCAGGGCAACGCTGGAAGACATCAGCCACTCCTGATTTCACTGAAACAATCCCTTTTGGGAGCAAGCTTGCTCCCAAAAGGGTTTCAGAAGTGTAGACGCACTGCCGGAGCGAGCCTGCTCGCGAATGCGGTGTGTCAGTCAATGTGGATGTGGCTGGCCTGACGCCTTCGCGAGCAGGCTCGCTCCCACAGAGAAATCCGGGGCTGACCGGGCTTTGTGATTCGGCACACAAATCTGTGGGAGCTGGCTTCCCAGCGATTGCGGTGGGTCAGTCAAAGAAGGCGGTGGATGTGCCGACCGAATCGCTGGCAAGCCAGCTCCCACAGGGATTCGGGGCTGAATGAACATTGTTGGTCACCACAAAAATCTGTGGGAGCGAGCCTGCTCGCGAATGCGGTGTGTCAGTCAATGTGGAGGTGGCTGACCTGACGCCTTCGCGAGCAGGCTCGCTCCCACAGAGAAATCCGGGGCGGACCGGGCTTTGTAACCGGCACACAAGCCAGCTCCCACAGGGATTCGGGGTGGAATGAACATTGTTGGTCACCACAAAAACCTGTGGGAGCGAGCTTGCTCGCGAATGCGGTGTGTCAGTTAGTGTGGTTGTCGCTGACCTGACGCCTTCCCGAGCAGGCTCGCTCCCACAGAGCAATCGGGGGCGGACCGGGCTTTGTGATTCGGCACATAAACCTGTGGGAGCACACCCCCCTCCCACAATTTTGCTCTGGTCAGTCGTCCCCCGGCGCCAGCAGCAGATTGGGCGCCAGACGCTGATAGCCGTCCTGGGCCAGGCGCATGTCCAGCAGCAAACTGCCGAGATCTGCCGACAACGCCTCGGCTTCGGCGTCGTTCTCCAGGTAGAGCAATTTCAGGTAGCTGTTGCAGCTCGGGCAGACTTCGGCGCGCAGCGGGGCCTGTTCGGCGCTGTGGCGGTCGTCTTCCTCGCTGAGATATTCAAGGCCTTTGCTCTGCTCGCAATACACGCACTTGACCCGCACCACATGCCATTCGCAGGCACACAGCGAACACACCAGATAACGCAAACCGTTGTGCTTGCCGCGATGGCGAATCACCCCGGCCATGGCCGGCGAACCACAGGCCGGGCATTGGCTGAGGCTGTCACCGGGTTTGAGTTGCAGCTGCGGCACGCTCAGCAGCCAGTGGCTCCAGGCGGTTTGCAGCGCCGCGCCGAGAAACGGCACCAGTGCCGCCGGCACCAGCGAATACTGACCGCTGACCAGCGCCACCGCCCACGCGCGCAACTGACCGGAACCTGCGGCGCGCAAAGTATCCAGCGCGTCGATCACCGCTGGCTGATCCGCAGGCACATAGCGCTGCAGCAAGGCGTCGAGCCACGGCTGCCAGGCATCCTCGCGCACCAGGGTGTCTGCGGCGAACGGCGGCAGACCATGCTGCTGACAGGCTTCGAAACGCTGCGCATCAAACGGCGCGGTCAGCGGCGGATCGTCGAAGACCTGCTGCTGCGCCCGGCACAACCCGGCCATCAGCCGCAGATAATCCGCCAACCCGTTGCCCTCGGCCAGACGCTCAAGCCGCTCTGCACGCAGGGCAAACAGGTTACGTGGTGGCAGGTACAGAAACGGCGGCGAACTGGCCGCCGCCTCGATTTCCCCAGGTTCAAGAATGCTTGGCAAAAGTCAGCCCTTTTTCGTCAGCGGTCGCTCGGGCAGGTCCCGAGGCTGTTCGTCGCGGGTCACCTCGCGGTACCACAGTTCATGGTGTTTCTTCGCCCACGGCCGACTGACCCAGCCATGCAGCATGGCGTCGACCGAACCCTTGATCCATAAACCGGCGTAGATGTGCACGATGATGCTCAGCACCAGCACGAACCCGGCCAGCGCATGCAACAGCATGGCCCAGCGGATCGTGGTGATGCCGAAATACGCGCTGAACCACGCGCGCCAGATCACCAGCCCGGTGAACAGCAACGCGAGCATGCACAGCAGTAAAGTCCAGAACAGCAACTTCTGCCCGGCGTTGTATTTGCCCACCGGCGGCACGCTTTCTTCGTCGTTGACCATCACCCGACTGATCCGCCGCAGCCACTGGCGGTCATTGGCGATGAAGAAGTTGGTGCGCCAGAAGCTGAACACCAGGCCGAGGAACAGCACGAACATGGCGATGCCCATGTACGGGTGCAGGATCCGCGTCCAAGTGCCGCCGCCAAACAGGTTACTCAGCCAGAACAGCGACGGATGAAACAACGCCAGCCCGGACAACCCGGCCATGAAAAACAGGATCGCCACCAGCCAGTGATTGGTCCGCTGGTTGGCGCTGTAACGCAGGATCGTCTTGTTGCTCATGGCCGCTCCTCCCCGCGTGGATCGAAGGTGTGCACCGCCGGGTCGACCACGTGCACCGAGGTGTCGGGTGGCGTCGGATGTTCATCCTCCTCGACGCGATTCGGGCCGATGCGCACGTAGTGGAAGAACCCGGCCAGCACCGCCGCGCCCATCGCCAGCAGGCCGAGGGGTTTGCTGATGCCTTTCCACAAGCCCACCAGCGGACTGATTGCGGGATGGTCCGGCAAACCGGCGTAGATTTTCGGCGTATCGGCGTGATGCAGCACGTACATCACGTGGGTGCCGCCGACGCCTGCCGGGTCGTACAAACCAGCGTTTTCAAAGCCACGGCTTTTCAGGTCGACGATGCGTTCAGCGGCGTGTTCCTTCATGTCTTCCTTGGTGCCGAAGACGATCGCGCCGGTCGGGCAGGTTTTCACGCAGGCCGGCTCCAGCCCTACCGCGACCCGATCGGAACACAGCGTGCATTTGTAGGCCTTGTGATCCTTCTGCGAAATGCGCGGGATGTTGAACGGGCAACCGGTGATGCAATAGCCACAACCGATGCAGTGGTCCTGATCGAAATCGACGATGCCGTTGGCGTGCTGAATGATCGCCCCGGGGCTCGGGCACGCGGCCAGGCAACCGGGCTCGGCGCAGTGCATGCAGCCGTCCTTGCGGATCAGCCATTCGAGGTTGCCGGCGTCGGTTTCGTGCTCGGTGAAGCGCATCAGCGTCCACGAATCCGCCGTCAGATCCTGCGGATTGTCGTAGGTGCCGTGGTTGTGGCCGACCTCGTCGCGCAGCTCGTTCCATTCCGAGCAGGCGACCTGGCAAGCCTTGCAACCGATGCATTTGGTCGTGTCGATAAGCTTGGCAACGCCCTGCTGAGTCCTCACCGACGGCGGCACAGTGGTGGTGGCCGAGCGGGCAATGATGTCTTGGCTGGCCATTTAAAGATTCTCCATTAGAGCTTCTCCACATTGACCAGGAATGACTTGGATTCCGGGGTCTGAGTGTTGCCATCGCCGAGGAACGGCACCAGGGTGTTGGTCAGGTAACCGTGACGCGTCAGGCCGGTGAACCCCCAGTGCAGCGGGATGCCGATCTGATGCACGACCTGCCCGTTGACCTGCAGCGGCCGGATCCGTTTGGTCACCACCGCCACCGCCTCGATAAAGCCGCGCTTGCAGCTGACCCGCACGCGATCACCGGCAGCAATGCCCTTCTCGTTCGCCAGCACCTCGCCGATTTCGACGAATTGCTCGGGCTGAGCGATCGCGTTCAACTTGCAGTGCTTGCTCCAGAAGTGGAAATGCTCGGTAAGCCGGTAGCTAGTGCCGGCGTACGGGAAGTCCTTGGCTTCGCCGAGGGTTTCCCAGACCGAATCGAAGATCCGCGCCGCCGGGTTGCTGGTCGCCTTCTTGTTCTGCGGGTGCAGCGGGTTGATGCCGATCGGCGTTTCGAACGGCTCGTAGTGCTCAGGGAATGGGCCTTCGTTCATCTTGTCGACGGCGAAGAACCGCGCGACGCCTTCGGGGTTCATGATGAACGGGTTCATCCCGGCTTCCGGCGGCACGTCGGCCTTGTAGTCCGGCACATCGGTGCCGGTCCAGGCCTTGCCGTTCCACCACACCAGCCGCTTTTTCGGATCCCACGGTTTGCCCGCCGGGTCCGCCGAAGCACGGTTGTAGAGGATTCGCCGATTCGCCGGCCAGGCCCACGCCCAGCCTTGATGCTGGTGCATGCCGAATGGGTCGGCGTTGTCGCGCCGCGCCATCTGATTGCCGGCTTCGGTCCAGCTGCCGGCGAAAATCCAGCAGCCCGACGCGGTGCTGCCGTCATCCTTGAGCAAGCCGAAGCCGGCCAGTTGCGTACCAGCCTTGACCGTGACGCCGCTGGCATCGGTGAAATCGCTGACCGCGCTGCCGTTGATTTCCCGCGCCAGTTCTTCCGGCGAAGGCTCGTCGGGGATCTTGTACGGCCACGACAGTTTCAGCAGCGGATCAGGAAACTTGCCGCCCTCGGTCTGATAACGCTGGCGCAGGCGCAGGAACAATTCGCTCATGATGCGAATGTCAGTCTGCGCTTCGCCGGGGCCGTCGGCACCCTTCCAGTGCCATTGCAGCCAGCGGCTGCTGTTGACCAGCGAGCCGTCCTCCTCAGCAAAGCAAGTGGTCGGCAGGCGAATGACTTCGGTCTGGATTTCGGTGGTTTTCACATCGTTGTAAGGCCCGACGTTCTGCCAGAACTCCGAGGTTTCCGTGGCCAGCGGGTCCATCACCACCAGCCACTTGAGCTTGGCCAATGCGCCCATCACGCGGTTTTTGTCCGGCAACGCGGCGATCGGATTGAAGCCTTGGCAGAAGTAGCCGTTGACCTTGCCCTGGCTCATCAGGTCGAACATTTTCAGCACGTCGTAGTTGGGGATGTCGAGCTTCGGCAAATGATCGAACAGCCAGTTGTTCTCGGCGGTGGCGTTGGCGCCGTACCAGGATTTCATCAGGCTGACGTGGAATTTGCTGTAGTTCTGCCAATACGAAAGCTGCCCCGGTCTTAGCGGAACCTGTGTGCGTTTGAAGATGAACTGACCGTAGTCCTGCTCGCTGTCGCTGGGCAGCGTGAGGTAGCCGGGCAAGGCGTTGGACAGCAGACCGAGGTCGGTCAGGCCCTGGATGTTCGAGTGCCCGCGCAGCGCATTGACGCCACCGCCGGGCATGCCGACGTTGCCCAACAGCAGCTGCACCATCGCCGCGCTGCGGATGATCTGCGCGCCGATCGAGTGCTGCGTCCAGCCGAGGGCATAGAGAATCGTCATGGTCTTGCCCGGTGTCGAGCAGGTGGCGATCTCTTCCCAGATTTTCTGCATCGCGTCGACCGGCATGCCGCAGATCTGGCTGGCCAGCTCAATGTTGTAGCGGCTGTAATGCTGCTTCATCAGTTGATAGACGCAGCGCGGGTCTTGCAGGGTCGGGTCGACGCGGACGAAACCGTCCTCGGCGAACTCGTAGCCCCAGCCGGACTTGTCGGTATAGCTGCGTTTTTCCGCGTCATAGCCGCTGAACAGGCCGTCTTCGAAGCCATAACCGGCTTTGACGATGAACGACACGTCGGTGTAATTGCGCACGTATTCGTGCTGGATCTTGTCCTCGGTCAGCAGGTAATTGATCAGCCCGCCCATGAAGGCGATGTCGGTGCCGGTGCGGATCGGCGCGTAATAGTCGGCCACCGAAGCGGTCCGGGTAAAACGCGGATCGACCACGATCAGCCGCGCGGCGTTGTGCGCCTTGGCCTCGGTCACCCATTTGAAGCCGCACGGATGCGCTTCTGCTGCGTTGCCACCCATTACCAGGATCAGATTCGCGTTGGCGATATCGGTCCAGGTGTTGGTCATGGCACCACGGCCGTACGTCGGGGCAAGACTTGCCACCGTCGGACCGTGTCAGACACGCGCCTGGTTATCGAACCCCAGCAGACCGAGGCTGCGAATCACCTTCTGGGTGATGTAGCCGGCTTCGTTGGATGCCGCCGACGCCGCAAGGAAACCGGTGGTCAGCCAGCGATTCACCGTTTGCCCGTTGGCATTTTTCTCGATGAAGTTGGCGTCGCGGTCGGCCTTCATCAGGTCGGCGACGCGATCGAGGGCTTCGTCCCAGCCGATGCGCGTCCATTCATTGCTGCCGGGCTTGCGCACCTGCGGATACTGCAAGCGGCCGGGGCTGTGAATGAAGTCGAGCAGGCCCGCGCCTTTCGGGCACAGCGTGCCGCGATTGACCGGGTGGTCGGAATCGCCTTCGATATGAATGATGTTTTGCGCCACGTTCTTGCCGGCATCGCCCTGGCTGTACATGATCAAACCGCAACCGACCGAGCAATACGGGCAGGTGTTGCGGGTTTCACGGGTGTGGGCGAGCTTGAAGTGACGCACCTGCTCGGCGAAGGCCGCCGTCGGGGCCATGCCCAACGCGCCCAGGCTTGAGCCTGCAAGGCCGATACCGGCGACCTTGAAGAACTGACGACGGCTGAGATCCATCGTGCACTCCTGATCAGGTGGAACCCGGTACTTGTGCCGGGCTTTATCTGGACAATCACGGTTGCGACGCCTTGGCGCCGACTTTTTCACTGTAGACAAAGACCTTGCCGATTGTGTGAAAACCGACCGTCGGGTGTTTCATCTGCAATCTCGAGGTATTGATCGTTCCCACGCTCTGCGTGGGAATGCCTCAAGGGACGCTCCGCGTTCCACTGGGACGCAGAGCGTCCCGGGCTGCATTCCCACGCGGAGCGTGGGAACGATCAGTCAGATCGCTATTGCGAGCAGGCTCACTCCAGGGAACGAGTTGCGCATAGAATGTCCGGCAGAACCAACTCCGCCTTGACGAGACCGCGCATGACTTTCGATTTTGATCAGCTGTTCGACCGCCACCACACTGGCAGCACCAAGTGGAGCCGCTACCCGGCCGATGTGTTGCCGATGTGGGTCGCTGACATGGATTTTGCCGCGCCGCCGGTCATCGTCGAAGCCCTGCAACAGCGCCTGCTGCACCCGCTGCTCGGTTACAGCGTGGCCCAGGACAACCTGCGTGAAGCGATCGTCGCCGACCTGTGGAACAAGTATTCATGGCAGGTCAAACCGCAGGAGCTGATCTTCCTCCCGGGTGTGGAATCGGGCTTCAACATGGCGCTGAAGGCTTTGGTCCAGGCGCAGCAGAATGTCGTCGTGCAAGTGCCGAACTACCCGCCACTGCGTCATGCGCCGGGCCATTGGGGCCTGAACAAGGTCGAGCTGGAATTCAACGCCCAGGCCAATGGCACCTACGCCACGCCGCTGGACGCACTGCGCGAGTCGCTGAAAGGCGGAGGCGCCCTGCTGTTGAGCAACCCGCACAACCCGCTCGGCAAGGTCTTCGCCCGCGAAGAGTTGCAGGCAGTCGCGGACATCTGCGCAGCGCAGGACGCGTGGATCATCTCCGACGAGATTCACGCCGAACTATGCTTCGACGGTCGCGTGCACATTCCCACCGCATCGCTGAGCCCCGAGATTTCCAAACGCACGATCACCCTGATGTCGGCGAGCAAGGCCTACAACATCGCCGGTCTGAAGACCTCGTTCATGATCATCCAGGACGCCGCCCTGCGTGAGCGCGTCAACCACGCTCGCTGCGGCATGGTCGACAGCGTCAACCCGCTGGGCATGGAAGCCACCCGCGTCGCCTACAGCGAAGCCGGACCGTGGCTCGCGGAATTGAAAATCTACCTGCAGGCCAACCGCGACTGGCTGGTAGACGCGGTGCGCACGCGCCTGCCGGGCGTGACCATCAACGTGCCGCAGGGCACGTATCTGGCGTGGCTCGATTGCACCGCGCTCGATCTGCCGGATCCGCAGCGGTTCTTCCTCGAACAGGGCAAGGTCGGATTGAGTGCGGGACTGGATTTTGGCGACGCTCATCAGCAGTTCGTACGCTTGAATTTCGGCTGCCCGCGGGCGTTGCTCGAAGAAGGGGTTGCGCGGATGGAGCGGGCGCTGGCCAGCCGCAACGCCTGAGAACAACATGCCCTTGTGGGAGCTGGCTTGCCAGCGATGACGGGCTCACATGCAACATGGATGTTGTCTGTGGCACCGCAATCGCTGGCAAGCCAGCTCCCACAGTTGTTCGATTCAGTCTGTCCATCCAACGCAAATCCGATCGAACTCAAGGCAAAGCCACCGGGTCAACCCGGAACACTGGCCTTGAAATCAGGAGACCCTGTGATGACTGACTATCCAAAACCACCCTTCCCGAAACAAGCCCAACCGGTGCCCGGCTCGCAACGCAAGATGGAGCCGTATCCAGACTGCGGCGAGCAAAGTTACGTCGGTTCCGGCCGTCTGGCCGGCAAGATTGCGCTGATCACCGGCGCTGACAGCGGCATCGGTCGCGCAGTGGCGATTGCCTTCGCCCGTGAAGGCGCCGATGTCGCCGTGGCTTACCTGAATGAACACGAAGACGCCAAGGAAACCGCACGCTGGGTCGAGCAGGCCGGGCGTCAGTGCATCCTGCTGCCGGGCGATATCGCCGAGAAAGCGCAGTGCCAAGCGCTGGTCGACAAGACTGTCGAGCGCTTTGGCCGCATCGACATTCTGGTCAACAACGCCGCGTTCCAGATGACCCATGAAAACTTTGAAGAAATCCCCGATGACGAATGGGTGATGACCTTCGACGTGAATATCACTGCCATGTTCAGGATCTGCCAGGCGGCGATCAAACACATGCGCCCCGGTTCGTCGATCATCAACACCAGCTCGGTCAACTCGGACATGCCCAAGCCGACCCTGCTGGCCTACGCCACCACCAAAGGCGCGATCGCCAACTTCACCGGTGGCCTGGCGCAGATGCTCGGACCGAAGGAAATTCGCGTCAACAGCGTCGCACCCGGCCCGATCTGGACGCCGCTGATCGTCTCGACCATGCCCGATGAAGAAGTGCAGAACTTCGGCGGCAGCACCCCGCTCGGCCGTCCCGGCCAACCGGTGGAAGTCGCGCCGATTTACGTGCTGCTGGCCTCCGACGAAGCCAGCTACATCACCGGCCAGCGCTACGGCGTGACCGGCGGCAAACCGATGCTGTAACCGTGCAGCAGAAAAACTGAACCCGAGCGGCATGGCATCTCTCCATACCTGTATGCGCCTACGGGCCAACAGGAACAGGAGGTTGTCATGTCCGCCCCCCTCGTCAGACTCTTCACCCAACCCAACTTCGCCTGGACCGATATCCGCCGCGAAGAAGAAACCCATCCCCGCCACTATCTCGCGCATCTGCTGCTGCTCGCGCTGATTCCGGCCGTGTGCCTGTTCATCGGCACCACCCAGGTCGGCTGGAGCCTCGCCGTGGGTGAAAACGTGCGATTGAGCACGGCCAGCGCCTTGCAACTGAGCGTGTTGCTGTACGTGACGATCGTCGCGGGTGTCGCGATTATCGGCGGGTTTATCAGATGGATGTCGCGATCATTCGATGCGCGGCCAACGCTCAATCAATGCATCGGTTTTGCCGCCTACACGGTGACGCCGTTTTTCCTCGCCGGGATTGCCGGGCTGTACCCGAGCCGCTGGCTGGCGATTCTGGTGCTCGGCGCCGCGTCGATCTATTCGACGTTTCTGCTGTTCGTCGGCTTGCCGACCTTCATGCATGAGCGCAAGGAGCAAGGCCTGCTGTATTCGGCGTGCGTGTGGGGCGTCGGCCTGCTGGTGCTGGTGACCATGCTGGTGTCGATGATTCTGCTGTGGTTCAACGTGCTCATCCCCGAGTACCTGCGCACGACCGTGAGCTGACCCGGTGCGCCTGCCCTTGGAAATTCGCTGCTGTGAGCCGTCATGAGTTTCGGCGTATGGGTCGCGGTGCTCGGCGCCGTGCTGCTGACGCTGGCCCTGACCTCCTCATGGTTGCGTTGGATGCCGGTCACCACCTCGGCGGTGTGCCTGCTGCTGGGCATCGCCATCGGCCCCAGCGGCCTCGACCTGCTGCAATTGCCGCTGGAAGAATCGTCGTTGTGGATGGAGCACCTGACGGAAGTCGCGGTGCTGTTTTCCTTGTTCGTCTGCGGTTTGAAATTGCGCCTGCCGCTGGGCAACAAGACCTGGCGCATCGCTTTTGGTCTGGCCGGGCCGGTGATGATTCTGACGATTATCGGCGTGTGTCTGCTGTTGCACTGGGGCCTGCAATTGCCGTGGGGGCCTTCCCTGCTGATCGGCGCGATTCTGGCTCCGACCGACCCGGTGCTCGCCGCACTGGTGCAGGTCAATGATGCCCAGGACGTCGACAGCGTACGTTTCGGCCTCTCCGGAGAGGCCGGGCTCAACGATGGCGTGGCTTTCCCTTTCGTGATTCTCGGTCTGCTTTTGCTGCACGGTGACGGAAGTGCTGGCGAATGGCAGCACTGGGTGGTTCGCAGCCTTTTGTGGGCGGTGCCGGCGGGTTTGCTCACCGGTTACTGGATGGGGCGCGGCATCGGCCGCATCGCCCTGCTGCTGCGCATTCACAACGAGGACAGCACCCTCGGCCCCAACGATTACCTGACCCTCGCGCTGATCGCGCTGTCCTACGTGGTCGCCGACGCCATTGGCGGCTACGGCTTTCTCGCGGTCTTCGCTGCTGGCCTTGGGCTGCGTCAGGAGGAAGTCAAATCCACGGGCATCACCCAGGCACCTGCCGAGCATCTGGTGCAGCCGGTGGTCGGTCATCAGAACGTCGAACCGCAGAACGCCGTGCATGGCGACACGGAGAAGCTGGAAGACAGCCAGGTCGCGGCCGGGATCATGATGGGTGACATGTTGGCGTTCGGCAGTCTGGTCGAGCGGGCGATGGAAGTATTTCTGGTAACCCTGCTTGGTGTTGTGCTGATTGCCCACTGGGACTGGCGGGCGTTGTGGATCGGCGCCGTGCTGTTTTGCCTGATCCGCCCGCTGAGCGTGGCACTGATGCCATGGGGCAATTTGCTCAACGGACCGCAGCGTTTGTTGATCGGCTGGTTTGGCATACGCGGCATCGGCAGCCTGTTCTATCTGTTCTTCGCCTTGAACCACGGTCTGGATTCAGACGTGGCCAAGGTCTGTACCGACATCACTTTGTCAGTAGTGGCCCTGAGCATTCTGCTGCATGGCATCAGCACACAACCGATGCTGGCGCGCTATGAACGCCTGAAGCAACGAAAAAGCTGATTCTTCGGCCGCTGCGCTTGGCTGGAAATGATCGAAGATTTTTCTGCAAAAAAATGGATCGCCGGGCGCGACCCAAGGGTCACAACTTTAACCGCGCCAATCATCAGCGCGGCCCGGCAGGTTAGGTTCCCCTGCGGTGAACAGCCTATTAAACGGAACCCCGACACAAACAAGGTCACGGTCATGAACGAATGCTCGACTCCTGCGCAAATCAAGGCTTGCAGAGCACTGGCTCTGGAACGCAATCGTCAACTGTTCGAAGAAGCCCACGAACTGAACCGAGCGGCCAACGCGCTGCTGGAACAGACGCCGACCGACTTCGAACGCTTTGAGCAATACCGGGCACTGCGCAAGAAAGCCGATGCGAAATTTGAAGATGCGATTGATCATCTGTGTGTGCTGAATGAGGATTTCCCGCCGATTCCGGCGGCGGTGCAGAATGCTGTAACTGCGCGGCGTGAGCTGGAAACTGCGTAATAAAAGTCAAAAGCCCCTCACCCTAGCCCTCTCCCCGAGGGAGAGGGGACTGACCGGGGTGTGTTTCGTTATTCATCGACCTGAAAAATCGAGTCGAATACAAATTTTGAAAAGCGTGAAAATCTGCTCCCTTTCCCCCTCGCCCCCTTGGGGGCGGTCCGACGTTTCGGGAGGGCTGGGGTGAGGGGGTAAAATCACATTAACACCACAACATCCAGCACCTGTCCCGACCAATCCACCTCAAGGATTGGTCACCTGAATAAACACCGCATACACCCCCAACATCACCCAGAACGTGGCAAAAATCCACGGCGTGCGCACCGAGAACAGCAGCGACTTGCGATAGCCCTTGTGGCTGGATTCCATCTCACTGAACAGTGGTGATTCGTCATACGCCGCGCCCATTACCGGCTCGCTGTGCAGCAACTGGCTCTGTTTGAAGTGCCAGTGATCGATGATGTCGTATGCCGCACGAATCCCCGGCCAGGCATTCAATGAACTGAGCACCCCGAGCAGCGCGAGAAACGGCGGAACGACGAGGGTGAACATCTTGCCCCACTCCGGATTGAGGTTAGCCATGCACGAGGCAAAAGCGATCACCAGAAACGACTGCGCCGCCAGGTAGGCGTCGGTGCGGTTGGCGAGGATGCTGGTTTCGTACTGGATTTCCCGGCGATAGAAATCCAGGCGCTCCTTGGGTGAGCCAAACATCTTGGCGTCGTGTTCGGCCAAGGCTTCTTCAACAGCGCTTGGCTGGGTCAATATGCGAGACAAGAGACGTGCCCTCCAAAAGTGAACAAGACTTTTGGAAAGGCACGCGTCAGCACTAGTTCAGCCGGATCGACCAGCGCGTCACTTCATCGATTGAGCGATGATCTGCACCAGACTCGCTTGGGTGAACGGTTTCGGCAGACGCGGCAGTTGAGCGGCAAAACCCTCCAGGCGTTCGGCATATCCAGTGGCGAGAATGATCGGCAGATCCGGCTTGAGCATGCGCAAGGCATGGGCCAGTTGCGCGCCGCTCATTTTTGGCATGGCCATGTCGGTGATCACCAGATCAATGACTTCGCCCTGATCGAACAGCGCCAGCGCCTGGGCGCCGGAGGTCGCGCCGATAACGCGGTGGCCGAGGTCTTCCAGCAGCAGGCTGGTGCTGGTCAGCACCAGCGAATCGTCATCGACCACCAGCACGCTGAGTCGCGGTACTGCGATCGGCGCTGCGTTGCTGTACGCCGGGCGACTGGCCGTACGCTCAAGCGCTACCGGAATCCACAGCTCGGCCGCCGTGCCCTGGCCCTTCTCGCTTTTCAGAATAAAGCGCCCGCCCAACTGCTCGATGAAGCCGTGTACCATCGACAAGCCGAGCCCGGTACCTTTGCCCAAGCCCTTGGTGGTGAAGAACGGATCACGGGCGCAGGCCAGCGTGGTTTCGTCCATGCCTTCGCCGCTGTCGATCAGGCTCAGGCACACGTAGCGCCCCGCCGCGAGGGTCGAATGAGTTTGTTCCAGCACCACTTCGGCTTGCGCCTGAATGATCACCGTGCCGCCGTCGGGCATGGCATCGCGGGCATTGGTGGCGAGATTGAGGATCGCCAGTTCCAATTGGTTGCTGTCGGCCAGCACTGGCTGCAGGTCGTCGTGAAAGCGTGTTTCGATACGAATCCCCGGTCCCAGCGAACTGCGCAGCAGCCCGGTGATGCCTTGCACCAGTTGCGGGATATCCACCGATTCGGTCTTCAGTTCCTGGCGCCGGGCGAAGGCCAGCATGCGCTGGGTCAGCGACACACCGCGCAAGGCGCCTTGGGTGGCGTTTTCCAGCAGTCGAGCGATTTTCGGCGCGTCGCCGATGCGTTTCTGCACGATCTCGAGGTTGCCCAGAATCACCGTCAGCAGGTTGTTGAAGTCATGAGCGATACCGCCGCTGAGTTGGCCGATCGCCTGCATCTTCTGCGCCTGGAACAACGCCTCGCGGGTCTTTTCCAGGGCCTGCTGCGCTTCGTGGGCCTCAGTGACATCGCGGGTGATCTTGGCGAAGCCGAGCAACGCGCCGGTGTCGCCGCGAATCGCATCGACCACTACGTGAGCAAGAAAGCGCGTGCCGTCCTTGCGCATCCGCCAGCTGCGGTTCTCGAAGCGGCCTTCGCGGGTGGCAATCTCCAGCGAACGCTGCGGCTCGCCGAGTTCGCGGTCTTCGGGGGTGTAGAAAATCGAAAAATGCTGGCCGATGATCTCTTCCGGCAAATAGCCCTTGATGCGCTGCGCGCCCTGGTTCCAGTTGCTGACGCAGCCTTCGGGGCTGAGCATGTAGATCGCGTAATCGGTGACGCCCTGCACCAGCAGGCGGAACTGCTGTTCGCTTTGTTTGAGGGTTTCCTCGGCCATTTTGCGGTCGGTGAGGTCACGGGTGATCTTGGCGAAACCGAGCAGCTTGCCGTCGGGGTCGATGATCGGATCGATCACCACGTGCGACCAGAAGTGCGTGCCGTCCTTGCGCACGCGCCAGCCCTCGCCTTCGAAGCGACCCTCACGGATCGCTGTGTCCAGCGCCCGTTGCGGCATACCGTTGGCGCGGTCTTCCGGGGTATAGAAGCGCGAGAAGTGCTCGCCGATGATTTCCGCTTCTTCATAACCTTTGAAGCGTTTGGCGCCGGAGTTCCAACTGGTGATGGTACCGTCGGGGTCGATCATGTAGATCGCATAGTCGACAACCGCGTCGATCAGCAGCCGGAAACGGCTGTCTTCGATCGCTGCGGTTCTGTTGTTCTCACTCATCACACTCACCAGCCACTGTCATGGGCTGAAGTATGCGTGAATCCGTCGATTTGAAAAGCGCCGGTTCGCTTTTGATCGCCCACCAGCGTGGCAGCAGTTGCTGGATGCGGCTTTCGGCAAAGCGGTCGTCGATCAGCATGACCGTGCCGCGATCCTCACGGGTGCGAATCACCCGCCCGGCGGCTTGTACGACTTTTTGCATGCCCGGGTACAGATAGGTGTAGTCGTAGCCGGCGCCAAAAATGGCGGCCATGCGCCGCTTCATCTGCTCGTTGACCGGGTTGAGCTGCGCCAGCCCCAGCGTGGCGATGAACGCGCCGATCAGCCGCGCGCCGGGCAAATCGATGCCCTCGCCAAACGCGCCGCCCAACACCGCAAACCCCACACCCTGGCTGTCGGCGCTGAACTGGTCGAGAAACGCCTGCCGCGCGCCCTCGGCCATGCCCCGCGATTGCAGCCACTGAGTGATGTGCGGATGGCGCTCGGCCAATAAGGTCGCGACCTGTTGCAGGTAATCGAAACTGCTGAAGAACGCCAGATAATTGCCCGGTCGCTCGCTGAACTGGCGTGCGATCAGCTCGACGATCGGCTCCAGCGAGGCTTGGCGATGGTTAAAACGCGTGGAGATCTGGCTGACGATGTGCACCTGCAACTGCTCGGCGCTGAACGGCGATTCGACGTCGATGCACACCGTGTCGGCGGGCGTGCCGAGCAGGTCGGCGTAGTAGTTGCGCGGGCTCAGCGTGGCCGAGAACAGCACACTGCTGCGCGCCGCTGTCAGGCGCGGGCCGATGAACGCCGCCGGCACCACATTGCGCAGGCACAGTTGCGAGAGTGGACGCTTGCGGTCGAGGTCGCGTTTGCTGATATCGAACAGGTAATGCTCGTCGTACAGCTCGGCGACCCGGGCAAATTGCAGCAAGTCGAAATAGAAGTTCTGCAGACCGCTGTCGAGGCCTTGCGGATGTTCGTTGAGGTAATCGCCAATGGCCGCGCAACACAGCGAGATGGCGTGCAGGAACTTGTCCGGCGCCTTGTCGTAGGCCTGATAGGCCGCCAGTTGCGGCGCATGCAGCGCGTTCCATTCGCGGTTGACCCGTTGCAGGGAATTCTTCAACGCTGCGGGCGCGGTTTTGCGCACGCTGGCGAGGGTGAACTGGTCGAGGCTGGCGCTGTACATCTGCCGGCCGCGCTCGACCAGGTTGTGCGCCTCGTCGGCGAGCACCGCGACTTTCCACTGATTGAGCTGGGCCAGACCGAACAGCAGCGCGCTGAAGTCGAAGTAATAGTTGTAGTCGGCAACCACTACATCCGCCCAACGGGCCATTTCCTGACTCAGGTAGTACGGGCACACGCTGTGCTGCGCGGCGACTTCGCGCATCGCCGCCTGATCGAGCAGGTTGATGCGGCTGGCCGCTTCGCGGGCGGCCGGCAAGCGATCATAAAAACCTTGGGCCAACGGGCAGGATTCGCCATGACAGGCTTTGTCCGGGTGTTCGCAGGCCTTGTCGCGAGCAACCATTTCCATCACCCGCAGCGGCAAGTCCGGCGTTTGCCTGAACAACACCTGGCTGGCATCGAGCGCCAGTTTGCGTCCGGGTGTCTTGGCGGTGAGAAAGAACACCTTGTCCAACTGCTGCGGCGCCAGGGCCTTGAGCATCGGGAACAGCGTGCCAAGGGTTTTGCCGATGCCGGTCGGCGCCTGGGCCATGAGGCAGCGGCCGGTGCTGACGGCTTTGAACACTGATTCGGCCAGATGCCGTTGGCCGGGACGAAAATCCGCGTGCGGGAACGGCAGTTGTTGCGCGGCCAGATTGCGCGCTTCGCGATGGGCCATTTCCTGCTCGGCCCATTGCAGGAACAAAGCGCACTGCTGCGCGAAAAACCCCTGAAGCGACTCGGCGCTGTGGGATTCAACCAGGCAGGTTTCCTTTTCGCTGACGACGTCGAAATACACCAGCGCCAGATTGATCTGCTGCAATTGCAGTTTCTGGCACATCAACCAGCCGTAGATTTTCGCCTGCGCCCAGTGCAACTGGCGGTGATTGGCCGGTTGCTTGCTCAAGTCGCCGCGATAGGTTTTGACTTCTTCCAGGCAGTTTTGCGCCGGGTCGTAACCGTCCGCCCTGCCCTTGACCTTCAGCTCGCCGAATTCGCCTTGCAGCGCCACTTCGCTCTGGTACTGTTCGCTGCGTCGCGAGGCCACGGTGCGATGGCCGACGATGCCTTCCAGCGCGGTCGGTGACGGGGTGAAGCGCAGGTCGAGGTCGCCGGTCTTGGCGGTGAACTCGCACAGTGCACGCACGGCAACGCTGTAGCTCAAGCGCTCTGCTCCGCCCATTGCACGTAACACACGGCCACCGGCATTTGATGCTCGTGGCAGAACTCCAGCCAGCGCAGCTGATTGTCCTGCAAGCGGTCGCCGGGGCCTTTGACTTCGATCATGCGGTAGGTCTTGTGCTGCGGCCAGAACTGGATCAGGTCCGGCATGCCGGCACGGTTGGCCTTGATGTCGAGCAGCAATCGGTTGAACCAGTGTTTCAGGTGTTCGGCGGGCAGACAGGCCAGCGCCTGCTCCAGCAAGTCTTCATTGAGCGCGCCCCAGAACACGAACGGCGACTGGATGCCCCACTTGTCGACGAAGCGCTGGCGAATCGTCTCGGCGTAGCGGCCATTATCGAGTTCGCCCAAACAGGCCTGGAACAGCTCGGCGCGGCGCTCGAGGAAGTCCTCGCTGAGCAGATCGACCGGACCGCGCTGGAACGGGTGGAAAAACGCACCCGGCAACGGCGCGAAGATCGCCGGCCAGCACAACAGGCCGAACAGCGAATTGATCAGGCTGTTCTCGACGTAATGCACCGGGCCGTCATCGGCGTGCAAGTGCGCTTGCACATGAAACTCCACCGACCGCGCCGGATCGAGGCGCGGCAAGTGCAAATCGAGGCGCTCGACCTCTCTGGCCTTGGCACGCTTGAGCGGCGGGCCACCGAGTTTGCGCCGCAGGCGCGGGACGATGCGCTGCAAGCCTTGCTGCTCGGCCGCACTTTGCGGGGCCTGTTCGGCCAGCGTGCCGAGTTCCAACGCCAGCGCGTATTCGTCGCAGCGTTCGAGCACGCGGATCATCCGCAGTCGTGCGCCCGGGTAGGCGCAGTCGCGGTAAACACTCAGGGCCAGGGCAAAGTCGCCGATGCGCTCGGCGTACTGGCCGATCTGGAACAACGCCTTGGCTTGTCGGCGGCGCAGCCACGGGTTGTCGAATTGCACGGCGTTGATCTCTTCGACGATCTCTTCCAGCGCTTCGCCGGCCTCGAAACGCAACTGGCATTGATGCAGGAACAGGCAGGCGTCGACGTCTTCGCGACTGCGCAGACCTCGGGAATCGGCACAGAACTCGACTTTTTCATAAGTGAAGATGCCCAGGTCGGCCAGCACGAACTCCGACCAGTCCTGATACAGATTGCCGAAGAACATCAGGCGCAGGCGATCGCACAGGTCCATCAGGGTCAGGCTGAACAGCCGATCAGCCAGTTGCGGCGCCCAGACGCGCAGGGGCTGCGCCTCGCTGAACTGTTCGGCCAGCACGGGCAGCCATTCATCCTTGCGCCCTTTCGGCTGTTCGATAAAGGCGCCGAACGCTTGCAAGAGCTCGGCCTTGAGCAAGACATCGAACAGTTCTGCCAGTGTCAAATCCGCGTGTTCATCGAGCCAGCCGTGGTCGAGCAACGGCCGCGCCGCCTCGGCAATGTCGCCGATTTCCAGATAGTTGAGTTTGCTCGCGCGAAAGTGAATGCCCTTGCGCATGACCATGCGCACCAGCAATCCCTGCGAGGCTTGCGGCAGCGTATTGAAGTCGCGGATGAAGCCGTGTTCGCTTGCGCTCATCACATCGGCATAGCGAAGCCCAAGCCAATCAAGCACTTGCCGGAAGTTGTTGAGGTAATAGAACGGATCGTCGAGAGGGTTGGAGGTCACGGGAATTCAAAGCCACGGCAAGCGAACACTGGTTATGCGTACAGATAACAGCTCAGCCCTGCCCGGCGCAAACGGAAAAAGATCAATGGCATTTTTTCGCGCCGCCATCGAACTTTTCCGCCGCTGCTGGCACCAACCGCGTTACAGGGCCGACAATGCCCGCAATCACATTCAAGCAAGGAGTCAGAGGTGGGTATGAAAATCAAGATGCTGGGCATTCCTGTAGCGGTCGCCGCCCTGTTGGCGCTGGGCGGCTGTTCGACCCAGACCGTGGTGACGTTGCAGAACGGCACCCAGTACCTGACCGAGGACATGCCGAAGACCGAGACCGAGGACGGTTTCTATGAGTTCGAGGACATTTCCGGCGCCAAGGTCAAGGTTCGCGCTGATGAAGTCGCGACCGTGCGCAAGGAAGACTGACTTGGCCTGAATGATCGTTCCCATGCGCAGCAAAGGAATGCCTCCACGGACGCTCCGCGTTCGGCTCTTGAGTGGGACGCAGAGCGTCCCGGGCTGCATTCCCACGCGGAGCGTGGGAACGATCACATCGCAGCCTTCGGCAGCTCCTACTGGAGGATGTGTGAACGACGCAGATCCCGTGTGGGAGCGAGCTTGCTCGCGAAGGGGCCGGCGAAGGCCCCACACCAACCTCAGGCGATAACAACCCCGTCGGCGCTCAAGCTCCCAAGCGCCACCCCTACCAACGTCACCGAATCCCCACCAAACGTCAGCACAGTGTCCTGCCCGACGGCCGATGCATGGGCTCGCAAATCATCCCCCGGCAACACGCCCTGCACGCCAAGAAACACCAGTTTGTCATCGGCCGTGTAGCCAACCACACGATCCTGGCCAAACGCGCCATTGAACAGAAACGTATCCGCCCCGCCGCCCGATTCCATCAGGTCATTGCCCGCACCACCGACAAATACGTCATTGCCCGCGCCGCCGAGCAAATGATCATTGCCCTCCAGCCCGAACAGCCAGTCACCGCCGGCATGCGCCTTGAGCATGTCAGCACCGGCCGTTCCTCTAACGCTCGATTCATAAGCGGTGAGGTTACTGCCGACTTTCAACCCCGTGGCCGTGACGCTGTGCAGCACGTCGTCCTTGAACACGCCCCAGAGAAAACCCGGCTCTTTGCTGACGATGCTGCCAATGTCACGGATGATGCTGATCCCGCCGTTGGCATCGCGGATGTACAGGTGGCCAGCGCCGTCGTTGGCAAAATCAAAGCTCTTTACCGTCTGCTGCAAGTCGAGGGTGTTGCTGCCCTGCCCACCCAGAATGATGTTGTAGCCGCCGCTGTCGCGGAAGCTGTCATTGCCGGCGCGGCCTTCCAAATAGTCATTGCCGCTGCCGCCCTGGATCAGGTCGTTGCCGTCACTGCCAATAATGAACGTGCTGCCCTTGTGGGGTTCGGCATTGCGGTTGAGGTCCTGCACCCAAGTGCTGGCCCGCGCCGGGTCGGACAGGTTGGCGACGATGATCGTCGAGTCGCGGCTGGTCAGGTCGTAGAACTTCGATTCCAGCACGCGGGTCATGCCGTCGCCGTAGCCAGTGGGCAGGTGCGAAATCCACGTCGGGATATTCAGGATCGAATACGGCAGCACGTTCCAGGCGTTCGAGGCGTAGTGATCGTTGAAGCTGACGATGTTATCGGTGGTCGAGGCATGCGGCGCGTCGTGCACGCCCACCGAAGCGCTGCTGAAGGTCGAACCGTCGAGGGCGCGAAACACCGGGTCGTTTTCGTAGCCGATATTCAGCACCTTGTCGCCGCTGCTCTGCGTCGGCGAGGCGTAGGCGATGTAGTTGGCGTCGGCGAAGAAGCCGCCCCACTTGCCAGCGCTCAAGTCAGCCATGCTGTTCACCGCCAGACCGCCCAGGCTATGACCGCTGACCAGCACGTCCTTGCCGCTGAGGCCGTTGGCCCGGGCGAATGCGACGACATCGTTGAGCAGATTGCCGAAGGCTTCGCCGACGTAGTTTTTTGCGTAATCGGCCGGGCCGAACGCGGCGAGCAGATCGGTGATCACGTCGCCAATCGAATCACCGATGAGGATTTCGCGCGGGCCGCTGGTGCCGCGAAAGGCAATCCCCAGTTCGGTGAGGTGACCCTGAGCGTCGTACTTGCCGAGGATTTCCACTTGCGCGCTGGTGTAGCCGGCCTTCTCGCCGAAGAACGTCCCGCGTGCATCGGTCTTGCCGTCGTAGCCCAATTGCGCAGCGCTGATCGGCGTCCAGCCGGCCTTTTGCACGGCCTCGAGGGCGAGTTTTTCCGAATCGGGATTCCACGGGATACCGGGGATCACCCCTTGCGAATCGGTGCCGCCAATCAGCGCGGTAACCAGCGTCGCCGGCAGACCGAGGCCGAAGCCGTTGTGCTGGTAGCCAGCGGCGAAGCCGTTATCGAGGTTGTGATAGGAATACAGCGTGATCGCCATGGCATCGCTGAACAGCGCCGCGGAATCGGCTGTGCCGACGTTCTTGTAGTCGTATACACCCATTGCCATTGCCTCTCTTGTTGTGGGAATTGTCAGAGATAGCTCACAGCCAGAGCACGGGGCTCTGGAGCATTCGTTACATCTTGCACAGCCTCTGTAGGAACTGCCGAAGGCTGCGATCTTGTGGGACGCAGAGCGTCCCCGGCTGCATTCCCACGCAGAGCGTGGGAACGATCATGTGTACGCCGTACCTGTGGGAGCGAGCAGGCTCGCTCCCACATTTGGATCTTCTGCACATTTGGATTTTTGTACTCGAACAATCCCATGTGCAGCGTTACTTTCTCTTTGAAAAACCGGCAGCCCGCGAGGCGCTGCCGGTTACGCCTCAGAACTGCCAGTCGAGCGTCAGACCGACGCCGTGATCTTTCTCGTTCGAGCCGATCAGGCCGTTGTAGTCGAGGTTGACCCGCACGTCGCGATTGAGCGCCAGCCCGGCGCGCACGCCGACCACGGCAGCGTCACGATCCATCGACACGCTCTGCACGGTGAACGCGCTGTTGCCGTTGGCAAAGGCCAGATGGCTGTCGGCATCGACGCTGCTCAGGTTGTGCTGCCAGCCGAGGCTGGCGCCCAGTTCCAGCTGATGCTTGTCCGACACGGCAAAACTGCGCTTGGCGCGCACGCCGAGGGTCGACAGCACCACGTCGCGGTTGTCTTCACCACCCTTGAGCGCGGCAGCGTCACCCTTTTCGGTGAAGCTGTCGGTGTTGAGGTGCACGTAGGACAGATTGGCGAACGGCTCCAGGTTCATCGGTTGCAGGCCCAGATCGTAAGCGGCCTCGGTGAACAGTTGCGCGGTGGTCGCGTCACGTTTGGTTTTCTGTTTGCCGCTGACGTCGCCGAACTGCAGATCACGTTTGACGTCGATGCGATGCCAGCTGTAGGCGCCGCCGACCGTCAGGCGCAACGCGTCGATTTCATGGCCCAGATACGCACCCAAGTGGTAGCTGTCGACCGAGGCCGACGAATGCGTCCCGCTGCCCATGCTCAACGAACTGTCGCTGTAACCGGTGACGAAACCGAGACGGGTATTTTCAGCAATTAGACCGTCGACACCGGCCAGCAGCCCACCGATGGAGCTGTTGGAATCGGCATTGTCGTGTCCGCCGTCACTCTCGCCCCACGAGCCGAGGACCTTGACCCAGACGTTGCTGCGCTCATCAAACGGCGCATCGGCGTTGAACAGATCACGCTCACGCAGGCGCTCGCCGACGGCTTCGCGCAGGTAGCGGCTGTCGTTGATCAGCAGCGTGCCGATGGCCGGGTGAATCTCGCCGGACAACTGTTGAAAGGCCTGCTGCGCCGACGCCGCGCTGGGCGACAGCAACAGGTTTTCGAACAGTGCATTGCCCGCGCCCAAACGCTCGGCGGCGGCACCGACGGCGCGCTGGTTCGGCGTCAGACCGACGCTGGCGAACGATGCCTCATTGCGCCCGACCGCCAGCTGAATGCCGCCCGCCGAGTAATCCAGAGTGCCGCCAAGAAAGGCGTAATTCGGCAAGACCTGACCGAAACGCCCTTCAATGCCACCCGCCGCTTGCAGAATGTTGTAGCGAGTGCCGAGCAGGCTTTGCACTTCGCCGGTGCTGAGCAGGGTCGGGCTGTTTTCCAGCGACAGGCTCACCGTGGCGCCGTCGATGACGGCTTTGCCGCCTGCGATGATCTGATCGCTGCTGGTTGGCGACAGCTCTACGGCGTAGGTTGAGCCCGGCGCGAAGGTCACGTCCCCCGCCACATTCAGGGTGCCGATGGAATTGCCCGGCGCCACCGTGCCGCCGCTGTTCACCGCCAGCGCGCCGAGGCGGCCATTGCCGCCGAGGATGCCGCCGTTGTTGACGGTGACCGCCGATTGCAGCGAACCGTTGATGGCCAGACGGCCCTGGTTGACCAGGGTCGGGCCGCTGTAAGTGTTGTTGCCGGTCAGCACCAGGGTGCCGATGCCTTGCTTGGTCAGACCGCCGTGGCCGCCGATGTCGTTGCGCCAGGTGTCGAGGCCGCACGTGATGTCGCTGCACACCCGCTCGGTCGGTTTGCCCTGGTCGATGATCGCGCCGATGCCCGGCAGATCGGCGACAAACTGGCCGGAGCCGTAAGCGCCCTGCACGCGGAACTCCTCGGGAATGTCCTGCTCGGTGACGAACATCGCCGGCCCATCGATGGCCTTGCGCAGGTTGATCATGCCCCAGCCGTACAAGGCGTCGATGCCCGGTGCGCCGAGGTCGGTGGCGGTGGTGCGCAACACGCTGGCGACCTGATCGCCGGACATATACGGGAAGCGCTCCATCAACACCGCGATGGAACCGGCCACATGTGGCGCGGCCATCGAGGTGCCGTTGTAATTCTTGTAGCCGGTGGTCAGGTTGTCGGCGTTGGTGCCTTCGATGATCGAGCTGTAGATCTTGGTGCCTGGCGCCGACACGCAGTAACTCGCGGTGTAGCCGCAACGCGAGGAGAACGTGCTGATCACATACGGATTGGCGCTGGCGGTGTCCGGGTTCTGCTGCAATGCGGCGACGGTGATCCAGTTCGGCGCGATGTCCGGAACGAAATAACCGAGGCCGGCAATGGCGTCCGGATTGTTCAGGTTGTAGTCGTTGCCGGCGGCGAAAATGGTGACGATGCCGCTGCGTGCGGCGGCAATCGCGCCGTCGTAGGCGCCGCCGGGTTTGGTGCCGAGCAGGGTGCGGATTTCGTTGAACTGCAACTGCGCGTCGTTGACGGTGAAGTGCGGATACGCCGGATCGCGGCCGCCGAGATCGAAGCGGTCGGTGATGCCGATGCCCCAGCTGTTGTTGATGATCCGCGCACCGCTGGCGATCAGCGCATCCCAACCGGCCTTGTACACCGCGCCGTCGTTGCCACGCACGATGCCATCTTCGGGACCTGGGTCGCCGTTGTCGGCGCTGATGATCTGCGCTCCGAACGCAACGCCGTGCATCACCCCGCCGTCGCGACTGCCCGCCGCGATACCGCCGACGTGGGTGCCATGGGCGCCAAGCTTGCCATCGGAGCCGACCGAGGGCGAACCGTCATAGCGAAACGCGTCGCCGGCTTTCACCGGGATATACGGGTCGGTGTATTCGCGGATGCCGCTGGTGACCAGAGTGACGACTTTGTTACTGCCAGAGAACTCCGGATGCGCGGCGTAGACCGGCTGATCGAAGATGCCCAGTTTCACGCCTTTGCCGGTGTAGCCGGCGGCGTAGGCGTAATCCGCGCCGATCGCGCCCAGGCCCCAGTCGGCCTTGAATTCATTACTGCGCCAGCTCGACGGATCGCCGCTGCGGCCGTTCTCAACGTAAGGCGCTGCCTGTGCCATCGCACTGGCACAGAGCATGGCGACTGTCAGGGTTTTCAGGGCAAAGCGGCCACCCGTTTGCGCGGGGGTATTGTTGTTATCCATCCACGACCTTCCTTAGTGATGTTGCGAAAAATCCGGTTGCCTGTGCTGCCGTTGATCGTTCCCACGCTCTGCGTGGGAATGCCTCTAGGGACGCTCCGCGTTCCAATGGGACGCAGAGCGTCCCGGGCTTCATTCCTTTGCTGCGCGTGGGAACGATCAACACAGGTTTTGCGACTGCTGCGCAGTCGAGCGGGGATAAATCCCCTCGCCACAGTGGCTCAAACCCATGCAATCAGAACTGCCAGTTCAGGCTCAGCCCGACGCCATGCACCTTCTCGCGGCTGGCGTTGCCTTGATCGTTCCCACGCTCTGCGTGGGAATGCCTCTAGGGACGCTCCGCGTTCCAATGGGACGCAGAGCGTCCCGGGCTGCATTCCTTTGCTGCGCGTGGGAACGATCAACACAGGTTTTGCGACTGCTGCGCAGTCGAGCGGGGATAAATCCCCTCGCCACAGTGGCTCAAACCTATGGAATCAGAACTGCCAGTTCAGGCTCAGCCCTACGCCATGCAGCTTCTCGCGGCTGGCCAGTTGGCCGTTGTAATCGAGGTTGACCCGCACGTCCTTGCTCAAGGCCAGACTGGCCTGCACCCCGACCAATGCGGCATCACGCACCAGCGCCGAGCTCTCCACTGAGTACGGCGTGCCGCCGCTGGCAAAACGCAAATGCTGCTCTGATTCAATATCGCTGAGGCTGTGCTGCCAGCCGAGACGGGCGCTGACGTCCAGCGCTTGCTGGCTGGAAAGGTGGAAGGTTTTGCTCGCCCGTACGCCCAAGGTGCTCAACACCGCATCGCGCTGATCGCCAGCGCTTTTCAGCGCAGCGGCATCGCCCTTCTCGGTAAAGCCTTCGGTGTCGAGATGCAGGTAGGTCAGGTTGGCGAACGGTTCCAGCGCCAACGGTTGCAGCTGCAAGCGATACGCCGCCTCGGCGAAGATTTGGGTGGTGGTCGCATCAAGCTTGGCTTTCTGCTTGGCGCTGACGCCGTCGTATTGCAGATCGCGCTTAACGTCGCCGCGATGCCAGCTGTAGGCCGCGCCAGTGCTCAAGCGCCAGGCGCCGAGATCGTGCCCGGCGTAAGCACCGAGGTGGTAGCCGTCGACTTTCGCCGAGGAATGCGTGCCCGAGCCCATGCTCAACGAGCTGTCGCTATAACCGGTGACCAGACCGATGCGGGTCTGCTCATCAAGCGCGCCGTCGACACCGGCCAGCAGCCCGCCGATCGAGGTGTGGTAGCCGGCCGTGTCGTGGCCCGAATCCGTGCTGCCCCAAGCGCCGAGGGCTTTGATCCAGCCGTTGCTGCGGGTCGCCGAGTCATCGTGAAGCCGCTCGCCAACCGCATCACGCAACTGGCGACTGTCGTTGATCAGCATCGTGCCCAGTGCCGGATAAATCTCGCCGCTCAGTTGCTGGAAGGCTTGCTGCGCGGAGGCCTGAGTCGGTGCACGAAGCACGCTTTCGTAAACCGAATTGCCGGCGCCCAGACCTTCGACTGCCGCCGCCACCGAACGCTGGTTCGGCGTTTGCCCAACGCTGGCGAAGCTTGTGGCATTGCGCTGGATATTCAGCTGAATGCCGGTTGCGGCGTAGTCGAGGGCGCCGCCGATGAACAGGTAGTTCGGCACTACTGCAGCGAACTGCCCCTGCACGCCGCCGGCCGCTTGCAGGATGTTGTACTGGCGACCGAGCAGGCTTTGCGCTTCGGCGCTGCTGAGCAAGGTCGGGCTGTTTTCCAGCGCCAGGCTGACGCTGGCGCCGCTGACGGTTGCCGTGCCGCCGGCAACGATGCGATCGCTGCTGGTAGGCGACAGCTCAAGGGCGTAGGTCGAGCCCGGGGCGAGTGTCACATCACCGCCGACGTTCAAGGTGCCGATGGAATTGCCCGGTGCGACCCGGCCGCCGCTGTTGGCGGTCAACGCGCCGATGTGTCCTGAGCCGCCGAGGGTGCCGCTGTTGTTGACGGTGACCGCTGAGGTCAGCGAACCGTTCACGGTCAGCAGACCGCCGTTGACGGTCGTCGGACCGCGATAGGTGTTTGCGCCACTGAGCAGCAATTGCCCGGCGCCGGACTTGATCAGGCTGCCCTCGTACACCCGGTTCGCCGCTGCCGCATCACGCAGCATGCCGACGGCGTAATCGGTCTGCTCCTGCTGACTGGCGCTGGCCGGCACACCGTTCTGCCAGCCTTTGTCCTGCAGGGTTTGCTGCCAGGCGCTATGCTCGGCGAGGTCTTCGCGCTGGCGCTGGATCAGCGCCTTGTCGGAGATGTCATTGCTCCAGACATCGCGCTGCCCTGCCCCCAGATTGGCATCGAACGCACCGAGCAATTGCCCCGGCCCGCGCATCGCCCGGTCGAGGTTGGCGACGCCCCAGCCGACGCGCTCGTTCGGTGCGTTGGTGACCGAGCCATCGAGCTGGGTGGCGGTGGTCAGCAGCACTTCGAGCGCCTGCTGGTTGTTCATGTACGGATAGCGTTCCATCACCAGCGCCAAGGCGCCGGTCGCGTGCGGTGCCGCCATCGAGGTGCCGGACTTGATCGCATAACCGCCGCCGGGAATGGTGCTGTCGATCTTCGCCCCCGGTGTGGTGATGCACCAGTATTTGGCGATCCCGCACTGGTTGTACTTCTGCTGATTGCTCTGATCGAGCCCGGACACCGCCAGCCAGTGACCTTCCAGATCCGGCTGAAAGTACGGCAGCGCCGAGCGCACGCTGGCGTTCGGGTAACCGCTGTTGCCGGCGCTGAAGACATTGATCACACCGCGCCGCGAAACGTCGGCAGCGGCGTCGAGCCAGGTGCCATTGTTCCAGTGCTGCGCGTAGGCGGCGTGCAGATCCGCGAGAGTGCGATAGCTGACATCCGGCGGCTGACTGCCCCAACTGTTATTGATCGCCCGCACCCCGGCATCGGCGAGGCTGTCGTAGACCGCTTTGAAATAACGCGGATCAGGGCCGGGGCCGAAAAGGAAACTGTCGTTCTTGTTGGTGTTGCCGACGTAGATTTGCGCGTTGTAAGCCACGCCGTGCATGCCGCTGCCATCACGGGCAGCGCCCATGGTCCCGACCACGTGGGTGCCGTGGGAATCGTTGTTCGGGTTGAGCGTGCCGTCGACGTTGAACGCTGAGCCATCGACGTAGCTGCCGCTGGCGGTTACCGGGTGATAACGGTCGGCGGAAAATTCGGGATGGGCGGTATCGAAACCGGAATCGAGCGCGCCGATCTTCACGCCCTTGCCGGTGATGCCGGCAGCGTAGGCCTGATCGGCCTGCATGCGTTGCAGACCCCAGTCGCGCAGGAACTCGGCACTGTGCCAACTGGCCGGATTGCCGGGCTGGCCGTGTTCGAGGTATTGGGCGTGAGCCTGGTTTGCAGAAATCACAAGCAACAGCGTGCCGACCGAGATCGGCTTGATGCGTACGTCCATGTTCATCACTCTCGTTTTTGTTGTTTTGTTCAGGGCTGAATTGCGGTGTCGCCCGTTCCCCTCACCCCAGCCCTCTCCCCGAGGAGAGGGAGCCGATTTGTGTTGATGTCAAAACCCGCGTCCAGCTCGGTCGTTCAGGTCGATGCAGCTATCGCAGGCCACTCGGTCAGTCCCCTTTCCCTCTGGGAGAGGGTCAGGGTGAGGGCTGTTGCGCGACCACAAATGCTTCGTCCACCCGCGCCAGATCCTGCTCATTCAGCGTCCCGGCGTAGTAATGCAATTTGGTCCAGGCCATCAGATAGTCGTAGCGTGCCTGGGCAAGGTCGCGGCGGGTGGTGAACAGTTGCTGCTCGGCGTTCAACGCGTCGAGATTGGTGCGTTCGCCGCCCAGAATGCTTTGTCGGGTCGAGACCACCAGCGCCTCGGCCGACTTCAGGGCCTTCTGATAAGCGCGCAATTTGCTCACCCCGGACAGGCAGGCGCTGAACTGGCGGCGCAGTTCGATCAAGGTTTCGCGGGTTTTGCCATCCAGCTCGTATTCGGCCTGTTCCATGGTGCGGCTGGCCTGACGCGTCGACGCCGATACCCCGCCGCCGGCGTACAGCGGCACGCTGACTTCCAGGCCGATGGTGTTGGTTTCGTAGCGCTGGTTATAGGTGTTGCCGTTTTCCGACTCGTTGTCGCGCATCGAGGCATAAGCACTGACTTTCGGCAGATGCCCGGCGCGGTTGCGCTCGACTTCGTAGCGCGCCACTTCCACGGCCTGACGCTGCGAAGCGAGGTTCGGGTTGTTGCTGATCGCCAGTTCATGCCAGGTGTCGAAGTTGGCCGGTTGCAGGGTGAAGGTTTGAAATTGCTGACCAAGCGGCGCCAGATCGCCGATGTCCACCGCCGGCACGCCCACCAGCGCGCCCAGCTCGCGCAAAGCGGCATCCTGCTGGTTGCGCGCTTCGATCTCCTCGGCAGTCGCCAGCTCATAGCGCGACTCGGCTTCGAGAATATCGGTGCGCGTGCCCTCGCCCTGCTTGAACATGTGTTCGTTCTGCTGGAACTGCTGTTCGTAGGCCTTCTTCTTCGCCTGGGCGATGTCGATCTGGTCCTGGGCAAACAAGGCTTTGGTGTAGTTATCCAGCACGCGCACCAACAGTTCCTGACTCTTGCCGCGAAACGCTTCGTCGGCAAACAACGACTGCGCCACGCCTTTGCGATACGCCGCGTAAGCCTCGTAATCGAGCAGCGGTTGCTGCACCGTGAGCGCCGAGCCGTAACTGTTGTAGTTGCGCTCATCAGTGCGGTTGCGCGCACGATCATCCAGAGACGTCGCCTTGGAAGAGTTGCGGCCCTTGTTGTAGGTGTAACCGATCCGTGGCAGCAGCCCCGCGCGGCCAATCACGCGGTTTTCCAAGCCGGCATCGCGTTCCTTGATTGCACCGAGGAACACCGGATCATTGCGCAATGCCTGTTCGTAAATCTCGAATGGCCCCATGGCCGCGACTGCCGCGTGACTCGCGAGCAGCGTCATTGCGGCCCCCAGCATGCAAAGCTTTTTCATACAGCCGAACATCCTTATTCCTCGGTCAACGCAGAACCGGCGCGATCAAGCAGCGGTTTGAACAGGTAGTTGAGGAGTGAACGCTCACCGGTGCGCACGAACATTTCCGCCGGCATGCCGGGCTTGATCACCAGGCCGTTGAGCTTTTCCATCGCCTGATCGCTGACGCTGCTGCGCAACACGTAATACGGCACGCCAGTTTTCTCATCGACCATCTGGTCGGCGGAGATTAGGCTGACTTCGCCGGGCACGCGCGGGGTTTTGCTCTGGTTGAACGCGGTAAACAGAATGTCCACCGGCAAATGCGTGCCGACCTTGTCGATCAGGTTGATTGGCAAGTGCCCTTCCACTTCCAGGGTGGTGCCTTGCGGAACGATCTCCAGCAGGGTTTCGCCCTGACGCACCACAGCGCCTTCGGTGTGCACACCGAGGTTGACTGCCACGCCATCGGCGGTGGCGAGGATCTCGCTGTGTTGCAGGTCGAAACCGGCGGAGGTCAGCTGTTCGGACAGGGTCACGCTTTTCAACTGCGCATCGGCCAGTTGCGTGCGCACTTCCTTCTGGTATTCCTCGCCGTGCTGCTGCAACTTCAGGCGCGATTCAAGAATGCCCTGCTCCACACGGCCACTTTCACCGGTGTTTTCCGCCAGCTGCTGCTGCACTTGCGACAGTTGCCGCTGGTAGTCCATCAAGCGGTTGCGCGGGATGTAGCCGTTGTCGGCCAGTGGTTGCAGGTTGCTCAATTGTTGCTGCAAGGAACTGGCCTGGGCATTGAGGTCGCTGCGCGCGCGGCGCATGCCGGCCAGTTGCGCGGTGGCGCCTTCGATGTTGGCGCGCAGTGCCGCTTGTTCCCGGGAGAACGCTTCGCGGCGGCTGCTGAACAGTTGGCGCTGGCCTTCCAGCACCAGCGCCAGGCGCGGGTCCGGGTCGTTGCTCAGTTCGGCCGGAAAGGTCACTTGTTTGAGGTTGTCGCGCTCGGCCTGCCAGCGCGCGAGGCTGGCCCAAGCCATGCGGTACTGCGCCTGCAGCGATTGCACATCGGCAGCCACTTGCGTCTGGTCAAGGCGGAACAACGGCTGGCCCTGCTTCACGATCTCGCCTTCGCGCACCAGAATACGGCTGACCACGCCGCTGCTCATCGACTGCACAGCCTTGCGTTTGCCCGACACCACCACGGTGCCCTGCACCGGAATGCCCTGATCCAGCGGCGCCAATGCCGCCCAGGTGAAGAAACTGCCAGCGCCGACGATGGCCAGAATCCAGCCCAGGCGTGCGAAGAATTTCGCATCGCGTTCCGGGCGCTCGGTGAGGTAGGCGTTTTCCATGTTCGCTTCGTTTTCAGTGTTCATGCTGGCGCTGCTCATACACCCGAATTCCTTGTCGAGGGCTGATACTGCCGGCTCATGCTGAGCCCGCCCGGTGTTTGTGCGGCTTTTTCGCGTTGCTGTTCGTGCTGACCGGAAAGTGCCTTGAGCACATCCTGACTCGGGCCGAACGCCTGCAAGCGGCCATCGTTGAGCACGAGCAATTTGTCAGCCTGAGCCAGCACCGAAGAACGGTGCGTCACCAGAATCACCGTGGTGCCTTGCGCCTTGAGTTGCGCAATGGCGCTGGCCAATGCCGCTTCGCCGACGGTGTCGAGGTTGGAATTGGGTTCATCCAGCACCACCAGACTCGGCGTGCCATACAGCGCGCGGGCCAGGGCAACGCGTTGCTTCTGGCCACCGGACAAGCCGCTGCCGTCCTCGCCCAGTTGCGTGTCGTAACCTTGCGGCAAGCGCAGGATCATTTCGTGAACGCCGGCCTGTTGCGCGGCAGCTACGACTTTTTGCGGATCGGCTTCGCTGAAGCGCGCAATGTTCTCGGCGATGCTGCCGCTGAACAATTCGATGTCTTGCGGCAGGTAACCGATGTAAGGACCAAGCTGATCGCGGTTCCAGCGATGAATATCAGCGCCGTCGAGGCGCACGGTGCCGCCCAGCACCGGCCACACGCCGACCAGCACTCGAGCCAGCGTCGACTTGCCGGAACCAGACGCGCCGAGCACACCCAGCACTTCACCAGCACTCAGATTGAAATTGACCATGTGCAAAGTGGCTGCACGCTGCCCGGGCGGGCCGGCGCTGACTTGTTCGAAGGTAATCTGGCCTTTTGGTGCCGGCAGTGCCATCGCCTCGTCGCTGGGCGGAAACGCCTGCAACAGCGCATCGAGACGGCGGTAAGCCAGCTTCGCCCCGCTCCACTGTTTCCAAACGGCGATCAGCTGATCAATCGGGCTCAGCACGCGGCCCATCAGGATCGAACCGGCGATCATCATCCCCGCCGTCATGTCGCCCTTGATCACCAGCAACGCGCCCAGGCCCAGCACCAGGGATTGCAGGCACAGGCGCAGGGTCTTGCTCAGTGAACTGATCACCGCGCCGGTGTCGCTGGCCTGGTTCTGCAAGCCGAGGAAGCGCGAATGCACCCCGAACCAGCGCTTGCGCAGCGAGCCGAGCATGCCCATCGCCTGAATGGTTTCGGCGTTGTGCAAGTGGCTGGTGGCCAACTGGCTGGACTGCTGGGAAAAACCGGCGGCCTCGCCGAGGGGCTTTTTGGTCATGTATTCGTTGAGGCACGCCAGCGCGATCAGCAGCAACGCGCCCGCCGTCGCCAACACGCCGAGCCAGACGTTGAACAGGTAGATGACAAACAGATAAACCGGGAACCACGGCGCATCGAAGAAGGCGAACAGCGCCGGGCCGGTGACGAACTGGCGAATGTGGGTCAGGTCGCCAAGCGACTGCCCGGCGTTACCCTCGCCCTTGAACAGGTTGCGCTCGAACGCGGCCTGATAGACGCGCAGATTGAAGCGACGCTCCAGCTGGCTGCCGATGCGGATGACGATAAAGCTGCGGATCACTTCCAGCAGCCCGATAAAGGCGAAGAAACCGACCACCATCAACGACAGCATTGCCAGGGTGGTTTCGTTCTGCGACGACAATACTCGATCGTAAACTTGCAGCATGTAGATCGACGGCACCAGCATCAACACGTTGATCAGCGCGGTGAAACAACCGACGCTGATCAGAATGCTTTTATAGTCGCCCAATGCCTTGATTAACGGAGCGGTGGCAGGAGACTTCGCCATCTTCATTGATTCTTCCTGAACAGTATTCATCGCGCCTGCGGGGCGAGACTTCAATTAATTAAGCGACCCTCCCGGAATACACTTCCGTGGCGCCCATTTAAATTTTCATAACAACTAGCGCTGATTGATGCAGTGCAGTTGATTTTATTTACCTTGCTTATAACCATGCGACGAATCGCTATAGCTATATTGGTTTGTAAAAGGCAGATCAGTTATTGGGCGCCGTACGTTCCAGCGTGACGATCAGCCCGGACTTCAAAGTCGCCAGATATAACCCGTCACGTTGTCGGCTGAAAAACTGGATTCTTGAGCCTTCGTTACCGGTGATCGACAAGCCGTCAGGATCAGGAAACCAGCCGATCGGAGCTTGCTCGAGCCATGCACCCAGACAGTCTGCGCCCTGGCCAACGGTCTTGTTGGCGAGCAGTTCGACACTACAAGTATTCGAGGGCTTGTCCTGGAGCTTTTGCGCTCGCAGGTCATCGACTGTGCTGGACAGTGTTGCCTGCCACTTTCCGGCAAACACGGAAGGTTCTTCAAGTCTGAGGCTGCTTGCCATCGCTGTTGCTCCTGAAATCGTAACGAGCGCCGCTGAAAGCCACGCCGATGCCGTGTAGGTAAAAGCTCTGTAGGTCATGGGAAATTTCGCTCCAGCCTGTAGCGTTGCGTACGACGCCTACCGATGCAAGTGAAGAAAGCGACGCCAGGGCGCCGCTTTCCCTTCACATCACGCCACGATGTCGCTGGTCGCTGCCTGGCCCACGGTGCTGACGATAAAGTCAGCCACGCCATGCCCGGAGAAATCCACCGACAACAGGCTGTTACCGCCCGACGAGGTCAGCACGGCATCACCGGCAGAACCGGTGAAGCTGTTGACGAAGTGCAGGCCCGCGCCGTTGGTGATGCCGGTCAGGTCGATTTTGTCCAGACCGCTGACGAAATCGAGGATCTGATCGATCGCACCCGGCTTGGAATCCGAGCTGGCGGCGAACACGAAAGTGTCCGAACCAGAACCGCCCCACAGTTTGTCAGCACCACCAGCGCCGTACAGGATGTCGTTGCCGGCACCGCCCTTCAGTTCGTTGGCTACGCTGTTGCCGATCAACAGATCGCTGCCCGAACCACCAATCGCGTTCTCGATGATCGCGCCCTTGGCAATCGACACGTTGCCGACCAGACCGCCCACGTCGGAGAAAGAAGCGTCATTGAGGTTGATCTTCTGGTTTTGGGTGAAACCGGAGAAGTCCAGAGTGTCCTTGCCGCCGGCATCCCACACCGAGAACACCACTTTGTCGCTCGACGACGATGCGCTGAGGAAATCACGGCCGGCATTGGAATTGAAGCCGTAGGTGGTATCACCAGTGCGGGTGCTGGTGTTGGCGCCGTAGAGCTTCTGGATCGCGGCGATGTCGTCCATCAGCGGGCCGGACGAGTAGGCTTCGACGCCGCCCTTGCTGAAGTTCTGGTTGGTGTTGCTCTCGCTCCAGTAACTCATGACGCTGTAGCCACGGGTGTCTTGGCCATAAGTCGCATCGTTGTAGGTCGGGTTGCCATTGCCGGCGTTGTAGTCGCCGGGGTGCGCAAGGCCCAGGGTGTGGCCGATTTCGTGGGTCAGGGTCTGACGACCGTAGTTGTTCAGATCCGGGTTCTTGTTCTGCGTGTAACCGCTGTTGATCAAGTACCACGAGGTGCCGTCATAACCAGCGCCGGTCCCCGGCAGATAGGCAAACGCCGCAGCGCCATCCTGGCCACCGCTGTAGTTACCGAAGGTCATGTGCCCGTCGCCGCCCGAGGCTCTCTCGGTGAAGGTGACATTGGCCACGTCGGCCCAGGACTGCATGGCGAGCTTGGCCTGAGCCTGTTGCTGCGCGCTGAACTGGCTGAACCCGCTGATGCCGTGCTTGTTCATGGTGCTGTTCGAGGCCGAGGTCAGGAACGTGTAGGTCAGTTCGATCTTGCCGCTGCCGTCCTTGTCCTGGTAGGCAGCGCCGTCACGCAGCAATTGCGTAGCCGCCTGATCGACGGTGTACGAGGGTTTGCCATTGACCGTGAGGTTGCCGCCACGGTCGTACTGATGGCTGAAGCTATTGATCTGGTTGTACGCCGAGCTGAACGCGGCCAGCTGGAAAGCCTGTTCGGCGGAATCAACAGCATTGGTTTTAACTTTCGACATAAACACACTTCCTTGTTTAGCAATGGAACAGTTTTTGTCCGACAGGACGATCTTTGGCGAGATCGTCCTATCACTCGCCCAATGAAGGCGTAACGAACCTGACACAATTGGAAATCTGTCGTAAAGAGTTTTTTTGCGATCCAATTTGGTGGTATCGGAAAACTGCCGTAAACAAAGCGTGCGGGGAGAAAAGATTGTTTTTAGTTGCGGCGAGGGTGGAAATTGTCTGACGATTTTCTATTTAAATATTAAATATCGGTAAGTTTGAATTTGTTGGGCAAGTCACACTTTCAGTAGCGGTGCCAGTGCTTTGATATCAACTATCCTGATTCATTGAATAACGAATGTGAGAGCGAGCCTGCTCGCGAAGGCGCCAAGCCAGTCAACATAAGTGTCGAATGACAAACCGCTTCGCGAGCAGGCTCGCTCCCACAGGGGTCTTGTATGTTGGCCTGAAAAAACTCAGCTACCGGTGCGAATCTTGTTCCAAACCCGTGTCCGGATCCGGTCGATATTCAACGGCATCGCCTCCAGCGCAAACAGCTTGCCCATCATTTCCGGGCTCGGGTAAACCTTGGTGTCGTTCTTGATCGCCGGGTCGATCAGTTTGTCGGCTTGTTCGTTGCCATTGGCGTAATGCACGTAATTGGTGATGCCGGCCATGACATCGGGGCGCAGCAGGTAGTTCATGAAGGCGTAGCCGGCCTTTTCGTCTGGTGCGTCGGCGGGCATGGCGACCATGTCGAACCAGATCGCCGCGCCCTCCTTGGGAATCGCATAACCGATCTCGACGCCGTTCTTGGCTTCCTTGGCGCGGTTCTCCGCTTGCAGGATGTCGCCGGAAAAGCCCACCGCTACGCAGATGTCGCCGTTGGCCAGGTCACTGGTGTACTTCGAAGAATGGAAGTAACTGACGTAGGGCCGCACTTTCATCAGCAAAGCTTCGGCTTTTTTGTAGTCTTCGGGATTCTTGCTGTGGTGCGGCAGGCCCAGGTAGTTAAGCGCCGCCGGGAGCAGTTCCGGGCCGTTGTCGAGGATCGCCACGCCGCACTTCTGCAGTTTTTCCATGTATTCGGGCTTGAAGATCAGATCCCAGGAATCCACCGGTGCGTTGTCGCCCAGCACCGCTTTGACCTTGGCAATGTTGTAGCCGATACCGGTGCTGCCCCACAGATAAGGGAAACCGTGCTCGTTGTTCGGGTCATTGGTCTGCAAGGCCTTGAGCAGCGCCGGGTTGAGATTCTTCCAGTTCGGCAACTGACTCTTGTCGAGTTTCTTCAGCGCCCCACCCTGAATCTGCCGCGCCATGAAGTGGTTCGACGGAAAAACCACGTCGTAACCGGATTTACCGGTCATCAGCTTGCCGTCGAGGGTTTCGTTGCTGTCGTAGACGTCGTAGGTGACGCCGATGCCCGTGTCTTTCTGGAAATTCTTCGTGGTGTCCGGGGCGATGTAGTCGGACCAGTTGTAGACCTTGACCGTCTCGGCCGCGTGACTGACGGAAGCGGCCAGCAGCAGCGGCGCCAATGCGAGGGTTTTCTGGATCATGAGGCGATTCCTGTATGGGCTTTTTTTGTTGGCAGGCAATCAAAGGATCAAACAATCAGAAAATCAGCACGTAGCTCTTGCGCACGGTTTCCTGGATGTCCCAGATCCCGAGCGTGTTGGCTGGCAACATCAGTGCGTCGCCGCCTTGTATGTGCAGGGTTTCGCCGCCACCGTCGGGGGTGAAGGTGCAGCGCCCGGAAATGAAATGGCAGAACTCCTGCGCGGTGATCTGCCGCCGCCAGCGGCCCGGGGTGCATTCCCAGACGCCGGTTTCGACACCGTCGTCGCGCTCGACACTGGTGGTCGAGGCAATTGCGACGGGTTCGCCGAGGGGCACGGCGACCGGGTTGGATTCTTCGAGCTCAAGCGTGGCGGTGTTCTTGAATTGGGTGATGCTCATGGCGTGACCTGTTTATTGAGGGAAACGGCGTTCAGTGCATGAAACCTTCCATGAACCCGGCGACCCGGCTGGCGAGCTTGCGCCGCCAGGGCGCGGTCGCGGGATTGGCCAGGGTCTGGTCTTCGTGCACGAAACTTTTGATGATCGCGTTGTAGCCGAGCCAGCGGCATGGCTCTGGCTCCCAGGCACGCAGCGCATGAATGCCACCGTCGGGCAGGACCCACGGTTGTTGGGTCAGCTCGCTGTCGCGCTCAAGAATCAGATCGGCCAGCGTCCGGCCGCCGAGATTGCTGGCACCGACGCCCTCGCCGCCATAACCGCCCGATAGCGCGATGCCGTTGGCGCGGTCGCAAAGCATGTGCGGCTTGAAATGCCGCGACATGCCAAGGTTGCCGCCCCAGGCGTGGGTGATCTGCACATTTTTCAGCTGCGGGAACAGTTCGCCGAACAGATAGCGGCGCAATTCGACTTCATCGCGGGTCAGGTTGAAGTCATGGCGCAGCTTGCCGGCGAACTGATACCCGCCACGGGCGCCGAAGATCAGACGATTGTCGGCACTGCGCTGGCCATAGGTGACCTGGCGGCTGAATTCACTGAAGGCCTGGCCGCGATTGAGGCCGATTTCGTCCCAGGTCGCAGCGGACAGCGGTTCCGTGGCGACAATCAGGCTTTGCACCGGCAATTGATAACGACCAAGTGGTGGCAAGGTCACCGAATAACCTTCCACCGCCGGGACGATCCAACGGCTGCGCACGCTGGCCTTGGCGGTACGCAGACTGCCGGGTTGCCAGTGAGTGACCGGGCTGTTTTCGTAGATTTTCACGCCCATGTTCTGCACGGTCCGCGCCAGACCACGGACCAGTTTCGCCGGGTGAATGGTCGCGACATGGGGGGCGAAGATGCCGCCGTAGGGCTTGGCCACGCGGATCTGCTGGGCCAGCTGCTCGGGACTGAGCCAGCGGTAGTCGTTATCGGTAAGGCCTTGGGCGTGCAGCTTGCTCAGGTAATCGCGCAGAACGGCTTCCTGCTCTGGGTAGCGCGCGGCACAATAAAGCACCCCGCCCTTACGGTAATCGCAGTCGATGCCTTCGCGTTCGAGGACGATCTCCACTTCATCGGGGATGCTGTGCAGCAGATCAAACGACGCCCGCCGTTGCTGCGGCGATAAGCCTGCGAGCAAGTGATCTTCGCCCAGCAAATTACCCATCAGCCAGCCGCCATTGCGTCCGGATGCACCGAACCCGGCGGTTTGCGCCTCGACGATGGCGATATCCAGGCCGGGCGCCTGTTTTTTCAGGTAGTACGCCGTCCACAGTCCGGTGTAACCGGCGCCGATAATCGCCACGTCGACGTCCAGGTCCCGCTCAAGCGCAGGCCGCGCCAGCAGCGGCTCATCGAGCTGATCCATCCACAAACTGATCGTGCGCCACGCCGACATGCCAGACTCCGCCACTGAAAACTTTCGATGGCGTCGATCCTAGTGGCTGCCTTCAGTGGATGTCTTGCGCGCGTGCCCGCAGAGAAATTTGTTTGGCGTAGGCCTTGGGCGACTGGCCGGTGTGTTCGCGAAAGCATTTGTAGAACGCTGACAGCGAATTGAAGCCGGCGGCAAACGCCAGCTCGTCGACACGCAACGGCGGCGTAGCGCTGTCCAGCGCACGCAGCAAATGCTGCAGGCGCGCCTGATTGACGTAGCGATAAAAGCTTTGCCCGAGCACCTGATTGAGTAGATAGGAAATCTGATTGCGGCTGTACCCGCACTCCTTCGCCACCCGTTGCAGGTCAAGCTCAGGGTCCAGATAGGGCTGCTGCTTTTCGAAATACTGCTGCAGGTCTTCGGCCATGAAACTCAGTTGCCGCGGTGACAGACCTAGCCTGCTGACCGCCGGACGGCTTGGCGCGGAGCTACCGACGGCTTGAGTACGCACCAGCGAGGCGTACTCGTTGACGCGCCAGATCAAGCCGTCCTTGACTGTGATCGCTTCGCTGGAGCGAAACGACACCAGGCCATCGCCGCCACGCAAGGTCACCTCGTATTGAATGAACGCGGTGTTGCCATCCACCCGGATTCGGTCGCAATGTTCGAGCAGTTCGTCGGATTCTCGCGGCATGCTCACGCGCACGTAGTCGCGTAACTCATCCAGACCGAGCACCCGGTTCTGAAAGAAATCGTTGTACTGGATATCGGCGTGATAAAGCGCCATGACGCTGTCCAGATCCCGGTGTTTCCAGCTCAGGTGATAGCGCATGACCGTGGCGGCCGTGGCCTGGGTCTGTTCTGGGCCGTCGTCATCGGCGTGCATAAGCGGCTCGGCGAAAAAGAACCGAGCTTGCCCAACTTCCTCTGCCGCTTCAATGAAAAATCCATGGTGGCGTTTTGGCGATAATCGATGAGCCAGTGACTTACATCAAAAAATGCGAATCAATCGCTAAACGGACTGAAAAAACTCACAGTTTTTTCACACACGGATGCTACTTTTAAAGCTCAAGCACTGGTTGAGCCAATGAAGGCTCTTCCCACCTAACATGAGCAAAAGGAAGCGCTCGATGAAGCAGGCGGGCAACACCATGAATAAAGGGTTCAGCAAAGTCACCTTTCCAAACGCTTGCCAGCTGATGCGCTGGCATTTTCATCCCATGGGTTTCGAGGCGACGATGGATGCGCCGGGCAGCATGATCGCCCGTCTTTTCGATCGGGCCAGCGGCGAAACCATGATCGCCATCGCCGGCATTCCCTGCGCAACGGTGATGAACGCGGCGGACGTCGAGCGCATGATCGAAGCCATCGAGGATGAGCTCGAAGCCTTCACTCCTCCGGAATCTCTCAAGAACTACGCATAACCACCTGATCCAAAACAAAAAGCCCGCAGCGATGCGGGCTTTTTATTGGTCAGGCGCTGGCCTTTTCGCGTCGATGGTCGACGAAGAAGGGCTTGCCCTTGGCGACTCGATCCGACGCCCTCGGCATGTTTACCGCCTGGCTGTCTTGCGGTTCGACGTACCAATAGCAATGACTGACGGCGCGCGTGATACCGACGTAGGCAAGGCGCAGGATTTCGTCCTTTTGCGCAGTGTCATAAGGCTCGCTATCGCCGCTTTTGCCCAATCCCGCCATGCGATAGACCTGGTTCTTGTACGGAGAGCTGGTCAGATGCTGGCAATCACCCAGCAGAAATACTGCGTCAGCCTGCAAGCCTTTGGCGCTGTGATAGGTCAGTTGCTTCAGCCGCCGCGCGTCATAGGGCAAGCTCGAATCTACATTAAGTACAGGCTGAATATGCTGCTCTATCAATAACTTATCGCTGCTTTTTCGATAAAGCATCAAGATTGAATCGCCGCGCCGATAATGCTCGGCCAAGCGCTGACCCAATGCTTCATCATCCCGCTCAAGCAAGTTGACCGGGTGAAGCGGCCTGGGCTCACCACTGGCCTTGGCCTTCTTGCCTGCGATTGCCGGCGCTGCACGGACGATGTGTTCGGCGGCGTCGATGATGTGCTGATGGCTGCGGTAGTTGTCACTGAGCATCACTCTTGTGGTGCTCGGTGAAGGAAATTCCTTGTTGAACTCCATGAAGTAGCTCGGCGAGCTGCCGCGCCAGCCGTAAATCGACTGCCAGTCATCACCGACACACAGCAGCGATGAACGCTGTGCCCCTCGCCCGATGTGCATGGCCGGGCCACGGCTACGGATTTCATTGAGGCTGGCGCGAATCCACGAAACGATCTGCGGCGATACGTCCTGGAATTCGTCGATCATCAAATGCGCCATCGGCCGCAGCAGCTCGTCGCTAAGCAGCTTGAGGTTTTCCGGCGAGTGCTCGCTGAACAACGCGAACATGCGGTTGTAGGTCATCACTGGCGGTTTCTGATCCAGCAGGTGATCTTCAAATGCGCGCCAGAACAGGCTCAGGGCCTCAAAGAAAAAACGATCAGGATCGTCCTTGGCGAAGCTCATCCGACTGACCGCGTCCGGTACATCCAGGCCGAGGTTTTCGATAAAGCCTGCTGCGGCGACAAAACAATCCAGCAATGGCGCCGATGCCAGCTCGCCTTTGACCTTGTAATCGAAGCCGGGACCGGCGCTGGCATCTCCGGCCAACGTCGCAAGAACGCGCCTGGATGACTCGTAACTATCAAGCCATATCAATGGCTTACGACAGAAAGCTTGAAACAGGGTGCGCTTGACCGCCCACTCTGCACGGACACTCAGCTTGGCGTTGGGTCGGGTCAGCTGGGCGTTTTCCCTGGGATCAAAGCCGAGCACCACCCAGGCATCGAGGCTGGGAATATAGCCATGAGCGTGGAACTGCGAGCCATTGATTTCGAAGGTCTGCCGATTCGGTTCGATGCCTTTAATGGGCCACGCCCCTGCACGAAACCATAAATCTTCAATCACATCGCAGAGTTCTTCATCGCGCTTGGCTGCCAGTTCGGTGACCGCCATGCGCTTCTGCACATCGGGGTGGTCGCGTTCCAGTTCCTTTAATTGCAAACCCGCGCGGGACAGCGGCTGGATCAACTGGCGGAAACGCTCATCGTCGTTGAACAGCCGGTGATAACAAGCATTAAGTTGCTGGCGCTGTGCGTCATTGATACGCAGGTCAAACGGATTGCTGTCGACCTCCTCTGCGCCGCTTTGCGGGCGATCGCTGAGGTTCTCGAAGGCCTGCAAACGCTCGAAACCCGGCAGGCTGCGCACCATCGGCAGGATGCGTGAGTGGAAGGTTCTGACCAGCTCACGTGCCTGCTTGAGGTTCAGCGGCTGCCCCCACAGCGTGAAGATTTCGATCAGTTTGTTGATGAAGTCCTTACGCGATTCGCGGGTGAAGGTCACCACGGTCATCGAATCCAGCTCAAAACCCAGATAATGGCTGAGCAACAGAATGCGCAGCACCAGAGTGGTCGATTTGCCGGCGCCGGCACCGGCCACCACCGAGGTGGACGGCGTATCGCTGAAGATCATCTTCCACTGCGCAGCGCTGGGCTGGGCGTGGGCCGGAAGCAAACGGGCGACGTCAGCCTTGATGCGCTTCTTCAGTTCAGCCGTCAGCGGCAGACGCCACTCATCGAACAGGTTGTTATCGACGCTGGGCGGCCGATGCTCGGTGTTGCGGCTGTCGCGAATCAGCAGAACCTGGCGGCCTTCCTCCAAACCCTCAAGCTTGCCCTCCTTGAAACCGTATTCGACGCCAGCGGTGTGGCCACTGCGAAATCCGTCGGCTTGCCCGTGCAGCCACGACGCCCGGTGCTGGGCGCGCAGCTTGGTCAACCCGTGACCAAAGAATCGCGCGGCCAGACGTTTGAACCAGGGCATCTCGGCCAGTGGACGAAGTTCAGGGGGAAGATCGGGAATGTGTTGCGCCACGCTGACGGACTCCAGGGTGTGAGGCTGTGGCGGCTATGGTGTCTGGATTTGCTGATGAGTTCTAGCGAAATGCTTACAGGTCATCGGTTTAGGCGACGAATTGAAAGTCGGATGAGACGATTTCGAGGCACGTTCCCATCAAATAAACTGATCATGATGCGGCAGTTTTTGCGCTTTTTATCGATGATTGCCTGATAGATGATCGTCGTCATCACCCATGGGGCCCGCCCCCTGACGACCCTTATTAGGAGACGATCATGCTTGAACTCAGACCCTTCAGCTCGCTGGGCGGCGCCCATCATGGCTGGCTGGACGCGCATCACCACTTTTCCTTTGCCGAATACTACGATCCGCAGCGGATGAGCTGGGGCAACTTGCGCGTGTGGAACGACGACATCATCGCCGCAGGCACCGGTTTCCCGCAGCATCCGCACCGCGACATGGAAATCATCACCTACGTGCGGGAAGGTGCCATCACGCACCAGGACAACCTCGGCAACAAGGGCCGCACCGAAGCTGGCGACGTACAAGTGATGAGCGCTGGCACCGGCATTGCTCACAGCGAGTACAACCTGGAAGACAAGGAAACCAAGATTTTCCAGATCTGGATTCTGCCGACCGAAACCGGTGCGCCGCCGTCGTGGGGAGCCAAGCCGTTTCCTAAAGGCGAGCGCGAAGGTTTTGTCACATTGGCCAGCGGTAAGGACGGCGACGATGAGAGCCTGCACATTCGCGCCAATGCACGCCTGGTGGCGGCCAATATCAAGGCCGGTGAAACCGCTGAATACCGACTGGATCAAGGGCGTCGCGCCTATCTGGTGCCGGCCACGGGCGTGATCGAGGTCAATGGCTTGCGTGCCCAAGCGCGTGACGGCGTGGCGGTGGCCCATGAGCAAGTGCTGACGGTCACGGCGATCGAAGACAGCGAGATCGTACTGGTCGACTTGGCTTGATCTGCAGGCAATAAAAAAGGGCAACCATTAAGGTTGCCCTTTTTTGTGTGCGCATCACTTAGTGGAAATAGCGCCATCCACCAACGTTTGCGCTTCGGCCACCAGTTGCTTGAGGTGGTCGTCGCCGAGGAAGCTTTCCGCGTAGATCTTGTAGATGTCTTCAGTGCCCGAAGGACGCGCGGCGAACCAGCCGTTTTCGGTCATGACTTTCAGACCGCCAATGGCTTGATCGTTGCCCGGTGCATGGCTGAGGATGCTCTGGATCTTCTCGCCTGCCAGCTCGGTCGAGGTGACCTGTTCCGGCGCCAGCTTGCTCAGCAGTGCCTTCTGCTCAGGGTTGGCCTTGGCGTCGACGCGTACCGAGAACGGTTCGCCCAGTTCGTCGGTCAGCGCGCGGTAGGCCTGGCTTGGATCGCGCCCGGTGCGCGCCGTCATTTCGGCGGCGAGCAAGGCTGGAATCAGGCCATCCTTGTCGGTGCTCCATACGCCGCCGTCCTTGCGCAAGAACGACGCGCCAGCACTCTCTTCACCGCCAAAACCCAGCGAGCCATCGAACAGGCCATCGGCGAACCATTTGAAACCGACCGGCACTTCGTAAAGGCGACGGCCCAGGCGCTTGGCCACGCGGTCGATCAAACCGCTGCTGACCACGGTTTTGCCGACAGCGGCATCAGCGCGCCATTGCGGACGGTTCTGGAACAGGTAGTCGATGGATACCGCCAGATAGTTGTTCGGCGCGAGCAAACCACCGGACGGCGTGACGATACCGTGGCGGTCGTGATCCGGGTCGCAGGCAAACGCCACGTCGAAGCGCTCTTTCAGGCCAATCAGGCCCTGCATCGCGTGGCTGGACGATGGGTCCATACGGATTTGGCCGTCCCAGTCGACGGTCATGAAACGGAACGTTGAATCGACCTGTTTATTCACCACTTCCAGGTCGAGACGGTAGTGTTCGGCGATGGCCGACCAGTAGCGCACCCCTGCTCCGCCCAACGGATCGACACCCAGACGCAGCTTGGCATCGCGGATGGCATCGAAGTCGATGACGTTGATCAGGTCGGCGACATAGGTGTTCAAGTAATCGTGACGATGGGTCGTGCTGGCCTTGAGCGCTTGCTCGTAGCTGATGCGTTTGACTCCGGCCAGTTTGTTCGCCAGCAGCTCGTTGGCCTTGGCTTCGATCCACTTGGTGATGTGGGTATCGGCCGGGCCACCGTTGGTTGGGTTGTATTTGTAGCCACCGCTCTGTGGCGGGTTGTGCGACGGCGTGATGACGATACCGTCCGCCAGGCCAGAGGTCCGGCCGCGGTTGTAGCAGAGAATGGCGTGGGAAACTGCCGGGGTCGGCGTGTACTCATCGCCTTCGGCGATCATCACGGTGACGCCGTTGGCGGCGAGGACTTCCAGCGCGCTGGCGCCGGCCGGGGTCGACAATGCATGGGTGTCGATGCCGACGAACAGCGGGCCGGTGATGCCCTGGGCTTCGCGATACAGGCAGATCGCCTGGCTGATGGCCAGAACATGCCATTCGTTGAAACTCAAATCGAACGAACTGCCGCGGTGGCCGGACGTGCCGAACGCCACTCGCTGGGTAGAAATCGATGCATCAGGCTGGCCGGTGTAATAGGCCGTAACCAGTCGCGGGATATCGACCAACAGTTCTGCCGGTGCCGGTTTGCCCGCAAAAGGACTGAGTGTCATGCAAAAACCTCTGAAATCGGAGTGGTTCAGGAAATGCAGCGCAGTTTACTGGCAGTTTGACCACTGTGCGACGGGATGTATCCGAAACTCGCCCGATGTTTTTTAACGTTATGCGCCGGGCGACAGGCGCAAGGCATCACCGAGCAAGCCGATGACACTCGGAAGATCCCGCTCGCCGTGGTGCAACGCGCTTATCCGCAGATGATCCGCATGCAGACCTTGCAGGCTGAACAGCTCGCCGGGGGCCACGATGATCTGTTGCTTGAGCAGGCGACGGAACACATTCGCCATGTCGACCGGCCGTAACGAACGCACCCACACCGTCGCCCCGCCCTGCGGCTCGACTATCTGCAGCGTATCGCCCAAACGTTCGTGCAGAACCTGGATCAACACGGCTCGCCGCTCACCCAGCATTCGCCGCAGCACAGATAAATGTTGATCAAGCCGCCCGCCATTCAACAACCGGGCAATCGCCTTTTGGCGGATCGGCGACAAGCGAAATGCGCGCAGCAGAAAATGGCGTTGCAGCGCCTCACGCCAATGACGCGACAGGACAAAGCCGAATGGCGCTTCAGCGCCGATGAATTTCTCGAAAGTGGAAAACACCAGCAGACGCTCAGGATCAAGCCAACTGCGCAAACGCTGCGAATCATTGCGCTCGTCAAGCTCGCTGTAGCAGTCGTTTTCCAGTACCCAGACCCCATGTTGATTGAGCAACTGCGCGGCGGCCTGCTGACGCTCATGGGTGAAACCCTTGCCGTGGGGCATGCTCATCACTGAAGACAAAAGAACCAGACGTACTGGCTCGTTCTCCAGCAGCGATTGCAGTACCGACAGGTCAAGCACGCCTTCGGCCAGCAATGGCCATTCGATCACGCGCACCCCGCACGACTCGAGCAGACGCAATATCACCCAGTCGCACGGTGATTCGACAATTACGCTGGCGTGACGCAATTCAAGCACCGAAATCAGAATTTCCAGGACCCCGCGCAGATCAGCACCGATATAGATGTCATCGGCATGCCAGAAATGCTCTGTCGAACTCGTGTACCGCGCTGCCAGGGCAACCCGCAACTCCAGCTCTCCGCAAGGTTGCACGAATGTCTGTAGCTGACGCGGATATTGGCGCAGAAGCTCACGTTCCAGCGTCAACAACGGGCTGTCCAGCGGTTGCAGCGAGGCCGGTTCGTCGGCGCTCAACACACACATTCCGGGACGTCTGGCGTTGACGTACACGGTCTCCAGCAGATCATTGCCGTTGCCGGGCGCATCCATGCTGAACAGCGCTTGCGCGTAATACCCTGACTTGGCTATCGAATAGACTCGACCTTCCTTCTCCAGAAGCGAATAGGCGTACTGCACCGTTGAAATGGAGACATTCAATCGATCCGCCAGTTGTCGCAAGGAAGGCATGCGTACCGCCGCACCACCTCCGGCGTCATCAATCAGCGTGGTCAGATATCGATAAACTGCCTGATAAACAAAGTCGTTGTCCCGCGCGCTTTTCACACCCTCATTTCCGTAGATATCGGTTCACCACCCAGGCTCCGGCTCACCGTCAGCGTTCCGTCGACCGCTCGAACGGCGCAGCCGAACGCGCCTCATCCGAAGCCGAACTCTCCGAGGCCAATTGCGTGGGCGCATGAATCTGCACAGGGCCCGTCGCATAGAGGCGGATCACCAACCTGACTGGCAACCCGCTCACTTCCGTTATCCACTTCAAAACCTGCTCCGGCGCGTGCAAGCCTTGCATGGCGCGGTGCAGATCAGGCATGGCGACCAGCATGCCGGGATGACAGTTGCGCAGGAACCGCTCGAGACCTTTGCCGTTGTCGATGAACGGTGCAAACAGCAGGCACACCAGCTGCGTTTCGCTCAATCCGAAACCATTGATGAGGTAGTCCTCGGCAAGCGCCCGCAGCTGCTCTGGCCCGCCGGCATTGTCATAGCTGGCCAGCAAGTGCTCGCAGACAGATTCGGCGACCTGTTTTCGCCGCATGTCGGCCAGCGTGTGACGAACATAATCGTCGATACCCGCCTCATAGGCGCGCCCCTCGATGAAGCGTGCGTACAAACCTCGCACGTGCGCCGAGATCAGAGGGTCAGCGAATACCGCTTCGCCCTGGTACAGCGCCAGGTCGTCAGGTTCATAACCGAGAAATTCGCCCAGCAGCGGCCAGCGATCCTCGATTTTGCCGACCATCATGTCGTTGATGTCGATAAAGCTGGTGCGCCGGCAGGCTTCGAACTCACCTTCCGGACGCCACGCTATCCGGTCATCATCTGCGCGCAGCTCGCGGTAAAAATCATCACCGAGCCCGTCGAGCAGCGGAAAAAGCGCTTCGAATCCCGCACTGGCCAGTTCTGGACCGGTTATTGCCACTCGCTGCATTGCACGGTTCAGGCCTTCGAGGAAATGCTGCTGACTGCCTTTGGTTTCAGTGCTGATCATGGCGTCGACACCATTGTTCCAGCGGGCGATCTGGCTGTAGTACTCGGCCGTCGCCAGATAGGCGTCATCCCATAATTCAGGCGTTTCCAGCCAGGTGCGACAGTGCCCGACCAGCAGCAGATTGACGCGACTGGCCTCACGCCCTTCGTTGCTCACAGGCGTGCGATGGTCGAACGGCAGCACTTCGCGGTTATCGACCATCAGCACCTCGACCCGCGGATCGTCATAAAGAAACAGTGCGCTGTAGCTGCGATGCAGGTTTTGCAGGGCGAGCGGGCTGTCGCCACTCCAGCGCAGGGACGCCACGCGCAACTGGAAGGTCGCCGGAGCACGTCCGGCAATGGTCAACTGCGCAGCCCGGAGCAAGGCCAGGGTGTAGCAGCCGTCACGCAGGCCGGACTGAGGCACCAGCACCTTGAATTGCCCAATGTTTTCCATGCCGCCAGCGGCCACCACCAGGCGCTGTATCAGCAACTGCAATGCCGTGCGCTCGGCTCGGGAAAAGAAACTCAGCAGACGCTGCAATACTTGCTGATAGACATAGTTCATTGCCTGATCATGGATCGTGCTCATCGGTATTTACCCGGTATCAAAAGTTTCATGCCGCGCAGACATGACAATGGGCGCGCGGCAATTGGATCAATAAGTAATAGACGCTGAAATGCTAACACTTACAAAGTTGTAGTTATTTGAAACACTTCACCTGAATAAAGCCATCCAGATGCCAATCGTCACGCTCAACCACCCGTATTCATTGGGCTTTCGCCATTCGCAAATGATCTGAGGAAACTTCCCACAACGTCCCACGACAAATCATTACAAGAAAAGGAGAAGCAACTTCCGAAACGCCCTACAGCAATTAAACAGAAATTGACGAAGCCAGCCGAGCCAGCCATTTGATATTGCCTTGGACAAATTGAATGCACAGCCATAGCTCATTCCTTGAGATGAAAGTAATCATTCAATTATCAGTGCTTATAGTGTGATTAGAAGATACAGATCGAAGGCAAAAACCAGTTCAGTTGCTGAAGGGCCGATGCTTCGATATCGGGAAGGGTTTACTGACAGCGGAGGATCTAAACAGAAAAGAGTCCGTGGCGGCCACGGACTCTGATGAGCGGATTTACGCGGTTTCCACTTGCAGGGCCACTCGCTCGCGGCATGGGCATTCGTCCATGTAGCGATGCGCTTCGACGAACTCGTTGAACGGGAATACACGCGTCTTGAGCGGCAGGAGCACGCGGTCAGCGGTCAACTGGTTGATGTCACGCAAAGCACGCTGCAGAGCGACGTGGTCCTGGACAATGCCCAGCTCCGGCTTGCCGGTGAAGTTGCCGATGCAGTGCACAAAGAACTGGATGTTCTTCTGAAACGCCGCACACGCCGGGAACGGGGTCTGGTTACCACCTTGCAAGCCGTACAGCACCAGACTGCCGCGTGGTGCCAGCACATCGCCGAGCAACGACATCTGCGGGCCGCCAAGACCATCGAACACCACATCGACGCCGCGGTTGTCGGTGATCTTGTTGATGCGCATCAACAGATCTTCCTCTTCGGTGACGATGACCTTCTCCGCACCGAGGGACAGCAGGTACTCCCGCTCCTCCGCCGATTTGGTCGCGGCGATCACTCGCACACCCAGCGCTTTGCCCAATTGCACAAACGACGGGCCGGCGCAGTGGCTGGCGTCAGTCACCAGCGCAAATTGACCGGGTTTGACCCGTGCCAGATCGGCATAAGCGAAGTAGGCGATCAGCAGCGGCGTGTAATGCACGCTCGCTTCGATCGGGCTGAGCACATCGGGATAACGGGTCAGCGCGGTGCGCGGCAGGATGATCGACTCGCCGTACACCGGATAGTCGTTCGGGCTTTCTGCGGGAAAACTGGCCACTTTGTCGCCGACGGACAGGTCGTCGACATCAGCGCCCACCGCAGTGACCACACCAGCCATTTCATGACCGAGGCCCGAGGGAAGACGTGCCTGGGACGATGCCAGATTCTGGCGCCACAGGGTGTCGTACCAACTGATGCCGATTGCCTCGACACGCACCTGCACTTCGCCAGGACCTGGCTGAGCAGCCGCATGCTCTTCGCATTTGAGCACCTCGGCCGGACCAAACTTGTGAAAACGGATCGTGCGGGACATCGCAAACCTCGTCAAAGTAACCTCTAATGCCATGAACTCTATCTGGGCTTTGGACCCAAGACCATCAGTGGCTATTAATAGTCGACATGCCTGTCATTGATTCCGCATCAAGGGCGGCATTGGCAAAATCCATGAAAAAAGGCCTGCCACCGTCGCAGTAAAGCTGAATTTTCCGGTGCAGAGTACCAGCCTTTCCCCGTAAGATTCATGCCGGCCATTGTTCTCATATGGTCGCCCTCGTCAAGTTTGATGACTCTGCCAGGACTCCAGATGAATCGTAATGACCTGCGTCGTGTCGACCTGAACCTGCTGATCGTGTTCGAAACATTGATGCACGAACGCAGTGTGACTCGGGCCGCGGAAAAATTGTTCCTCGGCCAACCGGCTATCAGTGCGGCCTTGTCGCGCCTGCGCAGCCTGTTTGACGATCCCTTGTTTGTCCGCACCGGCCGCAGCATGGAGCCGTCCGCCCGCGCGGTGGAAATCTTCGCCCTGCTCTCGCCCGCCCTTGATTCGATCTCGACCGCCGTCAGTCGTGCCGCCGATTTCGATCCGGCGACCAGCACGTCGGTGTTCCGCATTGGATTATCCGACGACGTCGAATTCGCCCTGCTGCCCATGCTGCTCAAGCGCCTGCGCGCCGAAGCACCAGGCATCGTCCTCGTCGTGCGGCGGGTCAACTACATCTTGATGCCTGGCCTGCTCGCCTCCGGCGAGATTTCCATCGGCGTCAGCTACACCACCGACCTGCCGGCCAACGCCAAGCGCAAGGTCCTGCGCCGCAGTGCACCGAAGCTGCTGCGCGCCGACACCGTGCCGGGGCCGCTGAGCCTGGACGACTACTGCGCCCGACCGCACGCACTGGTGTCGTTCGCTGGCGACCTCAGTGGTTTTGTCGATGAAGAACTGGAAAAACTCGGACGCAAACGGCACGTGGTGCTGGCAGTGCCGCAGTTCAACGGACTGGGCACGCTGCTGGCGGGCACCGATATCGTCGCGACCGTGCCGGATTACACGGCTGAGGCACTGACGGCGGCTGGTGGGCTTCGTGCTGAAGATCCGCCACTGCCTACGCGTACGTTTGAACTGCACATGGCTTGGCGTGGCTCGCAGGACAACGATCCGGGGGAGCGGTGGTTGAGGTCGCGGATTCAGATGTTCTTTGGGGATCCGGATAGTCTTTAGGTATCGTCGGCTAGGGTGCGTTATCGGAAGTACCGTAGAACGCACCCCGTCGGAATCAGATTCCGAATCAATATCCGGACGGGCAAATTGGCATAATATGCCAATGTTCGTAAGTACCGGTTAGGCCAGCACTGGAGATAATTATGGCGACCCGAAACGTAGTGCTCACTCCTCACCAGGAACAGGTTATTCATGACCTTGTCCAGTCAGGCCGGTATCAGAATGCCAGTGAGGTAATGCGCGAAGGCCTGCGGCTGTTGGAGCAGCACGTCGCCGAAGATACCGCCAAAATCGAGGCACTGCGTCAGGCGACCTCGATCGGCATCATGGATCTTGAGCGTGGGCGTTTTACTCAGGTGAACGAAGGGGATCTGGAACATTACCTTGAAGGCTTGAGCCAGGAGGCTACCCTCCCCGCGCGCGAGAAACACTGAGGATGCCGCGATATCGGATTTCCAACCCCGCGCGCGCCGACATTGTCGACATACTCAGACTCTCCCATACCCAGTTCGGCGACCAGGCCCGCCAGCGCTACCAAGCGCTGATCCTTGCAGCGCTGCAAGCGCTGGCCGACAAGCCTTATCGCATTGGCAGCCATGACCGCGATGAGCTTGCACCAGGCCTCCGCAGCTATCACCTCATCTATTCGCGCCAGCAGGCGAAACCCACTCATGGAACGGTCAAGAGCCCGCGCCATATCGTGTTCTATCGCGTGGCAAATGACGACGTGATCGAGGTCGTCAGACTCCTTCATGACGCCATGGAAGCGCATTTGCACTTGCCTGCGGCTGAACGACCTGACCCCATGACCTGACTGACCAAGAACAGGAAGATCAGGCGCCCCCTCTGAATCTCGACCCTGAAAGCCCTTTAGCCTCTTTCCCAATCCGAATCACTTGCCACCCGTCACATCCAGAAAAGTCCCGGTGACAAACGAGGCCTCCGCGCTGGCCAGCCACAAGATGGCCCGCGCCACCTCTTCCGGCTGACCGCCCCGACCCATCGGGATCGAATCCTTCACGCGATCCACCCGCCCCGGCTCGCCGCCGCTGGCGTGCATGTCGGTATAGATGTGCCCCGGGCGAATGCAGTTGACCCGAATACCCTCGCGCGCGACTTCTTTGGCAAAGCCGATGGTGAAAGTTTCCAGCGCGCCTTTCGATGCTGCGTAGTCAACGTATTCATTCGGGCTGCCCAAGCGCGCCGAGGCAGAAGAAACGTTGATCACTGCCCCACCTGTGCCGCCGTGCCGATAAGCCATGCGCTTCACCGCTTGCTGCGCGCACAGGATCGGTCCCAGAGCATTGACCGCGAAGATGCGCTGCATGCGTTCAAAGCTCAGGTCCTCCATGCGTGACTGTTTTGCCAGAACGCCAGCGTTATTGACCAGAACATCGATCCGTCCAAATGAGCGATCGAGGGCCGAGAACAGTTCAGCAACCTGCTCGGGGTCAGCACTGTCAGCACGCAGCGCGAGGCCCTTGCGCCCCAACGCTTCGATATCCGCCACCACCTCAAGAGCGGCGGACTCGTTGGCAACGTAGCTGATGGCAACGTCGTAGCCTTGCGCGGCGGCGAGTCTGGCGGTGGCGGCGCCGACTCCGCGACTGCCGCCGGTGATCAGAATCAGCGGGGCCTGCGAGACTTTATCCATGCGACGTTCTCCTGAGCAGTTGGCCTATGTCAGCCGATGATGATGGCGCCGCTGGCGATGACCACGCACGCCAGCACCCTGCGGACGGTGAGCTTTTCACCGAGGAACAAATAGCCGAGCAATGCGGCAAACAACACGCTGGTTTCGCGCAAGGCCGACACCGCGCCCAGCGGCGCTTCGTTCATGGCGTAGATAACGATTGCGTAGGCCAGCAACGAGACCAGTCCGCCGCCCACTGCGGCGAGCATTCCGGGCCGTACGGAAAACAGACTGCGAGCATCGCGCAGGCCGATATACACCAGCGGCATCAGCACGCCCCACAGGGCGCTCATCCACACCGTGTACGCGAGCGGCGCACCGGAAAGCCTGGCGCCAATGCCATCGACGACGCTGTAGGCGGCGATGAAACAACCGGTGCCCAGCGCATACGGCAGGCTCGGCACCGACAGGCTGCGCCCGCGAAAGGCCAGGGAAATGATTCCGCCGGATACCAGACCGATGCCGAGCAGCTCAGCGGGAGTAATGGTTTCGCCGGCAAACAGCGCGGCGCCAAGGGTGATCAGCGCCGGTGACGAGCCGCGGGAAATCGGATAGATCTGCCCTAGATCGCCGACCCGATAGCTGCGCACCAGGAACAGGTTGTAGCCGACATGCAGCAGTGCCGAGAGCAGCGCATACCCCCAGCTCTCAGGTGCAGGCGCGGCCATGAAAAAGGTGGCAATGAGGCAGACGATGGCGATGGCCACGCACATTATTGTCATCGACCAGAGCCGATCGGCACCGCCGCGCAGCAGCGCGTTCCAGCTGGCGTGCAGGAGCGCGGCGAACAGAACGAGGAGTACGAGATGGATTGGCATGCGGCATTTTAGTCATCGCTGCAGCCCACATTACAGAGAAGTCTCTTCATCCAGTCATGAGCAATACCTCATGACTCAGTGCTGCGCGCCCTGCACTTTCAACGCCTCACTGAGCAACCACTCGCGAAATTTGAGGATATGCGGCTGGGCTTCGATGCCTTTGGGACAGACGAAATAATAGGCAAGCGGCGATGTGAACGGCACATCGAACAGCCTCAGCAAGCGGCCGTCGCCGATTTCATTTTCGACATGCCCGCTGCGCACCAGCGCCACACCCTGGCCGAGCAATGCAGCTTCGACAGTCATGTTGGTGTCGCCAAACCTTACGCTTTCGCGCAGCGGCGAAAATGCCAGCCCGACGGACTCAAACCACACCTCCCATTTCGGCGCCAACTCGGCGCCGTCGCGAATCAGCAACGGCAACTGCAGCAAATCGGCGGGAGCGCCCGGCATGCCGACACGCTGCAGCATCTCGGGGCTGGCCACGGGAAACACTTGCTCCCCAAACAGAAACTCCGAATACAGACCGGGATAATTGCCCTTGCCCAAACGAATGGCGACATCAGCTTCGCCGCTGGCGAAATGGATGATCTTGTCCGTGGTATCCAGCGACACCAACAGCTCCGGGTGCAGGCGCGACAGGTTCGGCAAGCGTGGCAGCAGCCACTTCAACGCGAACGAATAGGTGGTGCTGACGGTCAGGCGAACCCTGTCCTTTTGCTCGCGCAGATCCTCCAGCGTTGCTTCAAGGCTCATGAAAAACTCGCGCACGATCGGCGCCAGCGTCGCCCCCGCTGTTGTAAGGCGTAACGCCTTGCCGCGCTCGAACAATTGCAAGCCCCAAAGTTCTTCAAGGTGCCGGAGCTGATGACTGACGGCGCTTTGGGTTACGTGCAGTTCTAGAGCGGCAGCCGTGAACGTCGGGTGCCGAGTGGCCACTTCGAAAGCCCGCAGGGTCGCGGTCGGGGGCAGGTCTCGCATAAAAATGATCCGGGGACGGTAAATATCAGAGCATGAGGTTACGCTCATGTTAGAGCGAAACTCCCTTGATTGCCCGTTCCGCGACATTGGCGTATTGCTCCGGCAAGTGGGCGAGGTGCTGATAACAGCGAGGCATTTAATCGCCGGATAATCCTCCGCGCGCAGCTTCGGTCGCAATCATTGCAGATCAAGCAACACAGAATTGCCTTCAGGCCGATTGATAGCCCCCTAACGAAAGGTGCATGCTAGAGGGCTGCCTCGGCTCTTATATCATTCCGAATGATAGTTACCTTTGCTTCATTCGATTCGTGCCATCACACCCGCGCCGAGCATCATCCGCCCATCTTCAATACTTCGGCGGATTGCATCCATGGAACAATCACTCAAACATTTGCGCTTCCCGTTGGCCATGCTGGCCGTACTGGTGATGAGCGCCTGCGGCAAAACTCCGGAGACTGCCGGTGCCCCGCCCGCTGCCAAAGTCAGCGTGGCCAAGGTGCTGGAACAACCGGTCAACGAGTGGGACGAATTTACCGGGCGCCTCGAAGCGCCGGAAACCGTTGAAATCCGCCCACGGGTTTCGGGCCAGATCGATCAGGTCGCGTTCACCGAAGGCGCGTTGGTCAAGAAAGGCGACCTGCTGTTCCAGATCGACCCGCGTCCGTTCCAGGCTGAGGTACGCCGCCTCGAAGCTCTGGTTGCTCAAGCCCGCGCCACCGCCACTCGCAGCGAAAACGAAGCCGCTCGCGGTGAACGTCTGCGTGCCAGCAATGCCATTTCCGCTGAACTGGCCGACTCGCGCACCAGCGCCGCCCAAGAAGCCCGCGCCGCCGTTGGTGCCCTGCAGGCACAACTGGACCTGGCCAAACTGAACCTGAGCTTCACCCGCGTGACCGCACCGATCAGCGGCCGCGTCAGCCGCGCCGAAATCACTGCCGGCAACCTGGTGACCGCCGACACCACCGCGCTGACCAGCGTCGTCTCAACCGACAAGGTCTACGCCTACTTCGACGCCGACGAACGCGTGTTCCTCAAATACACCCAACTGGCCCGCAACGGTCAGCGCGGCGCAACCACGCCGGTGTACATGGGCCTGTCCAACGAAGACGGCAACCCGCACCTCGGCCAGATGAACTTCGTCGACAACCAGGTCAATCCGAAAACCGGCACCATCCGTGGTCGCGCAGTCTTCGACAACGCTGACGGCACCTACACCCCGGGCTTGTACGCACGGCTGAAACTGGTCGGCAGCGGCACCTACAACGCCATGCTGATCAATGACGAAGCCGTGGGCACTGACCTGGGCAAGAAGTTCGTGCTGGTGATGGATGGCGACAACAAGACCGCCTACCGCGCCGTCGAACTCGGTCCGAAGATCGAAGGCCTGCGCATCGTCCGCAACGGTCTGAACAAGGACGACACGATCATCGTCAAGGGTCTGCAACGGGTTCGTCCTGGCTCACCGGTCACCCCTGAAGTGATTCCGATGGCCAGCGAGCAGACCCTCGCCGCCCTCGCTCAACAACGTCAAGCGCTGGAAGCCAGCAACCTGCCCAAAGTTGCCCCTGCCAAGGGCGCATCGGGTTCGGCTGCGAAGCTGGCCGCTACGACCCCACGCGGTTAAGGGACGACAACTCCGATGAATTTTTCCCAATTCTTCATTTCCCGGCCGATCTTCGCAGCGGTGCTGTCGCTGTTGATCCTGATCGCCGGTGCGATCTCGCTGTTCCAGTTGCCGATCAGCGAATACCCGGAAGTCGTGCCGCCGACCGTGGTCGTGCGCGCCAACTTCCCGGGCGCCAACCCCAAAGTCATCGGTGAAACCGTGGCCGCTCCGCTGGAGCAAGCCATCACCGGCGTCGAGAACATGCTGTACATGTCCTCGCAATCGACCGCTGACGGCAAGA
>Ga0308161_1000169_pt1 | contig 162796 bp, 167 predicted proteins | sample PhyFR2_FD_201034 | JGI IMG/M metagenome (GOLD analysis project Ga0308161, IMG submission 201034) | Phyllosphere microbial communities from UC Gill Tract Community Farm, Albany, California, United States - DLSLF.R2 | ecosystem: Host-associated > Plants > Phyllosphere > Unclassified | place...
GACGAGCAGGTTATCGGGGCAGGAACGCACTCCACCTGACGACAAGGAATCACGAGCCCCTCGCCCGGGCTTCTGGAGGTTATTCCCTTGGCTGCTGCGAGCAACGCATCCACCACCACCCCGAAGAGCGGACGCGGCGCATCCCGCCTCTCGTTCGCGAAGATCTCCGACAAGCTGACCGTTCCCGATCTGCTCGCGCTGCAGACCGAGTCGTTCGATTGGCTCGTCGGTAACGACGCATGGAAGGCCCGCGTCGCCGAGGCGCAGGCCGAAGGCCGCACCGACGTGCCTGAGATCAGCGGTCTCGAGGAGATCTTCGAGGAGATCTCGCCGATCGAGGACCTCAGCGAGACGATGCAGCTCTCGTTCACCAACCCCTACCTCGAGCCCGAGAAGTACTCGATCGAAGAGTGCAAGGAGCGCGGCAAGACCTACGCCGCCCCGCTCTACGTCGAGGCCGAGTTCATGAACCACCAGACCGGTGAGATCAAGACGCAGACGGTCTTCATGGGCGACTTCCCGCTCCAGACCGACAAGGGCACGTTCATCATCAACGGCACCGAGCGTGTCGTCGTGTCGCAGCTCGTGCGCTCGCCCGGTGTCTACTTCGACAAGACCCCCGACAAGACGTCTGACAAAGACATCGTGTCGGCCCGTGTCATCCCCTCGCGCGGTGCCTGGCTCGAGTTCGAGATCGACAAGCGCGACCAGGTCGGCGTGCGCATCGACCGCAAGCGCAAGCAGTCGGTCACCGTCTTCCTGAAGGCCCTCGGCCTCACGAGCGAAGACATCCTCGCCGAGTTCGCCGGCTTCGACTCGATCGAAGAGACGCTCTCGAAGGACACGATCCTCACCAAGGAAGACGCGCTCCGCGACATCTACCGCAAGCTCCGTCCGGGCGAGCAGGTCGCCGCCGAGGCCGCGCGCGCGCTGCTCGACAACTTCTACTTCAACCCGAAGCGCTACGACCTGGCCAAGGTGGGTCGCTACAAGATCAACCAGAAGCTCGGCCTCGACAAGCCGCTCAGCGACTCGGTGCTCACGGTCGACGACATCGTCGCGACGATCAAGTACCTCGTCCGTCTGCACCGCGGCGACACGTCGTTCGACGGCGTGCGCGGCGGTCAGCCCGCCGAGATCCGTCTCGACGTCGACGACATCGACAACTTCGGCAACCGCCGTATCCGCGCCGTCGGCGAGCTCATCCAGAACCAGGTCCGCACGGGTCTGTCCCGCATGGAGCGCGTCGTCCGCGAGCGCATGACCACGCAGGACATCGAGGCCATCACGCCGCAGACCCTGATCAACGTGCGCCCCGTCGTCGCCGCGATCAAGGAGTTCTTCGGAACCTCGCAGCTGTCGCAGTTCATGGACCAGAACAACCCGCTCGCGGGTCTGACCCACAAGCGCCGCCTGTCGGCGCTGGGCCCCGGCGGTCTGTCGCGTGAGCGCGCCGGTGTCGAGGTGCGCGACGTGCACCCCTCGCACTACGGCCGCATGTGCCCGATCGAGACGCCCGAAGGCCCGAACATCGGTCTGATCGGCTCGCTCGCCTCGTTCGCCCGCATCAACGCGTTCGGCTTCATCGAGACGCCGTACCGCCGTGTCGTCGACGGTCGCGTGACCGACACGATCGACTACCTCACCGCCAGCGAAGAGAGCGACCACATCGTCGCCCAGGCCGGTGTCGCCCTCAAGGCCGACGGCCACTTCGTCGAGGACCGCATCCTCGCCCGTCGCGGCCAGGGCGGCGAGGTCGACCTGTTCCCCGTCGACGAGATCGGCTACATGGACGTCTCGCCGCGCCAGATGGTGTCGGTGGCGACCTCGCTCATCCCCTTCCTCGAGCACGACGACGCCAACCGCGCCCTCATGGGTGCGAACATGCAGCGTCAGGCCGTGCCGCTCGTGCGCAGCGAGTCGCCGCTCGTCGGCACCGGCATGGAGGGCTTCGCGGCGATCGACGCGGGCGACGTCGTCACCGCCGAGAAGGCCGGTGTGGTGCTCGAGGTCTCGGCCGACGTCGTGACCGTGCAGCTCGACGAGGGCGGCACGCAGGACTACTTCCTGCGCAAGTTCGACCGCTCCAACCAGGGCACCTCGTACAACCAGCGCGTGGTCGTCTCGGCCGGTGAGCGCGTCGAGGCCGGCGAGGTCATCGCCGACGGTCCCGCCACCGAGAACGGCGAGCTCGCGCTCGGCAAGAACCTCCTCGTGGCGTTCATGACCTGGGAGGGACACAACTTCGAGGACGCGATCATCCTCAGCCAGGACCTCGTGAAGGACGACACGCTGTCGTCGATCCACATCGAGGAGTACGAGGTCGACGCGCGCGACACCAAGCTCGGCAAGGAGGAGATCACCCGTGACCTCCCCAACGTCAGCCCCGACCTGCTGAAGGATCTCGACGAGCGCGGCATCGTCCGCATCGGCGCCGAGGTCCGCCCCGGCGACATCCTCGTCGGCAAGGTCACGCCCAAGGGCGAGACCGAGCTGTCGGCCGAGGAGCGCCTGCTCCGCGCGATCTTCAACGAGAAGAGCCGCGAGGTCCGTGACACCTCGCTGAAGGTGCCCCACGGCGAGCAGGGCACGATCATCGCCGTCAAGGAGTTCAACGCCGAGGACGGCGACGACGAGCTCGGCTCGGGCGTCAACCGCCGCGTCGTCGTCTACATCGCCCAGAAGCGCAAGATCACCGAGGGCGACAAGCTCGCCGGCCGCCACGGCAACAAGGGCGTCATCGCCAAGATCCTCCCGATCGAGGACATGCCCTTCCTGGCCGACGGCACGCCGGTCGATGTCGTGCTGAACCCGCTCGGCATCCCGGGTCGAATGAACTTCGGCCAGGTCCTCGAGACCCACCTCGGCTGGATCGCCAAGCAGGGCTGGAAGGTCGAGGGCACGCCCGAGTGGGCCGCCCGTCTGCCCGAGCAGGCGTTCGAGGCCGCTCCGAACACCAAGGTCGCGACCCCGGTGTTCGACGGCGCGTTCGAGCAGGAGATCGCGGGTCTGCTCGACTCGACGAACCCCACGCGCGACGGCGAGCGTCTGATCGACTCCACCGGAAAGACCCGTCTGTTCGACGGCCGCTCCGGCGAGCCCTTCCCGGCGCCCATCTCGGTCGGCTACATGTACATCCTGAAGCTGCACCACCTCGTCGACGACAAGATCCACGCGCGTTCGACGGGTCCCTACTCGATGATCACCCAGCAGCCGCTCGGCGGTAAGGCCCAGTTCGGTGGTCAGCGCTTCGGTGAGATGGAGGTGTGGGCGCTCGAGGCCTACGGTGCCGCCTACGCGCTGCAGGAGCTCCTCACGATCAAGTCCGACGACATCCTCGGCCGCGTCAAGGTGTACGAGGCCATCGTCAAGGGCGAGAACATCCAGGAGCCCGGCATCCCCGAGTCGTTCAAGGTGCTCATGAAAGAGATGCAGTCGCTCTGCCTGAACGTCGAGGTGCTCTCGGCCGACGGCACGGCGGTCAACCTCCGCGACACCGACGATGACGCCTTCCGCGCTGCAGAAGAGCTCGGCATCAACATCTCCAGCCGCTTCGAGTCCTCGTCGATCGACGAGATCTGACCCGGCCAGGCAACGAACAGAATTCCGACACAGGAGAACCAGTGCTCGAATCAACCACTTTCGATCAGCTTCGTATCGGCCTGGCCACCGCCGACGACATCCGTCGTTGGTCCTTCGGTGAGGTCAAGAAGCCCGAGACGATCAACTACCGCACGCTGAAGCCCGAGAAGGACGGCCTCTTCGGCGAGCAGATCTTCGGGCCCTCCCGCGACTGGGAGTGCGCCTGCGGCAAGTACAAGCGCGTGCGCTTCAAGGGCATCGTCTGCGAGCGGTGCGGCGTCGAGGTCACCAAGTCGTCGGTGCGCCGTGAGCGCATGGGCCACATCGAGCTCGCCGCGCCCGTCACGCACATCTGGTACTTCAAGGGCGTGCCGTCGCGTCTGGGCTACCTGCTCGACATGGCTCCGAAGGACCTCGAGAAGGTCATCTACTTCGCGGCCTACATGGTCATCTCGGTCGACGAGGATGCTCGTCACCGCGATCTGGCCACGCAGGAGAACAACATCCGTCTCGAGCTGAAGACGCTCGGCGACCGTCGCGACTCGCGCATCGCCGCCCGCCTCGCCAAGCTCGAGGAGGAGCTCGCCTCCCTCGAGGAGGAGGGCGCCAAGGCCGACCAGAAGAAGAAGGTCAAGGACGCCGCCGAGAAGGACATGACCTCGATCCGCAAGAACGCGGACGAGCAGATCGCCAAGCTCGAACGCGTGTGGGAGGACTTCCGCACGCTCGAGGTCGGCGCCCTCAAGCCCGAGGACGACGTCTTCCACGAGCTGCAGGACCGCTTCGGCCAGTACTTCGAGGCCCACATGGGTGCCGAGTCGATCAAGCGTCGCCTCGAGACCTTCGACCTGCAGGCCGAGGCCGACAGCCTCCACCTGCAGATCTCCGAGGGCAAGGGTCAGCGCAAGATCCGTGCGATCAAGCGCCTCAAGGTCGTCAACTCGTTCCTGCAGACCGGTATGAGCCCGGCCTCGATGGTGCTCGACGTCGTTCCGGTGATCCCGCCGGAGCTGCGCCCCATGGTGCAGCTCGACGGTGGCCGCTTCGCGACCTCCGACCTGAACGACCTCTACCGCCGCGTCATCAACCGCAACAACCGCCTCCGTCGCCTGATCGACCTCGGTGCCCCCGAGATCATCGTCAACAACGAGAAGCGCATGCTGCAGGAGGCCGTCGACGCCCTGTTCGACAACGGCCGTCGCGGTCGCCCCGTCACCGGCACCGGCAACCGCGCCCTGAAGTCCCTGAGCGACATGCTCAAGGGAAAGCAGGGTCGCTTCCGCCAGAACCTGCTCGGCAAGCGCGTCGACTACTCGGGCCGTTCGGTCATCATCGTCGGACCCCAGCTGAAGCTGCACCAGTGCGGTCTGCCCAAGCAGATGGCGCTCGAGCTGTTCAAGCCGTTCGTGATCAAGCGCCTGATCGACCTGGGCCACTCGCAGAACATCAAGGCCGCCAAGCGTGCCGTCGAGCGCTACCGCCCCGAGGTCTGGGACGTGCTCGAAGAGATCATCCGCGAGCGTCCCGTGCTGCTGAACCGTGCGCCCACGCTGCACCGTCTCGGCATCCAGGCGTTCGAGCCCCAGCTCGTCGAGGGCAAGGCCATCCAGCTGCACCCGCTCGTCTGCGCGGCGTTCAACGCCGACTTCGACGGTGACCAGATGGCGGTCCACCTGCCGCTGTCGGTCGAGGCCCAGGCCGAGGCCCGCATCCTGATGCTGGCGTCGAACAACATCCTGAAGCCGTCGGACGGCCGCCCGGTGACCCTGCCCTCGCAGGACATGATCATCGGTCTGCACCACCTGACGACCCTCAAGGAGGGCGCGATCGGCGAGGGCCGTGCGTTCGGCTCCGTCGGCGAGGCGATCCTGGCCAAGGACGAGGGCACCCTCGACCTGCAGGCCAAGGCGCGCATCCGCATCCCGGGCCTCACGTTCCTCGAGGGCCAGGCGCCCGAGGGATACGAGAAGCACGGACTGGTGGACGCCTCGCTCGGTCAGGCGATCTTCAACGACACGCTGCCCAAGGGCTACCCGTTCGTCCGCGAGCAGGCCGACAAGGGCAAGCTGTCGCAGATCGTCAACAAGCTCGCCGAGGAGTACCCCAAGGTCGAGGTCGCGGCCTCGCTCGACCGCATCAAGGACGCCGGCTTCTACTGGGCCACGCGTTCGGGTGTGACGGTCGCGCTGAGCGACATCCTCACGCCCCCGAACAAGGGCGAGATCGTCGCGGGCTATGAGAAGCAGGCCGCCAAGGTCCAGGCGCAGTACGAGAAGGGCCTCACCACCGACGCCGAGCGTCGTCAGGAGCTCATCAAGATCTGGACCGAGGCCACCGACGAGGTCCAGAAGGCGATGCGGGACAACTTCCCCGCCGACAACACCATCAACCGCATGGTCTCGTCGGGCGCCCGTGGTAACTGGCTGCAGATCCGCAACATCGCGGGTATGCGCGGCCTGGTGAACAACCCGAAGGGTGAGATCATCCCGCGTCCGATCATCTCGTCGTACCGCGAGGGTCTGTCGGTCGCCGAGTACTTCATCGCGACGCACGGTGCCCGTAAGGGTCTGGCCGACACGGCCCTCCGTACGGCCGACTCGGGCTACCTGACGCGTCGTCTGGTCGACGTCTCGCAGGACGTCATCATCCGCGAAGAGGACTGCGGCACGTCGAAGGGCCTCGAGCTCCCGATCGCCGCGGCCGACTCGGCGGGCAACCTGGTCAAGGACGCCAACGTCGAGAACTCGGTGTTCGCTCGTACGCTCGCCACGGCGGTCGTCGACGCGCAGGGCACCGTGCTGGCCGAGGCCGGCGACGACGTGGGCGACGTGCTCATCAACAAGCTGGTCGAGGGCGGCGTCGAGTCCATCAAGGTCCGCTCCGTGCTGACCTGCGACTCGGCCGTCGGTGTCTGCGCGAAGTGCTACGGCCGTTCGCTGGCCACGGGCAAGATCGTCGACATCGGTGAGGCCGTCGGCATCATCGCGGCCCAGTCGATCGGTGAGCCCGGTACCCAGCTGACGATGCGTACCTTCCACACCGGTGGTTCCGCTTCGGCCGACGACATCACGCAGGGTCTGCCCCGCGTGCAGGAGCTGTTCGAGGCCCGTACCCCCAAGGGTGCGTCGCCGATCGCCGAGGCCGACGGTCGCATCACGATCGACGAGACCGACAAGGCCAAGAAGGTCATCCTCACGCCCGACAACGGCGACGAGCCGGTCGTGTACCCGGTCCTGAAGCGTGCGACCCTGCTCGTCGAGGACGGCCAGCACGTCAAGGTCGGCGAGCCCCTCCAGGTCGGAACGCTCGACCCCAAGGAGGTCATGCGCGTGCAGGGCGCCCGCGAGGTGCAGAAGTACCTCGTCAACGGCGTCCAGGGCGTGTACCGCTCGCAGGGTGTGCCGATCCACGACAAGCACATCGAGGTCATCGTCCGACAGATGCTCCGCAAGGTCACCGTCGTCGACCACGGCGACACCGACCTGCTGCCCGGTGAGCTGGTGGACTTCAAGCGCTACCAGACCATCAACCGCGAGGCGGTCGGCGAGGGCAAGCGTCCCGCGTCGGGTCGTCCCGAGCTGATGGGTATCACGAAGGCGTCGCTCGCGACCGAGTCGTGGCTGTCGGCGGCATCGTTCCAGGAGACCACCCGCGTCCTGACGCAGGCGGCCATGGAGGGCAAGAGCGACCCGCTCGTCGGCCTCAAGGAGAACGTCATCATCGGAAAGCTCATCCCCGCCGGAACCGGTCTTGCGAAGTACCGCAACGTCACGGTCGAGGCGACGGAAGAGGCCAAGAGCGAGCGGTACCCCAACCGCATCTTCGCCTCGGACGGCGCCTACAGCGACGCCGACCTGAGCTACGTCGACTTCGACAGCTTCTCGACGGACGACTTCACGCCCGGCACCTACAACTGAGTGAGGCGAGGGCAGAGCACGCTCACGTGCGCTGCCTCGCCGATCGAGATCGCTGAGTGACGTCGTCGTGAAGACGACCGACCCGGCCCGGGATGCCACGCCTCGACGTGGCATCCCGGCACACGATGGCCCCCGGCTTCCGCCGGGGGCCATCGTCGTCTGCAGGAGACGCGGGCGACGAGAACGGCCTCCGTGCTTCCCCGACGGCGTGTCGAGAGCGGGGGAGGGGCGGTCGCGCCGCGTACCGTGGTCGTGGAGGAACGATGGCACGAGTCGGTGGCCGCAGCTGGTGGATCGCAGGTCCTGCGACCGTGCTGTGTCTCGCGATCGTCGTCGCGCTCGGGATGCTGGCGGCACCCGGCCTTCCGGGAGCCGTCTCGTTCGTCGGCGACATGCTGCGCGCGGCCACGTCGGTTCCCGCCGCCGCGGGCGATCCGCCCCGGTGGGAGGCGTCGACCCCCGCCGACGACTGCCGCACGCTCTACTCGCAGCCGCTGTGGTCGGCCCTGGTCTGGTCTCCCGATGCGCTGCTGTCGCAGAACCGTTCGGCGCCCGTGTCGACGCCCGAGGCCGTGGCCGCGGCCTCGCCGACCGTCGTCGTGACGTGCCGGTGGCGCGGGGCGGCGGGGCGCTCGATCTCGACGACCGTGTCGACCGTGACCGGTGCGGGAGCCTCGGCGGTGCAGGCGACCCTGTCGTCGCAGGGGTTCGCGTGCAGCGTCGCGGGCTCGACGACGCACTGCGAGCGCACGACGGGCGACGTGCGCGAGGTGCACGACCTCCGTGGCGACCGCTGGGTGTCGTCGACGCTCACGGGATGGGCGCCCGAGGGATACACGACGACCGTGGCATCCCGCGCGTTCGGCGGCTGAGCGGGGCTCAGCCGAACACGGCGGCGATGATGCTGGCCGTGTAGCCCGTCGGCGCGAGGTTCGAGTACTGCGTGTCGATCATGACGCCGTCACGCCAGAAGAGCGTGCGCCCGTCGTTGACGGGGTACTTGTCGTCGACCCAGGTCTTCTCGCAGCGCGTGCCGTCGTCGGGGGTGTAGCACTGGAACCCCTGGGTCGCGACGAGACCGTTGAGCATGTCGAGGGCGGGGCCGCGGTCGACGCGCGAGATCGTGGTGGCGAGGCCGGTGGTGTCGGCGCGCGGATCGCGCCAGATGCACACGAGAGAGCCGTCGGGCCGGGTTCCCGACGGCCCCATCGCCGGGTCGTTCAGCGGCGTCGTGCCCAACTGGGCGAGCACGTCGGCGGTCAGGATCGCCTTGCAGTCGGTGGGGACGCGGGCGGCCACCGCGGTCGGCGACGGGCTGGCGGCGGCGTCGGGGGTGCGTGACTCGACGGGCGACGGCGCGGTCGGCCGCGGCGTCGCCGGCGAGGGCGTCCCGCCGTCGGGCATGCAGCCGCTCAGGGCGATCACGGCCGCACCCAGAAGAGCGAGGACCGGAAGCAGACGGGTGGCGCGGGCGTGCATGTGCACACCATAGACGTCGGCGCCGACAGCGTCGATCCCGGCGCGACGACACCGACCCGGACACACGACGGCACGCCTCCCGGCAGACGCGTCGGCCGCGGGTTACCCTGACGCGTCAGGACCGCCGGTGTGAGGAGAATCCCGATGAGCGACCCGCAGTCGTACGGAGACCCCGTCGACGAGCCCCAGGACGACGCGCACGACGTCGTCGGCCGTGCCCACGAGGGGCTCGCCGACGCCGAGGCGGCCCGCCGCGACGCGGTCGACCCCGCCGCGGCCGAGGCCGCGTGGGAGGAGCGCGAGGCCTCGGAGCGGTCGGCTGCCGCGCCCGTGATGCACACCGGCAGCACCGGTGAGGCCGCCGTCGTGCACGACGCCTCGCCCCGTCAGCCCGAGCCCGCCGCCTCGTCGGCGCTCGACCTCGACGACGAGGACGCCCGCTGGGCCGCGTACGCGGCCTCGGCCGAGCCCGAGACCGCTCCGCGCGAGCCCGTCGACCCGGCCGTGGCTGCGCCCGTCGTCGCCGGCGCCGCGGCCGCGGCGGCGACGCCGCGCGTCGACGAGCCCGCCGCCTACGGATCCGAGCCCCTGCGTGCGTCGAGCGGAGCGCAGCCCATCTTCGTGCAGGCGCCCGAGGCTCCGCGCCCCCGCGGCAACCGCGGCGCCGCCGGGGCGATCGGGCTGCTCGCGGCGCTCGTCTTCGCGGTGCTGAACCTCGCCGCGATCCTGGGCCTCGCCCTCGTCACCAACCGCATCGGCTTCGCCGACGTGCCCCAGACGGCGCTCGACGCCTTGACCACCTGGATGCTCTGGGTGCCGACGGTCGCCTTCTTCTTCGGCTTCTGGTTCCTCGGTGCGATCATCAACCGCGGCCGGTGGGGACACTGGGTCGTCTGGGGTCTGATCGTGGGCGTCGTCGCCTGGGCCGGGCACCTGCTCGCGGCGCTGTTCTCGGCGCCGTTCTGGATGATCACCGCTCGCGAGGGCGTCGACCTGCTCGAGCGCAACCTGCTCGCCCCTCTGGCGATCGTGTCGTTCGTGCTCGGGCGTGAGCTGACGATCTGGTTCGGCGCCTGGGTCGCCCGCCGCGGTCGCCGCGTCACCGAGCTGAACGACGAGGCCCAGCGCGAGTACGAGCGCACCCTCGAGGCAGGCCCGCAGCTCGCACGCTGAGGCGGGATGCCATGACCGACGCGCCACGACCGGCGGGGGTGACCCCGCCGGTCGCCGTCGTCTTCGCGACGGTGACGTACGTCGCCCTGGCGATCGGCGGTCTGGGCGTGACGGGCCTGTTGCTCGACGCCGACGTCATCCCGGTGACGGGTCTCGGCGCGATCCCGGGCGTCGTCGGGATGCTGTCGTCGACCGCGGGCTTCGCCGGGGTGCTGCTGTGGGGCCTGCGCGCCCGGCCGCCCGGATACCTGACCGCCGTGCCGTGTCTGTTCGCCGCCTACGTCGGCGAGGTCGTCGGCATCGTCGTGGGAGCCGCCCTCGCGGGCCTCGACCCGGCGCGCGGCGCGGCGGCGGCGGGATCGGTGGCCCTCGGCTGGCCGGCGGTCGTGATCGTCCTCGCCGCCCTGACGGCGGGGCTCCTGGGGGTGGCCCTGGTCCCTTCCCGAGGCGCCCGCCCGCACTGGTCGTGGGAGGGCGACGACGAGTGACGCGCGGGGGAGACGGCATCCGGTGTCTTTCGGGCGTGTCGCACTAGCGTAGGAGCGTGGAGCGGTCGCTCGAGACCCAGGTCGGCCAGGCGGTGGACGCCTGGCTCGCCTGGCTGCCCCGGTGGGAGCCGGCGCATCACCGCGGCCGGGTCGCGCCGTGCCGTCGGTGCTTCGGCTCTCCGGTGCTGTCGGCGGCAGGGCTCGGGTCCGACGTCCCGCACGGCGTCCAGCACGGGCTGTCGACGCGTGTGAAGACGATCGTCGACAACGCCGTCGCCGTGTACACCTCGCGCAACCTCCCCATGCTGCAGGCCGAGCTCGACCAGCAGGCCGAGCGCAACCGGCGTCGTTCGTATCGTCCGACCGAGGGGCTCGAACCCGAGTTCGACGGGATGCCGCTGGACCCGGAGCCCGATCCCGCGGCGCCGTTCCTGTTCACGATCGCCGGTATGGCCGCCGAGGAGGACGCGGGGATCCCTGCGCTCCCGCCCCTGTCGGATGCCGCGAAGGCGGCGCTGCGGCAAGAGGTCGGGCTGGCCGACGACTACGCCAACATGATCGGCCGCGAGGTGTGCACGATCCTGCTGCACCACCGGCTGCGCATCCAGGCGGCGATCGCCGAGTACGTCGAGCCGCAGATCGCCGCGATGCTCGACGAGCTGGCCCGATCCCTCGACGCCCCGTTCGATCCTCGAGACCCCGGCGCCGCGGCATCCTGACGTTGTGGAGGACGCCACGGGCGTGTCACACGGCTTTGTTAGCATTACCGGGTCGCTCGCGGGCCGAACCGCGAGCCCGACGCCGTCCGGGGAGGGGGAACGATGCCGCAGCGCCTTCCGTCCGCGCCTCCGATCCTCCCGGGCCTCGTCTACATCCGTCCGCTGGGCTCCGGCGGCTTCGCCGACGTCTTCCTCTACGGGCAGGACATGCCGCGACGCGAGGTCGCCGTCAAGGTGCTCCCGAGCGACGTGCGCGACCCCGACCTGCTGCGCATGTTCAACGCCGAGGCCGACGTGCTCGCCCACCTGTCGGCGCACCCCTCGATCGTGACCGTCTATCAGGCCGGCATCTCGGCCGACGGGCGCCCCTACATCGTCATGGAGTACTGCCCCGGCTCGCTCGCGCAGCGGTACCGCGTCGAGCGCATCCCGGTCGCCGAGGTTCTCGCGATCGGCGTGCGCATGTCGGGCGCCCTCGAATCGGCGCACCACGCCGGCCTCGTGCACCGTGACGTCAAGCCCAGCAACATCCTCGTCACGACCTTCGGCTCGCCCGTGCTCGCCGACTTCGGCATCTCGTCGTCGCTCGTGCGCCAGGGCGCCGAAGAGATGCTCGCGATGTCGGTCCCGTGGAGCGCCCCCGAGGTCATCGCCGAGCAGACGGCCGGCACGATCTCGAGCGAGGTGTGGAGCCTGGGGGCGACCGTCTACTCGCTCCTGGCGGGCCAGAGCCCGTTCGAGCGGCGCGAGCGCGGCCAGAACTCGCGCGAACAGCTGCGTCGCCGCATCGCGCGGGCGACGTACACCGAGATCGGCCGTTCCGACGTGCCGGCATCGCTGCAGGCCGTGCTGGCCCGTTCCATGTCGCGCAATCCGGCCGAGCGATACGCCACCGCGCGTGAGCTCGGCGAGGCACTGCAAGAGGTGCAGGGCGAGCTCGGGCTCGCGGCGACCCCGCTCGAGGTCCCCGCGGCCGAGTGGGCCCCCGCCGCCAGCGGGGTCGACTTCTCGGACGGCACGCTCCGCGGACCCGTGCGGTCGCGCATCGAGCGCGAGGGCGCTCGCAAGCTGCGCGACTCGTCGGGCGTGGCGGGGCTCGCGCGCGACGAAGACACCGACATCTCGGCCCCGATCGTCCGCGGCCAACGCGTCCTCCCCTGGGCGCTCGCCGTCCTCGCCGTCGTGGCCGCGGGAGCCGTGCTCGTGGCGGCGCTCTTCGCCACCGGGGTGCTCTGATGCGCCGGTCGACGATCATCGGGCTCGCGGCGAGCCTGGCGACCGCGGCCGTCGTCGTGACCGCGAGCGTCGTGTGGCCGGGGCTCGACGCGCAGCAGACGCCCGAGGTCGACACCTCGGTGTGGGCCCTCCAGACCGGCGACGGCCAGCGGTACGCCCGCGTCAACACCGCCGTCGGCGAGCTCGACACGGTGCGCGCGGCGGGCAACCCCAGCCAGGTGGCGCAGAGCCCGGCCGGGGCGTTCCTCTTCACCGACGGCTACAGCAAGATCGCCCGCATCGACGAGTCGCAGCCCATCGACCTGCAGAAAGACCAGCTGCAGAGCGCGCCCGACACGCCGAGCGGCACGACCTCGATCACCACCGCCGGCGATTTCGTGGTCTATCGCAGCGACGCCGGCACGCTGCACGTCGGCCGGTTGAGCGAGTCCGGCGACGCGCTCCCCGAGTTCGACCCCTTCCACCGGTCCGCCGACGACGACGCGCCGGCATACACCGCAGACGCCGTCGCCCTCAACGACCGCGGCATGCTCTTCGCCTACTCGTCTGCAGACAAGTCCGTCGTCCGGTACGACCTCGCCACCGACCAGCTGCGCGGGCGCGACGCCCTCGACGCCCAGGTCGCCACGCCAGTCCTGTCGGCCGCGGGCGACACGTGGGTGCTCGTCGACTCCGGCGACGGGCGGGTGTGGCGCCGGGGCGCCGATCCGGCGTCGATCGAGACGACCGATCAGCTCGTCATCGGCGACGCCGACGCCGGTGCCGATGCCGTCTACGTCGCCGACGACCAGGCGCTCTGGAGCATCCCGGCCGACGGCGGCGCTCCGCGTCGCGAGCTCGGCGGCGGTGGAAACGTCCTCGGGCAGCCCGCTCGCCCCATCGCGCACGACGGCGTCGAGTACGCGGCGTGGCTGCTGCCCGGTGAGGCGCGGGGAACCCTGTGGCGCTCCGACCAGGGCGAGACCGGACTCGACTACGGCGGCAGATCCCTGCCCGACCAGCGCCGGCCCACGTTCGTGGCCAGCAAAGACGCGGTGATCCTCAACGAGACCCGCACGGGCTGGGTGTGGACGGTCCCGGACGGCCGGCTCGTGGCATCCAGCCAGAGCTGGAGCCTCGACGACCAGAACAAGCAGGCGTCGGTGCAGAGCGAAGAACAGCTCAGCGTCGTGCTCGACCCCAAGCCCCCGATCGCCGAGCCCGACGCCTTCGGCGTGCGCGCCGGCGAGCTGGCGACGCTTCCGGTGCTCTTGAACGACCACGATCCCAATGAGGACGTGCTGAGCATCGTGCCGCAGAGCGTGACCGGCCTCGACCCCAAGTTCGGCACGTTGAGCGTCACCGACAACGGTCAGCGGCTCGCCGTCCGCGTCGCCGACAACGCCACGGGATCGGCGAGCTTCACCTACACGGTCACCGACGGCACCACGGCCGACGGGCTGCTGTCGAACCCTGCGACGGTCACGCTCACCGTCTCGCCTCCGTCGGCGAACTCGGCCCCGGTCTGGTGCGGCGTCGAGAAATGCCTGCAGCCGTGGCCCTCGCCAGAGGTCGCCCGGGGCGGCACGGTCACGGTACCCGTGCTGCCCGGCTGGGTAGACCCCGACGGAGACCCTCTGTTGCTGCTCTCGGTGCAGAACCCGAGCGGGGTGGGCAACGTCGCCTCCACCCCCGCCGGAGAGGTCGTCTACCAGCACACCGACGACGGGTCCGGCGGAGAGCAGACGATCCAGCTCGACGTCACCGTCGCCGACACCCACGGGGCGACGGCGACCAAGCCCCTGCTCATCCGCGTGTCACCGAACCCGGCCCTCGCGGTGCAGTCGTTCGCCGTGGTCAACACGGTGGGCTCGGGCCTGACGGTCGACGTCGGACCCCACGTGACCGGCACGGCCGGCGGCGTGACCCTCGGCTCGGTGCGCGTGCTCGACGATGCCGCGGCGACCGCCACCGTCGTCGGCGGCAGCACGAAGTTCGACTTCACCGCGGCGCAGCCCGGCGTCTACCGCGTCGACTTCACCGTCACCGGCGAAGGACGCGATGCGACCGGCACGGCGCGCATCACCCTGCTCCCCGCGGACGCGGCGCCCCAGCTGTCGACCGCGCCCGTCGTCGCCTTCGTCCGACCGCAAGAAGACGCCACGCTCGACGTGTTCCCCGCGGTGTCGAACCCCACCGGCCGCGTCCTCCTGCTGAGCGACGTCGTCGGCAAGGCCGTCGACGGGGCGTCGCTGGTCGTCGACACGGTCGGGCAGAACGACCTGCGGGTCTCGGGCAGCACGGCCAACGGCGACGCCGGGCTGTTGGGCACCGTCACCTACACCGTCAGCGACGGCACCGACGACGAGGGCGCCCGCGTGCAGGGGCAGGCCACCGTCTACCTGCTCCCGCCCCCGCCCGAGATCGCCCCGATCGCGGTCGACGACACCGTGACGGTGCGCGCGGGCGCCCAGGTCGACATCCCCGTGCTCGACAACGACATCTCGCCCGCGGGCGGTCGGCCGGTCCTCGACCCCGCCACCATCCAGGCGCAGCCGGCGAGCGACGGGCTCGCGTTCGCCTCGGGGGGAGTGCTGCGCTACCTCGCGCCGACCACGCCGGGCAGCTACGCCGTGACGTACCACGTGTACACGACGGGGACCCCGTCGCTGTGGGACGAGGCGACGGTCCACATCACGGTCCTCGGCGACGAGGCGAACCGCGCACCGGTGCCCCACACGCTCGAGGGCCGGGTGCTCAGCGGCGGCACCACGACGATCCCGTTCTCGAGCTTCGGCGTCGACCCCGACGGCGACGCCGTCTCGCTCGACCGCATCGTGTCACAGCCCGACCGCGGCACGGCGGCCGTCTCGGCCGACGGGTCCTCGATCGTCTACACCTCGGTCGCCGGGGATCGGGGCCAGGTCTCGTTCCGCTATCGCGTGGTCGACGCCCAGGGCGCGACTGGCGAGGGCACCGTGCGCATCGGCGTGCTGGCGGCCGAGGCCAACCCGAGCCCCATCACGTTCACCGATTACGTGCAGGTGCAGGCCGGAGCCGACAACACCATCCGCGTCAACCCGCTCGCGAACGACATCGATCCGACGCAGGGGCGGCTCACGCTCACGTCGGTGCGTCCCGACCTGCCCGAGAAGCTCGCCGACGACAGCGACAATCCCGAGTACACCCGCCTCAAGGGCTTCATCCAGAACGTCAGCGACAGCGCGGTCGTCATCCGTGCCGGAGACGCCCCCGGCACCATGTCGTTCCTCTACGACGTGCAGTCCGACTCGGGCAACACGGGTCGCGGTCTCATCGTCGTCAAGGTCGTGCGCGAGAGTGTCCCCGACTATCCGGTCGTGGCCGACACCGTGCTGACGGCCGAGAACCGCGACGACTTCACGTCGGGCGTCGACGTGCTGCAGGGCAAGGCGTCGTGGGCGGGCGGCGACGTCTCGAGCCTGAACGTCTCGCTGTGGGGTCAGCCGACGGGCGTGCGCATCAGCGGGCGCCAGATCAGCGGAGACCTGCCCGCGACGCGGCGCATCATCCCGTTCGCCATCACGGGCAAGATCGGCGACACCGACGTCACCACGTACGCGTTCCTCCGCGTCCCGGGCGACGACGACCTCACGCTCGCCCTGCGCGCGGGAGCCGCTCAGCAGGTCGACGAGCTGTCGTCGGTCGAGTTCGACATGGCATCCCTCGTCGCCGTCCCGCGACGGTCCACCCTCGAGGTCGGCCCGAACGCGTCGACGACGGGGGTGCGCGCCGAGGGACGCTGCTCGGTGAACGGCACGACGGTGCGTTACGACGCGGGAGCGGGCTCGCCGTGGACCGACGCCTGCCAGGTGCAGGTGCGCCTCGCGGGCACCGAGGAGTGGACGCAGCTCTCGGTGCCGATCGGGGTCGTCGCGAAGAACCCGCAGCCCGAGCTGCGACCGGGCTCCCTGACGGTGGGCCCGGGCGAGACGGCCACCTTCGACCTCCGCAACATGACGTCGTGGCAGCTGGGTCGCGAGGACTGGGCGAACATCCGCTACGCGCTCGACTACGCCGGGTCGAACTTCGAGGTCAGCCTCGACGGCTCGACCGTCACGGTGACCGGCGCCGATCGCGCCGTTCCCGGTTCCGAGAACGTCGCCGTCGTCGGCGTCACCAGCCACAACGCGGTCGCGCCGGCGCGCCTCATCCTGCGGGTGGGCGCGGCGCCGTCGACCCTTCCCCAGGGCGGCACGACGTCGCAGCAGTGCTCGCAGGCCAACGGGACGAGCTGCACCATCTCGGTCGTCGGTGCGAGCGGCGAGGTCAACCCGCTCCCGCGCACGCCTCTCGAGGTCGTCGGCGTGCGTGCGACCGGCACCTGCACCGGGGTGACGTTCGGCGTGGCCTCGGGCACGAGCATCCTCGCCACGTGGACGCAGGACGCCCCCGGCGCCACCTGCTCCGCCGCCGTGACGCTGCGCGACGCGCAGGGGCGTACGACGGCCTCCACGCGCGACGCGCGCGTCCTGCTCGACCTGCTCGGCTACCCGCGCTCGCCCGCCAGCGTCCGCCAGACCGCGTACGGAGACGGCACCGTCACCCTCCGGGTCGACCCGGGCGACGCCCGTATGGCCTACCCGGCGCTGTCGGGCTTCACCGTGCGGTACAACGGCCAGGTGGTCGGCCAGTGCGGGCCCGACGGGTCGTGTGCGCCGATCTCGGCGCCGAACGGCGAGCAGCGCGAGTACGTCGTCACCGCCGTGAACAGCGTCGGCGAGTCGAGCGGATCCGCGCGCACGACGGCATGGGCCTACAACGCGCCCAAGCGGCCCGATGGCGCCGACTGGAACGCGGTGCGCACGGGCGACGGTCAGGGCAACTACATCGACATCACGATCAACGGCGTCGACGGCAGCCAGACCGGCACGCTCGAGATCGCCAGCGCGGCGGGCGAGACCCGTCGGGTGTCGGTGCGGCAGAACGACCAGACCGTGCAGGTCAACGGCTTCCGGGTGGGCAGCAACGCGGGCACGAACATCACCGTGACGCCGATCTCGCGGTTCTCGGTCCCCCCGGGCCTCGGGGGAGCCGCGAACGGCCAGCAGCTCGTGTTCAGCGCCCACGGCGTCGGCGTCGCGCAGAACCTGAACCTCGCCCTCACGTCGCGGTCGACCGGCAACCAGCAGTCCACGGTGATCGCCGACGGGACGGCCCAGGCCAACGGCGACGACGTCGAGCTGCGCTACGACATCGCCGAGGGTTGGAGCCCCTGCCGGCCCGGCTCGGGGTCGAGCCACGAGGAGTTCCCGAACAAGAACGACGGCGACTCCTACGACTACACCCTGTGCGTCGAGACGTTCTTCCGGGGGCAGTCGTACGGGGCCGTCTCGGTCAAGCAGAGCATCAACGTCGCGCAAGACACCTCGGCGCCGAAGGGCTACACCTTCAGCGTGAACCCGCGTGCCAACGTCGACGGCAACACCGCGCGCTGGTACTTCGACCGCACCATCGGGCAGGGCAGCGCCCCGCCCCGCAACAACACCGTCAAGTACGAGAACTGGGGCCCGGGGTCGAGCGTGTTCGACCGCGACCCGAACATCCTCGTGTACTTCCAGCACCAGATCTGGGGGACGCAGTCGCAGCGCGGGCTCGTCACGCCGGCGTCCGGCAGCGCGCCCTACCAGGTGCAGGCCTCGTGGGACGTCAAGCAGGGCGGCTGCGTCGCGGGCGGCACGCTCACCGCGACCGGGTCGTCGTCGAACGACAAGGGCAAGGTGGCGTTCGACTACGCCAACGTCCAGTACCTCGACAAGAACAACCTGCCCCTCGCGAAAGACGCCCAGGACTCCCGCAAGGTGCCCGCAGGAGCCGTCAAGGTGCTCAACATCGGTGTCACCGTCAGCTGGCCCGACGGCTGGAACCTCCAGAACGCCACCGACACCTTCGATGACACCTGCACGGCCAACTGACCCCCATCCGATCGACCGAAGGACGCGCACGACATGACGATCACCCAAGAGCAGGCCACCTGGTTCGGCCAGACCTTCTCGCAGATCGCCGACAACGTCGAGCGCGCCGTCCTCGGCAAGCGCCATGTCGTCGAACTGGTGCTCACCGCGATGCTCAGCGACGGGCACGTGCTTCTCGAAGACGTGCCGGGCACGGGCAAGACCTCGCTCGCCCGCGCCGTCGCGCAGTCGGTGCAGGGCACGAACACCCGCATCCAGTTCACGCCCGACCTGCTCCCCGGGGACATCACGGGCATCACCGTGTACGACCAGAAGACGGGCGTGTTCGAGTTCCACGCCGGGCCCATCTTCGCGAACATCGTGCTCGCCGACGAGATCAACCGCGCCAGTCCCAAGACGCAGGCCGCCCTGCTCGAGGTCATGGAAGAGGGCCGCGTCACGATCGACGGGGTCTCGCGCGAGGTGGGTGTCCCCTTCCTCGTGCTCGCCACGCAGAACCCCGTCGAGCAGGCCGGAACGTATCGTCTGCCCGAGGCGCAGCTCGACCGTTTCATGCTGCGGACCTCGCTCGGATACCCCGACCACGCCGCCACCGTCCGCATCCTCGACGGCGCCCCCGTCGCCACCGCCGACCTGCGCCCGATCATCACCCCGCAGGCGCTCGTCGGCATGGCCGACCTGGCGGTGGGCGTCTACGTCGACGCGCTCGTCCTCGACTACATCGCGCGTCTCGTGGATGCCACCCGCTCCGCCGACGAGGTGCGTCTGGGAGTCAGCATCCGGGGCGCGCTCGCCCTCACCCGGGCCACCCGTGCCCGGGCGGCGTCGCACGGGCGCACCTACGCGACGCCCGACGACGTCAAGGCGCTCGCGGTGCCGGTGCTCTCGCACCGGCTCATCCTGCATCCCGAAGCCGAGTTCGACGGGGTGACGCAGGAAGCCGTCGTCGGGCAGGTGCTGCTCGACGTGCAGCCGCCGACACAGCGCGAGAGCGCATGATCGGCCGGGGCGACGGCATCCGGATCGAGGTCTCACGAGACCTCGGCGCCGCGGGAGCGCGCCGATGCCGAACCTGAACATCACCGAGTCCCGCCTGACCCGCACGTCGGCCGCCACGGTCGGCACGGGGTCGCGCACCTCGGTCACCTCGACCTCGGCCCGGCGCACGCGGCGCCTGGTCGGCGCGGTCGTCCGCGCCGCCGAGCTGTGGCGGCTGGTCGTGGCCGGTGCGACGGCCGCGGTGCGCTGGGCGGGCCGCACGGTGCGTCCGGCCGGGGCGCTCGTCGTGGTGGCGGCCACGATCGGGCTGGCGATGGGCGTCGTCTTCGGGTGGGTCGAGTGGATGGTGGCCGGGGTCATCTCGCTGTTGCTGCTCGCGATGAGCGTGCCGTTCCTGTTCGGCGCGCGCGCCTACGACGTCGACCTCGCCCTCACGCGGGAGCGTGTCGTGGCCGGCCAGAGCGTGTCCGGCGAGATCGTGGTCCGCAACGACGGCGCGCGCGTGGCGCTCCCCGGTCGCCTCGACATCCCGGTCGGCTCGGGCCTGGTCGAGTTCGGCGTGCCCCTGTTGCGTCCCGGTCACAGCATCGCCGAGCCCATCGAGATCCCCGCGCTCGCGCGCGGGATCGTGCGGGTCGGACCCGTCACGACGGTGCGCAGCGACCCGGTGGGCCTGCTGCGACGAGAGCACGCGTTCGACGACGTGCACGACCTCTTCGTCCACCCCCGCACGGTGGGGCTGCCGTCGACGAGCGCGGGTCTCATCCGCGACCTCGAAGGCAACGCCACGCGGCGGCTCGTCGACGCCGACATGTCGTTCCATGCGATCCGCGAGTACGTGCCGGGCGACTCCCGTCGCCAGGTGCACTGGAAGTCGACGGCCAAGACCGGTCGGCTGATGGTGCGGCAGTACGAGGAGTCACGTCGATCGCGCATGGCCGTCGTGCTCGGCGCCGCACAGGCCGAGTATGCCGACGCCGACGAGTACGAGCTCGCGGTCAGCGCCGCCGCCTCGCTGGGGCTGCGGGCGGTCAGAGACGCGCGGGACATCGACATCGTCACCGGCTCCGAGATCCCACGGGTGGTGAAGGGACGCCTTCGGGCGATCCGGCATCTGCCGACGGTCACCCCGCGGACCATGCTCGACGGGTTCAGCTCCCTCGAGCGGTACGAGAACACCATGGCGGTCGAAGACGTCTGCCGCCTGGCATCCGAGGCCAACGAGCGTCTCTCGATCGCCTTCGTGGTCACGGGCTCGGTCGTGCCGGTGTCGCGTCTGCGGCAGGCGGCCCTCGCCTTTCCGAGCGACACGGCCGTCACCGCCGTGGTCTGCGACGAGCGCGCGCACCCGCGCATGCAGGCGATCGCGGGCCTCACGGTGCTGACGATCGGGACGCTCGACGACCTGTCGGGCCTCCTCGTCCGGGGAGCGACATCGTGAGCGCCCCGCGCACTCGGCGCCGGTCGGCGCCCCTCTCGCGCGTCATCGCCGGAGCGCTCTTCACGGCGGTCGTGGTGCTGCTCGCCGCAGTCGCCGCGTGGCCCGTCTACGCCTCGGTGTCGTTCGTGGTGCTGGTGGCCGTCGCCGTCCTCGTCGCGGCCGCGGCCGTCGTCGTCACGGCCTGGCGCGGCTGGGGGCCGTGGATCCTGGCGGGCATCGTCGCGGCGGCCTTCGTGCTGCTCGCCGTGCCGCTCGCCGTCCCGTCGCGACTCGGGGGACCCCTCGACATCCTGCGCGGACTGGGAGAGGCCCTCGCCGGCGTCGTGGTCGCGTGGAAGGACCTGGTCACGGTCGACCTTCCTGTCGGCTCGTACCGCAACCTGCTCGTGCCGGCCCTGGTCGTGTTCCTGGTGGGGACGACCGTCACCCTCGTGTTCTCGTGGCGCGACGACCGGCGCGCGCCCGTCGCGGTCGTGTCGGGGCTGGGGATGATCGGCTTCGGCCTGTTCTTCGGGCGCACCTCGACGAGCGCCCCGCTGGTGCTCGGGCCGGTGACCCTCGCCGCACCGGTCGAGACCTTCCTCGGCCTCTCAGCGGTGACCGCCGGCGTCCTGTGGCTCGCCTGGCGCACGCGTGACGAGCGTCTGCGCGCGCTGCGCCGCGCGAGCGAGTCGGGAACCGTGCAGATGACCCGGCGCCCTTCGCGCTCGGACCGCCGTCGCGCGGCCCTGGGAGCCGGCATGGTCGCCGTTGCGATCGCGGTCGCCGTCGCGATCGTCCCCGCCGCGGCGCAGGGCGCCGACCGGCAGGTGCTGCGGTCGGCGACGGGGCCGGAGCGTCAGATCGCGGCGGCCGTCAGCCCGCTCGCGGAGTATCGGGCGATGTTCTCCGATGCGCGCCTCGACGACGTTCTCTTCCGCGTCAGCGGGACGGGGACGCTCCCGGACCGCATCCGCCTGGCGACCCTCGACGCGTACGACGGCGAGATCTTCCGCTCGTCCGGGTCCGACGAGGGGCAGTTCGTCCGAGTCCCCTCGCGTCTCGACGCGGGAGACGGGCGCCAGGTGGAGGCCGACGTCGAGATCGACGACCTCACCGGCATCTGGATGCCGACGGCCGGGCGCCTCGAGTCAGCCGACTTCGCGGGCAGCCGCCAGAGCCAACTGGCCGACAGCTTCTATTACAGCGCCGGTGCCGAGGCCGGTGTGGAGACGGCCGGGGGCGGTCTGGCGACGGGTGACGGGTACCGTCTCACGGCGGTCGAACGCTCGGGCGACGACGCCGCCGCGGCCCGCCCGCCGGGCGATCCGCAGGGCGTGCGGGGCGGCGACAACCTGCGGCGCTGGGTGCAGGAGCACGTCTCGGGCGACGGCGGAACGGCGCTCGCCGGCCTCGTCCAGCTGCTGCGGGAACGCGGGTACCTCAGCCACGGGCTGCAGGTCGCCCAGGGCGCTCCCACCCCCAAGTGGGCCGCCGAGCTGGCGGGCTACCAGATGCAGCCGAGCGCCTCGGGCCACTCCCTCGCGCGCATCGACCAGATGTTCCAGAAGCTGCTCGAGCGCGAGGACGACCCGCGGGCGAAGGCCTCGGGGAACTACGTGGCGGCCGTCGGAGACGACGAGCAGTTCTCGGTGGCGGTCGCGCTCATCGCCCGAGAGCTCGGCTTCCCCTCGCGCGTGGTGGTGGGCGCGCGGCTGACCACCCCCGACACCGGGCTCACCACGTGCAAGGACGGGGCGTGCCGTGCGCAGGACCTCACGGCATGGACCGAGGTGCGCTCCGACGACGGGCGATGGGTCCCCGTCGACGTCACGCCGCAGTGGAAGCAGTCGCCGAGCCTCGAGGTGACGCAGCAGCGCGACCCCGAGAACGTCACTCAGGTGCGCCCCGACACCGTGCAGGAGGTCGTGCCGCCGGCTCCGGTGCAACAGGACAACGGGCAGAAAGACGACTCGCGTACCGACGATGGCCTCGACCTCTCGTGGCTGTGGCCCATCCTGCGCATCGGCGGTCTGGTGCTGCTCGGCCTCATCGTGCTGTTCGGTCCGGTCGTCGCCGTGCTCGTGGCCAAGGCGCTCCGTCGTCGAGGCCGTCGGCGCGACCCCGACCCCCGGGTCGCGGTCGCGGGCGGCTGGGAGGAGTACGTCGACGCCGGGGTCGACTCCGGACGCGAAGTGCCCCGTGCCTCGACGAGGCGCGAGTTGGCGACCGCCTTCGGCACGCCCTCGGGGACGCGTCTCGCCGACGACGCCGACCGGGCCGTGTTCTCATCGGCGCCGATCAGCGACGACGAGGTCGCCGAGTTCTGGCGCATCGTCGACGAGGAACGCCGCACGTTGACGGGTCAGCGCGGCTTCTGGCGACGGGTGCGCGCGGCCGTATCGTTGAGATCGTTCACGCGGCTGCTCGCGCCGCGCCAGAATTGGCGAGCCACGCTGCGCCGCGATGAGAGGGGGAAGCGCCGGAGCGCTCCGCGCCGACGCGACACGACATGAATGACTCCGCCGCGATCGTCCTGCCGTTGGCGAGCACGATCCTCTTCGTCGTGGTGTACGTCTGGCTGGCCCTGGCCCTGTCGGCCGTGTTCCGCAAGGCGGGCGAGCAGAGCTGGAAGGCCTGGGTCCCGATCGTCAGTTCGGCGACGGTCCTCAAGCTCGGCGGGTTCTCGCCGTGGCTCGTGCTGATCAACCTCGTCCCGATCTTCGGTGCCCTCGCCTTCTTCGTGCTGTGGGCGATCTCGCTGTACCGTGTCTCGGCCGCCTTCGGCTCCGGCGGCGGCATGGCCGCGCTCGGATTCTTCTTCCCCTATGTCTGGGCGAGCATCCTCGGGTTCGGCGACGCCCGCTGGCAGGGCGCCGAACGGCCGTCCGCCCCCGACGACGCCGCCCCCGTGCGCCGCCGCGGCGACTTCGACGGCCCCTACGTCCCGCTCGTCGGCGGCTGGACTCCGCCCGCGCCCGACGACCTGCGCCCCGAGCCGGATCCCGCGCCGGCACCGTCGGCCGCGGCGGCATCCGTGCCTGACGTGGCCCCGGCCCCGTCTGCTCCGGCCCCCGCGTCGGCGCCCGTCGCGGTGCCCTTCGCCGCTCCGACCGTGCCGCTCGCCGATGCCGTGCCCGCTCCGCTCGACTGGGCACCCCCCTCTCGGGAGCCGGCGCCGGCGACGTCGGTGTTCGACGCGCTCGACACGATGCGCGACAGCGCGCCCGCCGACGACGAGCCTCCGTACACGGCCGTGCCCGTCGAGGCCCCGCCGGTGTCGCACGTGCCCTCGCGCGCCGAGGTCTCCGACGACGGCATCGCGCCATGGGCCGATGTCGCGCCTCGCGCGCCCCGACAGGATGCCCCCGCCGCCGCCGACCCGATCGCCTCGGTTCCGCTTACGCGTCCCGCCGCGCCGCCGGCGCCCGTGCCCTCGACGCACGGGCCCCTCGAGCCGGGCGACGACTTCCCCGAGCCTTCCGAGGCGGTCTCGGCGGTCGTCGGTGCGCCGGATGCCGGTGCCCCCCGTTCCGCTCGCACGTCGGTGTCGGCGCTCTACACGCAGCCCGAGGTCCCGGGCGAGCCGGACGATGATCTCGAGGCCATGGATCGCACGGTCGTGGCGCGTCGCCGTCGGATCCCGTGGGCGCTCGTCCCGCCGAGCGGTCCGCCCGTCGAGCTGACCTCGAGCGTCGTGATCCTCGGCCGTCGACCCGCCCCCGATCCCGCGCGGCCCGATGCGCAGCTCGTCTCGATCTCGGACGAGACCCGGACGGTGTCGAAGACGCATGCGCGCCTCGAGCTGCGAGCCGACACCTGGTACGTCACCGATCTCGACTCGACCAACGGCGTGCTCTTCGCCACGCTCATGGGCACCGAGGTCGAGGCTCCTCCGGGCGAGGAGATCGAGGCGGGGGAGCGTTTCTTCCTCGGCGACGCGGAGGTGCGTCTGTCTCGGAGAGAGGTGTGAGCGACCGGGGCGAGCCCGCCGACGACATCGACGAGGCGACCCTCTGGTCGGGACGCCTGCGTCCGTGGCCCGTCGCTCCCATCGAGGATGTCGACGACACCGTCCGTGCGCCACGCACCGAGCCGGTCGATGACGACACCCTGCGTGTGGCACGGGAACCGGTCGATGACGACACGGTGCGTGCGATGTCGGGCGCCGAGCCAGTGGACGACGAGACGTTCCGTGTGGTGCCGGCGCCCGGCGACACGATGGCGAAGCGCGCCGAGGCAGAGCCGGTCGATGACGCCACCTTCCGTGTCGCGCGCGAGCCCGTCGACGACGACACGGTTCGTGCGCCTGCCCGTGCGGTCGCCGACGGTCCGCTGCCCCGCGACGGGACGGCATCGTCGCGAGACGCGCTGCCGGTGACCCGCCGCGCGGCATCGGCTCCCGCGACGCCGGACGACAGCGAAGACGAGACGATCCGTGTGGCCCGTCCCGTCGAGCCGTCGGCGCCCGGGGACGTGCCCGACGAGGCCACCGAGCGATCCGCGCGGCGCCGACCCGTCGAGGCATCCGCGCCATTCGATGACGACACGGCGCGATCGGTCGGGCGGCCTGCTGCTCCGGTCGAGGCGTCCGATGCGTTGGATGACGACACCGAGCGGTCCGGTCGGCGCCGGTCGCCGTCGACCGAGGCGTTCGACGGCGATACCGCGCCGGGTCTGCGTCGTGCACCCGCCGCGCCCGAGCCCGAGCCCGACGCCGCGCCCGATCCTGCGGTCGACGACCGGACCGTCGTCGTGGCCGCGGCGGGGGCGGCTCCCGCGCCCGAGGAGCGGACCGAGCTGCGTGACGTGCCGGCCCCGACCCGGGCCGCCGCACGTCGTTCGTCCGATGAGCCCGCGGTGCGGGCGGGGTCGGCGCGCGAGGCGCGGGTGCCCGATGCTCAGGAGCGCGAGCGCTATCGGCCGCGCGAAGACGACGTCGCGCGGGTCGAGCGCCGCGCGCATCAGGCCCGTCCGGCCGACGCCGTCGACCCGGCGCAGGTCCGGCCGCGGTCGCAGCGCCGCGGGGCGACCCGCGTCGTCGTGACCATCGCGATCGTCGCGGTGCTGATCGTGGCGGCCGGCGCGGCCCTGGTCGTCCTGACGCTCTGAGACGGGCTTCCGGGGTCGTTTGCCCGCATGCCCTCAAGACGCGTATCATTGATCGGGTGTGCGTTCACGCGCGCCGTGTGTCGTGCCTTCGGGCGGGTCGCCCGGCGCAACGGCCGCACCATCTCAGGGAAGGGTCTGCGAACAGGCCACCCCCACGGCATATCCACCACAACCGCGTCCGATCATTCTGTCGCGCGGTGGATCACACGTGAGCCCGACACGTCATGAATCGCAAGATGCAGGACGCGCCGGGGGAGACACGACGCTGTCACCGTGCAGCACCTGGGCGGAACCGGAAGGGACCGCTCAGCCAATCAAGGAGAGAACGTGCCAACCATTCAGCAGTTGGTTCGCAAGGGCCGCTCGCCGAAGGTCTCGAAGACCAAGGCTCCGGCGCTGAAGTCGAACCCCCAGCAGGCCGGCGTGTGCACCCGCGTGTACACCACGACCCCCAAGAAGCCGAACTCGGCGATGCGCAAGGTCGCCCGCGTGAAGCTGCGCAACGGCACCGAGGTCACCGCCTACATCCCCGGCGAGGGCCACAACCTGCAGGAGCACTCGCTCGTGCTGGTCCGCGGCGGTCGTGTGAAAGACCTGCCCGGTGTCCGCTACAAGATCGTCCGTGGTGCGCTCGACACCCAGGCTGTCAAGAACCGTAAGCAGGCTCGCAGCCGCTACGGCGCGAAGAAGGGCTGAGAACCATGCCTCGTAAGGGTCCCGCCCCGAAGCGTCCCGTCGTCAACGACCCGGTGTACGGCGCTCCCGTCGTCACGCAGCTCGTCAACAAGATCCTGGTCGACGGCAAGAAGTCGCTGGCCGAGTCGATCGTCTACGACGCCCTCAAGGGCGTCGAGTCGAAGAACGGCCAGGATGCCGTCGCCACCCTCAAGAAGGCGCTCGACAACGTGCGCCCCACCCTTGAGGTCAAGAGCCGCCGCGTCGGTGGCTCGACCTACCAGGTTCCCGTCGAGGTCAAGCCGCACCGCGCGAACACCCTCGCGCTGCGCTGGCTCGTGAGCTACGCGAAGGGCCGTCGTGAGAAGACGATGACCGAGCGTCTGCAGAACGAGATCCTCGACGCCTCGAACGGCCTCGGTGCCGCGGTCAAGCGCCGCGAGGACACCCACAAGATGGCCGAGTCGAACCGCGCCTTCGCGCACTACCGCTGGTAAAACCCCCGTCGGGTCCGTGACCGCACCCCGGTCACGGACCCGACGATGGGCCCGGCATCAACCTCCCAACAGGTAAGGAAGACCCCCGTGGCACAAGACGTGCTCACCGACCTCCACAAGGTCCGCAACATCGGCATCATGGCGCACATCGATGCCGGCAAGACGACGACGACCGAGCGCATCCTGTTCTACACGGGCGTCAACCACAAGATCGGCGAGACGCACGACGGTGCGGCCACCACCGACTGGATGGAGCAGGAGCAGGAGCGTGGCATCACGATCACGTCCGCTGCTGTGACGTGCTTCTGGGACAAGAACCAGATCAACATCATCGACACCCCCGGCCACGTCGACTTCACGGTCGAGGTCGAGCGTTCGCTCCGCGTCCTCGACGGTGCCGTCGCGGTGTTCGACGGCAAGGAGGGCGTCGAGCCCCAGTCCGAGACCGTGTGGCGCCAGGCCGACAAGTACGACGTCCCCCGCATCTGCTTCGTCAACAAGATGGACAAGCTGGGTGCTGACTTCTACTTCACGGTCGACACCATCGTCAACCGCCTGAAGGCCAAGCCGCTGGTCATCCAGCTGCCGATCGGCGCCGAGAACGACTTCGTCGGCGTCATCGACCTCGTCGAGATGCGCGCGCTGGTCTGGCCCGGCGACGCCAAGGGCGACGTGACCATGGGCGCCAAGTACGAGATCCAGGAGATCCCGGCCGACCTCGCCGACAAGGCCGCCGAGTACCGCGAGAAGCTGCTCGAGACCGTCGCCGAGTCCGACGAGGCGCTGCTCGAGAAGTACTTCGGCGGCGAAGAGCTGACGGTCGCCGAGATCAAGGGCGCCATCCGCAAGATGACGATCGCCTCGGAGCTCTACCCGGTGCTCTGCGGCTCGGCGTTCAAGAACCGCGGTGTGCAGCCCATGCTCGACGCGGTCGTCGACTACCTCCCCTCGCCCCTGGACGTGCCCGCCATCGAGGCGCACGACCCCAAGGACGAAGAGATCGTCATCGAGCGTCACGCCGACCGCGAGGAGCCCTTCGCGGCCCTGGCGTTCAAGATCGTGACGCACCCGTTCTTCGGCCGTCTCACCTACATCCGCGTCTACTCGGGTCACCTCGACTCCGGCGCGCAGGTCGTCAACGCGACCAAGGGCAAGAAGGAGCGCATCGGGAAGATCTTCCAGATGCACGCCAACAAGGAGATGCCCGTCGACTCGGTCACCGCGGGTCACATCTACGCGGTCATCGGCCTCAAGGACACCACGACCGGCGACACCCTGTGCGACCCGGCCAACCAGGTCGTCCTCGAGTCGATGACGTTCCCCGAGCCGGTCATCGAGGTCGCCATCGAGCCCAAGACCAAGGCCGACCAGGAGAAGCTGGGTGTCGCCATCCAGAAGCTCGCCGAAGAAGACCCGACGTTCCGCGTCGAGCAGAACGCCGAGACCGGTCAGACCGTCATCAAGGGCATGGGCGAGCTGCACCTCGACATCCTCGTCGACCGCATGAAGCGCGAGTTCAAGGTCGAGGCCAACGTCGGCAAGCCGCAGGTGGCGTACCGCGAGACGATCCGCAAGACCGTCGACCGTCACGACTACACGCACAAGAAGCAGACCGGTGGCTCGGGTCAGTTCGCGAAGATCCAGTTCGCGCTGGAGCCCCTCGAGGTCACGGCCGACAAGACCTACGAGTTCGAGAACAAGGTCACCGGTGGTCGCATCCCGCGCGAGTACATCTCGCCGACCGACCAGGGCTTCCAGGACGCCATGAACGTCGGCGTGCTCGCCGGCTACCCCATGGTGGGTGTCAAGGCGATCCTGCTCGACGGCGCCTCGCACGACGTCGACTCGTCCGAGATGGCGTTCAAGATCGCCGGCTCGATGGGCTTCAAGGAGGCGGTCCGCAAGGCGAACCCCGTCATCCTCGAGCCGATCATGGCCGTCGAGGTCCGTACCCCCGAGGAGTACATGGGCGACGTCATCGGCGATCTGAACTCCCGTCGCGGCCAGATCCAGTCGATGGAGGACGCCGCCGGCGTCAAGGTCGTCCGGGCCAACGTCCCGCTGTCCGAGATGTTCGGCTACATCGGCGACCTGCGCTCGAAGACCTCGGGTCGTGCCGTCTACTCGATGGAGTTCGACAGCTACGCCGACGTCCCGAAGGCCGTGGCCGACGAGATCATCCAGAAGAACAAGGGCGAGTAACACCGCTCTCCGGATGCCGGGAGCCCCCGCCCGCGAGGGCTCCCGGCATCCACTCAAACTCAATATCGACTCTCTAGTAACCTGAGAACCATCCCCGTGGAGAACCGGTCGCAATCCAGCGCCCGCGACTCCGCATCTACCGTCCTGAGGAGGACCCAGTGGCTAAGGCCAAGTTCGAGCGGACCAAGCCGCACGTGAACATCGGAACGATCGGTCACGTCGACCACGGCAAGACCACGCTCACCGCTGCCATCTCGAAGGTGCTCGCCGACAAGTTCCCGTCGGCCACCAACGTCCAGCGTGACTTCGCGTCGATCGACTCGGCGCCGGAAGAGCGCCAGCGCGGTATCACCATCAACATCTCGCACGTCGAGTACGAGACCCCCAAGCGTCACTACGCTCACGTCGACGCGCCCGGTCACGCCGACTACATCAAGAACATGATCACCGGTGCCGCTCAGATGGACGGCGCGATCCTCGTGGTCGCCGCCACCGACGGCCCGATGGCTCAGACCCGTGAGCACGTTCTGCTCGCCAAGCAGGTCGGCGTGCCCTACCTGCTCGTCGCGCTGAACAAGAGCGACATGGTCGACGACGAGGAGATCCTGGAGCTCGTCGAGCTCGAGGTTCGCGAGCTGCTGTCGTCGCAGGACTTCGATGGCGACAACGCCCCCGTCGTCCGCGTCTCGGGCCTCAAGGCTCTCGAGGGCGACGAGCAGTGGGTCAACTCGATCGTCGAGCTCATGGAAGCCGTCGACGAGTCGATCCCCGACCCGGTGCGTGACAAGGACAAGCCGTTCCTCATGCCCATCGAGGACGTCTTCACCATCACCGGTCGTGGAACGGTCGTCACGGGCCGCGCCGAGCGCGGTACCCTCGCGATCAACTCCGAGGTCGAGATCGTCGGCATCCGCCCGACGCAGAAGACCACGGTCACGGGTATCGAGATGTTCCACAAGCAGCTCGACGAGGCCTGGGCCGGCGAGAACTGTGGTCTGCTCCTGCGCGGCACCAAGCGTGACGACGTCGAGCGCGGCCAGGTCGTCGTGAAGCCCGGTTCGGTCACCCCGCACACCAACTTCGAGGGCACGGCGTACATCCTGTCCAAGGAAGAGGGCGGCCGCCACAACCCGTTCTTCACGAACTACCGCCCGCAGTTCTACTTCCGTACCACGGACGTGACCGGCGTCATCACGCTGCCCGAGGGCACCGAGATGGTCATGCCCGGTGACACCACCGAGATGTCGGTCGAGCTCATCCAGCCGATCGCCATGGAAGAGGGCCTCGGCTACGCGATCCGTGAGGGTGGCCGCACCGTCGGCGCCGGCACGGTCACGAAGATCCTCAAGTAAGACGGATCACTTCGACCCAGGGGTCGGGCCTTCGGGCCCGGCCCCTTCGTCGTGTTCTCTGAGAGGTGGCAGAGGTTACGGCCGTCGCGACACGCCCGGGTTTGCGACACGCCCGACCGCCGCGTAGACTAGTCCAGTTCCACATTCCGGCGTGCGTCATGCGCGCCAGGATCACTGCCAGGGCAGTGCACAGGCGGCGCGACAGCGCAGGGTCCTGGGCCGCGGGCAGCAGAACACACACCGAACCCCCTCCATCCTCACCGGATGCGCACGTGTGCGCACGAGGGGCGGGCCGGATGCCATGGCATCCGGTTTGACAGCTGAACAGCGGTGCAGCATCTCTCGCGAGAGCGAGGGGAAGTGCCAGGGCGCGCAAGCGCCACCGTGCGTCCGATGCCCGGGGTCGGGTATGACGCGAGAAAGAGAGTGAGCAGACAATGGCGGGACAGAAGATCCGCATTCGCCTGAAGTCGTACGACCACGCCGGACTGGACTCGTCCGCGCGCAAGATCGTCGACACCGTGACCCGTGCCGGCGCCACCGTTGTGGGCCCGGTTCCCCTGCCGACCGAGAAGAACGTCGTGTGCGTCATCCGGTCGCCGCACAAGTACAAGGACAGCCGCGAGCACTTCGAGATGCGCACCCACAAGCGCCTCATCGACATCATCGACCCGACGCCCAAGGCCGTCGACTCGCTGATGCGTCTCGACCTGCCGGCCGATGTCAACATCGAGATCAAGCTCTGAGGTCCGACATGGCTGACATCAACTCCAAGGTTTCCAAGGGCCTCCTCGGCACCAAGCTCGGCATGACCCAGGTGTGGGACGAGAACGGCAAGCTCGTTCCCGTCACCGTCATCGAGGTCGCGCCGAACGTCGTGACCCAGCTCCGCTCGGTCGAGAAGGACGGCTACAACGCCGTGCAGATCGGCTACGGCCAGATCGACCCCCGCAAGGTGAACAAGCCCCTCACGGCGCACTTCGAGGCCGCCGGGGTCACCCCGCGCCGCCACCTCACCGAGGTCCGCACCGCTGACGCCGCCGAGTACTCGCTCGGTCAGGAGCTCACGGTCGACGGTCTCTTCGAGGCCGGCCAGCTGGTCGACGTCGTCGGCACCAGCAAGGGCAAGGGCACCGCCGGTGTCATGAAGCGCCACAACTTCAAGGGTGTCTCCGCCTCGCACGGTGCGCACCGCAACCACCGCAAGCCCGGTTCGATCGGCGCGTCGTCGACCCCGAGCCGTGTCTTCAAGGGCATGCGCATGGCCGGCCGTATGGGTGGCGAGCGCGTGACCGTCCTCAACCTCACGGTGCACGCCGTCGACGCCGAGAAGGGTCTGCTGCTCGTCAAGGGCGCCGTCCCCGGTGCCCGTGGCCGCATCGTCTACGTCCGCAACGCAGTGAAGGGTGCCTGATCTCATGGCTGACTCGACTCTCGCGCTCGACGTGCGTAAGGCCGACGGCAAGAAGGCCGGCTCCGTGGAGCTGCCCGCCGCGATCTTCGACGTCAAGACGAACATCCCGCTCATCCACCAGGTCGTCGTGGCGCAGCGCGCCGCGGCTCGCCAGGGCACGCACTCGACCAAGCGTCGTGGCGAGGTCTCCGGTGCCGGCCGCAAGCCCTTCAAGCAGAAGGGCACGGGTAACGCCCGTCAGGGCTCGATCCGCGCGCCGCACATGACCGGTGGTGGCATCGTCCACGGCCCCAAGCCCCGCGACTACAGCCAGCGCACCCCCAAGAAGATGATCGCGGCCGCCCTGCTGGGCGCGCTCAGCGACCGTGCTCGCGGGCAGCGTCTGCACATCGTCGACAGCTTCGCCATCGAGGGCGCGCCCTCGACCAAGGCTGCCGCTGCCGCGCTGAAGGCTTTCGGTGCCGTCAAGAACGTCCTCGTGGTCATCGAGCGCGACGACGAGCTGACGATCAAGAGCGTGCGCAACCTCGCGTACGTCCACGTGCTGACCGTCGGCCAGCTGAACACCTACGACGTCATCGTCTCCGACGACATCGTCTTCACCAAGGCCGCCTACGACGCCTTCGTCGCGTCGAAGTCGGGCGCCACCGAGGAGGTCTCGGCATGACCACCGTCAACAAGGACCCGCGCGACATCATCCTGAAGCCGGTCGTCTCCGAGAAGAGCTACTCGCTCATCGATGAGGGCAAGTACACCTTCCTGGTGGACCCGCGCTCGTCGAAGACCGAGATCAAGCTCGCGATCGAGAAGATCTTCGGCGTCAAGGTCGCCTCGGTGAACACGCTGAACCGTCAGGGCAAGGCCCGTCGGACCCGCTTCGGCATCGGCAAGCGCAAGGACACCAAGCGTGCCATCGTCACGCTGAAGTCCGGCACCATCGACATCTTCACGTCTGTCGGCTGACGGTCGGGATAGAGGACAAGAACAATGGCTATTCGCAAGTACAAGCCCACGACCCCCGGTCGCCGCGGCTCGTCGGTGGCCGACTTCGCCGAGATCACCCGATCGACGCCTGAGAAGTCGCTGCTGCGCCCGCTGTCGAAGACCGGTGGCCGCAACAACCAGGGCCGCATCACCACGCGTCACATCGGTGGTGGACACAAGCGTCAGTACCGTCTGATCGACTTCCGTCGTAACGACAAGGACGGCATCGACGCCAAGGTCGCACACATCGAGTACGACCCCAACCGCACGGCGCGCATCGCCCTCCTCCACTACGTGGACGGCGAGAAGCGCTACATCCTCGCGCCGAACAAGCTGTCGCAGGGCGACATCGTCGAGTCCGGTGCGGGCGCCGACATCAAGCCCGGCAACAACCTGCCGCTGCGCAACATCCCCACCGGTACCGTGATCCACGCGATCGAGCTCCGCCCCGGCGGCGGTGCCAAGATGGCGCGTTCGGCCGGTGCGTCGGTGCGCCTCGTCGCCAAGGACGGCCCCTACGCGCAGTTGCGTCTGCCCTCGGGCGAGATCCGCAACGTCGACGTGCGCTGCCGCGCGACGATCGGCGAGGTCGGCAACGCCGAGCAGTCGAACATCAACTGGGGCAAGGCCGGCCGCAAGCGCTGGAAGGGCGTCCGCCCGACCGTGCGCGGCGTCGCGATGAACCCGGTCGACCACCCGCACGGTGGTGGTGAGGGCAAGACGTCCGGTGGTCGTCACCCCGTGTCGCCGTGGGGCAAGGCCGAGGGCCGCACCCGCCACGCGAACAAGGAAAGCGACAAGCTGATCGTCCGCCGTCGCACCGCCGGCAAGAAGCGCAAGTAGGAGTAGAGGAAGATGCCTCGCAGCCTTAAGAAGGGCCCCTTCGTCGACGAGCACCTGCTTCGCAAGGTCGTCTCGCAGAACGAAGCCGGCTCGAAGAACGTCATCAAGACCTGGTCGCGCCGTTCGATGATCATCCCCGCCATGCTGGGACACACCATCGCCGTGCACGACGGTCGCAAGCACATCCCCGTGTTCGTGACCGAGACCATGGTCGGCCACAAGCTGGGCGAGTTCTCGCCCACCCGCACCTTCCGCGGCCACGTGAAGGACGACAAGAAGGGCCGCCGCCGCTGACGCGGGGGCGCAAGAGGAGAGAGAAATGGTGGAGTCCATCGCACGCGTGCGACACATCCGCGTGACCCCTCAGAAGGCTCGTCGTGTCGTCGCCCTCATCAAGGGCAAGCAGGCCGAAGAGGCCCTCGCGATCCTGAAGTTCGCACCCCAGAGTGCGAGCGAGCCCATCTACAAGCTCGTCGCCTCGGCGATCGCGAATGCTCGCGTCACCGCCGACAAGACGAACGAGTACCTGGATGACGCCGACCTGTACGTGAAGAACGCGTACGTCGACGAGGGCACGACGCTCAAGCGTTTCCAGCCCCGTGCTCAGGGTCGCGCCTTCCAGATCAAGAAGCGCACGAGCCACATCACGGTCGTGCTCTCGACGCCGGAAGACGCTGTGGCGGCACCGGCGCGCACCAACAAGAAGGCGAGCAAGTAATGGGACAGAAGGTCAACCCGTACGGCTTCCGCCTCGGCATCACCACCGACCACGTGTCGCGGTGGTTCTCGGACTCGACGAAGCCCGGACAGCGCTACGCCGACTACCTCGCCGAGGACATCAAGATCCGTCGTCTGCTGACCACCTCGCTCGACCGCGCGGGCGTCAGCAACATCGAGATCGAGCGCACGCGTGACCGTGTCCGCGTCGACATCCACACCGCCCGCCCGGGCATCGTGATCGGTCGTCGTGGCGCCGAGGCCGAGCGCATCCGCGCCGATCTCGAGAAGCTCACCGGCAAGCAGATCCAGCTGAACATCCTCGAGGTGAAGAACCCCGAGGCCGACGCTCAGCTCGTCGCACAGGGCGTCGCCGAGCAGCTGTCTGCTCGTGTCGCGTTCCGTCGCGCGATGCGCAAGGGTCTGCAGGGCGCGCAGCGCGCCGGCGCCAAGGGTGTCCGCATCCAGGTGTCGGGCCGTCTCGGCGGCGCCGAGATGAGCCGCTCGGAGTTCTACCGTGAAGGCCGTGTGCCCCTGCACACCCTGCGCGCGAACATCGACTACGGCTTCTACGAGGCCAAGACCACCTTCGGCCGCATCGGCGTGAAGGTCTGGATCTACAAGGGCGACCTCACCAACAAGGAGCTCGCCCGCGAGCAGGCCAACGCCCCCAAGTCCCGCGGTCGTGACGACCGCGGCGGCGACCGTCGTCGTGGCCCCCGCAACGAGGCCCCCGTGGCAGAAGGAGCGTCGGCGTAATGCTCATCCCCCGCAAGGTCAAGTACCGCAAGCAGCACCACCCGGGTCGCTCGGGCCAGGCCACCGGTGGCACCCAGGTGTCGTTCGGTGAGTTCGGCATCCAGGCGCTGACCCCGGCCTACGTGACCAACCGTCAGATCGAGTCCGCTCGTATCGCGATGACGCGTCACATCAAGCGTGGCGGAAAGGTGTGGATCAACATCTACCCCGACCGTCCGCTCACCAAGAAGCCCGCCGAGACCCGCATGGGTTCCGGTAAGGGTTCCCCCGAGTGGTGGGTTGCCAACGTCAAGCCGGGTCGCGTCCTCTTCGAGGTCGCCGGTGTCAACGAGCAGCTCGCTCGTGAAGCACTGACCCGTGCCATCCACAAGCTGCCGCTGAAGGCACGCATCATCAAGCGCGAGGAGGGCGACGCGTAATGGCGATCGGCACCAAGCAGCTCGCCCCGAGCGAGCTCGACACGTTCGAAGACCAGCGCCTCGTCGAGGAGCTGCGCAAGGCCAAGGAAGAGCTGTTCAACCTGCGCTTCCAGTCGGCCACCGGCCAGCTCGAGAGCCACGGTCGCATCCGTGCAGTCAAGCGCGACATCGCGCGTCTGTACACCGTGATCCGTGAGCGCGAGCTCGGCATCCGCGCCACCCCGGCGCCCGTCGAGGCGACGAAGGCGAAGAAGAGCAAGGCGAAGAAGGCGGATGCCGCCGACGACGCCGCGAAGGAAGAGGCGGAGTAATGGCCACCGCGAAGAAGGCAGAGGCCGAGGCGCAGGTCGCCGGCCACGAGCACGCCGCGAACGACGTGCGCGACGAGAACGCCCGCGGTTACCGCAAGTCTCGCCGCGGCTACGTCGTCAGCGACAAGATGGACAAGACGATCGTCGTCGAGGTCGAGGACCGCGTGAAGCACCCCCTCTACGGCAAGGTCATCCGTCGCACGTCGAAGGTCAAGGCGCACGACGAGACCAACTCGGCGGGCATCGGCGACCTCGTCGTCATCAACGAGACCCGTCCGCTGAGCGCCACCAAGCGCTGGCGCCTGGTCGAGATCCTCGAGAAGGCCAAGTAAGCCTCGCGGCTTGCTTGGAACCCAAGGAGTAAAAAGTGATTCAGAACGAATCCCGGCTGAAGGTCGCCGACAACACCGGCGCCAAGGAGCTGCTCACCATCCGCGTGCTCGGCGGCTCCAACCGCCGCTACGCCGGCCTGGGCGACGTCATCGTCGCCACGGTCAAGGACGCGATCCCGGGTGGAAACGTCAAGAAGGGCGACGTGGTCAAGGCCGTCGTCGTCCGTGTCGTGAAGCAGACCCGCCGTCCCGACGGCTCGTACATCAAGTTCGACGAGAACGCCGCCGTGATCCTGAAGAACGACGGGGAGCCCCGCGGCACCCGCATCTTCGGACCGGTCGGTCGTGAGCTTCGCGACAAGAAGTTCATGAAGATCGTCTCGCTCGCCCCGGAGGTCATCTGATCATGGCGAAGATCAAGAAGGGCGACCTGGTTCAGGTCATCTCGGGCGCCAAGCCCGAGCGCGGCGGAGACCGCGGCAAGCAGGGCAAGGTCCTCGAGGTCTTGACCGAGCAGAACCGCGTCATCGTCGAGGGCGTGAACTACGTCACCAAGCACAACCGCGTCGGCCAGTCCCAGCGCGGCACCAAGACCGGTGGCATCGAGACGTTCGAGGCCCCGATCCACATCTCCAACGTCGCGCTCGTCGACCCCTCGACCAAGAAGCCGACCCGTGTCGGCCACCGCGTCGAGGAGCAGGTGAAGGACGGCGTCAAGCGCACCGTCCGCGTGCGCTACGCGAAGAAGTCAGGCAAGGACCTCTGAATATGAGCACCGAGACTGCCGTGGAGGCTGGCAAGATCCAGCCCCGCCTGAAGCAGAAGTACAACACCGAGATCAAGAAGGCGCTGCAGGACGAGTTCGGCTACGACAACGTCATGCAGATCCCCGGTCTGGTGAAGGTCGTCGTGAACACCGGTGTCGGCGAGGCCGCTCGCGACAGCAAGGTGATCGATGGTGCGGTCGACGACCTCACCAAGATCACCGGCCAGAAGCCGATCGTGACCAAGGCCCGCAAGTCCATCGCGCAGTTCAAGCTGCGCGAGGGCCAGGCCATCGGCGCGCACGTCACCCTCCGTGGCGACCGTGCGTGGGAGTTCATCGACCGTCTGGTCAACCTCGCCCTGCCCCGCATCCGCGACTTCCGCGGTCTGTCGGCCAAGCAGTTCGACGGCCACGGCAACTACACCTTCGGTCTCCAGGAGCAGTCCGTGTTCCACGAGATCGACCAGGACCGCATCGACCGTGTGCGTGGTTTCGACATCACCATCGTCACCACGGCCAAGACCGACGACGAGGGACGCTCGCTGCTCCGCCAGCTCGGCTTCCCCTTCCAGTCGGCCGACGCGCAGGCCTGAACCCCGGGCCCCCGGACTCCCCGGGGGCCTGTCATCGAAGGTCGGCTGTCGTGTAACGGCAGTCGAAACCTCATGAACGAAAGAAGCATCAGATGACGATGACAGACCCGGTCGCAGACATGCTGACCCGTCTGCGCAACGCGAACTCGGCGCACCACGACTCCGTGTCGCTGCCGAGCTCGAAGCTCAAGACCCACATCGCCGAGATCCTCAAGCAGGAGGGTTACATCGCCGACTGGAGCGTCGCGGACGCCCGTGTCGGCCAGACCCTCACCATGACGCTGAAGTACGGCCCGAACCGCGAGCGGTCGATCGCCGGCATCAAGCGCGTCTCGAAGCCCGGCCTGCGCGTGTACGCGAAGTCGACCGAGGTCCCCACGGTCCTCGGCGGACTGGGCGTGGCCATCCTGTCCACCTCCTCCGGTCTCCTCACTGACCGTCAGGCAGAGCAGAAGGGCGTCGGCGGGGAAGTCCTCGCCTACGTGTGGTGATCTGAATGTCGCGTATTGGACGTCTTCCCATCGAGATCCCCGCTGGCGTCACCGTTGCGGTGAACGGCCGCGAGGTCTCCGTCAAGGGCCCCAAGGGCGAGCTCTCGCTCACCGTGGCGCAGCCCCTCGAGGTGTCGGTCGAGGAGAACCAGGTTCTCGTCACCCGCCCCGACGACGAGCGCGAGTCGCGGTCGCTCCACGGCCTGACCCGCACGCTCATCAACAACAACATCATCGGTGTCACGCAGGGCTACACCAAGGGCCTCGAGGTCGTCGGCACGGGTTACCGCGTCGCGCAGAAGGGCTCGTCGATCGAGTTCGCCCTGGGCTTTTCGCACCCCGTGCTGGTCGAGCCCCCCGCCGGCATCACGCTCACGGTCGAAGGCAACAACAAGGTCACCGTGAGCGGCATCGACAAGCAGGCCGTCGGTGAGGCCGCCGCCAACATCCGCAAGATCCGCAAGCCCGAGCCCTACAAGGGCAAGGGTGTGCGGTACGCGGGCGAGGTCGTGCGCCGCAAGGCCGGAAAGAGTGGTAAGTAGCCATGGCTCTCAAGACAAAGTCCGCCGCCCGTGCGCGTCGTCACGCCCGCCTTCGCAAGAAGGTCGTGGGCACCGACGTCCGTCCCCGCCTCGTGGTGACGCGTTCGGCGCGCCACGTCTTCGTCCAGCTTGTCGACGACAGCAAGGGCCACACCGTGGCCTCGGCCTCGACCCTCGAGGTCGACCTGCGCGCGTTCGACGGTGACAAGACCGCCAAGGCCCGTAAGGTCGGCGAGCTCGTCGCCGAGCGTGCCAAGGCCGCCGGCTTCTCGGACGTCGTGTTCGACCGCGGCGGCAACCGTTATGCCGGTCGTGTCGCCGCGATCGCCGAAGGCGCTCGTGAAGGAGGCCTGAACCTGTGAGTGACAACAAGGAGACCGAAGTGACCGACCAGACGGCACCGGCAGCAGACGCTGCGGCTTCGGCGCAGGCGCCCGCCGAGCGTGAGCGCGAGCCGCGTCGCGGTGGTCGCGAGCGCAACGCCAACCAGCGTGACCGCGGGTCGCGCGACCGCAACGAGAGCCAGTTCCTCGAGCGCGTCGTGACGATCAACCGCGTGTCGAAGGTCGTCAAGGGCGGCCGTCGCTTCAGCTTCACGGCGCTCGTCGTCGTGGGCGATGGCAACGGTGTCGTGGGCGTCGGCTACGGCAAGGCCCGCGAAGTCCCCCTCGCCATCTCGAAGGGTGTCGAAGAGGCCAAGCGCAACTTCTTCCGCGTGCCCCGCTCGGGCTCGACCATTCCCCACCCCGTCCAGGGTGAGGCGGCTGCCGGTGTGGTGCTCCTGCGCCCCGCCGCCGCCGGTACCGGTGTCATCGCCGGTGGTCCCGTCCGTGCCGTGCTCGAGTGCGCCGGCATCCACGACGTCCTCTCGAAGTCGCTCGGCTCGTCGAACACGATCAACATCGTGCACGCGACCGTCGAGGCGCTGAAGTCGCTCGAGGAGCCCCGTGCCGTGGCCGCCCGCCGCGGTCTGGAGTTCGACCAGGTCGCCCCGGCCCGCCTCGTGCGCGCCGAGGCCGCCGCTCAGAAGGTAGGTGCCTGATGGCCGAGCGTCTGAAGGTCACGCAGATCAAGTCCAAGGTGAGCGAGAAGCAGAACCAGCGTGACACGCTGCGTTCGCTCGGTCTCAAGCGGATCGGCGACTCGGTCGTCCGTCCCGACGACGCGCAGACGCGCGGCTACGTCAAGACCGTCGCCCACCTCGTCAAGGTTGAGGAGATCGACTAATGGCTGACAAGAAGGACGAGGCCGCCACGGTCGCCGCCCCGAAGAAGGCCTCGGCCCGTAAGACGGCTGAGAAGAAGGAAGCCCCCGCGGCACGCCCCGGCGTGCTCAAGGTCCACCACCTGCGTCCCGTCCCGGGTGCCCGTACCGCGAAGACTCGCGTCGGCCGTGGTGAGGGCTCGAAGGGTAAGACGGCCGGTCGCGGTACCAAGGGAACCAAGGCCCGTTACCAGGTCAAGGTCGGCTTCGAGGGTGGGCAGATGCCGCTGCACATGCGCACCCCGAAGCTCCGCGGCTTCAAGAACCCGTTCCGCGTCGAGTACCAGGTCGTGAACCTGGAGAAGCTCGCCGAGCTCTACCCCGAGGGAGGCGACGTCACCGTCGCCGGTCTCGTGGCCAAGGGCGCGGTGCGCAAGAACGAGAAGGTCAAGGTGCTCGGCACCGGCGACATCTCGGTCAAGCTCAACGTGTCGGTCGACAAGGTCTCGGGCTCTGCCGAGCAGAAGATCGTCGCCGCCGGCGGCACCGTCAACTGACGTCGCACCCGCGAAGGGGCCGACGGCCGTATGGTCGTCGGCCCCTTCTGGGTTAGTCTGAATCCCTGTGCGCTTTGACGCGCGCCGAGATCGTTCTGGAGGAATCCTCTTGTTCAGCGCCATTGCGCGGGTCTTCCGCACGCCCGACCTGAGGCGGAAGATCGCCTTCACGCTGGGCATCATCGCCATCTACCGGCTGGGTGCCCACGTGCCCACCCCGTTCGTCGACTTCCCGAACGTGCAGTCGTGTCTCGACCAGTCGGGCAGCACCGAGGGGCTCCTCTCGCTCGTGAACCTGTTCTCGGGCGGCGCGCTGCTGCAGCTGTCGATCTTCGCGCTGGGCGTGATGCCGTACATCACGGCGACCATCATCGTGCAGCTCCTGCGCGTCGTCATCCCGCACTTCGAGACCCTCTACAAAGAGGGCCAGGCCGGTCAGGCCCGGCTGACGCAGTACACGCGCTACCTCACGATCGCGCTCGCGCTGCTGCAGTCCACGACGCTCGTGACGGTCGCCCGCTCGGGCCAGCTCTTCGGCGCCTCCGGCATCCCCGAGTGCCAGCAGCTGCTCACCAACGACATCTGGTGGGCCCAGCTGCTCATGATCATCACGATGACCGCCGGCACCGGCCTGGTCATGTGGTTCGCCGAGCTCGTCACCGAGCGCGGTGTGGGCAACGGCATGTCGATCCTCATCTTCACCTCGATCGCGGCGACGTTCCCGGGCGCGATGATCTCGATCATCACGTCGCGCAGCATCGAGGTCTTCCTGCTCGTCCTGGCGGTCGGCATCGTGGTCGTCGCCCTGGTGGTGTTCGTCGAGCAGTCCCAGCGCCGCATCCCGGTGCAGTACGCCAAGCGCATGGTCGGCCGTCGCACGTACGGCGGGACCAACACCTACATCCCGATCAAGGTGAACATGGCCGGTGTCGTGCCCGTCATCTTCGCATCGTCGCTGCTCTACATCCCCGCCCTGATCGCGCAGTTCAACCAGCCGCAGCCCGGGCAGGAGCCCGCGCCCTGGGTGACCTGGATCTCGCAGTACCTGACCCGCGGCGACCACCCGCTGTACATGCTGATGTACTTCCTGCTCATCGTCGGGTTCACGTACTTCTACGTCGCGATCACGTTCAACCCCGAAGAGGTCGCCGACAACATGAAGAAGTACGGCGGCTTCATCCCGGGCATTCGCGCGGGTCGACCGACCGCCGAGTACCTCGACTACGTGCTGACGCGCATCACGCTTCCCGGCTCGATCTACCTGGGCCTGATCGCACTCCTCCCGCTGGTCGCCCTGGCGACGGTCGGTGCGAACCAGAACTTCCCGTTCGGCGGCGCGTCGATCCTCATCATCGTCGGTGTGGGTCTCGAGACCGTGAAGCAGATCGACGCGCAGCTGCAGCAGCGCCACTACGAAGGGCTTCTCCGATGACGGCACGGCTTCTGATCGTCGGCCCGCAGGGCTCGGGCAAGGGCACGCAGGGCGTCCGTATCGCCGAGGCGCTCGGCATCCCCGTCGTCTCGACCGGAGACGTGTTCCGCGCGAACGTCGCCGAGGGCACCGAGCTCGGCCTGCAGGTGAAATCCATCATCGACGCGGGTGATCTTGTTCCCGATGAGCTGACGAGCGCCGTGGTGCGCGACCGCCTCGCGCAGGCCGATGCCGCCAACGGCTTCCTCCTCGACGGATACCCGCGCAACCTGGCGCAGGTCATGCACCTCGACGAGTTCCTCGGCGGACGCGGCGAGGCGCTCGACGCGGTGATCGCCCTCATGGTGCCGCGCGACGAGTCCATCGATCGTCTGCGCACCCGGGCCCTCGAGCAGGGGCGCGCCGACGACACCGAAGAGGCCATCGCGACGCGTCTGGGCATCTATGAGCGCGAGACGGCTCCGATCCTCGGTGTCTACGGCTCGCGCGACATCGTCGACGAGATCGACGGCGTCGGCGCGCTCGACGATGTGACCGCCCGGATCTTCGCCGCCCTCGAGGCGCGCGGGATCACCTCGGTCGTCGGCCGCTGACGTGGCCCTGCGCTCCTCGATCTACAAGAAGCCGGCGCAGCTCCGGGCCATGGTCGAGCCCGGTCTGATCACCGCTGCCGCACTCGAGGCGGTACGCGGACTGGTCGCCCCCGGCGTGACGACGCTCGAGCTGGATGCCGCGGCGGCCGACGTCATCCGTGCGCGCGGCGCGAAGTCGAACTTCCAGATGGTGCGCGGCTATCGGCACACCATCTGTGCGTCGGTCAACGAGCAGGTGGTGCACGGCATCCCGAGCGCACGCCCGCTGCGCGCGGGCGACCTGCTGTCGATCGACGCCGGTGCCGAGTTCGGCGGCTGGAACGGCGACTCGGCGTTCACGATCGTCGTTCCCGGCGACGCCCCCGAAGAGGTCGTGGCCCCGCGTCGCCGACTCTCGGAGATCACCGAGGGCTCGCTGTGGGCCGGCATCGCGGCGTTGAGCCGCGCGACGCACCTGGCCGAGGTGGGCGACGCCGTCGAGTCGTACATCGAGGACAACGCCCCGGCGGGCGGCTACGGCATCCTGCGCGACTACGTGGGTCACGGCATCGGCCGCAAGATGCACGAGTCGCCGAGCGTGTTCAACTATCGCGTGGCCGACCGCGGGCCCGAGGTGCGGCCGGGTCTGGCCGTCGCGATCGAGCCCATGGTCGTGATCGGCGACCAGGAGACGACCGTCGAGGACGACGGGTGGACCGTGTCGACCATCGACGGCACAGCCGGCTCTCATTGGGAGCACAGCGTCGCCGTGCACGATGGAGGAATCTGGGTTCTCACCGCCCCCGACGGCGGTGCCGAGAAACTGGCGCCCTTCGGAGTGGTGCCGAAGGAGATCGAATGATGATGGCCGCTGCCCGCAAGAAGCCCACGAACTGGTTCGCGATCGGGGTGACCGCTGCCGCGCTGGTGGTCGTGCTCGTGGTCGGCGGCATCGTCTGGTTCGCCAACAGCCAGGCGAGCTCGCCCGGCACGGTGCCCGAGGCCGCGGCGGTCAACGCCGACAACGGCGCGATCGCGATCGGCTCGGGGTCGAAGACGGTCGACACCTACATCGACTTCATGTGCCCCATCTGCGACTCGTTCGAGCAGTCGTACGGGCCGACCCTGCAGCAGCTCGCGAGCGACAACACGATCACGCTGAACGTCCACCCGATCTCGATCCTCGACGCGCAGTCGCAGGGCACCCAGTATTCGACGCGGGCCGCGAGCGCGGCGTACTGCGTCGCCGTCGACAACGTGGCCAACGTGCCCGCGTTCATGAAGGCGATGTACGCGCAGCAGCCCAAGGAGGGCTCGGCGGGTCTCGACAACGCCACGATCGCGTCGATCGCGACCACGGCGGGCGCCTCGGATGCCGTCACCTCGTGCATCACCAACGGCACCTACACGAAGTTCGTGACGGCGATGACGAAGAAGACGCCCGTGCAGCCCGGGGCGTCCGGCATCGCCACGCCGACGATCGCGGTGAACGGGACCGTGCTGTCGAACCAGAAGGACCTGACCGGCGACCCGCAGAAGGACATCGTCGCGCGACTGAACGGGTGACCGAATCGCGGCGACTTGCCGCATCGAGCACTACCACGTATGCTTGATCTTTGGTGCGTTGCGCCTTCATTGGCGTGTCGCAAGCACCGAAACCCCATCCACCGCAGACCGGCCGGTCTGCAACGAGCGTGAGCGAGTTTATGGCGAAGAAAGACGGTGTCATCGAGATCGAGGGCACGGTGTCCGAGGCACTGCCCAATGCGATGTTCCGTGTCGAGCTGACCAACGGTCACAAGGTGCTCGCCACCATCTCGGGAAAGATGCGGCAGAACTACATCCGCATCATCCCCGAGGACCGTGTCGTCGTCGAGCTGAGCCCCTACGACCTCACGCGCGGTCGTATCGTCTACCGCTACCGCTGAGTCCGGCCGAGAAGTAACGAACCGCCCCGGCGGATCGAAGACAGCGAAATCAGGAAATCATGAAGGTCAACCCCTCCGTCAAGCCCATCTGCGACCACTGCAAGGTGATCCGTCGCCACGGGCGCGTCATGGTGATCTGCAAGAGCAACCCGCGTCACAAGCAGCGCCAGGGCTGACACACCGACTTCCCAACTGAATACACACCGGCAGGATCAGAACCCGTTCAGCGGGGGACACCTCGGGGCGGAGGCCCGAGCACCGATCCTGCTCCACACCTCCACGACACTCTGAGGAGAGCCGCATGGCACGTCTCGCCGGCGTCGACATCCCGCGCGACAAGCGCGTGGTGATCGCACTTACCTACATCTACGGCGTGGGCCGCACCCGCTCCACCGAGATCCTCACCGCGACCGGCATCAGCCCGGACGTCCGCGTCAAGGACCTCACCGACGACCAGCTGGTCGCGTTGCGCGACCACATCGAGGGCACCTACAAGGTGGAGGGTGACCTCCGTCGCGAGGTCGCCGCCGACATCCGCCGCAAGGTCGAGATCGGTTCCTACGAGGGCCTGCGCCACCGCCGCGGCCTCCCCGTGCGCGGTCAGCGCACGAAGACCAACGCGCGCACCCGCAAGGGCCCGAAGCGCACGGTCGCCGGCAAGAAGAAGGCGCGCTAGGCCTCCGCCGGCGCAGGATCCAGGAGAACCGCACATGGCACAGGCCAAGTCCGCCGCGCGCAAGCCGCGCCGCAAGGAGAAGAAGAACATCGCCGTGGGCCAGGCCCACATCAAGTCGACGTTCAACAACACTATCGTCTCGATCACCGACCCCTCGGGTGCCGTCATCAGCTGGGCCTCGTCCGGCGGGGTCGGCTTCAAGGGCTCGCGCAAGTCGACGCCGTACGCCGCCGGCATGGCCGCGGAGTCGGCCGCTCGCCAGGCGCAGGAGCACGGCGTGAAGAAGGTCGACGTCTTCGTGAAGGGCCCCGGCTCGGGCCGCGAGACGGCGATCCGCTCGCTCACCGCCGCGGGCCTCGAGGTCGGCTCGATCCAGGACGTGACGCCCCAGGCGCACAACGGCTGCCGTCCGCCGAAGCGCCGCCGCGTCTGACGTCGTCGTTCCCGGGGAGCCTCGTCGCTCCCCGGGAACGCCGCGTCCCAGGCATCCGGATGCCGTCTCGCCGTCGTCGCACGGGGCACGGCATCCCGCGAGTACAACTCAACACCTCACCCCATTACACGTGTCATATAGCGGGCACGTGATCGAAAGGAACACATAGTGCTCATCGCACAGCGTCCCACTCTGACCGAGGAGAAGATCGGGGAGTTCCGCAGCCGTTTCGTCATCGAGCCGCTCGAGCCCGGCTTCGGTTACACCATCGGCAACGCGCTGCGTCGCAGCCTCCTGTCGTCCATCCCCGGCGCGGCCGTCACGAGCATCCGTATCGACGGCGTGCTGCACGAGTTCAGCACCATCCCGGGCGTGAAAGAAGACGTCACCGAGATCATCCTGAACATCAAGCAGCTCGTCGTCTCGAGCGAGCGCGATGAGCCGATCACCGCGTATCTGCGCAAGACCGGTGCGGGCGAGGTCACGGCGGCCGACATCTCGGCTCCCGCGGGTGTCGAGGTGCACAACCCCGAGCTCGTCATCGCCACGCTGAACGACACCGCCAAGTTCGAGCTCGAGCTCACGATCGAGCGCGGTCGCGGCTACGTCTCGGCCACGCAGAACCGCAACGAGTACGCCGAGGCGGGCCAGATCCCGATCGACTCGATCTACTCGCCGGTGCTCAAGGTCAGCTACCGCGTCGACGCGACGCGTGCCGGTGAGCGCACCGACTTCGACAAGCTCGTCCTCGACGTCGAGTCGAAGCCCTCGATCGCGCCCCGCGACGCCGTCGCATCGGCCGGCCGCACCCTCACCGAGCTGTTCGGGCTCGCTCGCGAGCTGAACGTCGAGGCCGAGGGCATCGAGATCGGCCCCGCGCCGGTCGAGACGGTCCTGTCGAACGAGCTGTCGATGCCGATCGAAGACCTCGACCTGTCGGTGCGCTCGTACAACTGCCTCAAGCGCGAGGGCATCAACACCGTTTCCGAGCTCGTCGCCCTGTCGGAGACGCAGCTGATGAACATCCGCAACTTCGGTCAGAAGTCGGTCGACGAGGTGCGTGACAAGCTCACGTCGCTCGGCCTGTCGTTGAAGGACTCGGTGCCCGGCTTCGACGGCGCGCAGTTCTACGGCGGCTACGACGACGAGACCGTCTGACCCGTCGGACACGACCGAACCTTCCCACTGGAGTAACACGACATGCCCAAGCCCACGAAGGGTCCCCGCCTCGGAGGCGGCCCGGCCCACGAGCGTCTTCTTCTCGCCAACCTCGCGGCGGCGCTCTACACGCACAAGTCGATCAAGACGACCGAGACCAAGGCCAAGCGCCTGCGTCCGCTCGCCGAGCGCCTGATCACGTTCGCCAAGCGCGGCGACCTGCACGCGCGTCGTCGCGTGCTGAGCGTCATCGGCGACAAAGAGGTCGTGCACGTCCTCTTCACCGAGATCGCGCCGCTCGTGGCCGACCGTGACGGCGGCTACACCCGCATCACCAAGGTCGGCAACCGCAAGGGCGACAACGCCCCCATGGCCGTGATCGAGCTCGTTCTCGAGCCCGTCGCGAAGAAGCCCGCGTCGGCCAAGAAGTCGGCGGCCGCGGCCGCTCCGGCCGCCGTCGAAGAGGTTCCGGCCGAAGAGGCTCCCGTCGAGGAGACCGCTGCGGACGAGGCCGCTGCCGACGACACGGCGGCCGAGGCCGGCGCAGAGTCGCCCGAAGAGGGAGCGGCCGCCGAGGCTGCTGCCGAGGACGCCGTCGAGGACGACGCCAAGGCCTGAGCCCACACGCCCTGACCGAGACCCCCATCCGCTCGCCGGATGGGGGTCTCGGCGTCTCGCCTATCGTCATCGGGGGAGCGGTCGGTCCGGGCGCGGCCGCCGAGGAGCCGTAGGCTGGACGGGTGCGCATCCGTCTCGACATCTCGTACGACGGGACCCACTTCCGCGGGTGGGCGCGACAGCCGGGGCTCCGCACGGTCCAGGGCACCCTGGAGGACGCGCTGAGCAGGATCGTCGGCGGCGACCCCCGCCTCGTCGTCGCCGGACGCACCGACGCCGGCGTGCACGCCAGCGGCCAGGTGGCCCACGTCGATCTCGACGAGGCGCAGGCGGCTCGCCTTCCCCGGCGGCGGTCGGGGCAGGACGTCGACCCCGTGGCAGCCTTGGCGGGTCGCATCCGCGGCGTGCTGGGGGCGTACCCCGATGTGACCGTGCACCGTACCAGCTCTCCTCCCGAGGGTTTCGACGCGCGGTTCTCGGCGGTCTGGCGCCGTTACGTCTATCGGCTGGCCGACGCGGCGACCCCGTACGACCCGCTCGAGCGGGCGCGCACCACCAGCGTGCGCTCGCGTCTCGACGTCGACCGGATGGATGCCGCAGCCGGCCGTCTCATCGGCCTGCACGACTTCGCGGCCTACTGCAAGGCGCGCGAAGAGGCGACGACGATCCGCACACTGCTGGAGTTCGGCTGGCGACGGGACGAGAACGGCATCCTGATCGCGCACGTGAAGGCCGACGCGTTCTGCCACAGCATGGTGCGGGCGCTCGTGGGGGCATGCGCGGCCGTGGGCGAGGGGCGGCTCGCGGTGGACGACGTCGTGGCGATCCGCGACGCGGGCCTGCGCACGGCCGACACCAAGGTTCTGGCGGCGCGGGGGCTGGTGCTCGCCGAGGTGGGGTATCCGGCCGACGATCTGCTCGCCGTCCGCGCCGAGCAGACCCGTAACCGGCGCGACGCCGACGCCGCGGCGTCATGACACGAGCGCCGCGCGCCGGGCGCAAGCCCGCATCCGCACATCACCGGGCGGCCTAGGCTGTCAGGGCCATGAAGGTCATCTCGTACAACCTCCGCAAGCACCGCGCCGCCGGTGAGCTCGCCGCGCTCGTCGAGGAGCACGCGGCCGACGTGCTGTGTCTGCAGGAGTGCGACACGCGCGACATCCCCACCGAGATCTCGGGCCTGCGGCTGGCCGAGGCCACACAGCGGAATCGCCTCGGACTGGCCGTGTACTACCGGGAGAACACCTTCCGCGCCGTCGACGTGCGTGCCATCGGGCTGAAGAAGTCGCTGCACGACTTCGTGCTCAAGCCGGCCGAGGAGCGCATGCTCGGCGTCCGGCTGCGCGACATCGACGACGGGCACGAGGTGATCGTCGCCTCTTTCCACGCAGCCCCGCTGACCGCGTTGAACTCGTTGCGCCGCCACCAGATCCGCACGGCCCTCGCCGAGCTGCAAGACCTCGGGCCGGGGCTGCCTGCCCTCATGGTGGGCGACTACAACTACCCCGTCTTCAAAGAGAACCTCGGTCAGAAGGTGCGCGACCAGGGGTACGAGCTGACGCTCAGTGATGCGCGGACGTACACGCGGTACCGCATCTTTCGGGGCCACTACGATTTCGCGACGTCGACCGGATTCGACGTCGCCCACATCCGCACTCTTCCACAGGGGCTGAGCGACCATCTGCCGATCCTCGTCACCGCCGAGGTGACGGGGTCCGCGCCCGCCGTGCGCTGAGACCGAGACGACGAAGGGGCCGTCCGCGATGCGGACGGCCCCTTCGTCGTGAGGATCAGGCTGCGACGTCGTTGCGCCGACGACGCACCGTGGCGCCGACCGCGATCGCGCCACCGGCCAGGACGAGAGCCCCGCCGCCGACCCACAGGCCGAGGAGCGAGCCCGAGTCCAGGCCGGTCGCGGGCAGGCCCGAGCCGGTGCTGCCGGTGCCCGTCGAGCCGGAGCCCGAGGCGACAGCGGTGGCGACGGTGCGGCTGACCGAACGGCCACTGGTCAGACCGACGAGCGTGACGTTGTACGTGCCCGAGGCGTCGGCGGGGAACTTGAGCGCGACGTTGACGGCACCGTTGGACGCCTGCGTGCGCAGGCTGCTGTTGGTCTCGACCGCGAGCTTGACCATGGCGGTCGTGATGGCGCTGGCGTTCTCGCCGGTCACCGTGATGCCGACCGTCTCGTTGCCCGAGAAGGTTCCGGCCGGGACGCTGATCTGCGCGGTGTTGTTCTGGATCACGACCGGTGCGGCCGGGTCGACGTAGGCGTTCGCAACCGACGGAACGGCGAGGGTGGCGGCGGCAGCCAGCGAGAGGGCTGCGGCGAAGCGCACGAGCTTGTTGTTCTTCATGGTGGCACCCATCTGGTTCGAAGGCACGGGTGCGCTGAGTGGCACCCGCGGGGCGAGAATCGGATCGGTCCCCAACGCCCCACGCCGGAATCCGATTCCCTACAAGGGATTATTCAGTAAACCCGCAGGCTTCGCCAACTTTTGGCGTTTCATTTGCGTTAACAGTGGGTGTGAGTATGGCGCCGAGCTCCGACGTCGCGGGCGTCTCGGCGCGGACCTCGAACGCGGCCTGCTGGCCGGGCGCGAGCTGCACCGACAGTTTCACGACCGGCCGGCCCCGATCGGTGCCCTGGGCGAGACCGTAGGGAAGCCCGCCCGTCTCGGCCCGTTGCCCCGCCAGGGTCGACCCTTCGGGCAGGTACACGTACACGCTCGTCTGGGCGTGGCCGACGGGGACGCCGTAGACGCCGCCGCCGGTGACGTACTCGGGAAGGGTCGAGGGATCGGGGGCGTCGTTGCGCAGCACCACGCGCACACCCGCCGCGTCGGCGGCGCACCACGCCGTCTCGACGTCGACGTGCATGTAGTAGTCCATCTTCGAGCCCGTGCCGTCGTTCAGGTAGACCCCGAACATCGTGCGATCGGCGTCGGTGACCGGCAGAGCCCCCTGCAGTGTCGTGCCGTCGGTCACCGCCTGCTCGGCGGCATCCGCGCTCCACAGCAGCAGACGACGCTGTGCCCCCGCCTCGGAGAGGGCCTGCAGAAGGGCGGCGGGGTCGGCGTGGCCCGCGGACAGGGCTTGGAACACCGCCGTCGCCGCCGACTGGAAGAACGCGTCCTGCTGCTTCGGCTCGTCGTATCGCCGGTAGACGTCGTCGAGGAGCAGCTGCACCGCGTTGTCGGCGGTCAGCCGGTCGCCCGTGGGAAGCGTCACCGGGCCGGTCGCCCTCAGCAGGTACGACAGCGCCACGGGATCGAGCGAGACGACACCGTTGACGGTGCCCCCGTGCACCTTCTGCCACATGTCGCGGGCGATGGGCGCGCCGATCGTGAAGTCGGGCAGCTGCGTGGTGTTCTGCATGAACCGGGCCGGACGTGTGTCGAAGATCTGCTGCAGCTCGGGCGACAGGGTCGTGACCGGGGCGCCCTGGAACTCTTGGAAGTCGTGTCCTGCCCCCTGCGCGGTGAGCGAGAGCCGTCCGTGGTCGGTGGCGATTAGGGCCGTGGCGCCCACGATGCCGCCGAGCGAGCGCCATTCGGCGTTGTTCTGGAAGACCAGCAGGTAGGTGCGGGGGCCATCCGCCCCCAGCATCGCCGGCAGCAGCTGCGTGGCGCGATGGAGGGCGTCGGTCGACGACGCCGCTTTCGCGACGACCTCGCGGGCGGCGACGATCGGTCTGCGCACGACGCCGAGCAGCGGTCGTTCGTCGATCGCGTCGAGCGCCGCCGACGCGCGCGCGAGCCCCGTGGCTGCGGAGGCGGCCGCGGGCTCGAGCGCGGCGATGCGGGCCACGTCGAATGCGCCGTCCTGCGGCCGGAGCGCGTCGGCGGTGAAACCGGATGCCGCGGTCCCCAGCGGCTCGAGGGCGTCGGTGGCGACGTCGTCGAGCGTCGACGACACCTGCGACACCGCGGCGAGCTGCGGGCCGATCCAGGGCAGCCGCGACGCGACGCGCCACACAGGGTCGGCGGTGAGGTCGCGCGCCGCCGAGGTGTCGGTCCCGACCGTGGCGAGCATCGTCGCGGCCGCAGCCGGGTCGTCCATCGAGCCCATCGCGCTGCTGACCGTGCTCTGCGCGCTCCGGAGATGACCATAGGCGAGGGCGCCGCGCACCCCCAGCCAGGCCAGCGCGAGCACGGTCGCGATCAGCACCGCGCCGACGGCCCACGCGAATGCGCGGGCGGCGATGGGCCCGGCGGCGGAGCGGGAGGCGGCGGTCACGCGATCACCTTAGACGTTCGTCGTGGTGAGACGACCGTGCGCGCACGCCTAGACTGGCGCGAAACACAGGAGGACCCATGGGGGACGGGCTGCGACGAGGCCGTGCCGTGCTCGGCACGATCACGATGCTCACGGCGGTGCTCGCATTGTCGGGCTGCGGCGCGCCGCCCTGGGCGCAACCCGGCGACGGGGACGCGCCGGCGGCGTCGCCCACGGCGACCGCTCGACCCGTGCCGCCGCCCGTGCCCAACGACCTGTCGAGCGGATCGACCCAGCGCACCCTGCAGGCCGGGGCGGTCACGGCGAAGGTCAACTACTGGTCGACGCTCTCGATGGACCGCTGGACCGCCACGGCCCTCAAGCCCGTCAGCATGTCGATGGTCACCACCGTCAGCCCCAACGACGGGCAGAAGGTGTATCTGCAGCGTGCCACCATGACGGCCGTGCCCGGCAACACGAGCCAGTCGTTCACGCCGCTGACACCGCAGACCGATCAGTCGTCGGTCACCCCCGGCTACCTGGTGCTCGACCCCTACAGCTACTCGCAGACCTTCAACGTCGGGGAGGTGCCGTCGGATGCCACGTTCGTGACCGTGCAGTTCGTGTACGACTTCCTCGTGCAGACGACGCCCACCTCGGCCGAGTTCGCGAAACAGACCGCCAGCGACACCCTGACGATCGCCATCGCGGGCGGGGGAGCGTCGCCGTCGGCAGCCCCGGCGGGCTGACTTCAGGCGCCGATCCGCTCCCACCGGTCGCCGCCCAGCGCCGAGGCCCGGACCGCGGCGGCGTCGGCGGCGGTGACGAGGGCCCGCAGGTCGTAGTCGGCCGTCTCGGCGGGCACCCAGCCGACGCTCGCCGACAGCTGAACGGCCAGGTGCTGCGTGGCATCCGTCTCGTTGATCCGGCGGAGCAGAACGCGCACGTGCTCGCGCAGCACCGGCCCGGGGCGGGAGACCAGCACCACCACTCGGCCGCGGGTCTCGCTGCCGATGTCGGCCTCGGTCGGGAGGGTGCGCCTCACCAGCGACTCGAAATCGGCGACGATCCGGGCCCAGGTGGCCTCGCCCGCCGCCCCGCGGACGTGATCGGGATCGTCGATACGGATCGACAGCACCGCCCACGTCGTCTCGCCCGCCGCCCGGGCACGGGCCAGGCGATCGGCGGCGGTCACCGTGAACTGCGGCCATGACGTCGCGGTGAGAGTGCCCACCGGCGAGATCGAGGTGAAGTACAGCAGGCTCACCGTCGCACAGACCAGGTAGACGAGCATCGCGAGCGCGTTCAGCACGCGGCTGAGCGCGAGGTCGCCGGGCCGCAGGGGAAGGGCGACGGCCGAGAGCAGGGTCGCGGAGCCGAGCACGAAGAAGCCGCCCGACACCACCACGAGCGGGAGGGCGAGTCGCTCGAGCCGGTCGGCGGCGCGCCGCACCTCGATCAGCGTCAGCCCGGCGAAGACCGCCGCGCCGAAGAACGCGATGCGGAAGACGAGCCCGTAGGCCGAGGCGTCGGACGAGACCACGAACGCCGTCGCCGACGCCGCTGACTGCACGACGGCGAGCCAGGGGAGGGCGCGCACGCGGCGCCGGGCGCGGAAGCCCGACCAGATGAGGGCGGGGGCGCCGAGCATGAGGCCGAGTCCGGCCCGCCGCACCGCCTCGTCGCCGAGGGAGGCGCCGGTGACCGACACCCACGTGCTCGTCATGGCGAGAGCGAAGGCCAACGACCACAGCAGCGCGGCGCGCGAGGGGCGGTGCAAGAAGCCCAGGCCGATGATCATCACCGTGCCGAGGGTGGCGACCGTCGCTTGGGCGAGACCCAGGTTGGCCGTGGCCACGTCGGCGGTCATGCGTGCGCGAGTCCTGTCTGAGCGGGCAGTCTCACGCTTACGGTCGTGCCGGTGCCGATCTCGCTCTCGAGGGTGAGGGTACCGCCTTGCTCCTCGACGATGCTGCGGACGATGCCCATCCCCAGTCCCGTCCCGGGAGTGCCGCTCTCGCGCGCCGCCCGGGAGCGGAAATAGGGCTCGAAGACGCGCGGCAGGTCTTCGGGCGGGATGCCGATGCCGGTGTCGGTGAAATGCAGCACGACGTGGGAGCCCTCGCACTCGCCCGACACGCGGACGGATCCGCCGCCGGGGGTGTACTTGATCGCGTTGCTGAGGATGTTGTCGAACGCCTGGCGCAGACGGAAGGCGTCGCCCACCACCCCCAGCTCCGGAGGGAGCTCGTCGACCACCGCGACGCGACGCGCGTCGGCGGTCGGGCGGAACGACTCGAGCGACGACGCCACGATGCGCGCCGCGTCGCTGCTCCCGAGCGATGCGCCCTCGTCACGGAACACTCCCCGCGAGGTGGTCAGGATCTCGGAGATGAGGGTCTGCATGCGCTCGCCGGCCCCCGTGATCACCTCGAGCTGTTCGCGCACCTTCGGCGACAGCCCCGGGTCGTCGAGGGCGAGGTCGGCATGGCCGATGATCGCCGTCAGCGGGTTGCGCAGCTCGTGCGAGACGGTCGCCGCCAGCCGCTCGCGGGCGCGCTCGGCCTCGATGAGCGCCGTGACGTCGTGGACGATCAGCAGCGTGCTCGGCGGCTCGTCGGACGACACCAGGATTCGCGTGGACGCGGACAGGGCGTGCCAGCGGCCCTCGGCGTCGAACAGCCACACCCGCTCGTCGTCGAACTGCTCGCCCCGCGTGGCGCGGGCGAAGGGGCGTTCGGCGTCGGGCAGGGGGTCGCCGCGCAGGGCCGCGTACTCGACGGCGCCGCCCGGACGCTTCGGATCGTCGCGATCGATCCCGTAGAGCGCGACGTACGTGTCGTTGAGCGCGAGCACCTCGCCGTCGGACGACAGCCGGGCGATGCCGGTGTCGAGGCCGTTGAGCATCTGCGAGACCCGACGCTCCTGGCCGGTGACGCGTTGCAGGGTCCCTTGCAGACGGGTCGCCTGGCGACGGAGCAGCTGCTTGAACGCGCGGGTCTGACGCGACGACAGGTAGGCGGTGATCCCGATGAAGGTCAGCGACAGCAGCACCACGATGAGACGCAGGGCGGTCGCGGGGCCGGTGCCGTTGACCGCGGCGTCGAGCAGGATGATGCTGCCCACGGTCGCCAGTGCCGACACCATCATCGCCAGCACGAAGTGGGTCGCGATCCAGGTGAGCGGGAAGACCCAGAAGAAGCCGAAGCGCAGGTCGGACCCGAAACTGAGCAGTCCGATGCCCAGGAGGTCGCCGAAGGGCACGAGCGCGACCGCGTTGCGGGGGAGCCGGTGCCAGGGGACGACGACCGCGACCGCGGTCAGCGCGATGATCGTCCCCACGCCGGTCGAGAAGGTCCAGACGGCGAACAGCGAGGGTGTGAGGGCCTGCACGAGCAGGACAGTGATGACCACGCTCGCGCCGAGGACGAGCTGCAGCAGCCACACCGAGCGCGTACGGCTGGTCGGCGTCCCGTCGGCGGACGTCCAGTCGCCGGCCGCCGACGTTCGTGCCGAAACGTTCTCCCCGGCTGCCATGTCATCGAGTGTATAGACGATGGTGTAGTGTTCTGGGCGCCATCCTGTCTCTGCTCCGCCGACTGTCTGTTTACGATGCGTCGTCCGGCCAGACTCCCCCTGAGGCCTGCATCCCGCAGCGTGATGGTCGTTCATCGACCTCTGCGCCTTCGCGCACCTCACCTCAGGAGTGACCCGTGAGCACGCCCTCTCGCCGTCGCGCGATCCGCGCGATCGCCCTCTTCAGCTCGCTCGCCCTCGTCGGGGCAGGGCTGACCGGATGCAGCCAGGTCGTCGACGCGTTCAACGCGCTGCAGGGGCGTCCGGGCGGATCCGTCGTCGTGTCCACCCCGGCTCCGGCAGCGTCGGGCGGGTCGATGCCGTTCGACTCCCGGTTCACCTACGACGGCTCGGTGTCGCTGTCGTCGCAGGTCGCCGACAACCTCGAGGTGCGACTCGACGTCTGGGCCGTCTCACCCAAACGCACGATGGAGTGGACGTCGACGAACGAGAAGCAGTTCGGCTTCGCGGTGAACGTCTACGACCACCGCGTCGACAAGAAGGCCGTGCTCACCGACAAGCGTCGCGTCTACCTGTCGGCCATCTCGATCACCTCGCAGACGGCGCAGACGAGCGGTCAGGTGGCGAACCCGTTCCAATTCAGCGCCGATCCCCGCACCCTCGTACCCACCGACACCCTCCGTTCCGACCGGGGACTGCTCTTGAACAGCTACCAGGGCGGCCTGCTCGTCCCCTCGACGTCGATCCGTCAGCTGCCGGCCGACTCCTACGGCCTCACGCTGCAGTTCGCGCTGAGCGTCTGGGTCGAGGGGACGGCCAACACCGACGCGTCGTTCGGTCAGCAGACGGTCTACGAATACCTGCCGATCGCGATCTTCACCGACCAGACGTCGTCGGGGTCGTCCGGCCAGGGTTCTTCACAAGGGACCGGCGCGGGCCAGGGGACCGGCGGATCCGGCCAGAGCACGGGCTGGAACCAGAGCGGCGGATCGTCGCAGGGGACCGGCTCGGGTCAGGGCACGGGCGGGAACCAGCAGCCGGGCAGCACGACCGGTCAACACTGACCGGCCGCGTCGTCACCCGCGCGCGCCGTCGTCCGACGACGCGTACCGCGGGCGGAGCCGCCGGCTGCCCATGAGCAGCGAGAGCTCGTCGACCTCGGTGATGCGACGGTGGACGAACGAGATGTCGGGGGTGTCGTCGTAGCCGATGCGCGGCATCTGCGCCGCGAACCTCCGACGCACGGCCGCGTCGACGAGCGGGGGCTCCTCGCCGGGAGGGACCAGGGCGAAGACCGTGTCGCGTGCGGGCACGCCGGCCACGCTGTCGGGGAGCGCGTCGCGCGTGGCATCCAGCAGAGACGAGAGCAGGACGTCGGCCGCCTCGGTGTGGTGGGCGGCGCGGATGAGATCCATCTCGGGAAGGCGCGCGATGACCGTGTCGACCTCTCCGTGCGCGTCGAGCATCGTCTTGGCCTCGCGTCGCAGCGCGCCCCTGTCGTGGGCGCGCGTCCCCGGCGCTGGGTCGTCGTCGAGCTCGCGGCCCATCCGTACCCCGCCGAGCCCCATCGCGAGGATCACCAGGGCGCTGAGCACCGACGTCAGATCTTGCGAGGCCACGGCCTGCCAGAGCGGCGACCCCACTCCCGTCACGACCGCCACCACCAGGCGCTCGAGGTTGTAGACGGCATAGATCGCGAGCGTCCACGCCATGATCGTCGAGCCTCCGACGTCGGCGAGCGGTCGCCGCCGCAGCTCGGCCAGCGCCATGACCGAGAACACCACGAGCCCCGTGGTCTTGATCAGCGTGGCGTCGTCGAGCGACACCAGGAACGTCACGCCGAGCATCAGGATGCCGCCCGCGCCGGCGCTGACCGCACCGATCGCCGGGCGTGCGTTCAGCCGGCGCGCCCCGGCCCAGACCAGGGCGGGGGCGAACACGTTGGCGGCGTTGCCGACCGCGGCGGCGACCGCGCCGCCGCCCATGATCTCGAGAACGTTCATCACGCCGCAGACGAGAGCGGCCACCGCGGCGAGGCCGAGGTAGCGCACGAGCTCGGCCCGCGGCCCCCCTCGGTCGTCGCCGTGCCGCCCGTGGGCGAGGAAGAGGGCCAGGACGGCCACACCGGCCGCGCAGATCGCGGCGAGCAGATCGAGGAACGGCACCGTGCGTCGACTCCGTCCTCACTGCCCGCCGGAATCTTGAGCAAACCTTGCGGTGACGGTCGCATGCTCCGGCGGTCGCCTTGCGGCGAACCTACCAGAGTGGCAGCAGGCCCTCCCGCCGCCCCTCCGACAGGAAGCAATGCCATGACCGATGTACGCAGCTACGCGACTCCCACCCGGGCGCTCGCTCACCCGTCGGTCTCTCCGTCGGCCCTGGGCGGGGCCGACGAGCACGGGTTCGCCGACGACTTCGCCGCGGTCCTCGAGCACACGAGCGTGCACCGCTCCACCATCGGGTGCATCATCCCCGCGTACAACGAGGAGGAGTCGATCGCCGAGGTGATCGAGGCGCTGCTCGCACAGACCCGGGTGCCCGACGTCATCCACGTCGTCGTCAACAACACCTCCGACAACACCGTCAAGATCGCCTCGGAGTACAGCGGTCCGCACGAGATCACGACCGACCTCGGCGAGCAGTTCACCGAGGTGTTCGTGCACGACATCGGCAAGAACCCCGACAAGAAGGTCGGCGCGCTCAACTACGGCTATTCGCTCGTCGAGGGGTACGACTATCTGCTCGGCGTCGACGGCGACACCATCGCCGACAGCAAGGCCGTCGAGTACCTCGAGACCGAGGCCGTGTCGGACTCGCGCATCGGGGGGATCTCGGCGATCTACACGATCGACGACAAGCCGATCCGGGGCATGATCGCGAAGTTCCTGACGGCCGGTCAGCGCACGCAGTTCGCAGCCTTCAACCTGCAGAACCTGCTGCGCGGACGCAACATGGCGGTGCTCGGCGGGCAGTTCTCGATCTTCGCGACGAACGCCCTGCGCGAGGCGATGAAGCAGAACCACCAGAACACCCCCTGGGTCAAGGACTCCGAGGTCGAGGACTCGCTGCTCTCACTGCAGATCAAGAGCGCGGGATACCTCACCAAGATCAGCCCCTATGCGCGCGCCAACGTGGGCGGCATGACCACGCTGTCGGGGTACGACGCCCAGCAAGTCAAGTGGACCTACGGCGCGATCGAGCTGATGTGGCCCGGTCAGCGCGGCGACACCAAGGGGCAGCCCTTCCACCCCAACCTGCGTCTGCGCTGGTTCGAGAACTTCGGCATGCTCACCAACCTCTTCGTGCGCGTCGCGTTCCTCACGCTGCTCGCCGGCTCCCTGTCGATCAAGGCGTTCGTCTTCTCGCCGCTCTGGCTCATCCCGCCGGTGATCGCCATGCTGCTGAACCTGCGCATCGCCCGCACGATGAAGGCGGTCGATCGCACCGACATCCTGTTCGCGATCCTCTTCTTCCCCGCCGAGATCTTCATGTGGATCCGCATCAGCCACTTCGTGCGATCGTGGACCCGCTTCCTCTCGCGCAAGAAGGTCGACAACTGGGCGATGCAGGCCAAGGCCGAGCGCGGCGGCGGTCTCGGTCACTGGTCGCCGATGATCGTCCTCATCGCCGTCGCCATCGCGCTCGCCGTGATCTGGGTCATGGTCGGCCCCGTCGTGCAGTCGTCGATCCTCTGGATCGGCTGGCCCATCGTCGGCGTGGTCACCGTGCTGCAGACGCTCCTCATGTTCTCCAAGCTCGTCCGTCGTCACCACGGATACAAGGTCTGATCGCGACCCGAACGCATCAGAGACACGGATGCCTCGGCCCTGGGGAGGGTCGAGGCATCCGTTGATTCTGTCGGCGGCTCAGGGCGCCGCGAGCAGCTCCGAGGTGAGCCGATAGCCGACCCCGCGCACCGTCTCGATGTAGCGCGGGTTCGCCGGGTTGTCGCCGAGCTTGCGCCGCAGGTTCGTCATGTGCGCCTCGATGGCGCGTTTGTCGGCCTCGCCGACGAAGTAGCTCGTGACGTACGACTCGCCGCGCAGCACGAGCGTGAGGTCGGCCTTGCTGCGCACACGCCGCTTCGACTCCATGAGGGTGGCCAGCAGGTCGAACTCCGTGCGGGTCAGTTCCAGCTCCTGCCCGTCGACCAGCACGATGCGGGTGTCGGGGTCGAGCTGCAGATCGCGGTGCACCACCCAGGTTCCGCCCGACGGCGTGATCTCGCCGCGCGCACGGGCCTCGACCTCGGTCGACGGCGCCGGGGCGGCGGTCTCACCGGCGAGAGCCGGCGTTCGGGGATCGGGGCCCTGCGAGGACGGCACGACCACCGGTGCCACGGGGGGCGGCGTCGGGGGCGCCGACGGCATCGCGGGAGGGACCGCCGCCGCGGGCTCGGGCCCTCGGCCGTAGTCGGCGGCGGGCCGGGCGGCGGGGAACGACGGCCCCACGGTGTCTTGACGCGGTGAGCCGGTGGCGGGCCCGCCGACGCGCGGGCGGCGCAGCAGCGCCTCGATGCGTGCCCGCAGCTCGCGCGGCCGGAACGGCTTGACGACGTATTCGTCGGCGCCGGCACCGAGGCCGAGGACGACATCGGCCTCTTCTTCGAGCCCGGTGAGCATGATGATGTAGGTGTCGCTCTGCTGCCGGATGCGACGGGCCGCCTCGAACCCGTCGATGCCGGGCATGTTGACATCGAGCGTCGTGATGAGGGGCTGGTAGGCGATGACGGCGCGGACGCCGTCGATGCCGTTGCCGACCGAGACCGTCGAGAACCCCGCGGCCTCGAGCACTTCGACGAGCAGATGACGGATATCGGGGTCGTCTTCGACGATGACCGCGGTCTTCTGCAGCTCAGCGCTGTCGCTCATTCGTTCCACTCTTCCGGCTTCGCACAGCCCCTGTGCCCGCGTTCTCCCCCGAGCCGCGTCGCAACGCGACCGAGCCACATCTTTACACACTTGAGAGACGCGCTGGTCGGCCGGTGCGCGCGAGGTCGCCCTCGCTCAGCGGCTCTGCCGGGTGAGCGTCACCGCCGCGTCGGGCCACCATGCGCCGGCGGCGGGACCCCCGTTGCAGGTGCCGTCGCTCTCGCCGGCCGGCTTGATCCACAGATTGGTGTCGACGACGTCGTCGCCGTACGCGCCTCCGGGGGCGCCGACGAGACGGTCGGGCGGGTTGCACCATTGGGCTCCGGCGGGGCCTGCGCCGTTGCGCGATGTGTCGACGAGCGCGTGCGTGCCGCCCAGCAGGGCGGACAGCTGGTGCGCGTAGGCGAACTCGGCGGACGTGTCCTGGTAGTTCGAGACGTTCAGGGCCACTCCGCGCACCTCGCCGATGAGGCCCGTGGCCTGGATCAGGCTCGCCATGTCTGCGGCCGAGTGCCAGGCCGAGTGCCCGCCGTCGAGATAGATCCAGGTGTTCGTGCCGCGGAGGTTGTCGACGGCGGCCCGCAAAAAAGAGGCGCGATCGGCGGGCGAGCCGCACGTGGGCGACAGGGCGATGCTGTCGGGTTCGAGCACGACGATCTTCTGCACATCGCCCGCGAGGGCGAGGGCCTTGCCGATCCGGGCCGTCCACGCCCGATACGAATCGGGGTCGAGGCCGCCGGCGGAGTGGTTGCCGCAGTCGCGGTCCGGAAGCCCGTAGACGACGACGGCCAAAGCGGCCTTCTGCTCCCGGGCCTCGGCCGCCAGGTGGGCGACGCGGTCCCACACCTCGTCGATCGGGTCGATCTCGGGAGTCAGCCAGTACGCCGTCGGCTGGGCGGCGAGCCACCGCGCGGCGGCCACCTGCTCGGGGGTCCCCTGCGACGCGCGCGCGGCCTGGGCGGCCTTGGACTCGTCGGGGGCGACCACGCGGGTCCCGACGGCGGGCGGGCGCGCCGACAGGGTCTGCACGAGCGAAGTGGCGACGCTGCCCACCGTGGCCAGCGCGGCGAGGACACCGACGACCGCGATCACGAGGGCGGCGACGAGGACGGCCCGCGGGATCCGACGGCGCCGACGCGGGCGGGGGGCAGTCCTCACGGTGAGGACTCTATCCGAGCGGAGGGGGAGCGGAGCGCTCGCCGGCGGGCCTGTCGCGGCGTCGGCCGACGGCGACCGCATCCGCGGCATCGGATCGTGCCGTCGAAACAGTAAGCGAGCTGTGTAATTAGGTCGCTGAGCAGTTGTAGGCTCTTCGCGTGGGAAAACTGGTTTACAACGCGTTGGGGCACGCGTTCGATGTCGAGGACCGTACGCTCGCGCACCTTCGTCTGGTGTTCATGAACAAGCTGCGCCGTGGCGAGCCGTTCATGTTCCACTTCAGTGTCGGGGACGGCAGCGGCACCCGCACGCTGTGGATCCACCCCTCGATCCCTCTCGTCTTCCATTTCTACGGAAGCCGGCCGCCACAGGTCAACCGCCGCTGGGTCGACGAGCTCATGCACGAGGCGAGCTCGCCTCAGGGGTTGAGTGTGATCCCCGAGCCCGATCCCGACGCGCTCGACGGCGCCCCGAGCTGAGTCCGCGTCACGCGCATTCGGCGTCGACGACCTCGCGGACGCGGTCGAGGAAAGCGGTCACCTCGTCGGCGGTCTCTGCCGGCAGGGCGAGGGCGAACTCGCGGATACGTGCGGTGACCGGGTCGATCTCGTCGGCGTCGACGTTGCGGTCGAACGGGACGATGAACTTGCTGCGCCGATCGGCGGGGTTCGCGACGAAACGGATGAGGCCGCCCGCGTGCAGGCGGTCGAGCATCCCGGTGACCGACGCCGTCGACACCCCGAGCGCCTGGGCGATCTCGGTCGGCGTGATGTGCATGCCCTCGTCGGCGCGCTCGAGGACGAGCCGCATCGCGGCGCGGGCGTTCTCGCTCGGGCCGCACTCGGTCTGACGTCGACGGGCGAGCCGGGCCTCGGCGAGACGGAGGCGCTCGACCGCGTGCGCGGCGACCTGTGCACGGTCGTTGTGTGTTGCGATCGTCATCGCTCTCCCATCGGGTCGGGCCGCCCCGGTGCACAGTCTAGTTAGGCGGCCAAACCTTCTGGGTTCCGATCCTCCAGTCTGTCGAGCAAATGGTTCGTCACGTCGGGTGGGAATCCGCTGTGGGGCTTGGAAATAGTTAGGTAATCTAGTAAAATTTCTCTTACCGAACACTCCGGAAGGAGACGCTCATGGGCCACCTCTTCTATGGCTCCTCCGAGCGCCCGATCCTCATACCGGACCGCGTGCTCGCTCACATCAAGGTCGTCATCGCCACGAAGCTGCGCCGCGGCGAGAGCTTCACCATGTCGTGGCGGCATCCCGACGGCGAGGCCGCCGGACGCAGCACCATCTGGCTGCAGCCGTCCATCCCGTTGCGATTCGTCTTCTCGTCGGCCGAGCCGGAGATGCTGGACCCGGCGCTGCTGAAGGAGTATGCGAACGCCGCGAACTCCTCGAGCGGGCTGACGATCGACATCTCGACGGCGGCTCCTCGAACACGAGGACCGCACGGCGTCGTCGCGGGCTGATCGCTCCCTTCAGTGCGCGGCCGGCGCGTGACGGCGTGCGATGACCGACATCCACTCCCGACCGGGGCACGGCGGGGCGCCGCGCTCGCGTGTGCGCTGCCACGCCTCGACGTGGGCCGCGTGAAGCGTCCGTTCCGCGGACGCGGGGTCGGTCAGGGCGAGGAGCACCGCGTACACGTGCGGCGCGGTGGCGTCGTAGAACGCGACGAACGCGTCGCGGTCGCCGGCGGCGGCCCGAGCCAACAGGGCGTCGACCTCGGCGTCGTCGTGCGGCGACCGGATGGGGGGATCGACGATGGCCACGGGCGCTCCTCTCCGAGTTCGCGAGCCTTCCCAGTGAAGCGTGCTCCGTCGCGTCGGGCGCGGGCTTGCGCGATCCGATCCCGTCGCGTAGCGCCCCGTCAAGCCCGCCGTCGTGCGACCGTGGGCCGCCTAGCGTGGCCGGCATGAAGACATTCGTGCGCTGGTCGCTCGCCGCGGCCATGACGTTCGCCGGCATCTCGCACCTCACGTTCGCGCGTCGCGACTTCCAGGCCCAGGTGCCCGACGTGCTGGTCGAGAAGACGCCCTTCGATCGTGACGCCGTGGTCGTGGCATCCGGGGTCGTCGAGATGGCGTTCGGGATCGCGCTCGTCGCGCTGCCCAAGGAGCGGCGGCGCATCGGGGCGGCTCTCGCGGCGTTCTTCGTCGCGATCTTCCCGGGCAACGTGGACCAGTGGCGCAAGGGGCGGTCGGCCTTCGGGCTCGACACCGACCAGCGCCGCTTCGGACGCCTCTTCTTCCAGCCGCTCCTGGTCGCGGCCGCGTGGTGGTCGACGCGCTGACGCCCCGCCGATGCGACCCGTGGTCAGTCTTGAACTGACGCTCGACCCTGAGTCGGATGCCGTCGTGCGCACGGAGTGGGCGGCCCTGGCCGAGGCGGGGCTGCCGAGCCAGGCCCGTCACACCGGTGAGAGCAACGCGCCCCATGTGACGCTGCTGGTGCGGTCGGAGCCGACGGTGCTCGCGCCCGACCGCGTCGGCCGGATGCTGCCCCTCGGCATGCGGCTGGGCGCCCCCGTGCTCTTCGGCACGGGCGCCCACCGCACCCTCGCGCGTCTCGTCGTGCCCTCGTCGTCGCTTCTGGACCTGCACGTCGCCGTGCATGTGGAGGCGGGCGCGGGCGACGATGCGCCCCACACCCGTCCCGGGGAGTGGACGCCGCACGTGACGCTCGCGCGTCGGCTGCCCCTCGACGGGCTCGCCACGGCGCTCGCCGCGCTCGCCGCCCGCGACGGCATCGACGCCGCGGCGGTGGCGGTGCGCAGATGGGATGCGCGCTCGCGGACGACCGAGACCGTGGTCGGGCGTGGCACGCTGGAACCGTGCTGACCGAAGACGGGCTCGCCTTCCTGGGCGAGCGACACCTCGCCACCCTCTCGACGATCGGACGGACGGGGCGGGTGCACGTCGTGCCGGTCGGCTTCACGTACGAGGACGGCGTCGTACGCGTCATCGGATCACGCGGCACGCAGAAATTCGTCAACGCGGTCCGGGACGGGCGCGCGGCCGTCTGCTCGGTCGACGGGGCGCGCTGGATCACGCTCGAGGGAGAGGCGACGGTCACCGACGATCCGGATGCCGTGGCCCACGCCGTCGCGCTGTACACCGCCCGATACCGTGAGCCCCGACCGAACCCCCGCCGCGTCGCGCTGCAGATCCGGGTCGATCGCGTGCTGGGGTCGTCGACTTTCCGGGCCTGACGGGCGTAACGTGGGGGACATGTCTGTCCCGACCTCCGCGATGCCCTCCGGGCGTGAGGGGGTCGTCGGCGCGCGGAGCGCCGACGGCACAGGCGCCGCGCGTCCCGTGCCCCTCGCCGGCTGACCGGCGCGGACGCCGCTCTGCGGCGCCCTCCGCGATCCCGCGTGACGATCGCGTCACCGGGTCGTTCTCGACCACGCGCTCGACATGCAGCGCCTTCTCGCCGCGCCGTCCCGTCGGCGCGGCCCCGAGACAGGGACATCCATGCTTCCTCTGACCGCCTCCACCGTCCGCTCCTCGTTCATCAACGTCTCGACCCGCGAGCGCAGCGCCCTCGTGATCCCGACCGACCTGGCATCCCGCGATTGGGACCGCCTCGACCTCTTCGGCTGGCGCGACGCGAAGTCGCCGCTGCTCGGCTTCGTCGTCGCCGAGGTCGACGGCGAGCCCGTCGGCCTGCAGCTGCGGCAGGCCGAGCAGCCGATGCGCTCGCGTCCGCAGTGCGCCTGGTGCGCCGACGTGACGCTGCCCAACGACGTCGTCTTCTTCTCGGCGCGTCGCACGGGCCGGGCCGGACGCGCCGGGAACACCGTGGGCACCCTGCTGTGCGCCGGGTTCGAGTGCTCGCGCAACGTCCGCCGCCTCGACCCGCCCGCCTACCTCGGGCACGACGTCGAAGCCGCTCGCGACCGGCGCATCGGAGCGCTGCGCGCGCACGTCGACACGTTCTTCCGCGACCTGCGAGACGGATCCTGACCGCGTCCGGGTCGCGCTCCCGCCCCACGGGCGCGGGACCCGGGCCGGCGATCCGGCGGCGATCGGCGCGAACGGTATAGTGGCGCGACAGGGGTCCCGAAGCCCCTCCCGTCTGACCCTCGGCCGCCCGAGCCCCGGCGGCACTCGAGGGATGGGGACTCCCGTGGATCTGCGCGGCTATGCGCGCCTGCTCGCACGCAGGTGGCCGGTGTTCGTCGTGGTCGCCGGCATCGTGGGAGGGCTCCTGGCCGGCGCGTCGTTCCTAATCCCGTCGACGTACACGGCCGAGACCCGGGTGCTGCTCTCACCGCAGCTCTCGACCGAGGCCACGCCCGACCAGCGCCGTACGGCGGCGCTGTACATCGACGACCTCGGGGGAGACCGATGGCGCGTGCCGGGGCGGCCCCTCATCGGGATTCTGGGCTCCCGCGGCGCTGTCGCTGCTGGGCGACTGAGGCATCCGCCGAGAAAGATCGGCGCGACGAGCCGGACGGTCATACCATGTGTGACGTGACGGTGCTTCGATACGAGGCCGGCCGTTCGGGGGCCGATGAGGGGGAGCCGATGCGTGCGCAGTCGACCGAGTCCTCCGACGGGCAGGCACGCGTGCACGAGGTGTTGCGCGCGCTCGCCGTCGGCGTGCAGGCCCTTCGGATCGAGCGCGGCATGACGCTCGCCGGGCTGGCGTTCGAGGCGGGGCTGTCCGAGGCGACGATCCGCGCCGTCGAGTCGTCGCGCGGCGGCCCGACCGTCTCGACGCTGGTCGCGATCGCCGACGCGCTCGACGTGGGTGTCGCCGATCTCTTCGGAGACGCCGTCCACATCCGCGACGAGACGCCGCCCGCCGCCGACGAGCGCCCCTCGGCCAGCCCGCAGGCCGTGTCGAGCGATGTCGCCTGGGGCGGCGATCTGCCGCCGGCGCCCTGGATGGGGGCGTCTGCACCGGCGCCCGAGGCGTCGTCGACGGATGCCGCGCCCGAGCGTCCGAGCCCCACCGAGGTGACGTGGGGCGGCGCACTGCCGCCAGCCCCGTGGACGGCGACGCCGGTCGTCCCGCCGTCGGTGTACGGCGTCGTCCCGCCCGCCCCGTCCGTGTACGGCGTCCCTTCTGCCCCCTCCGTGTACGGCATCGTCCCACCCGCGGGGACGACCGTGCCCCCGGGGTACACCGTCGTCCCGACGCCGCACGCCGCCGCCTGGGCTTCGCCCCCGGGGGCGCCGACGCCGCGGACGGCCGGGCCGCTCCCGCAGGCCGCCCCGTCGGACGGGCGCAGACCCGTCGCCGCTCACGCCGTGAACCCGGGCACGACCCAGGTCTTCGTGGGGGCCGAGCCCGCGGGCGCCCGTGGCCCACGACCGCTCCCGCGCACCTTCGCCGACCTGCGCACGGGCCCCCTCGCCGGCCGCACCTTCACGTCGCTGCGGCAGTTCGCCGTGGCATCCGTGATCGAGGCGGGGCACCCGGTCACGGCCGTGGCGCGCGTGTTCCGGGTGCCCTCGTGGCGCCTCGAGGCGTGGGTGGCCGAGGCCGGAGGCGTCGTCGGCTGACGGGCCCCGCCCCGCTCAGAGGGCGCGGAGCCTGTCGAGCAGGGGAGCGGCGACCTCGTCGACGAACCGCTGCTGCTGCGCGTCTCCTACCTGCACGATCGCGATGTCGGTGAAGCCGGCGTCGATGAAGGGGCGCACGCTCTCGGCGAGCTCGTCGAGGTCGGGTCCGCATGCGATCGCCTCGGCGACGTCGTCGGGGCGGACGAACTGCGAGGCGCCGGCGAAGCCGGCGGGAGTGGGCAGATCGGCGTTCACGGCCCATCCGCCCGCGAACCAGCGGAACTGGTCGTGCGCGCGGGCGATCGCCGTGTCTTTGTCGGGGTCCCAGCTGATGGGGATCTGTCCGATCTTGCGCGACGGGCCCTCGTGGTGCTCGTCCCAACCCGAGACGAGGTCGGCGTCGGGCTCGGTCGTGACGAGGTGGTCGCCCAGCGGCGCGAAGCGCGCGATCGAGTGCGCGCCCGACACGGCCACGCCGATCGGCACGCCGCCCTCCGGGGCGTCCCACACGCGGGCGGAATCGACGCGGAAGTACTCGCCGTCATAGGTGACGAGGTCGCCGGTGTGCAGGGCGCGGATGATCTCGATGGCCTCGACGAGCATGTCCTGGCGGGCGTGCACGGCCGGCCACCCCTCGCCCACGACGTGCTCGTTCAGGTTCTCGCCCGAGCCGAGGCCCAGGGTGAAGCGGCCGTCCGAGAGCAGCTGCAGCGTCGCCGCCTTCTGAGCCACCACGGCGGGGTGGTAGCGCACCGTGGGGCAGGTGACGTACGTCATGAGCTCGACATCGGTGGTGGCGTGCGCCACCGCGCCGAGCACGGTCCAGGCATACGGCGCGTGTCCCTGGCTGGTGAGCCAGGGGCTGTAGTGGTCGCTCGACACGAGGAAGTCGTAGCCGGCACGTTCGGCGCCGACGGCATAGTCCACGAGGGCGTGCGGGCCGCTCTGCTCGGTCATGAGGGTGTATCCGAATCGCGTCATGCCCGCCACGGTAGGTGTCGTCGGCGACAGCGTTCCCGGGGTTGCGTGCCGGGACCGGATGCGGCAGAGAGCCGATGGCATCCGTGCCCGCCGAAGAACACGAGGGGCCCGCGGCCGGTGCCGCGGGCCCCTCGTGCCGAGGCTCAGCGCTCGGGGGCGTGGGTCACCTCGTCGCCGTCGAACGTCGCGCGGTCGTTCCTGCGGCGATCGTTGCGCGTCTTGCGCAGGCTGAGGAACGTGGCCACGGCCACCGTCGCCGCGATGAACAGCAGCGAGAACCAGATCGGGATCTCGGGCACCCACAGCAGCGGCTCGCCGCCGTTGATGAACGGCAGCTCGTTGACGTGCAGGGCATGGAAGACGAGCTTCACGCCGATGAAGGCCAGGATGACCGCCAGACCCTGCGAGAGGTAGACGAGGCGCTCGAGCAGGCCGCCGATGAGGAAGTACAGCTGACGCAGCCCCATGAGGGCGAAGGCGTTGGCGGTGAAGACGATGTACGCCTCGTTCGTCAGACCGTAGATGGCGGGGATCGAGTCGACGGCGAACACGAGGTCGATGAAGCCGATCGCGACGATGACCAGGAGCATCGGCGTGACGAAGCGCTTGCCGCTCTTCTTCACCGTGAGCTTGTCGTCGTTGTACTCCTCGCTGACGGGGAGCACGCGCCGGACGAGCTTCATGAACCTGCCGTTGGCCGGGTCGCTCTCGCCGTGCGAGAACGCCTGACGGTAGGCCAGCACGAGCAGCAGGGCGCCGAAGATGTAGAAGATCCACGAGAAGTTGGCGATCAGCGCCGCGCCCACGGCGATGAAGGCGCCACGCATGATCAACGCGATGACGATGCCGATCATCAGCACCTTCTGCTGGTACTTCTTGGGCACCGCGAACCCGGTCATGATGATCAGGAACACGAACAGGTTGTCGATCGAGAGCGCCTTCTCGGTCAGGTACCCGGCGAAGTACTCACCGCCGAAGTTCCAGCCCGAGAAGACGCCGATGCCGACGCCGAACAGCAGCGCCAGACCGATGTAGAACGCCGACCAGCGCGCGGACTCGCCGATGGTCGGCTCGTGCGGCTTGCGCACGTGAGCGAAGAACTCGAACACGAAGAACGCGACGGTGATCGCGATCGTGATGATCCAGACGAGGGGGGTGACACCCACGAGGGCCTCCAGGGAGTGACGGTGTACGGCGGGACACCAAGGTCTCTTCCACCCGTGAAGCGGGCCGACGTCCCGGGTTCACGATGGCGTGGACCGTATTGACGAGATCGTCGCGGTGGGAGTACTCCCCTTGCTTCCCAGGATTCTACGCGACTTCGCCGCCGGTGGGCGCACGGCGGGCCGCGCCGACGCCCGAGCCCGCCCGGTGCACGGCATCCGCCGTCGGTCTCGTGCCGGTCAGGGGCGTCCCATGCCGTGGTAGGTCCAGCCGGCGGCGCGCCAGGCGGCGGCGTCGAGGCAGTTGCGGCCGTCGACGACGATGCGTCCGCGGGCGAGGCCGGCGGCGTGCTCGGGGGTGAGCTGACGGCGGTACTCGTCCCACTCGGTGACGACGATGACGGCGTCGGCCTCGCGGAGGGCCTCGTCGCGGTCGTCGACGTAGTTGAGCTGGGGGTGGATGCCGCGGGCGTTCTCGATCGCGGCGGGGTCGGTGACGGTGACCCAGGCGCCCAGGCCGTGCAGCCGCACGGCGACATCGAGCGCGGGGGAGTCGCGGATGTCGTCGCTGTGCGGCTTGAAGGCGGCGCCCAGCACCGTGATGTTCTTCTTGAACACCGCGCCGCCCAGCGCCGAGACGACGAGCTCGACCGCGCGGTCGCGGCGGCGCAGGTTGATCGCGTCGACCTCACGCAGGAAGGCGACCGACTCGCCGCGGCCGAGCTCTTCGGCGCGGGCCGAGAAGGCGCGGATGTCCTTGGGCAGGCAGCCGCCGCCGAAGCCGATGCCGGCGCCGAGGAAGCGCCGGCCGATGCGGGCGTCGTGGCCGATGGCGTCGGCGAGGGTCGTGACGTCGGCGCCGGTGACCTCGGCGATCTCGGCCATGGCGTTGATGAAGCTGATCTTGGTGGCCAGGAACGCGTTGGCCGACACCTTGACCAGTTCGGCGGTCGCGTAGTCGGTGACGATGAACGGTCTGCCCTTGGCGACCGAAGGGTGGTAGACCGCGCGCAGCGTCTCGGCCGCGCGGTCGCCGGCGGGACTCGGGGCGCCGTCCTCGGACGGCACGCCGACGACGAGACGGTCGGGGTCGACGGTGTCCTGCACGGCCCAGCCCTCGCGGAGGAACTCGGGGTTCCATACGAGGGTGGCGCCGGCGGACGCGACCCGCGGGGCCAGTCGCGCGGCGGTACCGACGGGAACGGTGGACTTGCCTGCGACGATGTCGCCGTCGGCGAGGTGGGGGAGCAGGCCGTCGATCGCGGCGTCGACGTATGTGAGGTCGGCGGCGTAGCCGCCGGCCTGCTGGGGCGTGCCGACGCCGACGAAGTGGACCGTGGCCCCCGCCGCGGCCGACATGTCGGTCGTGAACGACAGCCGGCCCGAGGCGATGCCGTCGGTCAGGATCTGCTGCAGCCCGGGCTCGAAGAACGGTGCCTCGCCCCGCGACAGCGCGGCGACCTTGCGCTCGTCGACGTCGATCCCCACCACCTCGTGCCCGATGGATGCCATCGCCGCCGCGTGCACGGCACCCAGATATCCGCAACCGATCACCGAAAGACGCATGGGTCTCCTTTGTGATGCCCGGGGCACCTCACCCCCGTTGGACGAGCCGGACACCTCTTCATATCAAGTCCGGGTGTCTTCTTCTCTCTCGCGTGCCGCGGTCTTCTCTATCTCGTGCCGGTGTCTTCGCTCCGAGGCCGGGTGCCGGCGGCGGAGCCCGCTCGGGCGCCGCGCCCATTGACGTCGAGTGCCGCGTCGACGACCGCGTCGACGAGGGCGCGCGTGTCGGCGTCGTCGAAGTGCTCGCGGCTGAGCGCCCGCAGGATGATGGCGCCGACGAGCGCGTCGGCAGCGGCCTCCAGGCGCGGCCCGGTCGTGCCGCCCATCGCGGCCGACAGCCGCTGCATGAGCGGGGCGGCCAGGATCTCGGCGCGCAGGCGCCGACCGGTCTCGGCGTTGACCGCCGCCGCGGCGACCATCGATCGCAGCAGGCCCTCGCCGTCGGCACCGGCGCGCAGCGCGAAGAGACCGCTCAGCCACGACGTCAGATCGGCGCGGGCGTCGCCGGTGTCGGGCAGCTCGCGGCGCCCGTCGAGGAGCCGGCCCTCGAGGATCGCCTCGGCGATCACGTCGCCCTTGCTCGGCCACCACCGGTAGATCGTCTGCTTGCCCACCCCGGCGCGGCGGGCGATGCCCTCCATCGTGAGGTGGTCGTAGCCGCGCTCGGCGAACAGCGCGGCGGCGGCGTCGAGGATCGCCACGCGCGCAGCCTCGCTGCGCACGGGACCGCTGCGGGAGAGAGCCATGGGTCACATTCTGGTCGGGGGAGGCGAGTCGAGACGAGACGGTGCGTGTTATCTTAGGCGCGCTGGTCGGAGCCGACGGTGCTCCCGCGGGCGCACTGCACAAGTAAGGAGCGCACGTGGCAGAGCTACTGCACCGTCTGGGAACGTTCGCCGCACGGCGGGCCTGGGTCGTCGTCGTGGCGTGGGTCGTCATCCTCGGTATGGCGGTCGGCGGGTTCCTCGTCGGGTTCAAGGGGCTCAGCTCGAGCTTCGACATCCCGGGGACGGCATCCGGCGCGGTGATCGCCGACCTCGAGGACGAGCTGCCCGAGTTCAGCGGCGGCGCCGGAACGGTCGTGTTCCGCACCGCCGACGGATCGCCTCTGACCGACGCGCAGAAGAGCGCGATCACCGCCCTCGTCGACTCGGCCGGCGGTCTTCCCGACGTCGCCAAGGTCACCGACCCCTTCGCGGCCCAGCAGCAGCTCGACGACCGGCGTCAGCAGGTCGCCGACGGGCAGTCGCAGATCGACGCGGCCCGCGCGCAGGCCCAGGCGGGCCAGCAGCAGCTCGATGCCGGGCGCGCCCAGCTCGACGCGGGCGAGCAGAAGATCGCCGCCGCGCGACAGCAGCTCGAGTCGGCGCCGCTCTCTGCCACGCAGAAGTCGGCACAGTCGGCGGTGCTGTCGCAGCAGCAGGCGCAGCTCGACCAGCAGCGCGCCGCGCTCGACGCCCAGCAGACGAAGCTGACCGACGGTCTCGCCCAGATCTCCGCGCAAGAGACGCAGCTGCAGCAGGGCGCCGAGCTGCTGTCGTACGCGGATGCCGTGCGCCTCGTGTCGCAAGACGGCACCACCGCGATCGTCAACGTCTCGTTCAGCGTTCCGCGTCTCGAGCTGCCGGACGCGTCGAAACAGGCCGTGATCGATCACTTCGCCTCCACCGCCGTGCCCGGCGTCGACGTCGCGTTCAACAGCGAGATCTCGCAGAGCATCCCCGAGATCTTCGGCGTCGGCGAGGCGATCGGTGTGGCCGTCGCCGCGATCGTGCTGATCGCCGTGCTCGGCTCGCTGCTGGCGGCCTCGTTCCCCATCGTCACCGCTTTCGTGGGCGTGGCGATCGGGGCGACGGCGGTGCTGTCGTTCTCGGGCCTCGTGCAGATGGCATCCGTCACCCCGTTCCTGGGGGTGATGCTGGGCCTCGCCGTCGGCATCGACTATGCGCTGTTCATCCTGTACCGCCACCGTCGACAGCTGCTGCAGGGAGCCGAGGTGGTCGAGTCGATCGGGCTGGCCAACGGCACCGCCGGCACCGCCGTCGTCTTCGCCGGGACGACCGTCATCGTCGCCCTGCTGGCCCTGAACGTCACGGGCATCCCGTTCCTCGGGCTCATGGGCACGGCCGGGGCCGTCAGCGTGGCGGTCGCGGTCCTCATCGCGGTCTCGCTCACCCCGGCGCTGCTCGGACTCGCGGGCATGCGCATCGTGGGGCGGCGGGCTCGCGCGCGGTTGGCCTCGGCCGAGGCGTCCGGTGCCCCCGAGGCCCCCGCGGCGCCCGCGCGGCGTCGACGCGGGGGTGCGGTGCGTCCCATGTCCACGTGGCGTGCCGTGGTGACGATGGTCGTGGCGGCGGTCGCGCTGCTCGTCGTCGCGATCCCGGCCCTGTCGATGCGGCTGGGTCTGCCCGACGGCGGCTCCGAGGCCGAGGACTCGACGGCCTACCACGCCTTCACCTGGACCGAACAGGCGTTCGGGCCGGGCGCCAACGCGCCGCTGCTCGTGACGGCGGCGTTCCCGGCCGGGCTCAGCGAGTCCGATGTGACCGCGCGACAGCTCGACGTCGCGCGGGTGCTCCACGCGCAACAGGACGTGGTCGCCGTCGCCCCGGTCGCCGTGTCGGAGGACCGCACGCTCGGCGCCTTCCAGGTCATCCCCGCCGAGGGTCCGAACGCGGTCTCGACCGATCGGCTGGTGCGCGACCTGCGCGCGCTGCCGCCGGTCGACGGCGACATCGCGCTCGGCGTCGCGGGCGCCGCCGCGATCAACATCGACATCTCGGAGGGACTGGCCGACGTGCTGCCGCTGTACCTCGTCGTGGTGGTCGGGATCTCGTTCGTGATCATGACGGCCGTGTTCCGGTCGCTGCTGGTCCCGCTGATCGCCACCGCGGGGTTCGTGCTGTCGCTGTTCGCCACGTACGGCGCGGTCACCGCCGTGTTCGAGTGGGGCTGGCTCGGCGGTCTGCTCGGCGTGCACAACCCGGGCCCGATCCTGAGCTTCTTGCCGGTGATCCTCGTCGGCATCCTGTTCGGACTCGCGATGGACTACCAGCTGTTCCTCGCCACCGGCATGCGTGAGGCGTGGGCGCACGGTGCGCCGCCGCGTCTGGCGGTCGCCCAGGGCTTCCGTGCCGGGCGCACGGTCGTGACGGCGGCGGCGATCATCATGGTGTCGGTCTTCTCGGGCTTCATCGCCTCGGACTCGGTGATCATCAAGTCGATGGGCCTCGGATTGGCCCTGGGCGTGCTGTTCGACGCCTTCGTCGTGCGGATGCTGCTGGTCCCGGCGATCATGCACGTGCTGGGCGGGGCGGCCTGGTGGCTGCCGCGCTGGCTCGACCGCGTGCTGCCGAACATCGACGTCGAGGGCTCGGCGCTGGAGCGCCGCCACCCCGTGCACCACGACGCCTGAGGCGGGCATGCCCGGTGCGAGCACGCCCCGGAGGCGGTGCGCAAGCCCCGTCGCCCCGTCGCCGGGCCTTGCGAGGATGCGAGCACCGACGCACCGGAGGAGGGCGACGATGACCGACCGCGAAGACACCCAGGACGCACCCGTGATGGACGGCGCGACCGAGGCCGGGCAGCACGAGAAAGAGGCGGGCGCACGGCAGCAGCGCGCGGCCGACGCCGCTGTGGCCGACGACGACCTCGACGACGATCTGCGCAGCATCCACGCCTACGGAGAAGACCGCTGAGCGCACCCGCAGACGGAGGCGACCCCCATCCGGAGCCGAGGGGGGCGGCTCGACGGACGGGGGTCGTCGTGTGCGCCGCTGGACGGGCGCCTTCCGCCGGCGATGCCGGGCCGGGTATGACGACGCTACGCCTCCGTTCGCCCCATGACGCCGCTCCCAGCCAACTCGAAGCCCTCACCGTGCGATCTCGCGGCGGGTGGGTCGGCGACCTTCGCGCCGTCTCGCGGGGTCGGGGGCCCTCAGATGCGGGACGCGTACCGGAGGCCCTCGAGACCGCGGCATCCCGCCCCGGGCGGTGAGCGCATGACGGATGCCGCGCGCCCCGCGTCGTCGCGCCGCCCGGCATGGCACACGTTCGTGCGCGATGCCGCATGGTGGGCGCGCGATTACGCCTACGCCGTCGCGGCTCAGGGGCGGGCCCTCTGCGGACGCGATGCGGCGGAGGCCCTTGCCGACGGGACCGCGACGCCGGTCGTGCTGCTGCCGGGCATCTACGAGACCTGGCGTTTTTTGCAGCCGCTCGCCCGCGCCCTGCACGAACGCGGGCACCCGGTGCACGTCGTCGAAGACCTGGGCGGCAATCGGCGACCGGTGGTGGATGCCGCTCACCGCGTGGCCGCGCTGCTCGTGCAGCGGCGACTCGACGACGTCGTGCTCGTCGCGCACAGCAAGGGCGGTCTGATCGGCAAGCACCTGATGGCCTTCGACCCCGCCGGTGCCCGGGTGCGTGCGATGGTGGCCGTCGCGACGCCCTTCGGGGGATCCCGCTACAGCGGGTACATGCCGGTGCCCTCTCTGCGCGCCTTCCGCTCGGGCGACGAGACGATGCGCGCGCTCGCGGCGGCGGCGGCCGTCAACACCCGCATCGTCTCGGTCTACGGCGCGTTCGACCCGCACATCCCGGAGGGGAGCGAGCTCGCGGGTGCGCGCAACGTGCGTCTCGCCACCGGCGGGCACTTCCGCGTGCTCGCCGATCCCCGCGTCATCGCCGAGGTCGTGCGCGCCGCGGAGTGACCCGGCGCGGCGTTCGGCGTCGCGGCGATGCGCGTCGGACGCGGCCGATCGCCCGGCCTATCGTCGGGGCGAGGCGCCCGTTGTCACGAAAGGACGACGCTGCCGGTGTGGTCGTCGACCGCCAGCTGCGGCTGGGCGATCGCGGTCACCGCGACGTCGTCGAGGGCGACGGCGCCCGACAGCGTGGTCAGGAACGCGGTGTCGGCCGCGTCACGCCCCGTCGCGATGCGCACGAGCTGGGGTCGTGGCGCGAGGCGGGTGGCATCCACGACCTCCCACCGATCGTCGACGAACGCCTCGACGACGGCGTGGAAGTCCATCGGGCTGAGACCGGGGGCGTACACCGACACCAGGCGCGCCGGCACGCCGCGCGCCCGTAACAGGCCCGCGGTCAGGTGCGCGTAGTCGCGGCATACGCCGCGGCGCTGCAGCAGCGTGTGCACGGCCGTGTCGGTCGGGCCGCTCGACCCCGACACGTACGACAGGTGCCCGGCGACCCAGTCGGCGATGCGATGCACGAGTCCGCTCCCCGAGCCCGGACCGATGTCTGCGGCGGCGACAGCCGTGAGCTCGTCGGAGGGCACGTACCGGCTCGGACGCAGGTAGCGCACGACGTCGAGCCGACTCGACGGCTCCGCCCGGTCGGGCGCCGAGACCTCGGCCTCGTACGAGACGGTGACGCGGCCCTCGGGCAGCCGTGCGCGGTGGAGCCGCGTGCCGTGGGCATCGTCGAGCTCGTCGACCGAGAGCTCACGGCCCTCGGCGGTCTCGATGCGCAGCCGCTCCCGGCGCACCCACCCCCGCGCGGCGGCGAGGGACAGCACGACATCGGCTTCGGCATCGACCCGCAGCGCGAGACGCGATCCGACGACGGCGCTCATGCGGCGGCGCCCGGGCACGCGGCGTGGTCGGGTTCGACGCCCACGCCGTCGACCGCGTGGCGCATGCGCTCCAGGAACGCCGCCACGGCCACCGTCTCGATCTCGCTCATTCCGCGCGTCGCCTCCATCATCCGTCCGTGCATCGTGCCGAGGGTGTCGCGCATCTCGGTCTCGGTGTGCGGGGTGGTCCGCACGATCACCCGACGGCGATCGGTGGGGTGCGGGTGACGGACGAGGTGCCCCGTCTTCTCGAGGCGGTCGAGCAGCGCCGTCGTGGATGCCGTCGACACCCCGAGGTAGCGGTAGAGGTCGATGGGGGTCACGTCTTCGCGGCGGCCCCGCGCGCGTGTGAGAAAACGCAGCACGAGCAGCTCGTTCTCGCCCATCGACATCGAGTCCTGCGTGCGCCTGCGCATCGCCATCTCGGCGGCACGATACAGACGCAGAGCCTCCATGAGGCGTGCGCCGCGGTCGTCGTCGGCGCTGTCGCTGTACCAGTACGACGGCTGCGGCTCGTGATCGATGGTCATCCGGAGGATCTCCCTGATATCTCGCTTGCCTATTCGCTAGTCTACCTAGTAAGTTCGTGAACAAGCAACGACGAGAAGGGCATACATCATGGCGAAGCTCTACTACGGCACGACTGCCGAGCCGATCGCGATCGACGACCGCATGCTGGCGCATGTCAAGGTCGTCGCCGCCACGAAGCTGCGACGCGGCGAGAGCTTCACCCTGTCGTGGACGCATGCCGCCGACGAGCCCGGTGGGCGTTCGACGATCTGGCTGCAGCCGTCGATCCCTCTGCGATTCGTCTTCGAGTCCGAGCAGCCCGAGACGCTCGACCAGAACCTGCTGAAGCGCATGGCGAACGATGCCAACTCGTCTCGTGGGCTCAGCCTCGACATCTTCGTCGACGAGCCCGTCGCCGCGGCGACACCGCGCGAGAAGGCCCCGGCGCGTTCGCGGGCCGCCTCGCGCCCGCTCGCCACCGCCGCCTGATCGATCGTGAATCCGATCGGCCTCGTCCCTGTGCCCGTCCCGATCGTGTCTCCTCCCGTCTCGTGGGAGCGCGTGCACGACCGTCTCACGGTCGCGCGTCGGGCGGGCGAGGTCGTCGGATATGTCGACGTATGGGGCCCGATCCACATGGCGTTCGACGGCGACTCCCGTCTGATCGGCCGGTTCGACCGAATGGACGCGGCCAAGACCGCGATCGACGCGGTCGACCGCGACTCGCGTTCGCGCGGCCCCCTCTGGCGGAGGCGTCCACCGGCGGTGGCCACGCCGGCGGCGCTCGCCGCAGCCGGTATGGCGCTGCTCAGCGCCGGCGTCTTCGTCCCGTTCTTGTGAGGAGCACGATCGTCATGAACCCCTCGTCGTCATGGGATCTCCCGACCGAGCCCATCTCTGTCATCGATCTCGACGAGGTCCCGCGGCCCCTCGTCGGCTGAGCTCGTCGGCTGAGCGTGCGGTGCGCCTCCGGGAGGTGTCGCCGCCGGATGTCACCGCGGCGATGTGCCCGTGCCCCGATGCCGGTCGGCGTCCGGGGTGTCGGCCTGGGTCGGCGGTCGCGTCTCGATCCGCACGCGGACGACGCCCGCGACGAACAGCACCGCCCCGATCGCCATGACCGCGGCGCGGACGGATGTCGACACGTCGGGGCGGAGGAACAGCGTCGGGCTGGCCGCGACGAATGCCGAGAGGGCGCAGAGCCCCACGCCCCACGGCAGACGTGAGCGTCCCGCGGCGTCGGACGTCGTCACGTGCCGATCCTCCGGGCTCAGCCCCGTTCTCCTTCGAGCTCGACCGCGCGTTCGTCGATCTCGGATGCCTCGTCGTCGACATCGCGATCGGCTTCGGCCTCGGCATCCAGACCGGTGCTCGCCCCGCGAGGAACCGCCCGCAGCAGCTCGTTCATCTCGGCCATGAAGCTGCCGAGCTGCTGCTGCTGCCAGCGCAGGTCGCGCGTGCGGTCTTCGGCGTCGCGCAGCACAGAGGCCGCGTGCTCGGTGATCGTGTCAGAGATGCGCTGCGCCTTGTCGCGTGAGCGGTCGAGGATCTCGCGCGCGCGCACCTGCGCCTCGGCCTCGATCTGCTGGGCCTGGGCCCGTGTCAGTCGCTCATAGTCGTCGGCCCGGGCGGCGATGCGGCGCGCGTGCTCGAGCGACGCCGTCACCTGCTCGGTCGCGTCGGCCGTGATGCGCTCGGCATGGGCCACCGCTTGATTGTGCAGCACCAGGAACTCCTGCTGCGCCTCGTCTTGGCGGCGCGTCAAAGACTCCTCGAACTCGAGCACCCGTGCCGTCATCTCGCGCACGTCGCGCTCGGCCTTCGCCCGCAGCTCGCCGGTCTCGCGCGACACCATCGACCGCAGCGCGGCTGCGCCCTTCTCTGCCTCGGTGCGGATGGCGACCGCCTCTCGCTCGGCCTGAGCCACCTTCTCGGCGGCGTGCGCCGCCTCGCGCTCGAGCCGAGCGGTGTGCGCGGTGGCCTCGGTCTCGATGCGCAGCCGCACCTGGTCGGCGTCGTGCTGCGCCTCGGCGTGGAGGCGCGCCTGCTCGGCCACGGCCTCTTCGCGGATCGTCCCCGCCTCGTCCTGAGCCGACGCCAGCAGCCGCTCCGCCTGCCCGACGGCGTTCTGCACGAGCACCGCGGCCTGCTCTTCTGCCACACGCAGGATCGCCTCGAACTGCTGACGGGTCTGCGGCTCGTCGTCGTCGCCGCCGCGTCCGGCGAGCTCGCTCGTGAGCGCGTGCACCTGGGTCTCGGCCTCGCTCGCGCGTGCCGCCGCGGCGCGCGCCTGCTCTTGCAGCTCGCCCGTCTCTTCGGCGTGCCGACGCGCGGCCTCCTCGAGCTCGGCGTCGTGGTCCGCGCGCTGCTGGGCGAACGTCGCCTCGGCGTGGAGCTTGGCGTCGTGCGCCTCGTCGGCGGCGCGGCGCAGGCGGTCGGTCAGCTCTCTCACGGCCTCGTCGACGGCATCGCGGTCATAGCCGCGGAAGCCCACCGGGAAGACCGGGGCGTCGGGTGAGGCCATCAGCTCGTCGAGCAACGACGCGGTCGAAGGGGCGTCGCGATCGTCGGAGCTGTTGTCGGCATTCGTCACGGACGTCCTCCTCGGGAACATGACTGCGGTGGCTTCCTGCGCAGCCGGGGTCGCCGGGGCACTCCCGCGACAGATCACATTGAATCGCACCTCGGCCCGGAGCGCTCGTCGTTCGGGGCCACTTCACAAGGACGCCGTCCCGGTGTGCCTGCGCGGCGGGGTGTCGAATGCGGTCCGGGTCGGAGGCGTCGTGTCGGGGAGGGGGCTCGAGGTCGCCGCCTGCGATCGGATCGGACGGGCGAGCTGTCGGTCCGCGAGGCCTCTGCCGCGGTCGACGCCGGTCGACGATGTCGGGGTGGCGGGCCGAGCGCTTCCGCGGCGCGCTTCTCAAAAAAGGATGCGCGGTCTCGTCGACCGGGTGCCGTGGTCGTCGAGACCGCGCATCCGCTTGGGGCGAGCAGCCGTCACTTGAGAGAAGGAACTTGGGGGAGAACCACTCGTGCGACCGCTCGTGTTCGAGAGTGGCATGGATCGCGTCCCGAAGCCCGCGATTTCGCTGTTCCTCACCCCCAATTTCGCCCTTCGGGGTCGGGGTGGCGATCAACGTGGGGACGGGGCTTCACCCCGCATCGTCTCCATCTCACCCACGCCGTGCCTCTTGCTCACGTCGGCGTCCCATCGTCCTCACGTCGGCCTCGCGTCGTCGGGAAGAAGAACGGGCAGAGAGCGACCTCCTGCGTTGCGGCCCCCCGGCTCGCGAGCGGCGTCGCGCTCTGCCCGAGTGCCCAGCTTCGAGGACACGAGGCGCTGTATCCACTCGGGCCCGCCGAAATCACCCGGTGGCCCCAGACAGATCACCCGCGATGGGCAGCGCTCCGGTGCCGAGCGGTAAAGTGACGTGATTCGTCGTCAGGAGGTGCATGACAGAGACGCTCCGCGCGCCACGAGAATCCCCCGTGGCTCCCGCGCCGCCGCCTTCCGCCCGCCCGACCGTTTACGCCCTCGTCGGCGCCGCCGCCGCCTTCGCGAGCGCCGCCCTCATCTGGCTCAGCCGGTCGTGGGAGCCGACGATCCAGTACGTCAGTCAGCTGGGCGCGACCGGCATGCCGACGGCCCCCGTGTTCAACACCGCCCTGCTGCTGCTGGCGGTGGCCGCCGTGCTCGTCGACCGCGCCGCCACCGCGAGCCGTACGACCTATGTCGCGGGGTGGCCCGTCGCCTTCACGTTGTTGATCTGCGGGATGTGCTTCGGTCTCGCGTCGGTGGTCACGTGCTCCCGCGGCTGTCCCGTGCCCTTCACGCCCGGAGCCCTCCCGCAGGACACGATCCACATCGCGGCCGCAGTCCTGGGCTTCGTGCTCGCGATCGTCGCCATGGGACAGGTCGCCCTCCTGCGTCGCCGGCCCTGGATGCGTGCGACGAGCCTCGTGATCCTCGTCGCGGTGGGCGTCACCGCCTTCGCGGGCGCCATGATCGCCCTGTTCCGCGGAGACACCGGCCTCGGCGGAAACCTCGAGTTCACCGCGGCGACCCTCGCGATCGTGTGGTTCGGTGTCTTCGCCCTGCAGATCGCCGGCGACGAGCGCGCCTCGCGCGAGCGCGACGAGGTGCTCACGGCATCCTCGATGTCGTCTCGCGGCGACCGATGACCGAGCGGGATCGATCAGCGACGCAGAGGCGCGTGGAATGCACGCGAGCCGAGGCGTGCCACGGGCGAACGACGGTGATCGCCGGGCGGTCGGCGCGGACGAGGCGGCTAGCCTTGCTGGCGTGAACCTGCGTCGTCTGTGGCAGATCGTCCGCGGTGTGCTGCCCGTCGTCGCGTTCGGCGTCATTCTGGCGGTGCTGCATCAGGCGGGTGTGCCGCTGTCGGTGCCGGGTGTGCTGTGCGTGCTCGTCGCCCTCGTCGTCGTCCGCCTGATCGTGGCCTCGCGCGTCCGGCGTCGCCGTCACCGGGCCGCGGCCGCCGAGAGACAGGTCGCGGTCACACCTCGACGTCGGGCTCGATGAGCCCCCACGCGTGTGCTGCGCGGATCGCGCTCGACCGGTCGGAGACCTCGAGCTTGCGATACAGGCTCTGCAACTGGGTCTTGACGGTGTTGGGAGAGACCACCAGTGCGTGGGCGATGTCGGCGATCGTCGACGAGGGCGTCAGATGCGCGAGCACCACCTGCTCGCGCTTGGTGAGGTGCGGCACGCTCACCGACGAGGTGAAGAACGAGCGGCGTTCGGCCAGCTCGTTCCGGGTCTCGTCGTCGAGCAGCCCGAGGATCCGCTCGCGGTCTTCCGGAGCGACGGCGCTCCACGGTGTCCACAGCTCGTAGCGGCGGCTGATGGACTGCGCGCGCTGGAGGGTGGTGCGGTGGCTCGGAGCGCCGTTGAGGCGTACGTCGGCCACGATGCTGATGATCAGGCTCTCGAGAGCGGCACGTGGCGAGGACTCCTGGTTGACGCCCCAACGGGTGCTCATGACATAGGCGTCGTGCGCGCGCCCGGCATAGAGGTGCGCCAGCGCGATGGACGGTGCCGTCGCGGTGGTGAGCGAGAACGGCCCATCGAACAGGGCGATCGACTTGCGCGCCTGACGGAGCGCGATCAGCACCTTGGCGCGCGCCATCAGGATCTGCGTCGACTGGAAGTGCGACGGGGGAGTGCTGCGGGCTCTCGTCTCCCAGGCGCGCAGGGTGCCCAGCCCGTCGGAAGCGGCGCCCGAGAGCAGGTGGGCCAGCGTGTGCACGGCCGCGGCGTACGGCCACAGCTCTCGCGTCAGCGGGGTCGATGGCCTGTCCGACAGGGCCTGCCTCGTCTCGTCGGGTCGGCCGCGTTCGAGCGCGAGCCAGGCCTCGGCGAGACGCGCTCCCTCGCCCCACGGAGAGCGGAGCCACCTGCTCGTGCGTACCTCGTCGAGAAGATCGGCGGCTCCGGCGACGTTCCCTTCGAGCAGCGCGATCACGGCCCTCACCCCCTGGCATCGCACCCGCTCGGCCGGTCCGGCGCTTGTGCCGGCCCGGCCGAGGGCGTGCGCCGCCTCGTGCAGCCGGCCCATCGCGAGATGCGTCATGCCGACCTGGTACCAGCCGTCGACGTCCACGGCCCGTGCGGGTCCCTCGCGTCGCCGCAGGGCATCCGACAACACGGATGCCGCGTCGCTCGCCAGGGCGAACCGGGCTGCCGCGCGCAAGAGGCTGACCCGCACGGCGAGTTTCTCGATGTCGGTCGCGGCGGCCGTCCGCGCGTCGGGAAGACGCGACAGGGCGTTCGCCGACACGTTCGGCGCATCCGCCGCCGCGGACGCCTCGGGGTCGAGCCGCAGTACGGTGTCCCACGCGACCGGGTCTCCCTCGGCGCGGGCGCGCAACGTGTCGACGAGTCGGCCGAAGGCCGCGGCATCCCGCGACCAGACGTCGGGTCCGGCGGAACGGAGGATGTCGGTGAGCGTCGACCAGCGGCCGGTGTCGGCCGCCAGCCGCGCCGCGGCGAGGGGGTCGCCCGCGGCCACGAGGTGGCCGAGCAGCGACCGGCGCGACTCCTCGACGCGGTGGGGAGAGGTACGGGTGACATCGGCGACCCACTGCTCGCGCACCGGATCCGCCAGGGTGAGCCGCGTGCTGCTCGGCCAGACGAGCCCGGTCGCCTGCAGGCCGCGGACCAGGACGCTGTCGGAGCCGGGCGCGACGTCGATGCCCATCGCGCCCGCGAGCGACGCCGTGATGTACGGAGCGATGCTGAGCAGGCGCAGCTCGTCGGTGATCGGGAGGCCGAGTCGTGACTCGACGTCGGCGGTGAAGGCCGCCCGCGCGGACGCGGCGATCGAGGCGGCCTCGGCCGCCGTTCCCAACGGCATCTCTTCGAGCCGCAGTCGCGTGCACGCCAGCTGAACGAGCGCCGGCCATCCCGAGGTGCGCTCGGTCAGGGTCTCGACGGCTTCGTGCTCGGCGTCGACGCCGTTGCGCTTCAGCACGGCCGCGACGTCGTCGACGGTCATCGGCAGTGCTCCGCTGGGGACCACGTGCACGTCGAACTCGAGGGCCGTCATCGAGCCCTCGAAGGGGGTGATGTGCCGTGTGCCCACCACCAGGCACAACGACGGGTCGTCGCGCAGCATGCCGAGCAGCCGTGCGGTCAGGGCGGTGTCGTGGTCGTCGACGTCGTCGACGATCAGCACGTGTCGATCGGCGCCGTCGCGGAACGCGGTGACGGCGGCGCCGATCGCGGGGCCTTCGGCGGCCTTCGCGTCGAGGGCCTGCACGTCGATGGACGGGTCGTCGTACAGGTCGTCGGCGAGCTGGCGGAGGAGCGCGGACTTGCCGACCCCCGCGGGGCCGCGCACGAGCACGACGTCGTGCACGAGGGCAGTGCGGAGCATGTCGAGAACCGCCGGGCGAGGCGCCCAGAAGCGGCTGGGGCGACGCGTGGGCCGTGAGGCGGCGAGATCTATCAGCATGGTCCCCTCCGTGCGGGCTGCGTGATGGGCTCACGGACGGTGAGCTCGGCTGACGAGGTCGACGCGCCGGTTGCGCGCCAGTCCGATCTTTCGGGCGCGGGTATCCGCTCGACGCGTGCGGGTTCGCTCTTTCACCCGAAATGTCATCCGGCCCCCACGGATTCGGTCGCGGGGTCACCCCAGTTCTCACCCGGGACCACTTTCGGCGTCCGCCGGGTGAGAGGCGACGGTGCCGGGAATGAAGTTGAGCTCTCGCGCGCCGTCGATCGCACGCGGGCGGTCACACCGGGGAGGCCGGGAGGATGCCGTTCGCCCGTCCGTCTCGCCGCTCCCTCTGGCCGAGGGCCGGCGGCGGGGGCATTAGCGTGTCCCCGCCTGAGCGGACTCGCGACAGGTCGATGAAAGGTGGACCGCCGTGGACATGCAGCGGGTCGTGCGCATCCTGCGCGCGTATTGGAAGACGATCGTGGCCCTGGCCCTGCTGGGCGTGCTGGGAGGCCTCGGCTGGAGCGCCATGCAACCGCGCGTCTACACCGCCGATGCGAGCGGATACGTGGCATCCACGTCATCCGACGGGTCCACCGGCGGGGCGCTCGCCGGTGACCAGCTCGCGCTGTCGAAGGTGAAGTCGTTCCTCGACATGGGCCAGTGGCGCACCGTCGCAGAGTCGGCGAAGAACGAGCTCGGGCTCTCCGACAGCCCCGAAGAGCTCGTCAAACGCGTGACCGTCACCAACCCCATCGACACCGTCAACATCCGTGTGGATGCCACCGGCCCGACGCCCGAGGCGGCGCGCGATCTCGCCGAGGCGTGGATCCACGGCATGACCGCACAGATCGCACAGATCGAGTCCAACGGCAAGAACGCCGGCGCCGTGCGCCTGGTCGCGGGCGACTCCGCCCGCCTGCCCACGGCCCCGACCTCGCCCAACGAGCGGCTCAACGCGGTGGTCGGCGGGATCGGCGGACTCGTTCTCGGGGTCGTCTACGCCCTCGTGCGCCGCACCTTCGACCGGCGGCTGCGGTCGACCGCCGACGTCGAGGAGGCCGTCGACGTGTCGGTGATCGGCACCCTTCCGGTCGACAAAGAGCTGGCGACCGGGCGGGCGGTGTTCTCGTTCGACGACATCCGCGACGGCCGGGGGTCGTTCGCGCACAAAGAGGCCATGCGCGAGCTGCGCACCAACCTTCAGTACGTCGACGTCGATCGGCCCGCGCGTGTCATCGTGGTGACGAGCCCGCTGCCGGGCGACGGCAAGTCGACGACGGCCGCCAACCTCGCCGTCAGCATCGCCGCGACGGGGCAGACGGTGGTGCTGATGGACGCCGATCTGCGTCGCCCCGTGCTGGGGGGCATCTTCGGCTTCAGCGACGAGGTGGGGCTGTCGGACGTGCTCGCCGGACGTGCGCAGATCGAGCAGGTCGCACGCCAGGTCGACGAGGACGGGAACCTGTTCATCGTCGCGGCGGGGCGCACACCCCCCAACCCCAGCGAGATGGTGGGTTCGAAGCGCATGCAGACGCTGGCCCAGAAGCTCGCCGAAGACATGATCGTCATCATCGACTCGCCGCCGACGCTCGCCGTCGCCGACGCGGCGGTGATCGCGAGCTGGGCTGACGGCGCCGTGCTCGTGGTGACATCGGGACGCACGACCGACGACATGCTCGTGCGCGCCGTCGACAACATCGTGAAGACGCGGGGCCGGCTGCTCGGCGTCGTGCTCAACCGTGTGCCCCGTCGCGGTGCCGACTCGGGTTACTACGGAGGACAGTACGCCGGGTACTACGGGTACGGCGGCGAGAAGAAGCGTGGTCTGTTCCGTCGCGGCGATCGCGATCGGGGCGATGAGTCGCAGGTGGAGGGCGCGGCCGGCGGCGAGGGGACGCGTCGGCCGAGCGGCGATCTGCCGCCCGAGAACGTCAAGGCGCTGCGCACCCTGTCGAACCGGAGGACTCGGTCCAATGATGCGGGCGATGCGGCGGGTGAAAAACTGCTCGTGGGAGGGGCTGTCGAAGAGGCCGACGGGACAAGCCACACGCGTCGGCTGCGGCGCGACTGAGGTGGCACGACGGCGCATCGCCCCTCCGGGCGGTGCGCCGTTCGACGTGGGCGGCGTTCGAGCGCTGACCACTCGGGCGAGGCCCACGATGCGGTGGCGTCGAAGATCGCGGCGATGTCGACAGAGACCACGACGGCCGGCGTCGGTGGACCGAATCGACGTTGCAGTTGGGTAGCTGTCACAGCGAATCGGCTCTGAGCGAAATGAACCAGATCCCGTCGGCCACGTCGCTAGCGTCGGGCAGGTGGTTGAGGAACGAGAAATTGTTTACGATGTCGACGGCGAGACGATGGTCGGCTATCTCGCCAAACCGGACGGCGCCGGCCCCTGGCCCGTGGTCCTCCTCGGCCACGACGGCGTTGGCTTGGACGACTACCAGCGCGGTCGTGTCGACGATCTCGGCGCGCACGGATATCTGACGTTCGCTCTGGATTATCACGGAGGCCGAACATTCTTCGGGCAACCCGAGGCGATGCTGGAACGGATCATGCCCATGATGGGCGACACAGACCGAATGCTCTCGCTCGGACTAGCAGCCCTGGACGTGCTGCTTGCCGAGCCCGGGGCAGACCCGAATCGGATCTCCGCAATCGGCTATGGCGCCGGTGGACGCATCGTCTTGGAACTCGCCAGAGCCGGAGCCGGCCTCGAAGCCGTGGCCGCTATCCACCCCGGCCTCCCTCTCGAGAAGTTTGACCGCTGGGGCGACAGCGACGCAACGTACCTGCTGTCCACCGGTTCTGACGACCCGCTCTGCACTCCCACCCAGTTGCTTGAATTGGGAAGCGCCATGCAACAGGCGGGCCTTGACTGGCGCGCGCACATCTACGGCGGAGCCCGGCATGCGTTCTGGGCGCGCCCGGAACAGGGCGCAGGGGCCACGGACTCGACCGTGGAACGAACCGTTCCTGGCGCGGGCTACCACGCCACACATGCACCAAGGCTGTGGCAGGCTGTCCTCGGCTTCGTCACGAGCAGCGTCGATCGCCGATCGTGACCTCGACCGACCATCTGCTGATCACTGACTGAACGGGCCTGACTTTTCGTTCCTATCGGGAGCTTTGTCCGGCGGATGCCGGGTCGGCTGATCCGAGGTCGGCACAATACGCGGCCTCGACTTCGACGGGGGTACGCGTGTCGAGCTCGCTGTGGGGGCGCGAGTCGTGCCACCACCACACCCACTCGAGGGTCGCGAGTTCGACCTGCTCGACCGTCCGCCGGGGGTTCCGCTGTCGGATCAGTTCGGTCGTGTAGAGGTTGTCGACCGCCTCTCCGCCGCTTTGTCGAGGCCGATCCCGACGGCCTCGACAAAGCGTGGTGCGACTGCTCTCGTCTGCTTCTCGAGATGCCGGCTGCGGACCTTCACTTCCTCGCGGAGATCGAACCAGCGTCGTGCCGACGATCCGAGAACGTGCCGTATCGTTGCTTCGGGACCGGTCGGCGAGGTCTCCGATGGGGGTTGAGCGCGCGCGGCGACGAACTCGAAATCTGTCACGTTCTCGAGCTCGGTGCGGAGTTCGTCGCTCGCGGTGACAAGGGTCGCTTTGAGCGTGATCATCGTCGTGGCCCGCGATTTCACCGCGGTGTCCCGGGCTACTTCGATCAACCGCAGTGCTTCGATCCCGCTGTCAGCGGTGTTCGGCTGCGCCATCGTCATGCCCGAAAGCACCTGGCGGGCGGCATGCTCGGCATCGAAAGTGTCGCTCTTGCCAGACATCCGACGCTCCCCGCGGCGCGGTGGGCGATGCACCTCACGAACCGTGTGCCGTGGCGGCGAAGGAAGCGGGCAAGCCCGACACCGTAGGAGCCGGTGCCCTCGACACCGAAGGCGATCAGTCGTCCATCTGGGCCTACGTGGGCAAGGTAGAACGCGAGCAGCCGCCCGCCGGCTCGAACGGATCCGAGCCGACGCCCCCGTCGCGCGGGTTCAGTGGGCGGTGGCCCCGGGGGCCAGCACCGCCTTGAATGTGCGCGCGAGGATGCCGATGTCGCCGATGAGCGACCAGTTCTCGACATAGAAGAGGTCGAGCCGGATGGCGTCCTCCCAGCTGAGAGTCGATCGTCCGCTGACCTGCCAGAGTCCGCTCATCCCCGGGCGCACGATGAGCCGGCGCCGCGCGACGTCGTCGTAGAAGGCGACCTCGGCCTCACGCTGCGGCCGCGGGCCGACCAGGCTCATGCGACCGCTGAGCACGTTGAACAGCTGTGGCAGCTCGTCGAGCGAGTACTTGCGCATGAGTCGCCCGAGCGGTGTCACACGCGGGTCGTTCTCGACCTTGAACAGCGGGGTGCCGTCGCGTCCCTGTGCGGCCAGCAGCTCGCCCAGTCGTGCGTCGGCGCCGTCGACCATGGAACGGAACTTCATCATCCCGAACGGCTCGCCGCCCTGTCCCACACGTTCTTGGCGGTAGAAGACCGGGCCGGGGCTCGACAGGCGCACCAGTGCGGCCAGCGTCAGCAGCACGGGCGAGAGCAGCACGATCAGCGCCGCCGAGCCGAGGATGTCGAACACGCGCTTGATGACGAGCTGCTTCGTCGAGTAACGCGGCGTCTCGACGTGGACGAGCGGCAGGCCGGCGACGGGACGGGTGTGGATGCGCGGGCCCGCCACGTCGGTGAGGTTGACGGCGACGATGAGATGGTGGGCACCGGACTCGAGGCTCCACCCGATACGGCGGATCTGCTGTGCATCGAGCGACGAGCCGCCGGTGACGAGCACCGTGTCGGCGTCCAGGGCGGCGAGCCGGCGGCGGAGTCGCTCTCCGTCCTCGTTCGACCACACGCCGTCGCGCTCGTCGTGGACGCCGGCCACTTGCAGGCCCGCGCTCGGCTGGCGGGCGAGGTCGAGCGCCACGCGCTCGTTGTCGTCGGGCGAGCCCACGAGCACGACGCGCGTGTTCATCGAGCCCTTCTTGCGACGCGACGTCAGCCAGGCGCGGCAGGTCATGCGCCCGGCGAGGAGCATCGCCGTCCCGACGGGCAGGCTCAGCAGGAAGTATCCGCGTGACAGGTCGAGACCCGTCAGATAGGCCAGGATCGCCACCAGCCCGAAGAGCTGAGTCGACGCCGCGATGACGGCGCGGTACTCGGCGATGCCGTATCCGATCACGCGGGGCGACCGTGTGCCGAAGAAGGCGAGAGATGCCATCCAGACGGCGCAGAGGAAGACCGAGAGCGTCGTGTAGTCGAACGGTGTCCAGCTGACGTCGAGCCGCTGTGGTCCGAACCAGAAGAGCTGCACGCCGAACACGGCGGCGGCCACGATCACGGCGTCGGTGGCGATGACGCGGGGCGCGAAGCGGCGCTGCCAGTCCGGGGTCGAACGGGACGCGCCCGCCGTGGACGCGACGAGGGAGGGCGGAGAGAGAGTGGCGGTGGGGTGATCCATGAACGCTCCAAAGCTGAATCCGCGAGTCGTCGAGGGGTGCGTCGGTCCCGGTGCGCACCGGGAGTCGAGTGGAACTGGACTCTGGCATCCGTCGTCCGCGCTCGATCCGGGCGTCGGCGACGGGGCGCCGGGGTGAAGGGGATGCGATGACGACGGATCCGTGTCAACGAGCGGCCCGGACGGCCGTGTGGCCGGCGTCGTCGACGAGCCGCTGTCGAAGCGTTGGTCCCCGTGGTCATCCGTGAGTGGGCGGCGCTTCACCCGGCACGTCGATGGCGCCCGTGACCACGCTCATTTCATGTTGCGCATGTCAACATGTTCATGTGCGCGTAGGTCAGCGTTCAGGCTGGACGCATGACCGATGCCGAAGAGCCGTGGAACGACTTCGCCCGGGCGCTGGGTGTCGCGCTTCTGCGTGCTCGCGCCGAGCGCGGGCTGTCGCAAGAGCAGGTCGCCCACGCTGCGGGTCTGGCGACGTTCACCTATCGCAAGCTCGAGAAGGACGAGTCGAATCCCGGCACTCCCGCCAACCCGCGTCTGCGCACGCTGGTGAACCTCGCCGAGGTGCTGGGCGTGCCCCTTCACGACCTCCTCCCGGTCCCGCCGGAGGGCATCGCGCCCGGCCGCTGACGGCCGGCGGCGGTCGCCCGCATCCCGATCCGCGGTCTCATCCCGGGGGCCGGTGGCACGGATCGGGTTCTCACCCGTGGGCGTCGAGACGATGGCCGTCCGCGTCACCGATCGATGGGCGCTTGACTACTCGTCACAGCGAGCGTGGCCGAGGGGAGAAGCGGATGCCTGACGATGGCGAGCCGGCGCGGGTGCTCGTCGTGTGCACGGCGAACGTCATCCGCTCTCCGTTCGTCGCCGGGCTGCTGCGCACGCGGCTCGAGGCCGCGGGCGTGACGGGCCTCCGGCTCGACAGCGCCGGTGTCTCTGCCCGCCCGGGGCGCCCCGCAGAGACGCGTGTGCGCGATCTCGGGCGCGTCTATGGGCTCGACCTCGACGCGCACCGCTCGGCTCTGCTCGACGACGCGCGCCTCGCGAGCGGCCCGACCGTGCTGTGCGCCGAGCGCGGTCATCGTCGCACGATCCTGGCGCTGCGCCCCGACCTGGTGGCATCCGTCTTCACGATCCGCGAGTTCGCGCGGCTGGTCGAGGCCGTCGGACGAGAGGGCGAGCCGGCGCCGCGGGAATGGTCCGAGCTGGTGCAGCGCGCGGCCCGGGCACGATTCGCGGATCGTCATGTCATGGACTCCGACGACGACGTCGTCGACCCCATCGGTCGGTCCGACGACGTGTGGCTGCAGTTCGAGAACCAGGCGACGCAAGCGGTCTCGACGATTCTCGCCGCGATCCGGGCGCTGCCCGCCATCGTCGCGCCGACCGAGCTCGGAAGGCTGACGACCCGCCGCGAGTATCGGCGGATGCGGGACCGGTCCGCACGGGGCGTGTCGCTGCTCGATTGACTCGCGGCGGGTGCGCGGCCGGGGTGGTGGGGCGCTCGTGCCGGTCCCGATCGCGGGTGTCGCCGATCATGCTCGGGTGAATCTGCCGTGTTTGCGGGTGAAATGCGGCGCACGGCCCATCGCGATGGGAGCGCCGCCGTCGCGCCGCAGGGTGAATGTCGCCGAGCGGACCGCTCGGGGGGGGGGGGGGGGGGGGGGGGCCACCGCGTGTTGCATGTATACATTTCTCATGTGCGGAGGCGACCGGGAACGGACCCGCACGGTCGCGGCGCCGAGGGTGGCGAGCGGGGGGGGGGTGGACGTCCCGTTTCGGTGTCGAAGCCGCGGGCCGCTGCCGCGGTGTCGGCGACCGTCGGTGCTCGGCCGGCGTGCGATCGCTCAGCGTCGTTGCGACGGTCGCACGGCGGGCCCGCCGCGCCGCGCCAGACGATCCGTGCACGACGTGCGGACCCGTCGGTCCCCGATGTCGGAGGTTCACGGTTTACTCGCCGCGTGCCCACCGACGATCGGGCCGTCCAGCGAGGGCGGTCCCCAAAGAGAGGTGTTCGGCATGGGCGCGAACCATCACGGTCCGACGACGGGTCGCCCGCACGCGGCGACGACGGGCTGCCCCTACCCCTGGTGCACGACGCCTCACGGCGCGACGGTGCACCCCGACGATGAGGTCCATCGCAGCTCCGGTCGCTCGCTGACGGCCCGGATCAGCGTCGACGGGCGGATCGTCGACGACGATGCCGTCATCGAGGTGGGCGTGTTGCGGCGCGACGACGACACGCACGCGTGGGTGGTGATCGAAGCGGGCGGCGCGACCTCCTTCGCCATCTCGGCGGCCGGCGCCCGCGCCCTGTGCGAGCTTCTGTCCGCCGACGCCGAGCTGCGGTCGGCGGTCGACGGCGATCGGCGCGGGTCGTGAGGCGGTGAGCCGGCGGTGGCGGCCGTTCAGCCGCGGCGGGCGAACGAACGACGTACGACGCGCAGCAGCCCCAAGAACCCGAACAAGCCGATCACCGCGCCGAGCACCGAGAAGAGGGTCACCGCGCCGCCCAGCACGGGGCCGCCCCCCCGCGAGGATGAGCACCACGGCGATCACGACCGCGGCGATCGACACGAGAGTCGACGCCACCTGACCCGTGACGCCCTCGACGATCCCACCGGCGTCGCTCCCGTCCGCCGAACGCAGGGTGACGCCGATCGAGCCCTTCTCGACGCCGCTGAGCAGCGCGTCGAGCCGGCGGGGGAGTCGGCGGAGCCGGGCGAGCATGATCGTGGTCTCGGCCTGGACGTCGGTGGCGGCCTGTCGCACCGAGAGGGTGTTCCGCAATATCCCGGGCATCGAGGCGAGGGCATGCCCGACCATGTCGAAGTCGTCGACGATCACGCGCAGGCAGCCTTCGAGGGTCGAGAAGCTGCGGAACGCCGAGGCGAGCTCGCCCGGCAGCGCGATGCGGTGCTGCCGCACGACGTCGACGATGCGCGTGAAGATCGAGCCGGTGACGCTCGACCCCAGATGCTCGGTCGTGAGCACGACGCCGATGTCATGCCGGAACGCCTCGAGATCGATGTCGTCGGGCGCGTCGACGATGAGCAGCAGGGCATCGGTGGCCGCGACGTCGTTCTCGCTGAGCGCGGCGAGCAGCAGCGCGGTGAGGTGGTGCCGGCGACTGCGCTCGATGATCCCGACTGCGCCGAAGTCGATCAGGCCGAGGGTGCCGTCGTCGCGCAGCAGCACGTTGCCGGGGTGCAGGTCGGCGTGGAAGACGCCGTGCACCAGGATCTGCTCCAGCACGGTCGACATGAGGGTCTGCGCGAGCGCCTCGCGCTGCTCGTTCTCGAGGGCGGCGAGCCGGCCGGCCGAGTCGCTGAGCGGGGTGCCGTCGACCAGCTCCATGGTGAGGACGCGGGTGCTGGAGGCGTGAGGGAACACGCGCGGAGCGGTCACCAGGTCGCGTCGGGTCGTTCGGCCGCGTCCGACGCGGTCGAGCGTCGCGCGGATCATCTCGGTGTTGCGGGCCTCGATGCGGTAGTCGAGCTCTTCGAGCAGCGTCGTGGTGAACCCCCGCGCGACCGATCCGATGCGCAGGTCTCGTCCCACACGGGTGCGGGTCTCGGCTCTTCGGGCGAGTCGGCCGATGATGTCGGCGTCGGCCTCCACTTGGGCCCGCGCCGCGGGGCGCTGCACCTTGACCACGACCGCCGTGCCGTCGCGCAACGTCGCGCGGTGCACCTGGGCCACGGACGCGGCCGCGAGGGGCATCGGGTCGACGTCGGCGAACACGTCGCCGATGGGCGCGCCCAGGTCGCTCTCGATGACCCGGCGCACGGTGTCCCAGGGCAGAGTGGTGGCGTTCGTCTGCAGCGATGCAAGGGCGCCGAGGTAGGGCTCCGGAATGAGGTCGCGGCGAGTGGAGAGCACCTGTCCGAGCTTGACGAAGCTCACGCCGGCGTCGTTGATGGTCGCGACGATCGCGCGAGCGCGCTCCTCGGCGGTGCTGAGCTCACGGGCCACGGGCGACCGGCTTCCGTGGAACATCCAGCCGACGCCGTGGCGCGAGGCAATCGCAAGGATCTCGAGGTAGCGGCGCGTGCGTTTCCGCTGGCGGAGCGCGGCGCGGACGACGTCGATCGGATGGGGGAGGGGGCGGGTGGGGAAGATCGCTTCGCTCGCCACGAGGGCGGCGACCCCCAGTGCGAACACCCATGCGATCGCCAGGGCGGTGATGACGAGGGCGAGCCAGAGGTCGCTGCCGGAGACGTCGCGACCGGGCGTCGCGAGCGACGTCTGCGCGAGCACCCAGCCGGCCGACGGTACTCCGGCGACGAAGACCATCAGCCCGACCACGATGCTGCGGGGCCAGCCCACCGGCGTACCGATGACACGTCTGGCGACGAAGCCCACGAGAACGGCCGACACGATCGCCGCGATGGCGGTGAGGACCTGGGTGAGCACGGGGTCAGCGTAGCCCCTGGCTGTCGTCGACGGGCGGAGGCCGCTGCGCCACGACCCGCATGCGGCCGCCGGCGGCGAACGGCGCGCGACGCAGACGTTCGCGTGCGGGACGGGCGCTTCGGCCCCGAGGGGTGGCCGTCACGAGATGCGCACCAGTCCGCACCCCGTGCACTCCCAGCACGCGACGCTGCGGATCGCCGTCGCCGTCAAGGAGATCAGGCACGCGGCGCAGCGTGGCGCGAATCCGTGCATCGTGTCGTCGTCGTGGCGGATCGGGGTGTGGGCGGCGCCCGGCGTCAGCGGGGGGCTCTCGGTCGTCATGACGATCATTCATACATGCGCATGCGAGATGGCGCCGAGCGGTGTCCACAGGGGCGTGCGGGGTGCGGACGAGTCCCGCGCGGGGGTGGCGGGCAGGTCGACGTCAGGCTCGGGGTGCGGCGTCGTCGGGCTGCACGGTCGCGTCGTCGACCGCGTCCGAGACGACGGTCTGGATGTCGGGCTCGTCGAGCGGGCCGTGGACGTCCGACACGATCACGTCGACGTCGATGCGACGAGGGGTGATCGACGACAACGCCGAGACGACGTCGTGGCGCACCTCGTCGGCGACCTCGAGGATCTTGGCGGGGTAGGCGACGACCACCGACACCGTCGTGGTCAACACCGCCGGGCCCTTCTCTTCGACCCGCACGCCGGGGGTGGCGGCGGCGAGGCCGACGCGCTCGCGCGCCCGGTGCGAAGCGCGTTCGACGACCGTGCCGAGCGCGTGCACGCCGGGGACGAGCGCGGCCACGGTGCTCGCGGCACGGGCGGCGACGCCGAGCAGCTCTCGGGCGTCGGGGGTGGGGGCGATGTCGGTCATGAGGGGGCCTCTCGACTCGGGCGGAAGCGGATCGGGGGAGGGGCGCCTGGGCACCCCTCCCCCGATCCGTCGTCCGCGGCGTTACTTGGTGGAGCGTCGTCCCACGAGGAAGCCGTAGATGAGCAGCACGATGATCGAGCCGCCGATCGCGAGCAGCCAGGTCTGCAGCGAGAAGAAGTCCTGCAGAGGCGCGTTGAACAGCAGCGAACCGAGCCATCCGCCGAGCAGAGCGCCGACGACGCCGAGCAGCAGCGTGACGAACCAGCCGCCTCCCTGCTTGCCAGGAAGGATCAGCTTGGCGATGGCGCCGGCGATCAGTCCGAGAAGAAGGAAACCGAAGAATCCCATGATGTCGTCCTTTCCGTGGGGTCGTGGGCGAGTGCCACGGCCAAGATCTTCCGGAGTCCCGGAAGTCGTGGGGGGAGCCGCTGTGTCGCGGATCCCGCAGTCTGGTCTTAGTCGGGTGGATGCCTGGTGTCGGGCTACTTCCGCAGGCGCTTGAGGGTCTTCTTCGCCCGTTTCTCCGCCGCCTTCGCGGCTTCGCGCGCGGCCCTGTGGCGACGCTTGCGCGCCCGGGGGTCGTTCCACAGGCGAACGACCTGATGCCCCACCGACTCGCGGCTCTTCACCTGCACCCGCGGGGTGCGGGTGCCGACGACGTACGCGATCAGGGCGACGGCGCCGATGACGAGAAGCTTGTTGCGCATGGCATCCCCTTTCTGGTCCTTGTCGATGTGCTGTTCCCCAGTGCAGCAGGTTCGAGCCGCTGCGCCCAGGGCCTTGCGTCAGCTGAGACGTCTCTGATCGTGTGCGAGACGGGCCCGCAGACTGGAGTGCACCGAGATATAGGTGCGGAACGTCTGGCCGGTGAGCGTCGCGAGGTTCGACACGAGCGTGTCGACGTATGCGGCGATCTCGCGCGGCGAGGTGTTCTGGCGCGGCGTGATGCTGACGTGCAGCACGGTCTCTTTGCGCACCTCGTTCGAGCTCACCCGGGCGGCGAGGATCTCGTCGCGCTCGGCGATCGAGTTCTTCAGCGCCTCCGACGCGAAGCCGTCGGTGACGACGATGCGCCCGGCGGCGCTCTCGGCGCCCGTCGACTCGAGGGGCACGCGGCTGCTTCCGCGTACGGCGCTCGCCGGGAGCGCGATCAGAACCACGGCGACGATCACCATCACCGCGACGGTGCCGATGCCGAAGGCCGGCTCGCCGACGCCGTCGGCCCAGGCGCGTACGCCGTCGGCGCCGTTCTTCCACAGGTCGGCGGCGCCCGGCACGGCGACCAGAGCGATGAGCGCCGCGCCGACGGCGAGCACGACGAGTCCGATGATCAGCAGCAGCGTGCGGTTGAGCGCGCGGTGGGTGTTCCTCATCGTGAGTCCTCTCTCTCGGCCTCGGCCGGGTGCTCCACCTTCAGGTGGGTCCGGACGCTCGGGGTCAGGCGGTACGACGCCACCTCGGTCTCGACGATCGAGCGCAGCTGCTGCTGGTCGACGGCGATGCCGAGCGGCGGGCGCACGGTGACGTCGACCGCCCGATGGGCCACGCCGACCACGATGTTGTCGCGCGCGATGCCCGACTCGTTGCTCAGATGCTGCGCGAGGGCCGAGGCGACGACGCCGTTGTCGACGACGACGGCGCGGTCGTTCCACGTCATCTCGTGCTTCGAGAGTCGTCCGGGCTTGACCGCCAGCAGCACGACGACGAGTCCGATCAGGGCGATGACCACGCCGATCGTCACGATCGCGGCGGGGGTGAGGGCCGTCGGCAGGGCCGCGACCGCGTCGAACGCCGTGCCAGGGGCGACAAGCAGGGGCCCTCGGCCCGCGAGCGCCAGGATGATCTCGACGGCGGCGTAGGCGAGCCCCAGCACCAGCACGACCACCACGACGAGCATGGCGACGGTGCGGGGCGAGTGCGTCTCTCGACGCACGACGGTGCGCAGGACGGAGTCGGTCATCGCACTCTCCTTCGTTGCGGGACGGTCGCCCCGGCGATGGTCAGGTCGACGCGCGAGACCGGGCGGCCGAAGAGGCGCGTCAGGCGGTCGTGCAGGTCGGCCTGGATGCCGTGGGCGGCCTCGATCACCGGGGTCGCCGCTTGGACGGCCTCGGTGTCGTCGAGACGCGGGATGGGGAACGGCGCCTGGACGCGCACCACCACGGTGTCGCGCGAGGCGGCGATGTCGATCGACACGTCGCCGCGGTCGACGCCGATCGCCTCCGCGGCCGCCTGCTCGGCGGCCTTGCGGAAGACACGGTCGGAGATGTCCACTCGGCCGGGGGTGACCGTCGCGACCCGGCCCCCCGGGGCGGCTGTCGCCACCCCGGGAAGCGTGGCCGTGGTCATGACGTGCTCCGCCCGGTGAACGCGTTGGCCAGGCTGCGGATGTCGATCTGACCCGAGACGATGCGGCCGACGACCGCGCCGATGGCCATGAACAGGGCGACGAGGATGAAGCCCCAGAAACCGAAGATCAGTGCGGCGGCGGCCAGGACGAGGCCGACGAGGGCGCCGGTGAGTGTCGGGTTCATGACACGCGCGAGGGGGTCGAGTCGTCGTCATCGTCACCCGGGATGTGGATGTCGTTGACGTCGACGTTCACCTCGACGACCTCGAGGCCGACGAGACGGCTGATCGCACCGGCGACGCGGGCGCGCACCTGGTCGGCGACCTCTTGGATGGGGGCCGGGTACTCGACGACGATCGTGAGATCGGCAGCGGCCTGGGTCTCGCCCACCTCGACCTTGACGCCCTGCGTCAGGTCGGTGGCGTTGATCGCGTCGCGGATCGCGCCGAAGGCACGTGCGCCGCCGCCTCCCAGCGCGTGCACGCCGGCGACCTCTCGGGCCGCGATGCCCGCGACCTTCGCCACGACGGAGTCCGAGATCGTGGTCTTGCCGGGGGCGTCGACGCCGCTCGCGCCGTGCGAGTCCGAGAACGTGCGGTCCACGCGGGAGCCCTGCGTGGCCGGGGTCGACGGGCGCGATGCGGCCGTCCCCGTGGCCTGGTTGTCAGCAGCCATCGGAATGTCCTTCCAGTCGTCCAGACCCGGGATGATTCCCCGGGTGCAGCGGAGTTCGCTTACTGGATAGACGTACCGGATCGCCGATTCGTCACGACGGGCTTGAAAATTCGTCGACGACATGCCGTCCCGTGCGGGCGGAGACCGACATGGCGGGGCGCAGCGTGCGACGCGCAGCGGCTGCGTCGCTTCAGGGCGGTCAGCCCCGCGGCGGGTTCTGACGCAGCGAGAGCTCGCGCGATCCGAACAGTCCGCGACGCACGCGGGCCATCGTGTAGCCCTGCAGCAGCAGCTTGTACGACAGCTCGGGCGTGAGCGAGCGGCGGGGCACACGCACCCAGCCGGTCGGGTAGCTGTAGGCGTGGGTGATTCTGCGAAACTTCGCCATGACGAGTGAGCGGCCTTTCCCCAGCGACAGCGGTGCGCGGCGGCACCTGTCGTTCGTCGTGTGGCACCGTCATCGTCGTGCGACGGTGGGCGCCCTTCGGGATGAGCGGCCAGGTCGTGCAGTGCCCGGCGAGCGCCGGTTGCCACATTGACCACCACCATACTGAGGCAATGTGTCATGTCCGTGAACATGCCCCGGTAAATCACCACCCGGGTGAAGACTTATTTCACCTGGTGTCGCACGGAGGGTGGCTATGAATTTTCTGTCAGCAGACCTCTACGGCCGTATCGAAGCGTCGATGCCGATCGCGTGCGTGGATTTCGTGCCGGTGCGAGACGGGCGGCTCGGGCTGATCCGTCGGGCGTCGCCGCACGGCGAGGTGTGGTGTCACCTGGGCGGCCGCGTCCTGCGCGGCGAGACCCTCGCGGACGCCCTGCGCCGCCACTGCACAGAGACGATCGGGCTCGTGCCCGTGGTGGGGGTCGACCCCCAGCCCGCCTACGTCTACCAGTGGTTTCCGCCTGGTCTCGCGCCGGTGGACGGCACCGCGTTCGGAGACGATCCTCGCAAGCACGCGATCGGGCTGTCGTTCGTCGTAGAGGTCGCGGGCGTCGCCCGACCGCGGGGCGAAGCGCTCGCGTTCGAGTACTTCTCGCCCGATCTGCTTCCGCAACCGCTGTGGCCCGGATGCCGCGACCTGTTCGTGCGAATGGGAGTGATCCCGAATCCCGGCGGCGTATAGGCGGAAGCGCACGGAGCATATCCGAGACCGATGTCGAATGACATTCTGGACTGCGTCGGAAAATACACGCTTACGTCCGGGGTCATTTTTCTCGGGGGTATTTCCTGCCCCGATTTCTTCGGGGCGACATTCGTATGGCAGAGGCCGCGTTCCCGGTGCGGCACGCGGACGCGTCTCGCAGATCGCGCCGTGCCCCGCCGCCGGTGAGGCGACGGGGCACGGCGTCGGGTGTCAGCCGAGCGGGCCGTAGGCCTCGGGGCTCGTGCGGGCGTGCGTGGCCTGCTCGAACGAGTAGGCGAGGCCGAGCAGCGGGCCCTCGCCGAAGTCACGCCCGAGGAACTCGAGGTTGACACCGGCGCCGGGGATCGCTTCGCTGGCCGAGGCCTGGCCCATCGGCACGGTGACGGCGGGCAGACCGGTGTTGGGACTGAGGCGCAGGTTGGTGCCGATCGGGGCGTAGGCGTTGGTGGTGGGATAGATGATCGCATCGAGCCCGAGGTCGTTCATGAGCGTCGTCATGATCGCCTTGCCCTTCGCCAGCTGCAGGGTGTGCGAGCCCTGCGGTCCCGCCCACGCCTGGTACGCGTCCTCTGTCACGGCGGCGCGTTGACCGTAGGGGCTCGTCGCACGGCCGGGGACGATGGCATCCGACTGCGAGATCTGCCGCAGGCTGCGGGTCGTCACGGCCGGGTTCAGGTATTTGGCGATGTAGGCGTTGAGGTCGTGGTTGAACTCGGGGCCGCTGCCGCTGCCCTCGCCGACGATCGCCGAGAACCCGTCGGGCGCGGTCACCTCGGTGACGGTCGCACCGGCCGCGGTCAGCGCCGTCGTCGCCTGCTCGAACAGGCGCGTCGAGGTGCCCGAGCCGAGCATCGACGAGATGTAGCCGATCTTCTTGCCCTTCAGCGCCTTCGGATCGAGATATGCCGTGTAGGTCTCGGGCACGAGTCCCTGCTGCCGGCTGGTGGCCGGGTCTGCGAGGTCGACCCCGGTGACCGCGTCGAGGGCGACGGCGGCGTCGAGAACCGACCGGGCGAGGGGGCCGCCGGTGTCTTGCGACAGGGCGAGCGGAACGATGCCGTCACGGCTCGTGAGCCCCACGGTCGGACGCACGCCGACCAGCTGGTTGTACGACGAGGGCACCCGGATCGAGCCGCCCGTGTCGGTGCCGAACCCGATGCCGGCGAGGTTCGCCGCGATGGCCGCGCCGGTGCCGCCGCTCGAGCCTCCCGCGGTGCGGTTGGTGTTGTAGGGGCTCGAGATGGTGAGCGCGGTGCCCGGCTTCTGGAAGGCCGACCACTGCGACGTGATGTTGATGGCGAACTCGTCCATGCCGGCCTTGGCGATGATCACCGCGCCGTCGGCTCGAAGGTCGGCGACCATGGTGGCATCCGTGGTCGTCTGGTTCGCGTTCCAGCAGCCGCACCCCGCCGTGGTGGGCATGTCGGCGGTGTTGTAGTTGTCTTTCACGGCCACGGGGATGCCGAGCAGCATGCTCGTCATGCCCTTCTGCGCGCGGATGCCATCGGCCTTCGCCGCCGCTTGCAGCGCGACCGAGCTGGTGGTGATGATCGAGTTCAGCGGGCGTCCGCCTGTCTCGCGGACGGCGCGGTCGTAGGCGGCGATGCGGTCGAGGTACTGCTGCGTGAGCGACACCGACGTGATGACGCCGGCGTTCATGGCGGCCTGCATCGACACGACATCGGCCTCGACGATCTGGAAGGGGCCGTCGTCGTAGACCATGCGTCCCGACAGCAGAGCCAGGTCGGATGCCGTCACGGCACCGTCGTGGTCGAGGTCGAAGCGGCTGGCATCCGCCCACCCGGGCCGGGTCGACGTGGCGCCGAGGTGGCGGGCGAGCACCGAGAGGTCGGCGGTGGTGACCTGCTGATCGCCGGTCAGGTCGAGCTCGGTGTAGTACGGGGCGGCGAACGGGGTCGCGGTGGGTGCGGCCGTGGCGGCGGCCGGCACGGCGATCGCCGTCGCCGCGATCGCCCCCAGGGTGGCGGTCGATGCCAGCAGGCGTCGGACGAGAGGGGTCATGCGGATGCCTTCGCGGTGAGGGGAGGACGGGGAGGAGGCGGGGCGGCGGATCACGAGCGCGCTCCCTGGCGGCGGCGGGCGATCAGGACGGCGCCGATCGCGACGACACCGACACCGAGGGCGCCGGCGACGAGCCAGAGCCCGGCGTCGAGTCCGGTCACGGCCAGATCGGGGGTCGCCGCCGCGGCGGGGGCGGCCGTTGCGGGGGCGGCAGCGGCGGTCGCCGACGCGCTGACGCTCGGGGCGGGTGTCGGGCTGGCCGCCGACGGCGCGGCGATGCGGACGACGGCGGATGCCGCGGGCGTCAGCCGCGTGACGTCCTGCGTCGACGACACCAGGCGGGCCGTGGGCAGCGCGACGGTCGCCGTTCCGCTGCCGAGCGCGGTGAAGGTGACGACCGCGAGGGTCAGGGGGGCGCCCGACAGGCCCGGCGAGGTGCCGAGTCGGGTGTGCGTGACCGTCGCCGTGCCGTTGCCGGCGGTCGCGGTGGTGAACCCGCCCTGCGGTCCGGTGGCTCCGGAGGCGTCGATGCGCAGGAGCGCGGGGTCGAAGGTCAGGTCGAGGTCGTAGGCGTAGAGATCGGTGACCCCGGTCGCGGTGATCGTCGCGGTGACGGTGTCGCCGACGGCGACGGAGGCCGGCGTCGCGCTGATCGCGAGGGTGGCCGTCGGCGCGGCGGCCACCGCCGCAGGGGCGGCGCAGAACGGGACCGCCACGATCGCTGCGGCGACGAGGGCGGTGACGAGACGGTGGAGCCGTGGATGCTGTCGAGGCGTGAGTGCAGGCATGTGCGAGTGGTGCTCCTCGGGTTCGGGTGTGCGGGAGCGGACTCGCGTGGGGCTGTCGAGCCCACGATCCTTGGGGGTTGCTGTGAACTTTGGCAGCACAACATGTCGGACAAGTCACCGTGCGTTTCGGTGCGATGACGGCGGGTTCTGGGCGAGCTCCCAGCCGATCGATAGTCTGGTCGTTCGAGCCCCGTCCAGTGGGGGATGCGGGCGCCGATCAGAAGGAAGCTCGCCATGTCCACTCCTCCTCCCCCCGAGGGTCCCGGCACCGGCCCCTCCGTCCCGCCGTCGCACGAACCGGGCTCCGAGCCCGCGTCGCCGACCACGCCGCCGCACGAGCCGTCGGGCCCGGCGGTCCCGCCGCCGGCCGCCCCGCCGTCCGAGGGCTTCGGACCCGCCGTGCCGCCGCCCGCGTCGCCCCAGGGCACGCCTCCGCCGTACACGGCCCCGGCATCCGCCCCGCCCGGCGCCGATGCGCCGACTCCGCCCTACGTGGCGCCCGGCGGCCCGACCCCGCCTTCCGCCGCCGGCGGTCCGACGCCGCCATACGCCCCCGTGGGCCAGCCCGGCGCCCCCGCCTACGGCGCGCCGTACGCGCCGCCCTATGCCCCGGGCGTCGAGGGTGAGAAGCAGAAGAACGGCGTCGGCCTCGCTGCGCTCATCGTCGGCATCGCCGCGCTCATCGTCGCCCTCATCCCGTTCGTGAGCTTCGGTGCGTGGTTGCCCGCGATCGCCGCGATCGTCCTCGGCATCGTCGGCCTGGTGCGCAAGAACCGCACGCGCGGTCTGGCCGTCTCTGGTCTGATCCTCGGCGCCGTGGCGCTCATCGTCGCCATCATCGTGTCGGTGGTGACGGTGATCGCGGTCGCGAACGACGCCGCCCACCGCATCTCTGACGCGGCCTCGTCGATCCCGTCGTCCCCCGGTTCGGGCTCGACCGAGCCCGGCACCGTGGTCTTGGAGGTCACCAGCGACTCGGGCACGGTCCAGACGGTCACCTACTCGGTGAGCGGTGGCAGCGACACCGTCACGCAGACCGTCGACGGGGTGCCGTCGCCGTGGAAGTTCGAGAAAGACGTCGACCCCGGCACCTACGGCTTCGCCTACTTCGCGGTGTCGGCCGAGGGCGGCGAGGCATCGGGAACGGTGTCGTGCAAGATCACCTACAACGGCAAGGTGCTCGACGAGAAGAAAGACACCGGCTCGTACGCCTTCGCCATCTGCTCGGGCGCTCCCTGAGCACACGCCGTCATCGCGCCCCTCGGTCCGCCCTCTCTCGGCGGACCGAGGGGCGCGGTCGTCGGGGGCCGCGGTCGCCGCGCCGACGCGTCACGCCTCCCAGTCGCCCACCCACCAGTCGGCGATCCCGCTCATCCGCTCGGCCGCGGCGCGATGCACGGGGCTGACGCGCCACGCCTCGAAGGCCGCGCGGTCGGCGAACGTCGCATCCTCGACGACGATGCGGCCCTTGCGGGTGTCGAGCGACGGCTCGACGCTCCATCCGGTCACGCCGGGCAGCACGCCGAGGCCGCGCAGCGTCTCGACGGCCGCAGACAGGTCGGCGTCGGCGACGTCGTCACGCACCCGGAACAGCACGACGTGTCGGAACATCTACTCGCGGATGCTGCCGACGTGGTCGCGATACCAGGCGACCGTGCGCTCCATGCCCTCGTCGAGCGAGATCTTGGCGGTCCAGCCCGCCTCGGCCAGCTTCGACACGTCGAGCAGCTTCTGCGGCGTGCCGTCGGGCTTCGACGTGTCCCATTCGGTGTCGCCCTCGAAGCCCGTCACGCGGGCGATCGTCTCGGCGATCTCGCGGATCGTCACGTCGCTGCCCGTGCCGACGTTGACCTGGTCGGGTCCGTCGTAGTGCTCCATCAGGTGCAGGCACGCGTCGGCCATGTCGTCGGCGTGCAAGAACTCGCGGCGCGGCGTGCCCGTGCCCCAGTTGGTGACGCTCGATGCGCCGCTTCGAGCCGCCTCGTCGTAGCGCCGGATGAGCGCCGGCAGCACGTGCGAGCCCTTCGGCGAGAAGTTGTCGTTCGGCCCGTAGAGGTTGGTGGGCATGGCGCTGATCCACGGCAGACCGTACTGTCGGCGCACCGCCTGGGTCTGCAAAATGCCGGCGATCTTGGCGATCGCGTAGGCGTCGTTCGTGGGCTCCAGGTGGCCGGTGAGCAGCGAGTCCTCGCGGATGGGCTGCTCTGCGAACTTCGGGTAGATGCACGACGAGCCGAGGAACAGCACACGTTCTACGTCGTTCGCCAGGGCGGCATCCAACACGTTCACCTGGATGCGCATGTTGTCGCTCAAGAAGTCGACGGGGTACGTGCTGTTGGCCAGGATGCCGCCGACCTTCGCCGCGGCCAGCACGACGTACCGAGGCTTGGCCTGCCCCATGTACGCGAACACCGCGTCGCGGTCTTTGAGGTCGAGCTCGGCCGACGTCTTGCCGACGACGCGAGTGAACCCGGAGGCCTCGAGCTTGCGGTGGATGGCCGAGCCGACGAGGCCGCGGTGTCCGGCGATGTAGAAGGTCGCGTCGCGGTCGAGCTCGCCGGGGGTGTACTCGACGCCGTCGATGGCGGTGCTCACGCGCGGTCTCCGAGCATGCCGGCGTTGCTCCACGTCGGCAGGTCGACGGTGTCGATCCAGTCGGGGCCGTTCTCGAGCGCCTTGATGTCGGCGTCGACCATGAGCTTGGCCAGCTCTTTGCCGTCGATCGTGGGCACCCAGCCGAGCCGGTCGGCGGCCTTGCCCGGGTCGCCGATGAGCGCGTCGACCTCGGTCGGGCGCAGGTAGCGCTCGTCGAACTTGACGAACTCCTGCCAGTCGAGGCCCACGTGGCCGAACGACGTCTCGAGGAAGTCGCGGATCGTGTATCCCGTGCCGGTGGCGAGCACGAAGTCCTCGGGCGTCTCGGCCTGCAGGATGCGCCACATGCCCTCGACGTACTCGGCGGCGTAGCCCCAGTCGCGGATCGAGTCGAGGTTGCCGAGGTAGATGTCCTTCTGCACGCCGGCCTTGATGCGGGCGACCGCGCGCGTGATCTTGCGCGTCACGAAGGTCTCGCCGCGGCGGGGCGACTCGTGGTTGAACAGGATGCCGTTGACCGCGAACATGTCGTACGCCTCGCGGTAGTTCTTGGTGATCCAGAAGCTGTAGAGCTTGGCCGCCGCGTACGGCGAGCGGGGGTAGAACGGCGTCTCTTCGTTCTGCGGCGGGGGAGTGGCCCCGTACAGCTCGGAGGTCGACGCCTGGTAGAACTTCGTCTGGACGCCCGACAGGCGCACGGCCTCGAGCAGGCGGATGGTGCCGGTCCCGGTGGTGTCGGCGGTGTGCTCGGGCTCGTCGAACGAGACCCGCACGTGCGACTGCGCGGCGAGGTTGTAGACCTCGTCGGGATTGATCTCCGACATGAGCGTCACGAGGCGCGCGCCGTCGGACAGGTCGCCGTAGTGCAGGAAGAGCTTGGCGCTCGGGTCGTGCGGGTCGACGTACAGGTGGTCGATGCGGTGGGTGTTGAACGTCGAGGCACGACGGATGAGCCCGTGCACCTCGTAGCCCTTCGCCAGCAGCAGCTCTGCGAGGTAAGAGCCGTCCTGACCGGTGATCCCGGTGATGAGTGCGCGCTTGGTCAACTGAGAGGCCCCTGTTCAGTGATCGCCACGAGGTCGTCGGCGAGAGATGTCGTGCTGCCCCGAGTCGGCACCGTCGGCAAGCAGCGAGAGAAGCCTAGCGAACCCGTCGATCGCGCTCGCCTCGTCGAGCACGGTCTCTCGGTAGCGGCGTCCGCTCTCGCCCAGCTCGGTCGCCCGTTGCGTGTCGGTGCCGAGCGAGAGGGCCGCGTCGAGCAGGCGGTCGGGTCGTCCGGCCTCGACGACGACCCCCGCGCCCGCCGAGCGGATCTCTCCGGCGGTGATGCCGTCGACGTCGGTCGCGGCCAGAACCGGACGCCCCGTCGAGAAGTACGACGTGAGCTTGCTGGGGACGGCCATCTCTGACACGCCGACCTTCTCGTTGACGAGCAGCACGTCGGCGGCGGCCAGGGCCTCGGCGAACTCGGTGTCGGGGAGCGGGGCGATGAACTGCAGACGGGGGATGCCCCGGCCGGCCTCGATCAGACGTTCGCGCTCGCCGCCGCTTCCGAGCAAGACGAATCGCACGTCGGCTCGCTGGTCGGCGGCCAGTCTCGCCGCCTCGACCACGTTCTCGAGCCCCTGTTTGATCCCCATGTTGCCGGCGTGCAGCACGACCGTCTCGTCGCCCCAGCCGAGACGCGCGCGCGCCGACCGGCGGTCGATCTCGGGGATCGAGGGCAGGTGCGTCCAGTTGCGCACGACCACGACGCGCCGGGGATCGACCCCAAAGTCTTCGATCACGCGTCGCTTGAACCGGTCGTGGATGACGACGACACGGGTGGCGCGCCGCAGCAGCCACCCTTCGACCCGGCGGATCACCCGGGCAGCGCGACCCGAGCCCTGTCCGGTCTCGGACAGGCCGAGCCAGTACAGGTCTTGCACCCAGACGACGAACGGCACCCGGGGGCGGGTGAGACGGTGTCGCACCGCGGCCATCGCCGACGCGAAGAGGGCCGGCGACACCGCGACGATCGCGTCGGCGCGGTGCCACGGCGCGCACACGACGCGGGTGCCGAAGCTGATCTCCGACAGAAGCCGTCGCACGCCGGAAGGCTTGCGGGGCACGTAGTGGCGCACACGCCGAACATCCACGTCGTCCAGACGTTCTCTGCGAGACCACTGCCCGTAACCATCCGCGACCCGCCACTCCGGATAGTGGGGGTGCGTCGTCACCACGTGTGTGCGATACCCGCGCCGCGCCAGGCCACGAGCCATCGCACCGGTGTACGGAGCAATCCCGGTGGGTTCCGGGGGATAGTTCACTCCGACTAGGGTGACTCCGAGGGTGAAACGCGACATGGGTCGAACCATAGCCGACGCTCTCGACTCAATCATCTCGGAGGTGCCCATGTCTGAGATCCCCGTTATCGACCTATCGAAAGCCCCCGGCGAACGCGCCGCGTGGGACCGTCCCGCCTGGCAGGTGTACCTGTGGGCGGTGTGCGAGCTGGTCTTCGTCACGAATCCGTGGCAGATCAGCTCGTGTCTGCGTGTCCGCGTGCTTCGTGCGTTCGGTGCCCAGATCGGCCGCGGTGTGGTCTTCCGTCCGCGCACGCGCGTCAAGTTCCCGTGGAAGCTCCACGTCGGCGATCGCGCGTGGATCGGCGAGGGGGTGTGGCTCCACAACCAGGACCACATCCATATCGGACACGACGCCGTGCTCTCGCAAGAGACGTTCCTGACGACGGGGAGCCATGCCCATCGTCGCGACATGGCCTTGATCACGCGTCCGATCCACATCGGCGACGGGGCGTGGGTCACGTCGCGCTGCGTCGTGCTCGGCGGCAGTCGTGTCGGCCGGAGCGCGCTGGTGCGCCCCCTGAGTCTCGTCGACGGAGGCGTCGTGCCCGACGGCGAGGTCTGGGGCGGCAACCCTCTCGCGTACGTGTCTGCGCGCTTCTCGTCGACTGCGGTGAACGGGTGAGGATCGCGCACGTCGTCACCTACTCTTCGTCGGACGGGGCGTTCGGCGGCCCCACCCGGGTCGCACTGGGCCAGGCGAAGGCCCTCTCCCGTCGGGGGCACGAGGTGACCGTCTATGCGGGCTCCCCGCGCGACGAGGTGGTCGACCTGCGGCGCGACGGGTACCGGCTGCGCACGTTCCCGGTCCGACGCATCGCGCCGTTCGGCGGGTTCGCGACGCTCTGGCCCGAGGGGATGCGGCACGCGCTGCGGCGCGACCTCGCCGACACCGATGTGGCGCACGTCCACCTGGCGCGCGACCTCGTCACCCTGCCGGCGGCGCTGCTGTCGGGCTCGCACGGGGTGCCGTACGTGGTGCAGACCCACGGCATGATCGACGCGTCCGACCGTCTGCTCGCGAAGGCCTTGGATGCGACCGCCACACGACGCGCGCTGCGGGGAGCGCGAGCATGGCTCGTGCTCACCGACAAGGAGCGCGCCGATCTGGCGTCCCTGGCCGAGGGCGCGCGGGTCACGCACATCGCCAACGGTGTGGAGCCTGCGCCGATGCCGCCGTACGACGGTCGGCGCGACGAGGTCGTCTTTCTCGCCCGTCTGCACGAGCGCAAGCGCCCGCTCGCGTTCGTCGAGATGGCTCGGGCGCTGTCGGACCGTCTTCCGACCACCACGTTCCGGATCATCGGCCCCGACGAGGGCGAGGGAGAGAAGGTCTCGGCCGCGATCGCCGCGTCGGGCATGGGCGACCGCCTCGTGTGGTCGGGGCCCCTCCCTCCGTCTGAGACGGCGGGGGCCGTGGCATCCGCTCGTGTCTACGTGCTGCCGTCGGTCAACGAGGTGTTCCCGATGTCGGTGCTCGAGTCGTTTCTCGCGGGCACGCCGGTGGTGACGACGTCGTCGCTCGGCATCGCGCCGGCGTGCGAGCGCCACGGCGCCGCTGTGGTGACCGACGGCTCGGTCGCCGCATTGGCGGATGCCGTGCAAGAGGTGCGCGCGTCGCCGACGCGCGCGGAGGAGCTGCGTCGGGGGGCGCAGCAATATGTGCAAGCCGAGCTCGACATCGCGGCCGTCGCGGCGACCCTCGAGCACGAGTACGGTCTTGCGCGCGAGGGGGTGCGCCATGCGTGAGCTGTCGATCGTCCAGCCCTATGTGCCGCGGTATCGCGTCGCGTTCTTCGACGGGCTCGCGCGCACGTTGCGCGCCGACGGCGTGCGTCTGCGCGTGATCGCGGGCGAGCCGACGAAGAGCCAGGGTGCGCGGGGCGATGCGGCGACGGCCGACTGGCTCGAGACCGTGGCATCCCGTGTGGTCGCCATCGGCAGTCGCCATCTGTCGCTCACGTCGTCGCGAGCCCTGTGGGGGCGGTCCGACGCCGTCATCGTGCCGCACCAGGGCTCGTCGTTGGATGCCGTCTCGGCGTCGTTCCGCCGTGGCCGTGCCCGCGTGGGGGTGTGGGGACACATCGCGCCGTACACGTCGTCGCTCAACTTCATCGACGGGGCCATCGAACGATGGCAGTTGCGGCGGGCCGACCAGGTCTTCGCGTACACGCCGGGCGGTGCCGAGTTCGCGCGGCGTGCCGGCGTCGACCCCGACCACATCACGACCGTGATGAACACGATCGACACCGACGAGCTGCAGCACGAGCTGACGCTCCTGTCGCTCTCGGATGCGCGGCAGATCCTGCGCGAGCGCGGGGTGCCCGACGGGCCGTACCTCGCGTACATCGGCGGGCTCGACCAGAGCAAGAGGATCCGCTTTCTGGCGCAGGCGCTCGACGTTCTGCACCGGCGCGGCTCGCGCGTGCACGTGGTGGTGCTCGGTCGGGGCGATCAGTCGGCGTACCTGGATCGGGCCGTCGCGCGCGGCCAGGTGAGCCTGCTCGGCTACGGCGGCCCGGCCGACAAGGCGGCCGTGCTGCTGGGCGCCGAGGCCGTGGTGAACCCCGGCCGCGTCGGGCTGCTCGCCGTGGACTGCCTGGCATCGCGCACGCCGCTGATCACGACCGACTGGCCGTGGCACGCCCCCGAGCTCGAGTACCTGCTCGACGGAGACCTCGTGCAGATCGCCCCCGACGACCCCGAGGCGTTCGCAGAGGCCATGATGGTCGGCTCGAGCGGTGCGCTCGCGCGGCCCGACGACGACTGGCCGCTCGCCCCCACCGTGTCGGACATGGTGGGCAACTTCCACAGCGGAGTGCGAAAGCTGCTGGATCGCTGACCCGCGTCGATCGTCGATCTCTCCGTACTCGGAGCGAACGCATAGGACGCATCGCGCTACGCTGAACCCGCGACCTCGATGGAGCGGGTGCTGGGATTACCGTTCTCGACGGTTCTCTCCCATGTGAGTCGAACCGGATCGACGATCGTGCCCGTGCACCTGCTTCCCCCGCATCGAGGGTGCCGGGGAGTACACGTGCACACGTCGGGAGAGCCCAAGGTGCTCTGGGTCACCAACAACGCGGCTCCCTATCGGGTGCCCGTGTGGGAATCGCTCGCCGAGAAGGTCGATCTGAAGATCCGCCTGCTGCAACGTGACGACGAGGTGCTGTCGGACGCGCGGCGCTCGGAGGAATGGACCGTCTCGTCGGCTCGATCGAGCGGTCTCGACGTCGACGCGCTCAAGACCTTTCGCGTCGGCCGGGGGGAGCGCCTCTATTACGGGCTTCTCCAGTCGTGCGCGCGGCTGGCGCGGGGGTGCGACGCCGTCCTGCTCGGTGCCTGGGAGTCGCCGGCCTGCTGGCAGCTCTCGTCCGCCGCGAAGCGCCGCGGGGTGCGAAGGGTCGGCTTCTACGAGTCGACGCGGCAGTCGCAGCGGCATCAGGCGGGACCCATCGGGCGGGCGCGCGGCCACTTCTTTCGCAGCATGGATGCCGTGGTGGTGCCGGGACCGGCAGCCGCCGACGCGCTTCTCGACATGGGCGTGGCACAGAATCGGATCTTCGAGGGCTTCAACGCGGTCGACGTGGATCGCTTCGCGGCCGTCGCGCACGTCGCGCCCGAGGGGAAGGGGCACCGTTTTCTCTACGTCGGCCAGCTCATCGCCCGCAAGAACGTCGACGGCTTGATCCGCGCGTTCGCGCGGTGCGCTCAGGCGGGGGACACCCTCACCATCGTCGGAAAAGGAGAGATGGAGGAGCAGCTTTGGCAGCTGAGCTCTTCGCTCGGCCTCGACGGTCGAGTCCACTTCGTGGGAGCCTCGCTCTACGCCGACCTCCCGAGCGTCATGTCACACCATCACACTCTCGTGCTGCCCTCCACCGAGGAGGTGTGGGGGCTCGTGGTGAACGAGGCGCTCGCGGCCGGACGACACGTCGTCGTGAGCGAGCTCGCCGGCGTCCAGCCCAGCGTGAAGAGCATGCCCGGGGTGTTCACCTCCGGCCCCGAGATCGATTCCCTGACGAAGGCCCTCGACCGATCGAGAGGCTCGTGGACGGGCCCGGTCGTCGACCCGCCCATCTCGAAGCGCACGCCTCAGGGTTTCGCCGACACCTTCCTCGAGGCTTTCCGGGTCGGCTAGGGGCGCGGGTCGGTCGAGTGCCGGCGCCCATCGGTCACCGGCGTGCCCGAGCAGCCCAGATGAACGAGATCGCCGCCCCCACCGCGGCCGCAGCGGCGCTCGACAGCGCGGCGCCGACGGCGCCGAGAACCGGGACGGTGGTGGCGAGCAGCACGACGTTGCAGACAGCACCGGCTCCACCGACGACGAGAAGGGCTCTGCGCAGGCCGTAAGAGATCAGCAGACCCTGGCCCACGTCGAGGAACATCTGTGCTCCGGCGGTGAACGCCAACACCCGCAGAAGTGCGGGCGCACCCACGAACTCGCTTCCGAAGAGCACATCGCAGACGGGATCCGCGAGGACGGAGGCACCGAGCACACCGATCGCCACCAGACACGCGAGCGCCAAGACGTAGGGCCTCGCCGACGCCAATGAACCGCCTCCGGCGATCGCCGACTGGATGCGGTTCCGGAAGAACGCCGAGGCTGCCAGCGATGCCTGCGCCAGCGCCACGACGGCCGCGTACACGCCGACGTCGTTCGGTGTCGCCAACAGCTGCAACGCCAGCACGTCCGCTTTGAGCGTCACGGCCGTCAGAACCGAGAATCCCACGACGGGAGCGCCCGCGGCGATGGCCGACCTGAAGGAACGCTCCGGGCCGGTTTCACGGCCGACAGCGGTACGGGCGACGCGGACGAGGACGAGTGTCCCCAGAAGAAGCGCGAGGAACTGGACGGCCAAAGTGGACTCGAGCGTCAACGCGCCGACGACGAAGAGCCCGAGCAGCAGGAACAGCCGCAGCAGCGATGACAGCCCGGCGGAGAGCGAGACCTGGAACGCGCCGTCCGCGGCGAGGGCGTAAGACGTCTTGATCTGGGGAGCGGTGCTGGCCAGCACGCCGAGGCCCGCGAGGGCAGATATCAGGGGATCCAGGCCGAGGAGGACGCCCGCCGCATACGTCGCTGCCGAGGCGATCCCCGCCCCGATCCACGCGATGTGGCGGAGCTTCTTCGTCCCCCTGCGATCGCGGAGGTCGGCGAGGATGACCTGCGGTGCGCCCCACACGCCTATCGTGACGGCGATCGACGAGATCGTCAGCGCGACGCCCATGGCGCCGCGGTCGTCGGGGCCGAGAGCGCGCGCCACGATCGGTGTCGTGACGAGCGCGACGAGCGGACCAGAGAAGTAGAGCGAGAACTCAATCAGACGGAGGAATCGAGATTTCACTACCTGTCCTCTTGTCCAAACGGAGCCAGTTGTCGAGCGCGAGGTCGGGTTCCGTCGGGTCGTCGAGCCACGGGGACGGCGCGACGACGAGCGAGTGCTCGCCGCAGAAGCCGCCCCACCACGAGAACGTGCTGTTGGAGAGGGACAGCTGATCCGCGAGCACGAGGATCGCGAAGTCGGCGAACAGGCTGTCGGTCTGCATCACGCGCGAATCCGGAATCGCCGGCAGCAGATGCTCTCGACACCATTCCTGATCGTCCGACACGATGAGAAGCGGGCGGCCGAGCCTCGAAGCGGCGGAGAGGAAGTAATCCGACTGCGTCGGGCCGAAGCGGCGCGAGATGTCGTCATTGGACACGTAGTCGCCGCGCCGGACATGCAGCGCCGAGTAGCTCTGCGCCTTCAGCCCGTCCGGCAGATACCGGCGCGCATGGGCTTCCACAATCCCGCTGAGCTCGGTGCGGATCTCGCCGAGTCTCGACACCTCCTGAGAGTATCCCCACAGGACGACGTCGTCTCCCGCCTGCAGCGCCGGCAACGCCTCGTCCACGGTGGACACCAGTCGTTGACCGCGGCGTGCGGGGCGCCCCTGGGCGAGTCGCACGTGCATGGCGACCGGAAGGACCATGCTCGACCAACGCCAGAACGCACGCGCGGCGGGCCCGTCCTCGAGCCGATCCGAGATCAAGCCGAAAGGCGTGAGCTGGTCGCCGCGCTCGAACGGACGTTGCACGAATCGCGTGTCCCAGGTCACCTCGCATCCGGTCGACTGCTGCAGCCATCGAGCCGAGCCCCACTGGAACAACTGGTTCGCGAAGCCGCCGCGGAGCAGGATCGTGAGCCGTCCGGCGCCTCTGTCAGTCATGGTCGACCCTTCTGAGCCTTCGAGACCGCGGCCCCATGAGCACGCGTGCCAGCACGCGGACCCCCACCGGTGGCATCCAGTTCCTCACGCCCGAGCGTGTCGCGGATCGATAGAGCGGTCCGCGCAGAAGCTCGTGCGACGCATAGTTCCCGTAGCTGCCGTAGACCCGCCGGTGCGCGAACCACCGGAGATGGGTGACGGCCGCAAGGCGACGGAGAATACGCGCCGTCGACGACGACACCGTGGCGCGGTCGCCGATCGTCGACTCTCCGTCAGCCGGCAGAACCAGGTTGGACTCGGCGACCCAGAACTGGCAGGTGGCGCTCGCCGCCACCGGCCAGTCCGCGACGTGCGAGACAGGTGCGTCGTCGCCGAGCAGGATGGACGCCGCACGCCGCGAGACGATGTATGCCGTGGTCGTCGTCGGCGGCACCACGGCGCGAAGAAACCCCGATGTGGGTCGGTCATCGGCGACCACGACAGAGCCTTGCGGGGCATAGAGCAGGGCGACGGTCGGCATCGCCGGATCGGTGTGCGCGATGAAACGCTCGAGCGTCTCGGGGGTCAACCCGCTCAATCTCGCATCGTCCTCGAGGACCAAAGCGAAGTCCAGGCCCTGGTCGAGCATGCGTCGATAGACGTCGCGGTGGGCGAGTGCGCAACCGATCTCACTTCTGTGAAGATCTCGACGTAACAGGACGTGTGCCGCCGTGCGGTCGGTGAGATGCGAGAACTCGGGCGGGACGATGACGCCAGGGCTGCGATGGAAGGTGATCCCCGCACTGTGGAGGCTCGCTTCCAGCGGTTCTCCTCTGTAGCTTTCCGGCAGGCCTATCACGAAAGAATCCCAGAGATAGCGGTCGGTCATCGTGTGGAGAACTCCTTGTTCCGGCGTACGGTGCTGCCTCGATGAACCCTTCTCATGACGAGGGTGCCGACGAGGATGACCGCCAGACCGCCAGTCGCTTGCAGGAGCGAGCCGCGCAGGATGATGAACATGTAGATGGGAAGAAGTGCTGCGACGATAGACCAGTACGAGCCGTCCCGTCGAAGAAGCGCGTCCGCCATGCGGCGATCGCATCGGGTCAGGAACCACCCCAGAACTCCGAACACGCCGACCAGCAGCAGGATGCCTCCGTTTATCCATGCTTCTGCCCACAGCGGTGCGGACAGGTTCGTGAATGGATACCCCCGGAAGTTGGCCAAGAGAATTCCTGTGTCCACCGGTTTGCTCGGCCATATGCTCCGCGGCACCCAGAAGAAAAGGGATCCCACTGCCTGCGCTCCGTACGAGTAACCTCTTTCGGTGGTGTAGGCGATGGCGTTCATGATCTGGCAGAACGCGTCGTAGTCGCCCCCTTTGTACTCCTCGAAGGATCCTTCCCATTTCACGTACGCCTGAGCGCGGCGGAAGACATCCATGATCGGGAAGATGACGAACAAGCCGGCGACGGCCAACGTCATCGTCCCGCGCGTTCGCGCGATGCTGTTGAAGGCGCCGAAGAGGACCAGAGCGCTGACGATCACCGTTCCGGCGACGTATCTCGCGTTCGATATCGGATTCGCGATCGCCAGGGCGAGGAACGTCAGCAGCAAGCCCAGGAGGAGGGCCGCATTGCGGTAGCGGAAGCGAGAGTCCCGATGAATCGCAAAAAGACCGTGCGAGGTGAGGGAGGGAAGGTAAGCGGCGAGGGCGAAGATGATCGACGATGTGGCCAGGTCTGGCCAGCGGGCATTCTTCAAGGCGCCGAAGTTGTCCCTCGTGAGAAGGACGGAAGAAGGCCCCATCGATCCGAGGAAGTACACGGCCGCGAGCAGTGAGATCGCCGCCATGACGACGACCGCGAAGACACGGATCTCTGGCTCGGCCTGCACGGTGACGGGTCCGCTCGGGGCGCGCCGCAGTTCGTCGTTCTCACGAGAAGCGTCTTGACGCTGGGCGATGAACCGTCCGATCTCCCAGGCGATCAACCCGACGATGACGATCATCGCGGCTCCGCTGGCATACGCCAACGGCGGGTCCGGGGTCGTGGAGGGAAAAGACTGACTGCGCAGCTGGACGGTCGCGGCGAGCCCGAAGAAGACGTACACGAACAGCCACAGGAAGAAGTTGAAGAGCTCCGGCCTTCCCCGAGCTATCAACACGGAGACCCGAAGCCCCGCCCAGATCGCGATGATCAGGGTCGCGAACCAGGTGTTGTCCGTGCCGTTGACCTTCACGGTGTCGATCAGGAGCAGAGGGAGGACCACCACGAGCACGAGTGCGACGAACACGAACGTCAACGCGCTTGCGGGCGTGATCGCAGAGATCCGACGGGCGACGTGCCGACTCGCGGACCGCCGGTAGATGGGACGCCCCGCCCCGGGAGCGATGTGTGGGCGAGTCGTGCTGTTCCTCGACATCCGTGCCCTTCCGCTGGCAGAGCCGTCGCGGACGGCGGAGCTTGTGCGTGCACTCATCTCTTGCGCATGTTTCTCAGCCGACGACGGGCTGCCGCGATCACGTCCAACGCCACTTTGCGTCGTGAGTTCTGGGGGACTCCCAGCTCCTCTCGCAAGAGGCGACTCCATTCCCCGTCGGTCGTGGCGAGCGCCCAGTCCGTTCCCCTTCTGGCCACCGACCTGTAGATCCTGTCGAGCCCGAACTGCTTCTCGGCGGGCACGTGCCACAGCGCGATGTTCTCGTCGCCCGATTGAACCGTCTTGTACCTGAACGGCTGGGTCCACATCCTCTTGATGTGAACGCGTGGGTCCAGCGCGGTGGTGCGCATGCGCTGATATGCCGCGCTGAGCACGTGCGCTTCTTCGAACTTGATCGAATCGTCGGCGCCGTGCTGACCGATGAGGCGGGCGTAGATGTCGGTGCACTCGGCGAGGAGACGTTCTATCTCGGAGGTGGGCCCGGCGACGATCTCTCCTCCGCAGTAGGTGACCGGTTCCTGCTGCTGCAGAAGAGCCGACAGCTCTCGCCCGCTCAGGCCGTTCTCGCGTTCGTCCGGGTCGGTGTGCAGCTCCAGTCGACAGATCGCCTGGGTGACCTCATGCCAGAACGCTTGGGCGGTGTCGCGCGACAGCCACATGACGTCACTGTCGAGAACGGTGAAGCCGCGGCCCGCCTGCGTCCGTTGCTGCAGGTCTTTCAACACATCGAACACGTAGAACTGATTCCGCCAGTTGCGCGTGAACGACGCGGGCGGTTCGAAGCCATAGGGAACGACCACTCGCTTCACGTCGAGGGCGTCGAGCCAGCCGTCCACCTGGCGCGCGACGGCAGAGGCCGACGGGTCCCAGTGCGTGTTCGTGTAGAGCAAGAGCTCGGCATCCGGATTCGCCCGACGTGAGCTGAGATAGAACAGTCCTATGCATCGACGGTAGACGTCGAGGAACCTCTCGTCGTGACTGCTTCCGGCGACCTGCGCGTACACGCCGAGCCTCGTGTCATCGATGTGGAACCAGCTCGCGACGTAGTGTCCGCCGCGGGTGGGCGTCGTCGTCGAGCCGGTCGACGGAACGGGGGTGTCGCTCATCGTGCTGCGCGCGCCCCCGTCGTGGGGGCCGAGCCGAAGTGCCCGGGAGCGGAGACGGGGGGAACCATGGATGCAAGAGCCTTCGTGTCGAGGTGGACGCTGTTCAATGGGCGGTCTGTCCGGGCGCGAGAGCGGCCCGCGCGGTCTTGGCGACGATGAGGAGGTCGCCCATCAGCGTCCAGTTCTCGACGTACGAGAGGTCGAGCCGCACGCTGTCCTCCCACGACAGGCTGGACCGGCCGCTCACCTGCCACAGCCCCGTGATGCCCGGCTTGGCGAGGAATCGACGGTGCACGTGGTCGGCGTACTGCGCGACCTCGGACGGCAGGGGCGGCCGGGGTCCGACGAGTGACATCGAGCCGCCGAAGACGTTGAACAGCTGGGGCAGCTCGTCGAGGCTGTACCTGCGCATGATGCGGCCGATCGGCGTGGCGCGCGGATCGTTCTTCATCTTGAAGAGCACCTCGTTGCCCGAATCGCGGTGCTGGGTCGCGAGATCGGCGAGCAGGTCTTCGGCGTTCACGACCATGGAGCGGAACTTGATCATCGTGAACTCACGGCCGCGAAAACCGATGCGCTTCTGCCGGAAGAGCACGGGGCCGGGGCTCGACAGTCGCACCGAGATCGCCAGGAACAGCAGCACCGGGCTCAGCACGACGATGCCCGACGTGCTCGCGACGATGTCGACGGTGCGTTTCAGGAACGCCTGCCCCTTCGAGAACCTCGGTGTCTCGACGTGGATCAGGGGAAGGCCCGCGACGGGGCGGGTGTGCAGGCGGGGCCCGGCGACGTCGATGAGGCTCGGCGCCAGCACCAGGTGCTGACGGCCGGTTTCGAGGCTCCACGAGATCTGCTTCACCTTGTCGGCCGGCAGGTCGTCAGAGCTCGTGACCGCGACGGTGTCGGCGCCGGTCACGTGCAGGGCGCTGGCGATGGCATCCACGTTGCCCATCACCGGGATTCCGGTGCCCTCGATCGTGTCGGCGATCTTTCCGCTGGGAACGCAGGCGCCCACCACCCGGTATCCCGCGCTGGGATTGCGCTGCAGCTCGCGGGCGAGCTGCGTCACGGATGCCAGGGAGCCGACCAGCAGCACGCGTGCCGAGTACTTTCCCTCAGCGCGCTTGATCACGAGCCATTGACGCCAGAGCCAGCGGGTGAACACGAGCACCACGACGCCCGCGGGAAGGCTGATCAGCAGGTAGCCGCGGGCGACGTCGACCGCGGTGAGGAAGGCGATGATCGCGATCGCGCCGAACAGGCGGAAGCTGGCATCCACGATCCGTACGTACTCTTGGGACCCCGTTCCGATGACCCGGTCGCTGCGCGAGTCGATGAACGACAGCGCCCACATCCACGCCACGATGAGGACGAACGAGAACGTCCAGTACGAGACGTCGCTGATGCGATTGTCGTGCGAGGCGGCGAGACGGGCCTCGCCCATGCCGAACCAGACGATCTGCGTTCCGTAGACCACCCAGATGAGGGCCAGCAGGTCGGAGACGATGAGGTTGCGGCGGTACCTCTGGCGCCAGCGGTCGGGCGCGGGGGCCGTGGTCGAGGCGGGCTCCGGCGTCGAAGGGGAGGCGTCCGTCGTCGTTGCGTCGCGGAAGAGGTCCGCGCGCGTCGACGTGTCGTTCATGGCACCCTGCGACTTTGATGTCGCGCCGACCGTCAGGTCAGACGTCACAGCGTGAAGGCCCCTTTCGCCCCAAACTGCCCCAATTTATTCGGTTCTCCCCGCGTGAACAGTAACAGGTTGGCTTCACCCTTGACGTCACCCCCGATGAACGAGAGGTTTCGATGCGCCGAGCAGCTGCCGAGCATGCGCTGGATGTGGCGCGGCCCGCTTGATCGCTACAGGATCACCATGTAAACATGGTTACAGCGAAAGTCGGGCGGGAGGGGACGGTATGTCGATCGATCGTGATGGCGGCGTCGGCGGCATGGGGCGTGTGCCTTCGGGAGGGGCGGCCGAGGTCTCGCTCCTTCGAGAGGTGTCTCTGTTCATGGCCGGAGAACGCACCCTGACCGACGCGGCGTCGGGGGCGGGTGTCGACCGTGCCGTGGTCGCGTCGCTCGCCGCCGAGTTCGGCGCGTTCATGCTTCCGCGCGCGTCCCGCGCCCTCGCGGCGCTCGGGGCGACCGCCGGCGAGGGCGCCTGAGCCTGACGCGCTTCCGCGGTCAGCTCGTCGGGCCGCCCAGCTCGAGCACCTGCGCCAGCGCGCGGTAGAGGCGCCGGGTGCTTTCGGTGCTCAGGATCATCGCCCGCGCGGCGTCTTCGGCCGGTCCGATCCAGACCCAGGTCTCGTCGTCGCGCCTCTCGAGCCCGACGATCATGTCGAAGCCGTAGGGCATCGTCTCGTACGGTGCCAGCGGATGCTGTCGCTCGACGACGGGCACGGTCACCGAGGCGCCGCGATGCGTCATGCGTCCGAACTCGTCCTGCTCGTGAACGCCCGAGCACCAGTGGGGGCAGCGGCTGTTGCGCGACGGGGGGCGTTCGCTCATGGTGTTGCTCTCGTTCCGGGGTGTGGAGAGGCTCGGCGTGTACGGGCATGTGCGAACGCGAGGGCCGCGCGTGCTCTCGAGGTCGCCGTCATCGTGAATGCATAACGACTAGAGGCTGATCGGGCGCCAAAGCCCGGTGTCGTGGCCCTCGGGAGGCGCAACGTCCACCACCCTTGGAGGTATGACTGAGCGAACGGTTCAAGCGGCCTGGCCGGAGTATGCCCGGACGCTTGGCTCACATCTCCACCAAGCGCGCGCCGAGGCGGGCCTGACGCAGGAGCAGGTCGCCCGTGCCGCGGGAATCTCGACATTCACCTACCAGAAGCTCGAGAAGGGTGAATCGAATCCGGGCACCGCGGCCAATCCGAGGCTGCAGACATTGGTCGCGCTGTCTTTGGCGTTGGGGGTCGAGGTGTCGTCGCTCCTCCCGGGGTCGGGATCGATGACGTTGGATGCTCATCCCACTAGATGACGTCGTCGATCTGTTGTGCATCCGGCGTGCTGAATGCGGGACCGATCTCGCTCCGTCGGATGTAGAGCAGCAGAGAGAATTCGCTCGGCCGACGCCAGCCCCTGCGTGTGCGCACGATCGTGTATCCCTCGCCGTGCAGGCGTCGGGCTGCGTCGAGCGTGAGGGGCTCCTCGTGCTGCGGCTGTGCCCAGCCGGCGCCGTGACGATAGAGACCCACGATTGTCGGGGGTTTCTCTGCACGTCGGCACGGCATTTCGAGACCCTTCTTCGTGTTCGTCTATCGATGCAATCGTGTGATGCCGCCATTGTAGACCATGTATACATGGTTTGCACTTACGGCGTCTATGATGCGCGGGCCTCGGTACTTTACCGGTGGCGTCTGTGCGTTCCGGTTCGCATAAACCTGAGCTCACGCGCCCGTTCGGAAGAAGGCGTCGAGTCGATGGGCGGGCGGCTGCCACCCCGTGGGGGCTCCGCGCGTGTCCCCCAGATAGGGGACACGCGTCGTCCCAGGTCAGGGGCGCAATCGAGACGCTGCTCGAACGTGCGACATGAATCGTTACGAGATGGCGCTAATCTTCGTTCTCGGGGAATGGGGACTCGACGCTTCGTCCGTCGAACCGGTCATCCACGCTGCTCATCCGCACGTTCGGCAACGGTCGTGCGCCGCACGCTCCACCGACACCCGTTTGGGGGACGACATGACCGAGAAGACGCCGATCGGCGCGTGCAAAAGCGGCCAGTGGCTGGTCGCCTGCGGAATGGCGGTGATCATCGCTGCCGGCTGCGCGACCGTTATGGCGGTGCTGCACGCGTCTCCTATCGTCACGTTCTATGCAGCGCTCGCGGTCGCCGTCGCTCTGACGCCCATGCTCTACGCGGCGGTCGTACGTCAATGGGTCGAACAGCGCGGTCTGATGCGCGGGCTGCGTTTTCGCCGAGCATCTGCCGACAGGCTCGCCGAACCGCCCCGTTAGGGTCGTTCTGGAAATGAGGTCTGGATGGGAACCGCTCTGAACGTGGCGTGGACGTCGTGCTCGACGTCCGCGGTCGTCTTCGTCGTTTCGCGGCGCAGGGGCGAATCGGCTCGACGTCTCGCCGCGCCCGCGGTGGCCGCATGACGCTCGACCCATCGTGGGCCCCGCGACCGCCCCGATCGTCGCGGCGTCTCAGCGTCGTGCTCGCGAGCATCGGCATCGTCGCCGCCGCCATCGTCGTGCTCGTCGTCGGAGTGACGGTCGCGAACGTGCGCAGCGCCGATGACGCCTCGCCGAGCCCGACCTCGCCGCCGACGCCCACCGTCACCGTCACCGCGACCGCCTCGCCGGCCCCCAGCTCCCCGGGGGCGCCGGTGGTCTCGCCGGCCGCCCAGCCGTGCGACAAGGCCACCACCCTGACGATCTGGGCGCACCCCGACGACGACATCATCTTCGCCAACCCGACCATCTCGACTGCCATCGCCGCCGGCGAGTGCGTGCGGACCGTGTTCGTCACGGCCGGCGACGCGGGAAAGGGCATGGAATACGTGCGCTCGCGCGAGCTCGGCATCCGTCAGGCCTACGACCACATGCGGGGCAGCGCCCAGGGGTGGGACACCGAACAGCTCTCGCTGTTGAGCGGCGTGCACGTGACGCGCGAGACGCCGAAAGACGACCCGCGCATCTCACTGACGTTCTTCCACCTGCCCGACGGCAACATCACCGGATCGGGCTTCCCCTCGACCGGCGACGCCACGATCACCAAGCTCGTCGACGGGCAGATCCCCGCGATCGCGCCGATCGACGGGGGTCCCGCCGTGACCACGGCCGCTCTCGAGAGCAGTCTCACCGAGATCGCGACCGCGCTGCAGCCCTCGCACGTGCTGACCCACATCCCCCGGGGCAGCGCCTTCGCCCCCGGAGACCACCCCGATCACAGCACCGTCGGCGCCCTCGTGCGCGCGACCGTCGGCAAGATCGCGTCGGTGGCGCCCGGCATCCGGTACTTCGTGGGATACCCCTCGATCAACCTGCCCGCCAACGTCACCGGACAGGCCCTGCAGGCCAAGGTCGACACGTATCGCGTCTATGCACACGAAGACGAGGTGGTGCGCTGCGCGAACAACACGGCGTGCCTGGCCACGAAGAAGTTCGGCCAGTGGCTGCAGCGCTCGTACCCGAAGACCGACGCCGAGCTGCAGATGAAGTAAGGCCCGGATGCCGGTGGCGGCATCCGGGCCCGACACGTCGCGCGCGGGGCGGCGTTCAGTGCTGATAGGTGCCGTGCACGATGGCGCGCCCGAGGGCCTTGAACGCCAGGGTGAACGACACGACCGCGGGGGTGGCATCCGGGGTCACGCCCAGGCTCTCTTCGCCCACCGCGTGCACCACGAAGAAGTAGCGGTGCGGCTGGTCGCCCTGCGGGGGAGCGGCCCCCATGAAGCCCTGCTCTCCGCCGTCGTTCCGCACGTGGAACGCCGACCCGGGCAGCTCGCCCGATGCCGCGCCGGTCGCGAGCTCGGTCACGTCGGCCGGGACGTCGACGAGCACCCAGTGCCAGAACCCGCTGGGGGTCGGGGCGTCGGGATCGAAGCACGTGATCGTGAACGACCTCGTGCCCTCGGGCGCGTTCGACCACGTCAGGTGAGGAGACACGTTGCCGCCGTCGGCGACCTGGTCGTCCTTGAGGGGCTGCCCGTCGGTGACGTCATCGCTCGTGACATCGAACGACGCCACGGCCGGCAGCAGCGGGTAGGGATCGGGAGTCTGCGGTCTGGTCAGATCAGGCATGCCACGCACGATAGAGCCAACACCCGCGCGAGCGCTCGGGCTTGACGCCGGTGGGGTGGGAGTCGGCGCGTGGGCCGTCGGAGGCCGGGGCTCGGCGGGGTGGTGTGCCGCGCTCCGGAGATTCTGTTGCCGCGGGGATGCGACGGCGGGGAGGAAGGCTGTGTCGGCCGACTTCTCCGGAGCCCGGCACACGGCCCGGCGGTGCCGCCGTACCCCGCGGGGGAGTCGGCCCGGCGGCCCTGCCGTACCCCCCCCGGGGAGTCCGCCGGGTGACGTCAGGGGCGGCGGGCGGCGGGAGCGACGACCAGCAGTGCGCGGCGATCGATGCGCACGCGCAGGTGATCGCTGCGTTCGCCCAGCTCGCCGTCTCGCGCGATGCGGGCCGGGCCGTCGAGCAGGCGGATCTCGAACCCGTCGTCGAGCGACTGGCGGTAGCGCTTGTTGCGGTCGAGCTGGCCCGTGACCAGGGCGGCGAGCACCTTCACCCGCGAGACGAACCGCGACGCCTCGAGCGTGCGCAGGTCGACGAGCCCCTCGTCGAGACGAGGACGCCGTACCGGCGAGAAGCCGTTCGGGTCGTGGCGGTTGTTGCCGAGGAACAGCAGGCTCACCGACGCCGGGCGCTCGTCGTCGACGCGCACCCGGATCGTCTTGCGCCGCCGAAGCGTGCGCGACGCCGCCACCAGCGCCGCGACGGGCTTGCCGACGCGACGTTCGAGGCGTTCGCGCAGCACGACGAAGTCGGTGTAGGCGCCCACGCTCGCGGTGTTCAGGAACAGCCCGTCGTTGACCCACGCCACGTCGACCGCGGTCGCCGAGCCTGCGCGCACCGCCTCGATCGCACGGCGCAGGGGGAACGTGCCGACGTCTTTCGCGAAGTGGTTGAACGTCCCGGCCGGAAAGACCGCGAGAGGGATGCCGGCGCTCAGCGCCGCCGCCGCGGCCGCGCGGACCGTCCCGTCGCCGCCGGCCACCGCCAGCACCTCGGCCCCGTCGGCGGCCCGCGTCATGACCGCGGCGACGTCGTCGTGCTCGTGCAGCTCGACGATGCGCGCGTGCGGCAGACGGCTGCGCACCTCGTCGACGACGCGGGCACCGCGTCCGCTGTGCGAGCGCGGGTTGACCACCAGGGTCACGCCGGCCCCCGTGGGGCGTCCGCCGATGTTCCGGATCGGTCGATGCAGGGTGACGCGACCACGCCTGACGGGTGAAACCAGTCGCGCGCCGAGCGAGGCGACGGCGCTGCCCAGCAGCCAGCCCGCGACCACGTCGGACGGGTAGTGCGCGCCGGTCGCCACGCGCGAGAACCCGACGAGCGCCGCGAGGCCCCGCAGAGGGACGCCGACGAGCGGGGCCTCGAGCCCGACCCCGGTGGCGAACGCGGCGGCGCTCGCCGTGTGACCGCTGGGGAACGACGTCGAGCGGGGGATGCGCCGGGCCAGACGCTGCACCGGCACGGCGTCGATCGACGGTCGCGGCCGCCGCGAGAGCCGTTTCGACACCTGGTTGGCGACGAGGCTCGTGACCCCCAGCGACACCAGGCCGCGCAGAGCTCCGCGGCGCAGCGACGGGCGTCGCGTGGCGGCCAGGGCGGCGGCGATGCCCATCCACAGCACGCCGTGGTCGGCGACCCAGGTCAGTCGTGGCATCACCGCGTCGAGCAGGGGGCTTCGCGTGGATGCCACGGCGGCGAACGTCGCGGCATCCACGGCGTCGATCTGGCTTCTGACGCGGCGCCAGGGGCGGGACGGTCTGCGGGTCACGTCGGCCACGCTACCGAGCGGTGCGGGGCTCGTCGGGGGCTTGACCGCGGGCGGCGGACGGTCAGAGGGGCAGTGCCAACAGGGTGCGGGCGACCTCGTGGCATCCGGCGGGCGTCGGCAGGCCATAGTCGGTCTCGACGACCGTGCGCAGGTCGTCGGCGAGCTTCTCGATCGTCGGCCTCTCGGAGAGGGCCTGCAGCACGGGCAGGATCAGGTCGTCGTACTCGTCGTCGGGCCATCCGCGGCCGATTCCGCGGACCCCGATGGGGTCCCAGTCGTAGAGGGCCGCGCGAACGCGGAGGGCGGCGGGAGACAGGATCCGCGGCGGTGAGGACGTCTGCATGACCCGAGTGTTGTCACGCTTCATAAGCGCTCGCTGTGGGGATGCCATGCGGTCGGCGCGCCCCGCCGGGTGTCCCCGCCGAACGGCGGGGATGCGTCCGCCGCTCGGCGCTGTCGGGCGGTGAGCGACTCGTGTGTGGTGGAGAATACGCGTGCCGGTGTTACGGCGCCGAACCCGACCGCGGCGCCTCCGGCTTCTCCGAGCACAACAGGACGGAGCCGCCGTGCAGCCCGACGATCACCACCCGGTCGACGACGACGCCGTGCCGACGGCGCGCTCGACCGACCGTCGTGGCGTCACCCGCCGTGTGCTGATGTTCGGCGGGATCGGGGTGGTCGGCGTCGGCGCCGCCGCCTATGCCGTGCACCGGCTGACCCCCCGCGACCTCGTGCCCGAGGGGGCCGGGGGATCGCCGCGCCCCATCGCCCCGCCGCCGGTGCCGTCGACCGGTGCGACGTCGCCCGCGGCGCAGACGCCCGACACCGACGTGACGCTCGCGATCTGGGCGCACGCCGACGACGACATCATCTTCTCGAACCCGGGTCTGGCCGATGCCATCGCCGCCGGGTCGACGGTGCGCACGGTGTTCGTGAGCGCCGGCGACGGCGGCCGGGGCTTCGACTACGCCCTGCAGCGCGAGCAGGGCGCGTTGCGCGGCTACGATCGCATGCGCGGCAAGGACACCCCCTGGACGCAGACCCAGGTCACGCTTCTGACCGGCGCGCGCATCACCCGCTACACCCCGGCCGACGACCCGCAGATCTCGATCACGATGATGCGTCTGCCCGACGGCGGGCTCGATGCCAAGGGGTTCACCGCGACCGGCAACGCGGGGCTCTCGCAGCTGCTCAACGGCCAGATCGCCGCGCTGGCCCCGCTCGACGGGTCTCCCGCCTACGACCTGCCGCGCCTGACCGCATCGATCGCCGAGCTGATCAGAGCCGCCCGTCCCGCCCGCATCTCGACGAACATCCCGCGCGAGAGCGCATGGGCCAGGGGCGACCATCCCGACCACTCGTGCATCGGGTCGCTCGTGCGGGTGTGCGCCCCCACCGCGGGCGTCGACGCCTCGGCGGTGTCGTACTTCTTGGGGTATCCGTCGGCCAAACAGCCCGTCAACGTCGAGGGCCAGGTGCTCGACGACAAGGTCGAGGTGTATCGCGTCTACTCGGAGGACGACCCGGTCGTGCGGTGCGCCGACGCGTCGGCCTGCCTCGCGCAGCGCGGCTTCGGCGACTGGCTGCGGCGGTCGTACGCGAAGGGCGAAGGGCAGCTGCGTCTGAGCTAGCGCGCCTCGGACGCCCGCCCGACGCCGCCGTCTGTGGCCCGCCGGTGCAGGTAGGGCAGCATGATCAGCCCCAGCAGCACGGTGGGGGCGCCCCCGATGATGAGGCCCCACCGGGCGCCGTACTGTTCGGCCGCCCACCCGACCAGGGGCGCTCCGATCACCGAGCCGCCACCCCAGGCCATGGCCCACAGCGCCATGACGCGACCGCGGAGCTCGGGGCGCGAGGCGAGCTGCAGGGTGGTCTTGGCGGTCGAGTTGAAGGTGATCGAGCCGTAGCCCACGAACAGCAGGGCGAGGCACGCGGTCCACACCGAGGGGGCGAGCCCGGCCGCGAGGATCGCGGCGCCCCAGCCGATGCAGGTGAGGGCGAGACCGCGGGGATGGGGGCGGGTGGTGCGTCCGGCGGCGATGAACCCGCCGACGACCCCGCCGATAGCCATGACCGCGGCCATGATCCCGTAGGTGGCGGCGGTGCCCCCGAAGGTGTCGGTGGCCAGCAGCGGCATGCTGGTCGGGAACTCGTACGCCAGGATGCCGGTGACCGTGAGCATGATGAGCGGCACGGCGAGCTCGGGCGTGCGTGCCGCGTAGCGGAAGCCCTCGCGGATCTGGCCGTGCGCCCGCGGTGCGCGGGGGGCGCGAGCGATCTCGTCGGTGCGCATGAGGGCGAGGCTGAGGAGGACCGCGCCGAACGAGGCGGCGTTGATGACGAAGCATGCCGGCGTGCCGATGGCGGCGACGAGCGTGCCGCCCGCGACGGAGCCGAGCAGGCGTGCGACGTTGATCGACACCGAGTTGAGCACGACCGCGTTGGCGAGGGCGCCCCGGTCGACGAGCTCGGCGATCAGGGACTGCCGGGCGGGGTTGTCGACGACGGTGAGGCAGCCGAGCACCAGGCTGAGGGCCAGCACGAGCGGGTAGGAGGCGACCCCGGTCAGGTCGACGACGGCGAAGACGATCGAGCCGACGGCCGAGCTCGTCTGCGTGAGGAACAGCAGCCGCCGTTTGTCGTAGCGGTCGGCGATGACCCCGCCGAGGGGTCCCAGCACGAGGAAGGGCAGGAGCCGGGTGGCGGTCACGATGCCGAGAGCCGCGCCGCTGTCGGTCACCCGCAGGGTCAGGAAGGCGATCGCCAGGGTCTGCATGAAGCTGCCGGCGACCGAGACCGACTGGCCGAAGAAGTAGAGCCGGTAGTTGCGCACGCGCAGCGACGATCCGGCGGCCGCGATGCGGTGCCGCACCGCGACGAGCGCAGAGGTCATCGGCCCTCTTCTCTCTGGCCCGTCTCGGCGACGCGGCTCAAGAGCGGGATCGCCGCGGTGAGCCGTCGCTGCTCGTCGGGGGTGAGCGCCGCCTCGACCGCTTCGCGCAGGCCCACGAGGCGGAGCGATCTGTGCGCGGCCACCGCTTCCGAGCCCCGAGGCGTCAGCACGGCCGAGACGCGGCGCCCGTCGTGCGGGTCGCGGTGGCGCAGGATGTATCCGGCCCGTTCCAGCTCGCGGAGCGCCGTCGCCGCGTTCGACGACGTCATCGCCAGCTCTTCGGCGATCAGCCGTGGCTGCGCGCCGTCGTCTCCGGCGCGGGCGATCGCGCCGAGGACCCGCGACGCGGTGCGCGAGACCCCGTCGACGGGCGGCAGGCTGCGCCGGAGGTGCGCGTGCAATGCCCGGATCGACGACTGCAGCTCTGCGAGCTCGGCGTCTTTCACATAGCTATGTTACATAGCTATTTTTCATAGCCTGCTGAGAATCGCGAGCAGATCCGGCCCCGGCGCAGCGGGCGCGCCTATTCGTCCGCCGGCCCCGCGATCCGCGGGATCGACACCGACAGGCGAAACCCGTCGTCGGCCGGCGCAGCCTCGAGGTGCCCGCCCAGCAGCTCGGCGCGCTCGCGCAGCCCGCGCAGGCCCGTGCCGCTCGAGGGGAGGTGCATGGCATCCGCCGAGCCCGACTCGTTGCGCACGACGACCTCGATCGTCGTGGTCGTGGCCGTCGCGCTCACGCACACGCGCGCGCCCGGGGCGTGCTTGCGGACGTTGGTCAGCCCTTCTTGAACGGTGCGATAGACGGCTCGCTGCACCGCGGGCGTCAGATCGTCGGGCAGATCGGCGTCGAGCCGCGCGTCGAGGCCGCTCTCGGCGACGAGGCGCGCCACGTCGTCGAGCGTCGGCTGCGGCGCCTCGAGGTCGGTCGTCGCGCCCTCGGCCCGCAGCACGCCCACCATCTGGCGCAGCTCGTCGAGGGTGCGCACCGCGAGCGAGCGGATCACCCGTGCTCCGCGTTGGGCCGCGGGGTCGGTCGACGCGACCTGCAGAGCACCGGCCTGCACCGCGATGAGGCTCACCTGGTGCGACACGACGTCGTGCATCTCGCGCGAGATGCGGGCGCGCTCGCGCCGCAGCACGTCTTGCTCGTCGCGACGGCGCTCGGACTCGCGCGCGTCCGACAGGTCCGACAGGCGGTCCGACAGCTCGCCGCGCGTGCGCACGAGCGCCCCCAGCGCCAGCGGCGTGGCCGCGTACATCAGCGCGTACAGCAGCGACGGCGCCAGGTAGTCCAGGTCGGGCAGCTGCCAGTCGGGCAGCAGGAAGCAGACGAACGTGACCGCCCCGGCCACCGCCATCGCCCAGACGCGGCGGGTGCGCACCGCCACCGAGTACAGCGCGATCGGTGCGGCGATGGTCATGGCATCCACCACCAGGCCCGGCAGCACGAGCGCGAACGACACCCAGGGCAGCCGCCGTCGTACCAGCAGTCCGAGCACCGCCACGACGGCCAGGGCGGCCTCTTCGGGCGTCCACAGCGGCAGCGCGACCACGACGTCGACGAACGCCGCCGCCGCCAGCGCCACATCGGTGACGACGGCGAACCACCAGGTGCGCCGGATCGCGTCGACGCGGCGCCGGAGCCGCATCGTCATCGACCGTCGACGCCCATCCGCGCCCGCTCGGCGATCAGCGCCGCCTCGAGCCGCGACGACACCGACAGCTTCGCCAGGATCGCGCTGACGTGGTCTTTCACCGTCGCGCCGCTCAGGTGCAGCCGTCGCCCGATCTCGGCGTTCGACTCCCCGGTCGGCAGACGGGCCAGCACGTCGCGCTCGCGCTCGGTCAACGTCGCCACGCGGCGAGCCGCCTCGCGATCGGGCGCGCCGCCATAGCCCTCGACGAGGGTGCGCGACACCTGCGGCGACAGCACGACGCCGCCCGCCGCGAGCGACCGCACCATCGTCGCCAGCTGCTCGGGGGCCGTGTCCTTGACCAGGAAGCCCGAGGCGCCGTCGTGCAGGGCCCGCGCGATGTGCTCGTCGGTGTCGAACGTCGTCAGGATGCCGATCACCGGGCGCTGCGGCTCGGACCGCAGGTCGGCGAGCACATCGAAGCCGCTGCGCCGTGGCATCCGGATGTCGAGGAGCACGACGTCGGGACGGGTGCGGCGGATGGTGTCGACGGCCTCGTCGCCGTCGACGGCGGCGACGACCTCGATGTCGTCGGCGGCGCCGAGGATCAGCTCGAATCCCGAGCGCACCAGGGCCTCGTCGTCGACGACCACGACACGAATCACGAGACACACCCTACGCGCGGCGCGGGGGAGTCGTCGGGCCGGGGCGCGGGGTGAGGGGTGCGGGCGTCGAGTTCCCGGCACGCCGTCGGGTGCGCGGGGACCGCGGTACCCCGGGGAGGGGAGAGGGGGCGGGGTGCCCGCATGGACGGGAAGGGGCGGGGTGCGGCGACTCGTCGCGCACCCCGCCCCTTCTCTGCGGGTGTCAGTCGTCCGAGACCGAGACCGTGACCTCGATGTTGCCGCGGGTGGCGTTCGAGTACGGGCAGACCTGGTGGGCCTCGTCGGCGAGCTGCTGCGCGAGCGCGTGGTCGATGCCGGGCAGCACGACCTCGAGCAGCACGGCGAGCTGGTAGCCGCCCTGGCCGTTCGGGCCGATCTGCACGCGCCCGCCGACCGACGAGTCCTCGAGCTTCACCTTGTGGCCGCGGGCCACCGCGTGCAGGGCGCTGTGGAAGCACGCGGCGTAGCCGGCGGCGAACAGCTGCTCGGGGTTGGTGCCGTTGCCGGAGCCGCCCATCTCTTTCGGCACGGCGACGTCGAGGTCGATGCGGTCGCCGGCGACGACGTGGCCGTTGCGGCCCTCGCCGGTCGAGAGGGCCTCTGCGGTGTAGAGAACGTCCATGGGGTGTTCCTTTCTGGGGACGGTTCGGGATGCCCTGCGCCCGGCGTCAGGCCGAGTGCGGGCGGGCGCGCACCGCGTCGATCGCGGCGGCGGGGTGGTCGCGCAGTCCGCGCATGGCTGCGGTGAGCTGATGGAGGGCGTCGACGAGCTCGCGGGCGCTGTTGGCGTCGGCGATGCCCGAGCCGGCTGCGATGCAGGCCGGGATGTGCGAGAGCTCGTCGCGCATCTCGTGTCCGCGAGGGGTGAGCTGCACCGTGACGATGCGTTCGTCGTCGTCCGCACGGCGGCGCTGCAGGTAGCCGGCGGCCTCCATGCGGGCCAGCATCGGCGAGAGCGTTCCGGAGTCGAGCTGCAGGGCGTCGCCGAGCGAGCCGACGGTCTGGTCACCGTCGTTCCAGAGCGTGACGAGGGCGATGTACTGCGGATAGGTGAGGTTCCACGGTTGCAGCAGCGCGCGGTACGCCTGGCTGGTGGTGCGGTTCGCGGCGTAGAGGGCGAAGCACACGAGGGCGTCGACGGCAGGCACGCAAAGATGATTGCACACAATTTAGTTGTGCACAACTAAATTGTGGGCAATAGTCTTGCCACGGGGGTGAGATGCGGAGCGGGACCCGTGACCTCGTCGATGCGCGCAAGAAATCGTCGCCGGGCGGGACCCCTGTTCGTAGTATGAGTCCAATGGCCCCTTCAACCGGTTCGACGCGCGTCGCCCGGTCTCGCCTCGACGCCGTGCTGCGCTCCGGCGCCCGGCTGATCGTGGTGCGCGGTGTGCGTGGTGCGGGCAAGACGTCGTTGCTGCACCGGTGGGCGACGTGGTTCGACGGGGCGGCATGGCGACCGGACCTGCAGGAGCCCCCGGAACAGGAGCTCCTCCTGGTCGACGACGCCGACGACCTCACCCCCCGGGCGTGGCAGATCGTCGAACGACTGCTCGACGATCGCCCCGCCACACGCATCGTCGTCGCGGTGCGGTCGGCGCGCAGCGTCCCCGCCCGCCTCGAGATGGACGTCGTCGCAGACCTTCCCCTGACCTCCGCCGAGATCGGCTGGTACGTGGCGCGCCGCGGGTCGCAGGCCGACCCCCGGGCGGTGCTGCGCGCGACCGCGGGCCTGCCCGACCTCGTCCAGCGTGTCGCCCAGTCGGGCGTCGTCGCGCCCAGCGGCATCCGTCGCATCGTCGCCGAGTCGCCCGCCGTTCCGCTCGCCGCCGAAGACGCGCTCGCCGCGGTCCCCAGCGTGCTGACCCCCGGACTGGTGCGGTGGCTCGGCCTGCGCGACGACCTGCTCGACGATCTCGAGTGCGAGGGCGTCGGATGGTGGATCGGTTGTCCCACCGGCGGGATGTTCCGTCTGCGCCCCGACGTGCGCGCGGCGACCCTTCTGCTCGCCGAGGCGACCGGCGTCGATGTGGCGCGCCTGCGCGAGGGGGCCGCGGCGGTGCTGCTCGACGAGGGATCGTGGGCCGCTGCGATCGCGGAGGGCTGCGACATCGGTCGGTACGAGCTCGTCGAGATGGCCCTCCTCGGCGGCGGTGTGGCGATGCTGCGTGAGCGCGCCGACGATCTGCTCGCCGCCCTGTACGACGTGGCTCCGGGCCGTCTCGTCGACGCGCCGACGGTCGCGCTCGCGCTCGGCATGCTGTTCAACGTGCGTCGCACGTGGCGTCTGCACGCGCTCGACCTGTTCGCCACCGCGGTCGCCGGGGCGCGCGCCGTCGCGAGCCGCGTCCCCGATCTGAGGATCGCCATGCTGGCCGTCGAGAGCGCCGCCCTCCGCCTGAGCGACGGCGAGGACGGGGGAGTGTCGGCCGCGCGCGAGGCCATCGCGCTCCTGCAAGAGCGCACCGCCGAGCCGCATGCGCTGGTGGCCGACGCCTATGTGCAGTGCGGGCTGAGCCTGCTGGCCGGGGCCGACGGGGCCGAGGCGCGCTACGCCTTCGAGCGCGCCCTGCAGCGCAGTCCCCGTCCGTTGGTCTCGCTGCTGGCCCACGGCGGGCTGGCGGCCTCTTTCGCCGTCGACGGAGACCTGCCGGCCGCGCGCATGTGGCTCGCCGAGGCCGAATGGCGGTCGTGGCCCGAGGCGCTGCTCAACGGCACCGCCGCCACTCTTCTGCGTGCGGCGCAGGCCCTGGTCGCCGTCGAGCAGGGCGACATCGAGGCGGCCGACATCGCGCTCGAGGCGGCGCGCGACAGCCTCGACACGAGCGAGCACTGGGCACTGCTGCTCGGGGTCGAGGCGCTGCGCGACATCGTCGCCACCGATGCGGTCGTGGGCCTGCAGCGCTTCTTCGCGGTGCGCGGGCGCCACGAGGGCGAGTCGCCGTCGCGGGCGACCACGGCGATCCTGACGTACGCCGAGACGATCCTCGCGCTGGCCGCGGGCGAGCACGACATCGCCCGTCGTGTCTTGACGGTCCCCGTGCAGCATCCGGTGCAGCGACTCGCGGCGGCACGGGTCGCCCTGCACAGCGGCGACGGCGAGCTGGCGATGCGCCTGCTGGGCGGTCTCGAGCCGGCGACGCCGCTCGAGCGCGTCACGGTGGCCGCGCTCAACGCCACGGTCGTGGCCCTGGACGGCGGACAGGACCCCCACCCGGCGGTGTCGCGCGCGCGGGCGATCGCCGATGCGTACGGGCTGACGACCCCGTTCCTGCTGCTGCCGCGCGTCGGCCGCGAGCTCTTCGAGTCGGCGGCGATCACCGCGCCCGCGGCGCCGGTCGACGCGCGCGGCGCGTTCGTGCGTCTGACGCCGCGCGAGCACGTGCTGCTGCGCGAGCTGCTCGAGACCACGAGCTCGGAAGAGCTCTCGCGTCGCCTGTTCGTCTCGGTCAACACCGTCAAGAGCCAGCGCCGCTCGCTGTATCGCAAGCTCGGTGTGCGCACCCGTCGTGAGGCCCTCACGGCGGCGATGGCGCACGGCCTGTTCGACGCGACACCGGATGCCATCGTCGCTGCGCCTCAGTCCGACGCTCCGGACCGCGGCACCGCGTCCTGACGCCGTTGGGGGTGATCGTGGGGGTGAAATTCGTTACAGGGGCAGACGTGGGCGCTTCGATCCGTGAGAATAAGAATCTCACCGCAGCCCCACGTGGTGAGCCACCCCGGTCCGGTCGCTCGCGACGGCACCCGCTGAGCGGCCGGTCCGGGGCTTTCTTCGTCTTCGTGCGGTCCGTCGGGCGTGCCGATCGAGGTGCGCCGGTACCGTGCCGATGTCAACCCCTGCCGCTCGCGCCTCCGCGGGCCGGCCGTGGGGCGCATGACCTGCCGTAGCGACGCGAGTCTGCCCTCGCCGTCCGGTCCCCTCGCCGAAGACGACACGGACCTGCTCGCCATCAACGGGCATCACTTCACCCTGGGCGCGGGCTTCCCGCCCGTGAGCGGCGCGCCCGCCTGAGCCGGCCCGTCGCGCCGGCCCCGCCTCGAACGACGACGGGCCCGGCGCTGCCGGCTGGCCTGCCCGGTCGCGCCGCGCGGGAGGTCTCTCCCCGCGCGGCGCGACCGAGACCGACGGGTCAGCCGGGGAAGGACGGCGAGGCGGGCTCCGCCCTGGCGTGCTCGTCGTCCGCGACCGGATGCCGTGTCACCAGCAGCTCCGACACCCGCCGTCGATCGACCGCGGTGACCTGCAGCGTCGCGCCGTCGACCTCGACCACGTCGCCCACGCGCGCGAGCCGTCCGAGCCGCTCCACCACGAAGCCCGCCACGGTGTCGGATGCGCCGCGGGGCAGGGCCAGCCCCGTCGCCTCTTCGAAGTCCTGCAGGTTCAGGCGCCCCTCGACCGCCCCGTGATCGCCGGCCGACATCGGCTGCTCGGCGTCGGAGTCGTACTCGTCGAAGATCTCGCCCACCACCTCTTCGACGAGGTCCTCGAGGGTGACGATGCCGTCGGTGCCCCCGTACTCGTCGACGACGACGGCGATGTGGCTGCCGTCCGCGCGCATCGAGGTGAGCGTCGGCAGCACGCGCGCGGTCGACGGGACGTACCGGATCTCGCGCATGACCGCGGTGAGCGGCCGCTCGGTGTCGTCATACAGATCGCGCACGTGCACGAACCCGATGACGTCGTCGACCGTCTGATCGGCGACCGGGTAGCGCGAGAACGGCAGGTCGCGCACCTGATCGGCGGCCTCGGCGATGGTGCCGGTGGCATCCAGGGTCACCACCTCGGGGCGCGGACGCATGACCTCGCTCACGTGACGCCCGCGCAGCGACAGCACGTCGTCGAGGATGCGTCGCTCATCGGCGGGCAGCCCCTCGTGGCTCGAGACGATGTCGCGCAGCTCTTCGTCGGTGAGCTCTTCGCCGGTCTTGTTCGGATCGCCGCCGAGCAGACGCACCAGCACGTTCGTCGAGAGCGACAGCAGCCAGATGACCGGACGCATGAGCTTCGCGAACCCGTTGAGCACCGGGGCGACCGCGTAGGCGAACGCCGCGTTGCGCTGGATCGCCAGGCGCTTGGGCACCAGCTCGCCGAGCACGAGCGACAGATAGGCGATGACGAGCGTCAGCGCGATCGTCGCGACCGTCGCCGCGGCCTGCTCGGTGAGGCCCCACGAGACGAACAGCGGTGTGACCGAGGGGGCGATGGACGAGGCGCCGTAGGCGGCCGAGGCGAACCCGGCGACGGTCACGCCGATCTGCACGGCCGACAGGAACGTGTTGGGGTTGCGCGCGAGGTCGGCGACCTTCTTGCCGCGCTTGCCGCGCTGGGCCAGGCCGTTCACCTGGCTCTCGCGCAGGGTGACCAGGGCCATCTCGGTCGCCGCGAACACGCCGCCGACCAGCACGAACACGATGACCAGCACGATGTTGAGAGCGAGGTCGTTCATCGAATCACCTCCCCCGATCGTCGGAAGACGCCCGGGGTCACCCGGGCGCTGGGACTATGGCCGTCGGAATCGGACGAGGTTCGCATGACCCGAGTGTACGGACGCCCGGTGAAGGATCGCCGAGAGCGCGCGTCCCGTGCCGCGGCGGCGGTCAGGGCGCGGTGCGCATCACGCTTCCGTCGGACGTCGAGACGACGACCTCGCCCCCTCCGTCGAACTCGACCTTCCACGCGCCGTCGTCGATGCCGGCTTCGTCGACCGACGCGTCGTCGCGCAGCCTCGCCGCCGCGATGCGCAGCGCATCGGCGAGCGTCGTGATCGCGGCATCGAGCGCCGCGCGGTCATCGGGCCCCAGCCGATCGTCGTCGCGCGAGGACTGCGGCGACATGCCGTCGGGAGCCACGCGCACCTCGACCGTCCGCTCGTCGACGGCGACCCGCACCTTCCAGGCGCCCTGCTCGCGATCGACCTCGACGGCGCGGCCCCCCGCGGTCGACTCCGCCGTCACCACCGACGCGATCGCGGTCTCGTACGTCGAGTCGGCGGTCGAGGCGGCGGGCGCGCAGCCGCTCAGGACGAAGGCCGCGCCCACGCCGCAGACGGCGAGCGCGAGAAGACGAACGGATGCCATGCCCCGAGGCTAGCGAGCCGGCACCGGCGCCCGTGCGGCGTTGCGCGCGCGGCATCCGTGTGTCAGTCCCACCCGGATGCGGCGCGGATAGCCGATCGGGCGCGGTGCGTCAACCACGGGGGATCGTTCAGGCGCGCCGCGAACCATGTGGGCCATGAGCGAGATCACCGCACACCACGGACTCCTGACCGACATCGACCTCCACGTCGACGACACCGGCGGCTCGGGCCGCCCCGTCGTCCTCATCCACGGCTGGCCCCTCTCGGGCGAGTCGTGGGCGCACCAGCTGCCGGCCCTCGAAGCCGCCGGGCACCGGGTCGTCACGTACGACCGCCGGGGCTTCGGCCGCAGCGACAAGCCGCGCACCGGCTACGACTACGACACGTTCGCCGACGACCTCGAGGCCGTGCTGAAGACGCTCGACCTGCGCGACGTCACGCTCGTCGGGTTCTCGATGGGCGGCGGCGAGGTCGCGCGCTACCTCACCCGTCACGGCTCGGAGCGCGTGCACAGCGTCGTCTTCGCCGCGGCCGTGCCGCCGTACCTCGCGAAGACCGACGACAACCCCGAAGGCCCGCTCGACGACGAGACCGCCGACGGCATGGAGCAGGGGCTGAAAGACGACGAGAAGGCGTTCTACCACCAGTTCACGACCGACTTCTTCTCGGTCGACGGCGAGCTGAAGGTGTCGGAGTCCGACCGCGCCGAGGCCGAGCGCCTCGCGAACCAGGCCGACCACCACGCCGCGCTCGCGGCGATGCAGGCGTTCGCCACCACCGACTTCCGCGACGACCTGCCGAACGTCACCGTCCCGGCCCTCGTCATCCACGGCGACAGCGACAGCACCGTGCCGTTCGACGGCTCGGGAAAGCGCACCCACGAGGCCATCGCGGGTAGCGAGCTGCACGTCGTGGCCGGCGCGCCGCACGGCGTCAACGTCAGCCACGCCGACGAGTTCAACCGCGTCCTGATCGACTTCTTGAAGCGCTGATCGTCCGCGTCTCCGATCTCGCCCTCGGAACGCGCGCAGGAAAGCGATCTGCCCCGGGAGACGCCGTCATACGGTGTCTCCCGGGGCAGATCGCTGTCGTCCGCGGCGCGAAGCGGCGGGCGGCGCGTCAGGCGCTCGGCGGGGTGAGCAGATCGTCGGGCAGCGGCTCGGTGGCCACGGCCTGCTGCGAGCGGCGCTCGGCGCGGCGGGCGGCGCGGTCGGCCTTGCTGGGGCGGCCTTCGCCCGAGGCCGCCGGAGTGGCCGAGTAGGTGCCGTAGCCCCCGTAGCCGTAGCCGTACCCGCCGTAGCCGTACGCGTCGGGGCCGCGCGTCGGCACCATCGTCAGCGCGACGCCGGCGATCTTCGCCCCGACGGTCTCGAGGGCGTCGAAGGCGCCGCCCAGCTGGCCCGTCGTGGTCTTGCCCGCGGCCACGATGACGATCGCACCGGCCGTCGACTTCGACAGCACCGCGGCATCGGTCACGGGCAGCAGGGGCGGCGCATCGCACAACACGATGTCGAACTCGCCGTTCAGTGCGTCGAGCAGCTGCCCCATCTGCTTCGAGCCCAGCAGCTCGCTGGGGTTGGGCGGGATCTTGCCCGCCGGCAGCACGTAGAGCGGGCGACGCCCCCACGGCAGCATGACGTCGGCGACGCGGGCGCGTCCGATCAGCACGTCGGTGAGGCCGGCGCCGCCCTCGAGCCCGAGGTACTCGGCCACCTTCGGCTTGCGCAGGTCGCAGTCGATCAGGGCCACGCGCTTGCCGGCGTCGGCGAGGGCCACGGCCAGGTTGATCGTGGTGGTCGACTTGCCCTCGGCGGGCAGGCTCGACGTGACGACGAAGCTGTGGCCGCCGTCCATCTCGAGGAACTGCAGGTTCGTGCGCAGCGACCGGAACGCCTCGGACCGGCTGTTGTGCGGATCGGCCTCGAGGATGAGCGGGCGCTCCTTGGCCTTCGGGTCGAAGGGGATCGCGCCGATGATGGGTCGGTCGGTCAGCGCCTCGACATCGCGCGGCGTGCGCACGCGGTTGTCGAGCACGGCCCGCAACACGGCGAAGCCGATGCCGAGCGCCAGGCCCACGAGCCCGCCGAGCGCGAGGTTCAGGGGGATGTTGGGCGACACCGGCGCGCGCGGAGCCACGGCATCCTGCGTCGCGGTCAGCTTGACGGGGCTCGCGTCACCCTCGTTCGTGGTCTCGAGGCGCGGCACCGCCGCCGTCAGGCTCGCGGCGACGTTGTTGGCGATGCTCGCGGCCAGATCGGGATCGGGGTCGGTGACCGCGATCTGGATCAGAGTGGTGTTCAGCGTGTTCGACGCCTTCACCTTGGCCGCCAGCTGAGACGTGGTCATGTCGAGCTGCATGCGCGAGATGACGGGGTTGAGCACGACCTGGGTCGACACGAGGTTGACGTACGTCGCCACCCGTGCCTGGGTGAAGCTCGATCCCTGCTGCAGCTCTTGCACCGAGCCCGACGTCTGTGTCGAGACGAACACCTCAGCGGCGGCTTCGTACTGCGGCGTGCGTGTGAACGAGTAGCCGGCCGCGACGGCAATGCCGACGAGGGTCGTCACCACGATCACCAGCCAGTTCTTTCGCAGAATGCGGATGTAGTCGCTGAGATCCATGGCACCTCTCGCTGTCAGCCCCGGGGTCATCATGCCACAGCCGCGTTTCGCCGCCGTGTCGCCTCGTCGCCCGGCGTCCCGCCACCGCGCGCGGCGGCCGTCGGCTCACGACAGCGCGGCGCGCATCACCCGGACGACGGCCTCGATGCCGGGGAGCATCTGCGCGGCCGACCGCTGATAGACCTCCCACGGCTGGCCGTAGGGGTCGACCACGTCGGCGTCGGCGGGGTCGGCGGGCGGAGGCGTCTCGCCCCTGCGGACCGCCAGCAGCGCCAGCACGGCCCGCACCCGCGCGTGCGGGTCGGTGCCCGCCGCGCGGGCGGCCGTGCGCACCGCTGCGTCGTCGAGGCCCTCGGCCAGCCGCGCGAACTCGCGCACGGTGAAGGCCGCTCGCGTCCGCGACGGCGCGAGCGCGACCGCCGCGGCGCGGTGCTCGCGCGTCATCGCCAGCACCAGGTCGACGTCGGCGAGATGGCTCTCGTCCATCCAGCGCGCCCGGTGCGCCGCCGCGTCGTCGGGCGCCACCCCGAGCCCGGATGCCAGACGCCTGGCGTCGTCGGTCATCGGACGGCCCGTCAGCCCCCGCGTGCCGGCGCTGGCGACGGCGACGTCGAGCGGACGCATCCGCGTGCGCAGCAGCTGCTCGGCAAGGGGTGAACGGCAGATGTTTCCCGTGCACACCGTGAGCAGGCGCACGGTCGGCTCGGGGGCGTCGTCGTCGCCGCGGTCGGCGAACAGCGACGACAGGTCGAGATCGAGCACGGGCACCCCTGGACGTCGGCGGAAGCGCGGCGAGTCTATCGGCCGTCGCCCGGTAGCCTGGCGCGCATGGAGCAGACCGTCGACGCCGACCCGGCTCGCCTCCTTTCGCGCCGTCGCGTCGACCGCACCTGGCGCGAGGGCGGCCCGACGGTCGCCCGGTGGAACGTCGAGATGCTCGGCTGGGCGGTGCTGGCGCTCGGCGTGGGCGTGCTCGGCGCGAACGCCGCGGGGCTGCTGCTGCCGGCGTCGACCGCCGGCCTCGTGTCGCAGCTCGTGCTGTGGGCCGCGTTCGTCGCCCCGGTCGGGGTCGCGCTCCGTCGCTCCCGGCCGCGCGGGCTGCTGCGCTTCCGCGTGCTCGACCTCATGTATGCGGTCGTGTTCGGCGTCGCCCTGCGGATCGCCCAGGGCGCCCTCGCCGGCATCGGCGGAGCGCCGGTCGAATGGCCGTCGGCCATCACCGTCGACGGGTCGCTCCCGACCGAGCTCGTCACCGACGCGGCCCTCGGCACCCTCGTCGCCCCCGTGCTCGAAGAGCTCTTCTTCCGCGGGCTCGTGCTGGTCGCGGCGTACACGGCGCTCCGGCGCATCGGCGGACGTGTCGGCGCAGGCGTCGCCGCCGGCGCGCTCTCGACCGCGCTGTTCGTGGCGGCGCACCTGCTCGTCGCCCCGGCCGGCGTCGCCGACGTGCTGTCGCTCGCCCTCGTCGGCGCGGTCGCCGCCGCGTTCGTGCTCGGCACCGGGCGCCTCTGGCCCGCGGTGCTGATCCACGTCGTCTTCAACGCCACGGGATACGCGCTCGTCATCGTGGGGACGCTGCTCTCCTGACGTGACGTTTGGCCGTGGCATCCGGATGCCGTAGGATCGATCTTTGGTGCCTGCCTCACTGCGAGCGGGTCGCCCGAACGTGAGCCCTCCACCGGCCCTGTTGGCCCGTCATCGACGGAGCAACGGACCACCGGAGCGGGATTCACGAACTCCTCCGTTCGATCAAGAAAGCAGCACTACTGTGACGCGCACTTTCACCCCCAAGGCCGCTGAGGTGACGCGCGAGTGGGTCGTTATCGACGCCACCGACGTCGTCCTCGGCCGTCTGGCCTCGCACGCGGCGGCCCTCCTCCGCGGCAAGCACAAGGCGACCTTCGCCAACCACATCGACTCGGGTGACTTCGTCATCGTGATCAACGCCGACAAGGTCGCGCTCACGGGCCAGAAGCTCCAGAAGAAGATGGCCTACCGCCACTCGGGCTACCCGGGCGGCCTCAAGGCCGTCAGCTACGAGGAGCTCCTCGAGAAGAACCCCATCCGCGCGGTCGAGAAGGCCGTCCGCGGCATGCTGCCCAAGAACAGCCTCGGCGCGGCGCAGCTCAAGAAGCTCAAGGTCTACCGCGGCGCCGAGCACCCCCACGGTGCTCAGCAGCCCACCGCGTACACCTTCGACCAGGTCGCCCAGTAAGCGCCGCCGGATAAGGACGAAACAGTGTCGAACATCGACCCCACCAACTACAGCACCGAGACGCCGGCCGAGCAGTCGACCGTCGCCGCCGAGCGCCCCGTTCTCTCGGTCCCCGGCGCAGCCGTCGGCCGTCGCAAGCAGGCCATCGCCCGCGTGCGCGTGGTCCCCGGCTCGGGCACGATCACGGTCAACGGCCGCACGATCGAGGACTACTTCCCGAACAAACTGCACCAGCAGCTGATCAACGACCCCTTCACCGTCCTCGAGCTCGCCGGCTCGTACGACGTGATCGCGCGCATCTCGGGCGGTGGCCCCTCGGGTCAGGCCGGCGCGCTGCGCCTCGGCATCGCCCGTGCGCTCAACGAGATCGACGCCGAGAACAACCGTCCCGGTCTGAAGAAGGCCGGCTTCCTCTCGCGCGACGCCCGTGTCAAGGAGCGCAAGAAGGCCGGTCTCAAGAAGGCCCGCAAGGCGCCTCAGTACTCCAAGCGCTGAGTTCGACGCTCCGGATGCCTCTCTTCGGCACGGACGGGGTGCGGGGGCTGGCCAACGGCCTCCTCACCGCCGAACTCGCGCTGCACCTGGCCCAGGCGACTGCCGTCGTCCTGGGCCAGGGTCGTTCGGCGGAAGCGCGCAAGGCCGAAGGCCGTCGCCTCACCGCCGTCATCGCCCGCGACCCCCGCGTCTCGGGCGAGTTCCTCTCGGCCGCGGTCGCCGCGGGCCTGGCCTCGTCGGGCGTCGACGTGCTCGACGCGGGCGTCATCCCCACGCCGGCGGCCGCGTTCCTGATCGCCGACCGTGACGCCGACTTCGGTGTGATGGTCTCGGCGTCGCACAACCCCGCTCCCGACAACGGGATCAAGATCTTCGCCCGCGGCGGCACGAAGCTGCCCGACATCGTCGAGCAGCGCATCGAACGCGCGCTCGAATGGGAGCGGCTGCAGCCCACCGGTGCCGGTGTGGGCCGCATCCGCCGCTTCGCCGACGCCGAGGACCGCTACGTCGTGCACCTGCTCGGCTCGCTGCCGCACCGGCTCGACGGCATCCATGTCGTGCTCGACTGCGCGCACGGCGCCGCCGCCGGAGTCTCGCCCGAGACCTTCAAAGACGCGGGCGCGCGGGTGACGGTCATCGGCGCCGATCCCGACGGGCTGAACATCAACGACGGCGTCGGGTCGACGCACCTCGACGTGCTCTCCGAGGCCGTGGTACGTCTCGGCGCCGACGTCGGCATCGCCCACGACGGCGACGCCGACCGCTGTCTCGCCGTCGACGCCGACGGCAACGTCGTGGACGGCGACCAGATCATGGCGATCCTCGCGGTCGCGATGAAAGAACGCGGCGCGCTGGTCGACGACACGCTCGTGGCGACCGTGATGAGCAACCTGGGCCTTCACCGGGCCATGGCCGAGCGCGGCATCCGCGTGGCCCAGACGGCCGTCGGCGACCGCTACGTGCTCGAGGCGATGAACGAGGGCGGATACTCGCTCGGCGGCGAGCAGTCGGGCCATGTCATCATGAGCGAGTTCGCCACCACCGGCGACGGACTGCTGACGGGTCTGCACCTGGTCGCCGAGATGGCGCGGCAGAAGAAGACCATGGCCGAGCTCGCCTCGATCATGACCGTGTACCCGCAGGTGCTGGTCAACGTGCGCGGCGTCGACCGCGACGGCGTCGACGACGCGGTCGTGCAAGAGGCCGTCGCGGCTGCGACCGCCGAGCTCGGCGACTCGGGGCGCGTGCTGCTGCGCGCGTCGGGCACCGAGCCGCTCGTCCGCGTGATGGTCGAGGCCGCCTCGGAAGAGGTCGCCCGCGCCCACGCCGATCGCCTCGCCGAGGTCGTCCGCGCCCGACTCGCGCTCTGACGCGCTGCGCGCCTTCGGGGCGTGGCTCGCGCGTCGGCGTGTGGTCGCGGCCCCGGGCGCGCGGGGCTGCCGCTGGGTGCGCCGGTTTGCGGTGTGCGGCGCGTGGTCGCGGCCCGGGTGCGCCGGGTTGCGGTGCGTGGCTCGGCGCCGCGGCGGGATGCACGGGGCTCCCGTGCGGGGGGAGCGCTCAGTACTCGAGCGATTCGATGTAGCGCAGCAGGACGCCCTCGCGCAGGGCCCAGGGCGACACCTCGAGCTCGTCGACGTCCATCGCCTTCATCGCCTGGTGCACGACCACCGCGGCCGCGACGATCTGGAACGTGCGGTCGGCCGTGATCCCGGGCAGCGCCTCGCGTGCGTCGGCGGGGATGCGGGCGAGACGGGGGATCCAGTCCTTCAGCTCGCGTCGCGGCAGAACCATGCGGTCGATCCCCGACCATCCGGGGACCGGGTACCCGGCCAGCCGCGCGAGCGACCGGATCGCCTTCGACGAGCCGATCACGTGATCGGGCCGGGGCAGGGCGCCGAACCGCGCGGCGACGGGCGCGAGCACGGATGCCGCGTGCTGCCGCAGCGCCTCGATCTCGGACTCGCTCGGCGGGTCGTGCGGCAGGAACCGCACCGTCGAGCGTCCCGCGCCCAGCGGCACGGACTCGGCGAGGTCGGGCAGTTCGTCGGCGCCGCCGGCGATCTCGAGCGAGCCGCCGCCGATGTCGAACAGCAGGATCTGGCCCGCCGACCACCCGAACCACCGACGCACCGCCAGAAAGGTGTAGCGGGCCTCGGTCTCTCCGCCGAGCACCTGCAGGGGCTGCCCGAGCACGTCCTCGATGAGAGCGATGACCCGTTCGCCGTTCGTCGCCTCGCGCACCGCCGACGTCGCGGTCGCCAGCAGCTCGTCGACGCCCTCGGCCCGGGCGTGCGCGCAGGCCTGGGTCACGGCATCCACGAGACCGCGCACGCCCTCGTCCGATATCGAGCCGTCGGGCTCGAGGTAGCGCATGAGGCGCAGCACCGACCGGTGCGAGGTCGTCGCGGTCGGCCGTCCGCCGGCGCGCGCGTTCGCGACGAGCAGGTGGACGGTGTTGGAGCCGATGTCGAGTACCCCGAGTCGCACGTTCCGAGCGTAGTGGGCGGCGCGTACGCACGAGCGCTCGGTGGGGGAGCGCCCCATCCGCCCCACGAGGTCACACCCGCACCGCCGATCCTGCAGACGGGCGGCCACAGCAGGGCGACCGCCGGCCGGCGCGCTCGGCGCAGCAGCCCGGCCCGCTGCGCGGCGCGTGGGGCCCGGCCCGCCGCCCGGAGCGGCAGACGCGCCGCGCTGCCCGCGGCGGGGCGAGCGCGCGCGGATACGATGGCCGAGTGTCCGAGACCGCCGCTCCCGCGCCGTCGCTGAGCCCTTACCGCCAGATCGACCGTGCCGACTGGGCACGCATGGCCGGGGGTCTGCAGCAGCCGCTCACCGAGACCGAGGTCGTGCAGCTGCGCGGCATCGGCGACCGGCTCGACCTGCGCGAGGTGGCCGAGGTGTATCTGCCGCTCAGTCGTCTGCTGAGCCTGTACGCCCGCGCAACGCGTCGGCTCGGCGCCGACACGAGCACGTTCCTGGGCGAGCCGGATGCCACCACCCCGTTCGTCATCGGGGTCGCCGGATCGGTCGCCGTGGGCAAGTCGACCATCGCGCGTCTGCTGCGCGAGCTGATGAGCCGCTGGCCCGACACCCCGCGGGTCGAGCTCGTCACGACCGACGGGTTCCTCTACCCGAACGCCGAGCTCGAGCGTCGCGGCCTGATGGACCGCAAGGGCTTTCCCGAGTCGTACGACCGACGGGCGCTCGTCGAGTTCCTCAGTGAGGTCAAGTCGGGGGCCGAAGAGGTGCGCGCGCCCTTCTACTCGCACGTGCGCTACGACATCATGCCCGACGCCCACGTGACGGTGCGCCGCCCCGACGTCGTGATCGTCGAGGGGCTCAACGTGCTGCAGCCGCCGCCCACCCCCAACGACGTGGCGGTCAGCGACCTGTTCGACTTCTCGATCTACGTCGACGCCGACGCGACCCACATCGAGCGCTGGTACGTCGACCGGTTCCTCGCCCTGCGCGACAACGCGTTCACCAATCCCACCTCGTTCTTCCGCGTCTTCGCCGACATCAGCGACGACGAGGCCGTCGAGCGGGCGCTCGGCTACTGGCGTGACATCAACCTCCCCAACCTCGAAGAGAACGTGCTGCCCACGCGTCATCGGGCGAAACTCGTGCTGCAGAAGGGCGCCGACCACACCGTCGAGTCGGTGCTGCTGCGCAAGCTCTGATCGCGCAGCCCTGCGTAGTACCTAGGTGGTGCGGCATCCGTTGTCGCGTCGGTCGCCGGGCGGGTCGAACGTCGGATGCCGCGCTCCCGCGACCCCGTAGTCGTCGGTTCGAGCCCCGCACCACGGGCGCAGCGATTGCGTAGTGAACCCGTAGCACAGCGCATTCATAGCCGGCTCCCAGCCGTCATACGGTGAACGCTCACGGCCATCTCGCCGGCCGTGACGGGGCGTCGCGCTCGCGGCGTTCGGGGCCTTCGAGACGAGAGAGACGTTCTTATGAGTCATGCACGGTGGGGGTCGCCGGGGCAGTCGCCCGGGCGGACGGGAACGAGACGCGGAGCGCCCTGGTCGCAGCGTCGCATGGGGCGGGCGACGGTCAAGACCGCCGCCGCCGTGGGGGCGGCATCGCTCAGCCTGTTCGGCGGGGTCACCGCCGCGCACGCCGCACCCGGAGACGTGTCGAACGCGTCGGGCACGTTCTTGGGGGGATCGCTGCTGCAGTCGATCGACCTCGACGCCCTGGTGAACCTGCAGGGGGCGCAGGCCACCAGCGGGGGCACGGGCGACACGGTCACCGACTACAACACCCTCGACCTGACGGCGCTCGGCGTGGTCGGCGTCGAGGTCGGCGGCGGCGTGCAGGTGCCGATCGACCTCGGGTCGCTCGGGGTCCTCGGACAGTACGCGTCCGCGGCGCCCGACGGCTCGTCGGTCGGGGCCTCGGGAGCGGTCGGATCGGGCGGCGTCATCGGGACGGGCGCCCCCGCGGGCGGTCCGCTCACCTTCGACCTCGGCGGAGCGGTCGACGCGCTCGCAGGGTCGGTCGCGGCCGGGCTCGTCGACGAGATCTCCGACCTCGACCTGACGCTCGAGGCGGTCAGCGCCCGCGCGTCGCAGGCGGCGCCGGACGGCCCCGCCAGCGAGTACGCCATCGCCGGCGGCCGTCTGGTGATCGGCAGCGCGACCCTCGCCGGCCTGAGCGCCGACCTGAACACCGCCGTCGGCGGCGTGCAGACCAGCCTCGACGGGGTCGACACGGCGGTCAACGCCGCGGTGAACGGCCTGCTCGGCGCGCTCGGAGGCGTGGTCTCGACGAACCTGACCGTCGGCACGACGAGCCTCACGGGCGCCGTCAGCGACCTGCTCACCGGCGAGCTCACGTCGCCCGACTACCCGGGCGTCACGATCGACCTCTCGACCGGCTCGATCATCGTCGACCTCGACGCGGTGCAGCCCCTCAACGGCCTGGCGCCCGGCACCGAGGTGCTGAGCGCGGCGACCGTCGACAAGATCGAGGACGCGGTGCTCGCGCTCGTCGACGGACTCGTCGACGACGTCGCCGACACCGTCGTCGCGGCGATCCGCGGCGTCTCGGTGACCGGTGGCGCCTCGCTCGCCGTGTTCCCCCTGCCCGCGGCGCAGATCCTCACGATCGACACGACCGTGGGCGCGCTGCTCGACGGCGACACCGCCGGCGTGAGCCTGCTCGGCGTCGGACTGACGCTGCCCGGCGGCGCATCGGCGATCGTCGCGGCGCTCGCGGCTCCGCTGCAGACGCTCGTGACCAACGTGGCCCCCGCGCTCGAGGTGGTGCTGCAGCCGGTGAACGCCGTGCTGTTCCCAGCACTCGACGCGATCGTGCCCGCCGTCGCGAGCATCACGGTCAACAACCAGTCGACGAGCGCCGAAGGGGTGTTCTCGATCACCGGCGCCATCGTGACGGTGCTCCCGGGAACGGGAGACCTGACGGTCGAGCTGGCCAACGCCACGGTCGGTCCGAACGCGCTCGACGACAACGCCGACGTGACGATCACCGAGCCCGCGGCCGGCGCCCAGATCGTGGTGCCCGACGAGGGCGACACGATCGACGTGACCGTCGCCGGCACCGGTGAGCCGGGTGCCGAGGTCACCGTCGAGATCCCGGGGCAGCCGTCGCAGGTCGTGACCGTCGCTGCCGAGGGCACGTGGACGGCGACGTTCACCGATCTGCCGGTCGGGTCGTACACGGCCACCGCGACGCAGGACGTCGACGGGACGACGGCGACCGTGTCGTTCGAGGTCGCCGCCGCGCCCGACGTGGCGATCACGGCCCCGACCGCGGGCCAGATCTTCGTCGTCCCGGGCGCCGCCGACGTCGCCGACGTCACGGTGTCGGGCACCGGCTCGGCCGGCTCGTCGGTCGAGGTCGCGGTCGCGGGGCAGACGCAGACCGTCGCGGTGACCGCCGAGGGCACCTGGACGGTGACGTTCACCGACCTGCCGGTGGGTGCCTACACGGCCACCGCCACGCAAGAGATCGACGGCTCGACCGCCTCGGTCGGATTCGCCGTGGCCGAAACGCCCGACGTGACGATCACCCAGCCGGGTGACGGCACCGAGATCGCCGTCGGCGCGCCGAGCGACTTTGCGACGGTGACCGTCTCGGGCACCGGCTCGCCGGGGGCGACCGTCGCGGTCACGCTCGGCGGGGGCGTCGGGCAGTCCGATGTCGTGGCCGCCAACGGCACCTGGAGCGTCACCTTCACCGATCTGCCGATCGGCGAGTACACCGCCACGGCGACGCAGGACGCCGACGGCTCGACCGCCACGGTCGACTTCTCGGTCGTGCTGGCCGACGCCGTCGCGATCACGGTGCCGGGCGACGGCGAGGAGCTCCTCGTCGGCGAGCCGGATGCCACCCGCGCGGTGACCGTGTCGGGCACCGGCCAGGTCGGCGCCGAGGTCGAGGTCGAGATCCCCGGCATCGGGGTGCAGACGGCGACCGTGGGCGCGCTCGGCACGTGGACGGTGAGCTTCGCCGAGATCCCGGTGGGCTCGTACACGGCCACGGCGACGCAGGACATCGACGGCTCGACCGACTCCGTCACGTTCTCCGTCGCCGCGCAGGCCGCCGACGCGGACGCGGACGCGACCGACGCTGATGCGGTGGACGCTGATGCGACCGATGCCGATGCGGTGGACGCGGATGCGGTGGACGCCGACGCGGTGGATGCTGATGCGACGGATGCGGATGCGACCGATGCCGATGCGGTGGACGCGGATGCGGTGGACGCCGACGCGGTGGATGCTGATGCGACCGACGCGGATGCGACCGATGCCGATGCGGTGGACGCGGACGCGGTGGATGCGGATGCGACCGATGCTGACGCGACCGATGCCGATGCGACGGACGCGACCGATGCCGATGCGACGGACGCGGACGCGGTGGACGCTGATGAGACGGACGCTGATGCGACGGACGCTGATGCGACCGACGCTGATGCGACCGACGCTGACGCGACCGACGCTGACGCGACCGACGCTGACGCGACCGATGCCGATGCGACGGATGCGGATGCGACCGACGCCGACGCCTCTGACGCCGATGCGACCGACGGGGGCGCGACCACGCAGGCCCGTGCCGACGTCGCGCTGAAGCAGATCGTGCGCGGCACCGGGGTCGACCAGACGGTGATCGTCACGGGCTTCCAGCCCGGCGAGACCGTGTCGGCGACGGTGCGTTCCACGCCGTTCGAGCTGACGCCGGTGACGGCCGACGCCGGCGGCACGGCACGGTTCACCTTCGCGATCGGTGCCGACTTCGAGCTGGGCGACCATCGGGTCGACGTGCGCGGGTCGGTGACGGGCGAGCTGCCCGCTGAGCGCGAAGACACCGGGTTCACCGTCCTGCAGCCGCAGGCGGCGGGCATCGGCGGCACCACCCCCGTGACGGGGGTGGGCACGGGAGGCCGCCTCCCCGCCACCGGTGCGCCGGACGACGGCCTGCTTCTGGCCGGGTTCGCGGCAGCTCTCATCGTCGGTGGAGCGGCCCTGTGGGTCGTCCGTCGTCGCACCTCCTCCGGAGAGCGGCCCTGACGATGACGACGACGGCGGAGGACGTTCCCCGGGCGGGGGCGTCGGAGGAGCGCTCCTCCGCCGCGCGGTCGAGCAGGGTCACGGCGGTCGCTGCCGTCGTGACCCTTGCTCTGCTGGCCGGGTACGCGTTCGTGGCCACCACGTTCACGCTCCCGGCCAGCCCCGCGCGCCCCGCGGTCACGCAGGCGTTCTCGCCCTGGTTCGCCCAGAAGTGGAACGTCTTCGCCCCGAACATCATGAAGGTGAACCGCACGCTGCAGATCCAGGTGCAGTGGCGCGAGAACGGCGAGCTGCGCACCGGCGACTGGGTCGACGTCACCGACCTCGAGTTCGCCTCGTCGCGTGGCATCCCGATGCCGTCGCGCATCTCGAAGAACAGCTTCAACGCCGCGCAGACCTATCTGAGCCGGTATCAGGCCCTGAGCGACGATCAGCGCGCGCGGGTGCGCGACACCTTCATCGAGGCGACGGGTGGCGGCTTCCGGCCGATCGCCGTCGACGACCTGCTCGACCAGATCGACGACCTCGGCGGCAGCCGCGCCGCCGTGGTGCGGTTCCTGCGCTACGACTACATGATGGTGCGGTTCGCCTCGGCGTTCGGCACCGCGTTCGTCGACCACGACGTCGAGCGGGTGCGCTGGCGCATCGCGCATGACCGCCCCAACGACTTCGACCACCGTCTCGACGCCGAACGGCAGACCGAGACGTCGTACACGACCTTTGGCTGGCGCCAGCCCGCCGTCGCGCCGAGCGACGAGGTCGTCGCCATCTATGACGACGTCATCGAGAGGTACCGCGAGCGATGAGCACCGTGGCATCCCCGCACCGGGTCGACCGTCTGTCGCCCGCCCGACTGTGGCAGGGCCTGCAGGTGTGGCTGACCGAGCGTCCCCATGCGACGATCGGCTTCTCGATCCTGCGCATCCTGTTCGGACTCGCGATGCTCGTCGTGCTGCTGCCCAGCCACGCCGACCGCCACTACCTGTGGGGAGCGGGATCGTGGTGGGTCGAGCCCGAGACCAGCCGGCGGGGATGGTGGGAGCCGTTGCGCCTGCTCTTCCCCAAAGACAGCCCCGTGGTGTTCGACATCTCGTTCCATGTGCTGATCGGCCTGGCCGTGCTGTTCGTCGTCGGGTGGAAGACGCGCTGGGTCACCCCGGTCCTGCTGGTGTTCTGGGTCGGCCTCTCGACCAACAGCACCCTGCTCGGCAACGGCGGCGACACGCTCATGCGCATCGTGCTGCTGTTCGTCGTGTTCGCCGACCTGAGCCGGCATCTCTCGATCGACGCGTGGATCCGGCGACGCCGTGGCATCCGCCCGTCTCGCCTGGCGGCCCGGATGCCACGCTGGGTGCCGCCGTGGCTGGGGGCGTGGGCGCACAACACGGTGCTGATCCTGTGCGTGTTCCAGATCCTGCTCGTCTACCTGGTCTCGAGCCTGCTGAAGCTGCGCGGCGAGGAGTGGCTCGACGGCACGGCCATCTATTACGCCCTGAGCCTCGATCAGTTCCACGTGATGCCCGACCTCAGCCGGCTCGCCTGGCAGTTCGCGCCCGGTGTCGCCCTCGCGACGTGGACGGCCCTCTGGGTGCAGCTGCTCTTCCCGGTGCTGATCCTGTGGCGTCCCTCGCGCTACGTCGCCGTGGTGCTGATCACGGGCATGCACCTCGGCATCGCCCTGCTGCTCGGGCTGTGGCCGTTCTCGCTCGCGATGATCGGTCTCGACCTGCTGCTCGTGCGCGACCGGTCATGGGAGCGAGTGCCCGCGCTCGTCGCCCGTGCACGTCGGAGAGCGCTCGGCGCCGGCACGTAGACTCGGTGGCTATGTGCGGAATCATCGGTTACGTGGGCCCTCGGCAGAGCCAGGGCATCCTGCTGGCGGGATTGGCGCGTCTGGAGTACCGGGGCTACGACTCCGCCGGCATCGCGGTCATCGACGGCCAGGGCGACCTCGGCATGCGCAAGCGCGCGGGCAAGCTCTCGGTGCTGCGCGACGACCTGGCAGCCACGCCGCTGAGCGACGGCACCACGGGCATCGGCCACACCCGCTGGGCCACGCACGGCGGTCCGACCGACGCGAACGCCCACCCGCACCTGGCCGACGACGACAGGCTCGCCGTCATCCACAACGGCATCATCGAGAACTTCGCCGAGCTCAAGAGCGAGCTCGTGGGCGAGGGTGTGACGTTCCGCAGCGAGACCGACACCGAGGTCGCGGCGGCGATGATCGGCCGCGAGTACGCCCGCACCGGCGACCTCGTGGCGGCGTTCCGCGCCGTCGTGTCGCGCCTCGAAGGCGCCTACACACTGCTCGCGATGCACAAGGACCACCCCGGTCTCGTCGTCGGCGCCCGCCGCAACTCCCCGTTGGTGATCGGCCTGGGTGAGGGCGAGAACTTCCTCGGCTCCGACGTGGCGGCGTTCGTCGAGCACACCCGCAACGCCCTCGCGATCGGCCAGGACGAGATCGTCGCCATCACGCCCTCGGGCGTCGAGGTCACCGACTTCGCCGGCGCCCCGGTCGAGGTCGAGCCGTTCGAGGTCACGTGGGACGCCTCGGCCGCCGAGAAGGGCGGCTGGTCGTCGTTCATGGCCAAAGAGGTCTCAGAAGAGCCCGAGGCTGTCGCCAACACCCTGCGGGGCCGCGTGCACGACGGGCGCGTCGAGATCCCCGAGCTCGACGGCATGGACGATTTCCTCGCCGACATCGACCGCATCCTCGTCATCGCGTGCGGAACCGCCGCCTACGCCGGCATGGTCGGCAAGTACGCCCTCGAGACGTGGACCCGCGTGCCCGTCGACGTCGAGCTCGCGCACGAGTTCCGCTACCGCGACCCCGTGCTGTCGCCGCGCACGCTCGTGGTCTCGATCAGCCAGTCGGGCGAGACCATGGACACCCTGATGGCCGTCAAGTACGCCCGTTCGCGCGGCGCGAAGACGCTCTCGATCTGCAACACCCAGGGCGCCACGATCCCGCGCGAGTCGGATGCCATCGTCTACACGCACGCCGGCCCCGAGGTCGCCGTCGCCTCGACGAAGGCGTTCGTCGCGCAGATCACGGCGCTGTACCTGCTCGCACTGCACGTCGGCCGGGTGCGCGGCGCGATCGACGCCGCGACCGCCGCCGACGCGGTCGACGAGCTCGAGGCCGTGCCGGGCAAGATCGCCCGCGTGCTCGAGACCGAGCAGAGCCGCATCCAGCAGCTCGCGCACTGGATGGCCGACACCCGCTCGGTGCTCTTCCTCGGGCGCCACGTGGGCTACCCGATCGCCCTCGAGGGGGCGCTCAAGCTCAAGGAGCTGGCTTACATCCACGCCGAGGGCTTCGCCGCGGGTGAGCTGAAGCACGGGCCCATCGCGTTGATCGAGCCCGGCCAGCCGGTGTTCGTCGTCGTGCCGTCGCCGCGCGGCTCGGGCGAGATGCACAAGAAGGTCGTGTCGAACATCGAAGAGATCCGTGCCCGTGGCGCGCGGGTCATCGCGATCGCCGAAGAGGGCGATGCCGCCGTGCTGCCCGCCGCCGACGAGGTGCTGCGCATCCCGCTCGCGGCCCCGTTGTTCGAGCCGCTGCTCGCCGTCGTGCCGCTGCACATCTTCGCGATGGGCCTGGCCGAGGCCAAGGGCCTCGACGTCGACCAGCCGCGCAACCTGGCCAAGTCGGTGACGGTCGAGTAACCGCGACAGACGAAGGGGCCGGATGCCACGGCATCCGGCCCCTTCGTCATCGCGGTGCGGTGTGCCGGGCTCCGGAACTTCCGCGCCACGCGCCGCGCTCCGCGCCGGACCGTGGCCCGAGGCGCCGGCTGTTCCGGAGCGCGGCACCGCGCGACGGTGCGACCGACCCGACGCCCGGTGCGATCGCGAGGTGCGGTGGGCGGGGGCCGCGGTGCCGCGACGTCGTCGGGCACCGGCAGAATGGGAGGGATGCCGGGAGGAGGGCGCATGATCGTCGGTATCGGCGTCGACGTGGTCGACGTGCCCCGCTTCGAGGCGACCCTCGCGCGCACGCCGCGTCTGCTGCCACGCCTTTTCGCTCCGGCCGAGCGTCTGCTCAAGCCTCGGTCGCTCGCCGCCCGGTACGCCGCGAAAGAAGCACTGATCAAGGCCCTGGGCGGTTCGGACGGCGTGCACTGGACCGACATCGAGATCACCTCGGAGCCCTCGGGGCGGCCGGTGTTCTCGCTCGGCGGCGAGACCGCCGACAGCGTCTCGGCGCGCGGGATCACGGCCCTGCACCTGTCGATGTCGCACGACGCGGGGCTGGCCACGGCCTACGTGATCGCCGAGGCCGGGACGACCGCGCCCGAGGCCCGGACAGGGCCCGCGGGGGAGGCTGCCCGCGCGGTGGCGCCCGAGGCCCGGACCGGGACCGAACCCGCCGCCGGTGCCCGGGACGTGTCGCCGGCTCGCGGCGCGGCGCCCGAACCACCGGCCGCTCCCGCCGCCGCAGCCGGGGAGCCGACATCCCTCGCCGAGATCACCCGAGAGGACACCGCATGAGAATGGCACCCGGGGTGCTGCGCGAAGCGCTCGTCGACGTCGACGCCATCGCCGAGAACGTCCGCCACCTGCGCGCCCTCACCGGCTCCGAGGTCATCGCGGTCGTCAAGGCCGACGGCTACGGTCACGGCGCCCACCGCGCGGCCGTCGCGGCGCTGCGGGGCGGGGCGGCGCGCATCGGTGTCTCGGACATCGACGAGGCGTTGGCGCTGCGTCGGGCCGGCATCCGTGCGCCGATCTTCGCGTGGCTCCACGCCCCCGGTGCCTCGTTCGCCGAGGCCGTGCGCCACGACGTCGAGCTCGGCATCTCGAACATCGACCAGCTCCTGCGTGCGGGTGAGGCGGCGACAGGCGATCGTCCCGCCGCCGTGCACCTGAAGATCGAGACGGGGCTGTCGCGCAACGGAATCGCCCCGGCCGACTGGCGGGTCGTCTTCTCGGAGGCCGCGCGCCTCGAGCGCATCGGACGCCTGCGCGTGGTCGGGCTGTTCTCGCACCTGTCGAACACGAGCGAGGCCGACGACCGTGCGGCGCTCGCCCGGTTCGAAGAGGGCGTCGTGCTCGCGGCATCCGCCGGCCTGCACCCGCCGCTGCGGCACATCGCCGCCACCCACGCTGCAATCGCCCTGCCCGAGGCGCGGCTGGGGTGCGTGCGCATCGGCATCGGCATCTACGGGGTGTCGCCCTTCGACGACCGGTCGTCGGCCGACCTGGGCCTGCGCCCGGCGATGACCCTGCGCGGCGCCGTCGCGGCGGTGCGCCGCGTGCCCGCCGGCACGGGCGTGTCGTACGGCTACGCCTACCGCACCGACCGCGAGACGACCCTCGCGCTCGTGCCGCTGGGCTACGCCGACGGCGTTCCCCGCCAGGCCTCGGGCCGCGGACCGGTGTCGATCGGCGGCCGCCGCTTCACGGTGTCGGGCCGCATCGCGATGGACCAGTTCGTCGTCGACGTGGGCGACCACCCCGTGGCGGTGGGCGACGAGGTCGTGCTGTTCGGCGACCCGACGCTGGGTGTGCCCTCAGCTCGCGAGTGGGCGGATGCCGCCGACACCATCGACTACGAGATCGTCACGCGCGTCGGCCCGCGTGTGCCGCGACGAGAGGTGCAGGGATGAGCGTCCCCGACGAGCTGCTGGGCGTCCACGAGGTCGCGGGCCCGGCCGACATGGAGGAGCTGGGCCGCGCGCTCGCCCGTCGTCTCGAGCCGGGCGACGTGGTCGTGCTGACCGGGCCGCTCGGTGCCGGCAAGACGACCCTGACCCGGGGGATCGGTGAAGGGCTCGGCATCCGCGGCCCGGTGCAGAGCCCCACCTTCGTGATCGCGCGGACGCATCCGTCGCTCGTCGGCGGCGCCCCCCTCGTGCACGTCGACGCCTACCGTCTGGGGGCCGCGGTCGAGCTCGACGACCTCGACATCGACGTGGCGCGCTCGGTCGTGATCGTCGAGTGGGGTCGCGGCGTCGCCGAGCATCTGGTCGATCGGTGGTGGGAGATCGAGATCGTGCGCGACAGCGGCGGCCGCGGCGTCGACAACGCCTGCGGAGAGATCGCGCCGCACACCCTCGCGCTCGACGCCGACGCCCCGCGGACGGTCACGATCTCGCGGCGCCCCTGACACGACGACGCGCGGGGCGAGCGATCCGCCGGCGCGGTCGAGCCCCGCGGCCGGGCGCGGTGTCCCGAGCCGTCAGGCCGGCACGGGCCGGTCGTCAGGCCCGCACGGCCGGGGCGCGGCGTGCCGGCGCGCGATGCGCCGCCCATACCTCGCGCAGCGCGCGCAGGGTCTGGACCGGCTGCTCGACGTGGGCGAAGTGCCCGCTGTCGGCGAGGACGCGCTCGTCGTAGTCGGGCAGCGTGCGCTCCCAGCGCTGCGTGTCGCGTCCGCCGGCGAAGACGTCGTGCTGCCCGCGCACGGCCCTCACCGGGCAGGCGATCCGACGCCACACGCCGTCGTCGTGCGTGCGCGCCGCCCGCACCGCCGCGACGAACGAGGCGGGTCGGATCTCGTCGGCCAACGCGTCCGCGACCGCGGCGTCGACGCCCGCGGGATGCCGGAACAGCGGCCGCGAGAGCACCCGCAGCGCGCCGATGCGGCGAAGCCCCCGCAGCAGGGGAGGCGCGAGCGGTCCGAGCCCGTTCAGCACGCGCATCGCCAGCACCATGCCCGCGAAGCCCGGCAGACGTCGCCACGAGCGCAGCGGGTGGCGGGCGATCTCGCGGACGCCGTCGCCGCTCGGCGACACGAGTCCCACCGCGACGGTCTCGCTCGGGAACCGTGCGGCGACGTCGAGGGCGACGACGCCGCCGAGAGAATGTCCGACGATGCGCCAGCGGGGGTAGCCGAGGGCGCGGACGACGGCCGCGACGGCGCACGCGGTGTCGGCCGCCGACGGCACCGGGCCGGGTGACCCGCCCCACCCGGGCAGGTCGATCGCGACGATGTCCGAGAGGGGCAGGCCCACGCCGTCGGATGCCGCGATCAGGGCCGACCACGTGGTCCACGACCCGGCCGCGCCGTGCAGCAGCACGGTCGCCACCGGGCTGCCCGACGCGCGACCCGCGTGCACGACCACCGTGCCCACGGCGGTCGGGACGACGGTGCGGCGGAGCGGGGGCGAGACGGCATCCATGCCCTCTGTTCGGAACCGACGACCGCGCCGGATGCCACGGGCTCGGAACGCGGGCGGTGGCGCCGGATACCCTGGAACGGTGATCCTCGGCATCGACACCTCGCTCGGCACGGCCGTCGCCGCCATCGCCCGCGACGGAGAGGTGCTCGCCGACGAGCAGAGCGCCGACCCGCTCGGGCACGCCGAGGTGATCGGAGACCTGCTGCGGCGGGCCACGTCGGGCGCCCCGGCTCCGACCCACGTCGCGGTGGGCATGGGCCCCGGCCCCTTCACCGGCCTGCGCGTCGGCATCGCCACGGCGCGGGCCTACGCGCTGGGGGCGGGCGTCCCGGTCGTGCCGGTGCCGAGCCACGACGGTGTCGCCCTCAGCCTGCTGCTGGCCCACGCGATCGAGGGTTCCGACCCCGGCCGCATCGCGGTCGTCACCGACGCGCGGCGCAGAGAGCTCGCCTACAGCCTCTACGAGGGGCTCGACGACGACGGCCTGCCCGTGCGCCTCGCGGATGCCGCGCTCAGCCCCCGCGACGACATCGACGACCGTCTCGCCGCAGCCGGCGCCGCCCGTGTCGACGCGACGGCCGTGTCGGCCGCGATGATCGCGCTCGCCGCGGCGCGGGCCCTCGCCGCGGGGCGGACCCTCGCGGGCCCCGAGCCCCTGTACCTGCGCAGCCCCGACGTGGTGGCCGCGCACGCCCTGAAGCGGGTGGGCACGTGACGCTGCGCGCGGCGACGCTCGACGACCTCGAAGCGATCATGGCCCTCGAACGCGCGTCGTTCCCCACCGACGCCTGGAGCACGGCGATGATGCGCGAAGAGCTCGCGTCGCCACACGGCTGGTACGTCGTGGTCGACGAGGGCGGTCGTCTCACCGGCTACGCGGGTCTGCGCGCGGTGCGCGGGGCCCGCGACGCCGATGTGCAGACGATCACGATCGCCGAGGCGGCCCGCGGGCGCGGCCGTGGCCGGATGCTGCTGACCGCGCTGCTCGACGAGGCGGCGCGCCGCGACGTGCACGACGTGTTCCTCGAGGTGCGCGCCGACAACCCCGTCGCGCAGGGGCTCTACCTCTCGGAGGGGTTCGCCGAGGTCGGGCGCCGCCCGCGCTACTACCAGCCCGACGACGTCGACGCGATCGTCATGCGGCTCGACCTGCGGGCCTGGGCCGCGCGCCGCATCGAGGCGACGGCATCCGCAGCCCCGTCCGGCGCCGACGTGCCGCACGAAGCCGGACGCGCGGGCGTCGCCGGCGCGAGCCCGGTGGCCGCGCCCCGCGCCGCGGCGACCACGACCGGAAAGGGATGGTGCTGATGTCTGCGCCCCTCGTGCTCGGCATCGAGACCAGCTGCGACGAGACCGGCATCGGCATCGTGCGCGGCCGGCAGCTGCTGAGCAACACGATCGCCTCGAGCATGGACGAGCACGCCCGCTACGGCGGCGTCGTGCCCGAGGTCGCTGCCCGTGCGCACCTCGAGGCGCTGCAGCCCTCGATCGACGCCGCCCTGGCCGAGGCCGGGGTGGCCCTCGCCGACATCGACGCCGTCGCCGTCACGAGCGGCCCCGGGCTGGCGGGCGCGTTGATGGTCGGGGTCGGTGCCGCGAAAGGCCTCGCGGTCGCGCTCGACAAGCCGCTCTACGCCGTCAACCACCTCGTCGGGCACATCGCCGCCGACATCCTCGACGCCGAGGCGGGGGAGCTGGAGTATCCGACGGTCGCCCTGCTCGTGAGCGGGGGGCACACCTCGCTGCTGCTCGTGCGCGATCTGACCAGCGACGTCGAGCTGCTCGGCGAGACGATGGACGACGCCGCCGGCGAGGCCTTCGACAAGGTGGCGCGCCTGCTGAGCCTGCCGTACCCCGGGGGGCCCGAGATCGACCGGGCCGCCGCTGACGGAGACCCCACCGCCATCCGTTTCCCGCGCGGGCTGTCGCGGGCGTCCGACATGGCGTCGCACCGCTACGACTTCTCGTTCTCGGGGCTCAAGACCGCGGTGGCCCGCTGGGTCGAGCAGCACGAGGCGGCGGGGCTCCCCGTGCCCGTCGCCGACGTGGCCGCCTCGTTCCGCGAGGCCGTCGTCGACGTCCTCGTCACCAAGGCCCTCGACGCCTGCGAGCGCTACGGCGTGCCGCGTCTGCTGCTCGGCGGCGGGGTCATCGCCAACAGGCGTCTGCGCGACGTCGCCCTCGAGCGCGCCGCCGCCGCGGGCGTGGCCGTGCGCATCCCGCCGTTGCGCCTGTGCACCGACAACGGCGCCATGATCGCCGCGCTCGCCGCCGAGCTGATCGCGTCGGGGCGCCGCCCGTCGACCCTCGCCTTCGGGGCCGACTCGACCTTGCCGGTGACCGAGATCCAGGTCGCCGAGGATCCGGATGCCACGGCCCCGGCCGCGACCGATCCGGCGTCGTCGGCGGCCGACCGGGCCGGTGCCCCGATCGCGGGGGCGCCGCGGCCATGAGCGACGAGAGCCTCCCCACCCGGCGCGCGCGGAAGGCCGTCGGCGACGGCGTGCCGCCGCTGCCCGCCGACGCGGCGCTCGCCGATCTCGGGGCGCCGGAGGGCACGCGTGCCGCCGACGCCGACATATCGGACGTCGACGAGCACCGCCTGCCGACGGCGCAGCTCGAACGCGCGGCGTTCGGCGACCACGTGATCCCCTGGGCACCTCCTGTGCCGCCCCGGCCGCCGTCGTTGGCCCCGTGGGCGCTCGGCCTGGCGGTCGTCGCCCTGGCGACCTCGCTGTTCGTCGCCTGGACGCTGCCGCTCGGCGTCATCGCCGCCGTCGCGGCGATCATCTCGCTGCGACGGCCGTTCGACAGCCGGCGGGTGGCGGTGTGGGCGCTCGTGCTGTCTGCGGTGTCGATCGTGTACAGCGTCGGGTGGCTGCTCTGGGCACTGCCGCAGCTGCCGACCGACTGAGCCGGATGGCGCGCTCCGTCGGGAAGCGCGGGGCGGCGCGCCTCCCGGTGTGCCCGGCGCACCAGTGCCTTCTCGGGCGACGTCCCCGTCCGGCTCAGACCCGATCGGCCAGCAGGGCGATCCGCTGCGAGCCGATGCGGGTCAGCAGCAGGGTCGCAGACCCGTCGCCCTTCAGCGACAGCTTCTTGCGCAGCGCCGCGGGGTCGACGTCGACCCCCCGCTTCTTGATCTCGAGCGTGCCGATCCCGCGGGTGCGCAGGGCCTGCGCGAGCTTCTTCGTGTCGGCGGGCAGGCTCTCGCGCACCCGGAACGTCGACACGAACGGGCTCGTCAGCGCCGCGTCCGAGGTCAGGTACGCCATTCCCGGGGCCAGCATCCCGGCGTCGAGGGCGCGGGCCACGTCGCCGATGAGCCGCGCCCGGATCACCGCGCCGTCGGGCTCGTGCACGTAGGCCCCGAGCGCGCGCTGCTCGACGTCGGCGGCGTCGGCCGGTCCGGTCAGCTCCCACGCCTCGTCGCCCCGCACGACCAGGGCCGCCCGGCGCACGCCGTCGCGCGCGAGCGCGCCCGACCACAGCACGAGCTCGATCGTCGACCCGTCGGCGCTGATCCACTGCGCCTCGACCTCGTCGGGAATGCGGTCGCGGTCGAACGCGGGGCCGAGCTTGACGCCACCGGGCAGGCGCTGCAGCAGGGCGAACACCCAGTCGAGCGACGGCGACCACTCGTCGGCCGCCAGCCGGCGCGTCTCGCCGTGCCCCGCGCTCCGGCGCGCGGGGTCGAGCCACACCGCGTCGACGTCGTCGAGCCCGACGTCTTCGGCGCGGGCGTGTGCGACCGTCGCGCCCTCGCCGAACGGGGCGAGGTTGTACGCGGCGATCGCGGCGGTCACCTCGTCGGCGTCGACGGCACGCACGCCGATGCCCAGGCCCGCGAGGCCCAGGGCGTCGCCGCCGATCCCGCAGCCGAGATCGGCCACGTGCGTGAAGCCCGCGGCGCGGAAGCGTCCGGCGTGCCGGGCGGCGATCGGGAGCCGGGTCGCCTGTTCGAGCCCCGCGCGGGTGAAGAGCATGCGTGCGGCGAAGGGGCCGAACTTCGCCTCGCCGCGGACCCGCAGCCGAGCCTGCCCGACGACCGCCGACACGAGGTCGGGGGAGTGCCCGGCGGCCCGCAGGCGGGACACGGCGCGTGCGGCGTCGTCCGTCGATCCGATGGGGCCCACCTCGTCGAGCAGGCGCAGGCCCTCGGGGGTGAGCAGGGCGGTCAGCTCGGCGATGTCCACCGGCCCAGCCTAGGTCGCGATCGTGCTGGCACTCGCGTTGCATGAGTGCCAGCACTTCTCTACACTCGGATTAGCACTCTCCTGGTGTGGGTGCTAACGAGTCTTCTGTAACGAGAAAGAAGAGGTAGACCGTGTCGGTTTCCATCAAGCCGCTCGAGGACCGCATCGTCATCAAGCAGGTCGAGGCTGAGCAGACCACGGCGAGTGGTCTCGTCATCCCCGACACCGCCAAAGAGAAGCCGCAGGAGGGCGAGGTCGTCGCCGTCGGACCCGGCCGTATCGACGACAACGGCAACCGTGTCCCCCTCGACGTCGCCGTCGGCGACCGCGTGCTCTACAGCAAGTACGGCGGGACCGAGGTCAAGTTCGGTGCCGACGAGTACCTCGTGCTCTCGGCCCGCGACGTGCTGGCGGTCGTCGTCCGCTGATCGCTCCGCGATTCCCGAAGACCCCGGATGCCATGGCATCCGGGGTCTTCGTCGTCGGGGCCGAAATCGGTCGACGACCGGCCGTTCGACTGTGGGGACGGGCGCGGCGCGGTCCTAGGCTGGACGGATGACCCCGCGCCCGACTCCGACCGCTCCCGTCGCCGGAACGGTGCGCGGCGGCCTCTACGCGCTCGTCGCCTACCTGCTGTGGGGCGTCCTGCCCCTGTACTTCCTGCAGCTGCGGCCCACGGGCCCGTGGGAGATCGTGGCGTGGCGCATCGTGCTCGCGTTCGCCTTCTGCCTCGTGCTGCTCACGGTCGCGCGCGCGTGGCGGCCCTTCGTCGCCATCCTGCGGCAGCCGCGTCTGCTCGCCCTCACGGCCCTGGCCGGAGTGCTGATCTACGTCAACTGGCAGACCTATCTCATCGGCACCCTGACCGATCACGTCATCGAGACCAGCCTGGGCTACTTCATCAACCCGATCGTGACGGTGCTGCTGGGCGTGCTCGTGCTGCGCGAGCGGCTGCGCGTGCTGCCGTGGGTCGCGATCGCCGTCGCGGTCGTCGCCGTGGTCGTCATCGTCGTCGGGTACGGCCAGGTGCCGTGGATCGCCCTCATCCTCGCCGGCTCGTTCGGCGTGTACGGTCTCGTCAAGAAGCAGGTCGGCCCGTCGGTCGACGCCGTCAGCGGGCTCACCCTCGAGTCGATGTGGCTGCTGCCGGTCGCCGTCGTCCAGCTCGCGATCGTGGGCGTGACGACGGGCCTCACCCTGGGCTCCGCGGGCCCGCTGCACACCGCGTTGCTGCTCGCCGCCGGCGCCGTCACCGCGGTGCCGCTGCTGCTCTTCGCCGCCGGTGCGCGCCGCGCCCCCCTCACCGTGATCGGGCTGGTGCAGTTCGTCGCGCCGATCCTGCAGTTCGTCATCGGTGTGTGGGTGCTGCACGAGCCGATGACCACCGAGAGATGGGTCGGGTTCGGCCTCGTGTGGGCGGCGCTCGTGCTGTTGAGCGTCGACTCGCTCGTGGCCGCGCGGCGCAGCCGCCGCCCCGTCGACGACATCGCCGAGCCCGTCTGACCGCTTTCTCTCTTCGCGTTCTTCATAACGATTTCAGCGCATTATTCAGCCGAAAACACATTCGTAACACGCGGCGATTAGGTTCGTCCCACCTGCGTGGCGAAGCCGCGCGCGATGATCGAAAGGACGAGCCAGATGGTTCATTCCAAGAAGGCGTGGTTCGCCGTGGCAGCCCTGGCCGCAGCGACCACCCTCACGCTCGCCGGCTGCGGCGGCGGTGGCGGCAATGACGCCGGATCCACCGGTTCCGCCGCTCCCGCGGGCGACTACAAGAGTCAGGACTGCGCGGCCGACGCGACGAGCGCCAACACGCTCAAGGTCGGCACGATCCTGCCTCAGACCGGCACCCTCGCCTTCCTCGGCCCGCCCGAGATCGCGGGCGTCGGCCTGGCCGTCAACGACATCGTCGCCGCGGGCGACAAGGCCTGCACGTTCTGGACCGACTCGGGCGACTCGACCGACATGGCCGTCTCGTCGGCCTCGGCCGACAAGCTCATCGACGCCAAGGTGTCGGTCGCCATCGGCGCCGCGTCGTCGTCGGTCTCGCTGAACGTCGTCGACAAGCTCGCGGCGGCGCCGATCGTCGAGGTCTCGCCCGCGAACACCTCTGCCGAGCTGTCGGGCAAGTCGCCGTTCTACTTCCGCACCGCTCCGCCCGACACGGTGCAGGGTTCGGCCCTGGGCCAGCTCATCGTCGGCGACGGCCACCAGAAGGTCGCCTTCCTCGTCTTCAACGACTCGTACGGCACCGGTCTGCGCGACGTCATCGAGAAGACGGTCGAAGACGCCGGCGGCACCGTCACGTACGGCGGCAAGGGCAAGGGCCAGGAGTTCCCGCCCGGACAGACGACGTTCTCGTCGGAGGTCACCGCGGCCATCGCCTCGAAGCCCGACGCCATCGTCGTCATCGCGTTCGACGAGACCAAGGCCATCGTGCCCGAGCTCGTCTCGCAGAGCTGGGACATGAAGAACACCTACTACACCGACGGCAACACGTCGGACTACTCCAAGGTGTTCGACAAGGGCACGCTCGAGGGCGCGAAGGGCACCATCCCCGGCGCCAACCCCGCCGACGACTTCAAGAAGCGCATGTCGGACTGGCACCAGAGCGTGCAGGGCTCGGCCCTGTCCGACTACTCGTACGGTGCGGAGTCGTATGACGCGACGATCCTCTCGGCGCTCGCCGCCAAGAAGGGCGGCGCGACCGACCCGACGACCATCCAGAAGAACATGGCGGCCGTGTCGGGTGCGCAGGGCGGCACCGAGTGCTCGTCCTACAAGGAGTGCGCCGACCTGATCACCAAGGGCGAGAGCATCCACTACAAGGGTGTCTCGGGCGTCGGTCCGTTCAACGCCAAGAACGACCCGTCGAGCGCCTTCATCGGCATCTACCAGTTCGACGCCGACAACAAGCCCGTGTGGCAGAGCGCGGTCGAGGGCAAGTCCTAAGCCTTCTCCTCGCCGAACGTCGAGGCGGTCCCGGTTCGCCGGGGCCGCCTCTTCGTTCGGCCGGATGCCAGCTCAGACCTGACGATGAGTGGTGGCACCTGTTCGCAGGTGGGAGTCGGTCCCGGTGTAAGGAGGCAGTCCGTGAAAGCCCTTCCCGCCCTGCCCCGTGGCCGAGACAAACGCTATTCCCGCGCTCCGAAAGATGAAAATGCTGCAGCTTGTCATCGCCCGTCTCCCTCGGTGTCCTCGGACCGCCTGAACCGACTGGTTCTTAGGGCAGAGAAACGTACTCGGATAAACACCACGCCCTAAACCAAGTCGTGATCCGCCTGGCCGTCGATTCGCGCCTCCTTCTTCCTCCGAAACGCTGCTTCCCATTCGGCGACGCGCTTGCTGGCTCGAAGCCGCTCGAGGAAGTCGTCGAGAGCCGGTCCCTCGGCGTCGAACTGAGTCAGCCCCAAGGGCGTGGCACGCTCGTCGGTCGCGAAGACCACCCATCCCGCGTTTGTTCGCTGAATCGCCACAACGTCTGTTTTGTTGGTCGCGTCTTCAAACCAGCGGTACCCGTGCAGTCGTTCCGTCCGGATGGCGTCGAGAACCTCTTCTCTAGTCAGCGTCACTGAACACCTCTCTGATCAACCCGAGTTCTTCCATCATGTCGGCCCTCAGCGGGAAAAGGTACTGGGTTCCGCCGCCGGGCTGCCCGAACCCGGGTGCGATTGGGCCGACGCGCACACGCAGGTCATCGAACGTGAGCCGATAGATCCGCGTGATGCGGGGTCGTCGGCGACGAACGGCATGTCGCGGGGGGGGGGGGGGGGGGGGGGGGGAGTAATATATAAAA